>Ga0114945_10000260_pt1 | contig 33320 bp, 28 predicted proteins | sample OV2TP3_FD_87194 | JGI IMG/M metagenome (GOLD analysis project Ga0114945, IMG submission 87194) | Hot spring microbial communities from Beatty, Nevada to study Microbial Dark Matter (Phase II) - OV2 TP3 | ecosystem: Environmental > Aquatic > Thermal springs > Hot (42-90C) | place: USA: Beatty... | reverse complement strand
AAGCCTGTCAATATATCTTCAACCTCAGTCGCCGGGAACGCCTTGAGAAAGCAGGTATTCTGTCAGGACATTTCTGGCTGACTACATGACTTTTTGTCAACAGACTTTTGGTCGCCTACTTAAAGGACATTTCGACGGAGAGAAGGTCATCCTTTTAGAGCCGCCTCCGGTGCAGAGACCCTGTGAGGTGAAGGTCCACTTTGAGTCAGCGCCGCCTGCGACAAGGACGCTGGAGGAGGTGTTAAAGGCATGTGGTCCCTGGGAGGATGAACGCCCGGCGCAGGAGATCGTAGCGGAACTCCGCCAACTGCGACGCAGCCGGTCCTCGGAGGTCCAACTGTGAGGTATCTGCTGGATACGGATACCTGTGTCTTCCTCCTGAAAGGCGCTCCGAGAGAAGCACGCGCGGGAGTATCTGACCTGACTCTCTCATTGATTCAGGTTGCGAGTCACCGATTCCCTTACACTTTTTGGTTTTGGCTGTTTACCTCCCCCACCCAACCCTCCCCGTGAACGGGGAGGGCCACAGAAGTCTTCCTCCCGTCCACGGGGGGAACGAGGGGGGGAGGTGGCCTCCAGGAAAAAGTGCAAGGGTACGAATCACACTGTTTACGACCCAATTGTGCGCACGTGCGCAAAATTCAAGGATTGTCGCACAATGAGTTACGCAGGCTCTTGCCGTCTCTTCCAATTTGCCCCTTCGATCACCCAACCTGTCGCTCCCATGAGGTCGCGACCCTCCTCCCTGCTCAGGGCAGGATTTTGCATTTTGCATTTTGCACTTTGCACTTCCCCCGCCCTGACGTGGGCCGCTCCTGCGGCGAAGCGGGTCCCGGCGGACTCCCTCTACGCGAAGGGCCTCCGGCTGATGGCGGAGCGGAACTACGCCGGGGCGATCCACGCCTTTGAGGGGGCGCTCAAGCAGAAAAAGGGCCACGCGGCGGCGCTCTGCCGGCTGGGGGACGTGTACCTGAAGCAGGACCGGCTGGGGAAGGCGCAGGACGCCTACGAGCGGGCGCTGGAGGTGGATGACAGACTGGCGGAGGCGCACTACGGGCTGGGCCTGACGGAGTTGCGCCGGCGGGACGGGGCGGAGCGGGCCGCGGCGCACCTCTCCCGCGCGGCGACGCTGAGGCCGGGCTACCCGGACGCCAAGATCGCGCTGGGCCAGGCCCTCCGGGGCCTGGGTCGCACCAAGGAGGCGCTGACGGCGTTTGCGGAGGTCCTGCGGGACGCGCCGGAGGACCAGGTCCGCTGCCTGCCGGAGATCGCGCTGACCTACCAGGCGTCCGGGGACTTCGGGAGCGCGGCGGAGGCGTTCCGGGTCTACCTGTCCAAGCTCCCCAGCGCGGAGCGGGCGCTGTATCAGGACATCGGCCTGGTCGCGTCCGCCGGAGAGGTGGCGACGCTGGCGGAGACGCCGGCGGAGCAGGTGGCGGGTTTCATCGAGCGGTTCTGGAAGAGGCGGGACCCCACGCCCACGACGCCGGTCAACGAGCGGCTGGTGGAGCACTACCGGAGGGTCTATCACGCCCGGCAGGGCTTCTCGGACGGGGCGCAGCCGTGGGACCGGCGGGGGGAGGTCTACATCCGCTACGGGGAGCCGGACCACCGGAGCCGGTCGGACGACATCGTCGCGGAGACGGACGTGCGCGTGAAGCGGGTGAAGGACCACCTCGTGACGCTGGCGAAGGAGGGGCTCTACGAGATCGACCGGCCCCAGCTTGCGCCGACCGCGGACCTGCGGGGGGTCCCGGTGTTTCCGACGAATCGGGACGATGACTGGGAGTACTGGATCTACGCGGACGTGGCGGGCGGGATCGAGGTCGTGTTCACGAGCGAGTTCCGAAACGGGAAATACGACTACGCGGCCATTCCGGTGGACACGGCGACGCCCCTGCTCTGGGAGCGGATGCTGCCGGCCCGCACGGTGGACCGGGCGGTGCAGGAGACGCCCGACCGCTACGCCTTTGACCCCGGCCCTGCGCTGGAGTTTCACTATGACCTGACCACCTTCCGGGGGGAGGGGGGCCGGACGCGGCTCTTAGTCGCGTGGGGGATCCCGGCGGCGCAGTTGAGCGTCTCCCCGGACGGGGTCGTGACGCTGGAGCGGGGGATCGCCCTGTTCGACAGGGCGTGGCGGGACGCGGGGGGCGCCCTGGAGGACGCGGCGTTCCGGGCCTCGGAGGAGTTGCAGGGGCAGGCCGGGGCGCTCCTGATCGACGCGGAGGGGCTGGACGTGACGCCGGGGACCTACCAGTTCGCGCTGTCGGTGAAGGACAAGGTCTCCGGGCGCACGGGTCTCTACCGGCAGGAGGCCCCGGTGGAGGGCTACCCGGCGCAGGGGCTGAGGGTGAGCGATGTGCAGGTGGCGGGGACGATCCGGGCCGGGACGGACGGGCGGTTCGTCCGGAACGGCCTGAAGGTGATCCCGATGCCGTCGCGGGCCTTCCGAAGGTCCCAGGCGCCGGCGTTCTACTACGAGGTCTACAACCTGACGCCCGACCGGGAGGGGCGGACGCGCTACCGGATCGACTACGCCCTCGCCTCCGCCTCCAGGCGGTCGGTGGTCGCCCGGATTCTGGCGGGGGGAGAGGAGGCGCGGAAGGGGGACCTTCACCTCGGGGAGCGGATCGTGGCGTCGTTCGAGCAGGCCGGGGAAGGACCCACGGCGTTCCACCACGCTCAGATCGAGGTCCGCGACTCGGCGCCGGGGCGCTACGTCCTGACCGTGACGGTGACGGACCTGAACAGCCGGGAGCAGGCGTCCAAGCGGGCAGAATTTTTGATTACAGAATAGTAACCATGTCATCTCGCTTTATCATCCCGTCCCTTATTATCGCGCTCACCTCTTCCGTTGTCTGGGCGTCTTCATCCAGCGTCCGGGACTCCCTCTACAACGCGGGGGTCGACTCCGCGCGGCTCGGCCGGATGGAGGGGGCGGCGCGGGCCTTCGAGGAGGCGCTGCGGGTCGAGCCGGGGGACGCCCGCGCCCGGTCTCAGCTCGGCTACGTCCTCCTGAGGCTGGGCGACCTGAAGACGGCGGAGGGGGCGTTCGCGCAGGCGATTCAGGATGATCCGCGCCTGGCCGAGGCCCACAACGGCCTGGGGCAGGTCTACGCGCAGATGCCCTACCGGAGGGTGGACGCCATCCGTTGCTTCCAGAAGGCGATGGCCCTGAACCGGACCTACGTGGAGGCGCAGTACAACCTGGCGATGACGCACCTGGGGCTGGGGAACTTAGACGCGAAGAAGGCGTTTAAAGAGGTCATCCGGCTGGACCCCAGGCACTTTGACGCCTACTTCCGGGCCGGGACGATCTACGAGCGCCACGACAGGGACTATAAGGCCGCGGTGTCCTACTACGAGCAGCAGATCGCCGTGAACCCGGCGCACGCCGAGGCCAGGCGGCGGCTCGTGGATGCCTACCGGAAGGTGGGGCGGTACCCGGATGCGCTGAGGATGGCCGAGGAGCTCCGGTCGCAGGGCCGCCGGTCGGAGTCCAGGGGGCTCCTGTCCCGGGCGCTCGTCTATCTGGATCAGCGGGACTACGAGCGGGCGCAGCAGGCGTTTGAGGACTACCTCTCGACGCTGGATGCCCGCGAGCAGGCGGTCTACCGGGACCTGAGGTGGGTGGTGGGGAGGGACGAGGCGGCTGCGGGGGGGGCGGCAAAGGAGGGCGCTGTCCGGAAGTACTGGCAGTGGCGGGACCCCACGCCGCTGTCGGACTTCAACGAGCGGCTGGTGGAGCACTACCGGAGGGTGGCCCATTCCCGCGAGCGCTTCGCGGACGGGGCGTTTCCGTGGGACCGGCGGGGGGACGTGTACGTGCGCTACGGGGAGCCGGACCACGTCGGGAGGTCGGACGACGTCCGGTTTGAGACGGACCCGAGAGTGGTGGCCGTGAAGGACCGGTTCGTGCGGGCGGCGGACTCGGCGGTGGGGGACCTGCTGATGGACCTGACCGGCTCGCCTCAGGGCCGGAGCCGCTACCGCCGGGTCGAGGTTCCTGCACAGCAGACGGCGGAGGTGCGGGGGAGGCCGGTCTATCCGGTGCGGCCCGGCATCCGGTGGGAGTACTGGGTCTATGCGGAGGTGGGCGGGGGGGTGGAGTTCACCTTCACGGATGAGCTGGGCAACGGGCGGTTCGACTACGCGCCGGTGCCCTACGACCTGCCGCTGACGGCCACCCGGACGTGGCAGGCCCTGCACGGGGAGCGCCTGCTGAGCGTGGCGACGGCGCGCCAGCCGGAGTACGCCCGGTGGGACGCGGGGGCGGAACCGCTCTCTCTCACCTGCGCCTCGGCGAGTTTCCGGGGGGAGCGGGGGAGGAGCCATCTCGAGGTCTACTGGGGGGTTCCGGCCCCGGAGGTGGTCTCCGCAGACTCCCTGCCGGGGCGGCTCAGGCAGGGGCTGGCCCTGTTCGACGGGAACGGGAATCAGCTCGTCCGGTTCCGCGAGGAGGTGGCGGCGTCCGTCACGGCTGACACAGGGGCCTTCGTCCCCGGACGCATGGTGATCGCTGTGCCGGAGGGGGCGTACCACCTGGTCCTGCAGGTGGAGGACCCGGCCACGGGGCGGACGCAGGCGCAGCGGCGGGACGTGGTTGTCCCCGGTTACGGGGAGGAGGGGTTGAGGCTCAGCGAGGTGGAGCTGGCCGCCTCCGTTGAGAAGGACGCCCCGCCCGGACGGTTCACAAAGGGGGGGCTGCGCATCCTGCCGATGCCGTCGGGGGTCTTTCGCCGGGGGGCGCCTGTGTCCGTCTATTACGAGGTCTACAACCTGGGCCGGGACGCGCAGGGGAGGACGTCCTACCAGGTCGCTTATACCGTGAGGGGGCGGCAGGGGATGGGGGCGCGCGTGGCGCAGGGGGTCGGGCGGTTTCTGGGGATGAAGCGAGAGCGGGAGGAGGTGACGATCACCTACGAGATGACCGGGATGTCCGAGGTCGAGGCGGGCTACGCGGCCTTTGACATGAGCGGGGCGGAGCCGGGGGGACATACCCTGCGCATCACCGTGACGGATGGCCTCACGGGACAGCAGGCGTCGAGGGAGGTGGGGTTTAAGATCGCCGAGTAATATTTCTTGACTTCTACCCCAGGTTCTTGTATATTATGGCACCCATACGGACGTGTCTTCTGTTTCTTGGACTGAGCATCAGAGAATCATCAGGCAAAGATCAGAAATTACGATACGATCTTTGCCTTTTTTTCATGCTCGCCGGATATCAGGGCGCGTCGAATCTCAGAAGGAAAGGGGTGAGAGACAGGATGGCTAACGGTATCGTGAAGTGGTTCAACGATAGCAAGGGTTACGGGTTTATCCAGCAGGATGGCGGAGACGATGTGTTCGTGCATTTTTCTGCGATTCAGGGCTCTGGGTTCAAGACTTTGGCCGAGGGTGACCAGGTGACGTTCGAGGTCCAGCAGGGCCCCAAGGGGCTTCAGGCTGCCAACGTGGTCAAGGTCAATTCCCGGTAGATGGACGCAGTTCCGTTGGAAGAGAGTACCCCGGACCCTCCAAGAGGGCCGGGGTATCCCTCTGGACGATGCGACATCCAGGAGGGGATTGTGGGACACGTTGGAATCAAGGTGCGGGACGCGGAACCGATTGAGAAGGTCCTGAGAAGGTTCAGCACGAAGGTCAAGAGGTCCGGCCTCCTCGCAGAGATGAAGCGCAGTCAGTTTTTCATGACTCAGGGAGAAGTACGCAAAATGAAGCAACAGCGCTCCGCGCGCAGGCGGCAGAAGGCCCTGCGACATCAGGGGCGATTCTCGAAAGAGTGACTCCCAATGAATATCTATGTGGGGAATCTGAGTTACGACGTGTCGGAGGCGGACCTGAAGGAGCTGTTTGAGACGTTCGGGCAGGTCTCATCGGCGAGCGTTGTGAAGGACAAGTTCTCCGGCCAGTCGAAGGGTTTCGGGTTTGTGGAGATGCCCACAGACGCCGAGGCGAAGGCAGCGATCAGCGGCCTCAACGGCAGGGACGTGAAGGGGCGCACCATCTCGGTGGACGAGGCCCGCCCTCGGGCGGGCGGCGGCGGTGGCAGGGGCGGTGGAAGAGGCGGCGGTGGCGGTGGACGGCGTCCCCGCTACTGATTCGGGGTTGAGAGGCGTCATGGCCTACATACGGAAGTCTCACCTGGTTCCCAAGGTCGAACGGGGCCGAGTTGACGAGTTGCTCGCACAGGCTCGCGCCGGGGTCTCCGCCGCCCGCCAGGAACTGATCGAGGTCTATCAGATTCACGTCTACATTCAGGGAGATGCCCTGGTGGACGACATGAACCAGAGGCCCGGCAGAAAGGGGAAGTGATCCCGAACCGCCGGTTTTTTTTAAAGGCCAGAGTCCGACGCGCGGGCTCTGGCCTTTTTTGAGTTCACTTCTTACCTGATGCGGAACCCTGGGGAGGTTGAGGAGTCTTAGAGGGTGTCTGAAAAGCAGGGGCGAGGCGTGTCTGGCCTCTACCCGGCGGATCGTTCATCCCAAGCCTGAAAGGAGTCATAATGTCGTCATGGTCACCAGATCGTCCCACCGCAGATCACCCCGTCGTCCTTCATCTTTCGTCCTTCACCAGTTATCGTTAGGGCTGTTTCTCTCGCTGCTGATCCTCTGCTCGGCGCTTGCGCCGCCGGACGCCGGCGCGCAGGGGGGCAAGACCTACGCCAAGGAGCTGAGCCAGGCGTTCGCGGACGTGGCCAGACAGGTCGATCCGGCGATCGTCTCGATCACGACGGAGGCCACCGTCAGGCCGGCGCGCGGCTTCGACCCGTTCGAGGACCCCTTCTTCCGGCAGTTCCTCCCCCCCTCTCATCCCCGTCTTAACCCGCCCAGGGGACAGAAACAGCAGAGCCTGGGGTCGGGGGTGATCGTCAACTCCAACGGCACGATCCTGACGAACAACCACGTCGTGGACAGGGCGGACAAGATCACGGTCGTCCTGAGCGACGGCCGGAAACTCCCCGCCAAGGTCGTGGGGAAGGACCCTGAGTCGGACATCGCCGTGGTCCGGATCGATGTGAGCGGCCTCCCCACCGCCCGGCTGGGCGACTCCGACAAGCTGAAGATCGGGGAGTGGGTGCTGGCCCTGGGCAACCCGTTCGGCCTGTCGCACACGGTCACCGCCGGGATCGTCAGCGCCAGGGGCCGGAGCCTTGACGGACTGGAGTCCACCAAATTCCAGGACTTCATCCAGACGGATGCGGCGATCAATCCGGGCAACTCGGGCGGGGCGCTGGTCAACATGGACGGCGAGGTGGTGGGGATTAACACAGCCATCGAAAGCCCCACCGGGGTCTACGTGGGCTACGGATTCGCCATCCCGGTCAACATGGCGCGGCGGGTGATGGAGAGCCTGATCGCCTCCGGGAAGGTGTCGCGGGGGTGGCTGGGTATCTCGATTCAGAACATTCCGGAAGATGCCTTGTCCACTCTGGGTCTGAAGTCTCAGGAGGGGACGATCGTGTCCGAGGTGCATGAGGACACTCCGGCGCAAAAGGCGGGCGTGCAGACGGGGGACGTGATCGTGGCCGTGAACGGGAAGCCGATCAAGGACAGGGATGACCTGATGAACACGATTGCGGCGACCGACCCCGGCAAACCCGTGGCGCTGAAGGTCGTGCGAGAAAAGAAGGAGGTCACGATCTCCGTGACGCTCGGCGAGCGGCCTCCGATGGAGAGGCTGGCGGCGATGGGAGGCCGGGAGGAGAGCGCCTCGGCGCAGGGCCTGGGCATCGAGGTGCAGGACCTGACCCCGGACCTGGCCGAGCAGTTCGGCTACAGGGGGCAGGCCGGCGTGGTGATCACAGGCATAGCCGAAGACAGCCCGGCGGCGGAGGCGGGGCTTCGAGAGGGGGACCTGATCAAGTCCGTCGGCCAGAGTCCGGTGAAGAATGCGGCGGAGTTCCGGCGAGCCCTCTCGACCCTCAAGCCGGGGGGGACCGCGCTGCTGCTCATCCGACGGGGCCGCAGCCAGCGATACGTCAGCATCCAGGTCCCGAAGGAGTGAAAAGGCGAACGGAATAGAGACGTGAGTCGGGTTAAAAATTTTTCGCTCTGCCTGGTTATCGTCCTCCTTACCGGCCGGACGCGGGCTGCCCTTGCCGGGCCGGAGACGGTCACGCTCACGATCCTCCACACGAACGACCTGTCGGGGGACCTGAGGGGGGCGGCGGGCCGGGCCGCGCTCATCCGGCGGGCCCTGGCCGGGGGCCGTGCGATCGCCCTGGACGCGGGGAACGGCCTCAGCCCTGACCCGCTGTCGGCCCACGACCGGGGGGCGACGATGGTGGAGGCGATGTCCCGGACGGGCTACGCCGCGGCGGCGGTGGGGGGCCGGGACTTCGACTTCGGCGCAGACACGCTGCGCGTCCGCGCCGCGGAGGCGCGGTTTCCGTTTCTGTCGGCCAACGTGCTGGACGCGGCCACGGGGCGGCTCCTGTTCAGGCCCTGCGCGACCTTCACGGTCGGGGGGGTGCGGGTGGGCGTGGCGGGCCTGACGCCGGCGGAGGCCGTCCGGCTGACGACGGCGGAGCGGTTGAAGGGGGTGAAGGTGTCTGACCCCTTCGCTGCGGCGCGGTCGGCTGTGCGCGACCTCCGGGAGGGGGGCGCGGACTACGTCATCCTGCTGACGTCGATGCGGGAGGCGGACGCCCTGGACCTGGCCCGGTCTGCGGAGGGGGCGGACCTCGTGGTGGCCGGGGACTACCACCGGCCGTCGGAGGCGCGGGCGACGGTGGGGATGGCCTGGCTGATGGGGGGGGCGCGGGTGGTGAGCACGCCCAAGCAGGGGGACTACGTGGGCCGGCTGGAGGTCGCCTTCGCGCGCGAGGGGGCGGGGTGGCGGGCCGGGGACGTGCGGTGGGGGGCGCTGGCCGTGGAGGGCGCGCCGCAGGACACGGGGGTGGCCCGCCTCGTGGAGGGCCGGGCGGCGGCGTTCGAGCGGGCGATGAAGGGGGTCGTGGGGCGCGTGGAGGCGGGGACGGGGGAGGAGGTGGGGCAGGTCCTGGCGGGCGTGGCGCGGCGCAGGGGGGGCGGGGAGATCGGGGTGGTCAACCGGGGGGCGCTGGAGGCGGTCTTTCAGGAGGGGTTTCGGCGCGGGGTGTGGACGCGGCTCGACGTGGCCCAGACGGTCCGGTTCGACGGCCACCTCGTGGCCGTGACGCTGCGGGGGGATCGGGTGCGGTCCCTGTTCCAGCGGGGCCAGGGGCTGCGGGGGCAGCCGGGGGAGCTGTTTTTTTCGGGCGTGGAGCGGCGGGGCGGCGGGGTGCTCGTGAACGGCAGGCCGCTGATGGACGGGGAGGACTACAGGGTCGTGACGTCGGACTTCCTGGCGGGGGGCGGGGACGGCCACGCGGAGTTCCGCTCGGGGCGCCGGCGGTCTGACCTGAGCGCGGGCATCCGGCAGAGCCTGATCGACTATCTGATGGCGAACTGGAGCGCCTCCCCGGAGGACTTCCGGGGGGAGCGGGGCACGCGCATCTGGCAGGGGAGCTGGGCGATGACGGGGTCGTTCGTCCGCAACTTCATCAATGACGCGGTGGATCGCTACCGGACACAGGGGGAGCGGGCGGCCTTCCTGAGCGGGGTGACGGCGGTGGCGTGGTCGGGGAAGATGTCCGCGGGGGCGGGCTATGAGGTGGGGCGGAGCGTGGCGCGGATAGAGACGCGCCTGGACTTCGGGCAGGTGGGGCGAGGGCTCCGGGACCTGGCCAAGTCGTCGGACCAGATCGACGTGGCGGCCACCTATCGCTACCGGACCGGGGGGATCGTGGACCCGCTCCTGTCCGCCGGGCTCCTGACGGCGTTCACGCCGCAGGCGGGGGCCGGGGGGCGGCCCTTTCAGGTGCGGGGGAATATCGGGTTTCAGCGGCAGGTGGCGGGCGGTCTGGTGGCCCGGTTCAGCGGGCGGGGCCAGCGGGACCTGTCGAGCAAGGCCAACGACGTGGGGACGGAGGTGGGGGTGGAGTACCGGCGAAGGCTGAAGAGCGGCGTGACCTACTCGGGCCGGGTGCGGACGTTCCTGGGGCTGACGGACCGGCGGGTGACCTCGTTCGAGAATTACAACGTCCTGTCCGTGCCCCTGGTGGGGCTGCTCCACCTGACGGTGCAGGGCAACCTCTACACCTACCGCGCAGATTACATCCAGGGGAAGGCGACGCAGGGGACGGCGTTCCGGTCGGACCTGAACGTGGGCCTCACCTACGGGGTCAACTGGAAGTGGTATTGATTCCGGGTTGACATCGGGGCCGGATTGTGATAGATTGAATCCTCCCTATTTCCCGTTTCCGAACCCCTGGAGCCCCGCATGCCCCTGCGCCTCGCCCCCAGATGGAAGGTCTTTCTGGCCGTGATGGGCCTCTGCTGCGCCGCAGCCGCGCCCATCGCTCTCCTCTTTCCGGCCTCCCGCCCGCTGATTCTCCTGTTCCTCTACACCATCCCCTCCCACTCGGTCATCCCCCTCCCTCACGAGCCGGCCATGGTCGTGGCCGGGAAGCTCTTCGATCCGCTCTTAGTGGCCCTGGTGGCGGGCGTGGCCACGTTCATCTCCAGCTTTCTGGACTATGAGACGGTCAACTTCATCTTCAACCGCACGCGGGTGGGGGACGCGAGGGAGCACCGGGTCTATCAGGGGTGCGTCCACTATTTTCTGAAGGCGCCGTTTGCGAGCCTGGTCCTGGCCGCGTTCGCGCCGTTCATCGCGTTCTACCCGTTCCGCATCCTCGGCCCGACGAGCGGCTATCCGGTGCGGCGCTACATGCTGGCGGTGTTCATCGGGCGCATCCCCCGGTTCTACCTGGAGGCCCTGCTGGGCCACGCCCTGAGCTGGACGAACACCATTCTGGTGGGGATCTTTGTCCTGCTGGTCTGCTGGGCGATCCTGGTGTGTGTGAGTCGGCACCTCGAACGCCGGGGACAGGAGATGGAGGGGGAGGTGCGGGACGCAAAGTTCAAAATAGAAAGCGCAACGTGAAAAAGGGTCCCCATGTGGTCTCGATACGCTGAACGACACGCGGCCTTCCTCTACCGGCGCCACCGGGCCGTCATCCTGGTGGGTCTGTTGCTGACGCTCGTGGCGGGCTATTTCGTGTCGAGGCTGAGGGTCGACAGCGATCTCGGGGCGCTCCTGCCGGAGGATTATCCCAGCGTTCAGACGCTGGAGCAGATCCGGGCCAGGCTGGGCGGCGTGGGCAACCTGAGGGTCGTGGTCACCTCCGACCACCCCGAGCGCGCCAGGGCGTTCGTGGACGACCTGGTGGCCGCGCTCAACCGGAGTCCGCTGATTCACTTCGTGGACTACCGGGTGGACAAGGAGTTCTTCCGCAAGCACAGCCTGCTCTACATGGGGATCGAGGACCTGGAGACCATCCGGGACCGGGTCGAGGAGCGGATCGCGCAGGAGAAGATCAAGCTCTCGCCGTTCTACGTCTCCCTGGACGATGGGGAGGTGGAGAACGAGGCACTGGACCTGTCCGACATCGAGCGGAAGTACGAGGGGAGGACGCGAAAGGACGCGTATTTCTCCAGCGAGGACGGGCGGACGCTGGCCGTGGAGGTCTATCCGTCGGGGTCGTCGAACAACCTGGCGTTCGTCCGGGAGGTGCTGGGGGAGGTCAAGGGGATCGTCGCCCGGGTGGACCCCAGGCGCTACGACCCGGGGATGAGCGTGGAGTACTCGGGGCAGTTCCAGAACCGGGTCGACGAGTACGACATCCTGATCGACGACGTGCTCGGCACGCTGCTCTACGGCCTGATCGCGGTGATCCTGCTCGTGACGGTCTACTTCCGGCAGCCGATGACGGCCTTCTTCCTGGGCGTCCCGCTCCTGATGGGGCTGATCTGGACGTTCGGGATCGCCTATGGGGCCATCGGAAACCTGAACGTCATCACGGCGTTCCTGTTCGTGGTGCTGTTCGGCCTGAGCATCGAGTTCGGCGTCCACCTGCTCTACCGCTACCTGGAGAGCCGGCGCGCCGGGGCGGGCGTGGAGGAGTCCCTGAAGCTGATCATGGCGCGCACGGGGCAGGCCATGCTGACCTCCGGGGCGACCACGGCCGTGGCCTTCTTCTCGCTGATGATCACGGACTTCAAGGGGTTTTCGGAGTTCGGGTTCATCATGGGGCTGGGGTATCTGCTCTGCCTGGCGGCCATGCTGACGGTCTTCCCGGCGTTTCTGGTCGTGTCGGAGCGATGGCGGCTCCTGCGGAGGAGGGGGGCGTCCGGGGCCCGGGGCGCCGCGGCCGGGCCGATGCCGATGGCCCGGGGCATCCTGGGCGTGGGCGTGGCCCTGACGATCGGGTCCATCCTCCTGATCCCCCGGCTGGAGTTTGAATACGACTTCCGGAAGCTCCGGGCCTACGTGCCGGAGACGGAGCAGGCCAGGGAGAAGGTGGGCCACATCTTTTCGCTGTCGCAGTCCCCGGCGGTGGTCCTGGCCGACTCGAAGGAGGACCTGGACGCCGTGGTGAGCGTCGTCCTGGAGCGGATGCGGCTGGACACGCTGACGGCCACGATCGACACGGTGAAGACGATCTACTCGGCCCTTCCGGCGGACCAGGAGGGGAAGTATCTGGTCATTCAGGACCTCAAGGACCTGCTCCGGGAGGAGAACGTGAAGCTGCTCCATGAGGGGCAGCGGGCGCAGGTGGACAGCCTGAGGGACCTGCTGGATGTGAGGCCGATTCAGATCCAGGACCTCCCCTACAATGTCCGGAGGAACTTCACGGGCGCGGACGGCCAGGTCGGAAACTTCGTCTTCATCTATCCGGGCGTGTCCCTGGCCGAAGGGCGAAACGCCATCCGCTTCGCCGAGGATGTCCGGGACATTCCGATCCCGTCCGGCAAGGTCTACCACGCCTCCAGCGGGCAGGTAGTGTTCGCGGACGTGCTGCTGGTGATGATGCGGGACAGCAGGGTCGCGGTCCTGGCCACGCTCCTGGTCGTGTTCCTGATCGTCCTGGGGGACTTCCGGTCCCTCCGCGCGGCCCTGCTCGTGCTGCTCCCCCTGCTGGTGGGCATCCTCTGGATGTGCGGGGGCATGGCGCTGCTGGGCATGAAGCTGAACCTGTTCAACATGGTCGTGTTCCCCGCACTCATCGGGCTGAGCCTGGACAGCGGGGTGCATCTCTACCATCGCTACCGGGAGGAGGGGGTCGGGGGCCTGATGCGGGTGGTGATGACCACCGGGCAGGCCGTGGCGGTCGGGGCGTTCACGACGATGCTCGGCTTCGGGGACCTGATCCTGGCCCGGCACCCGGGGCTCCAGTCGCTGGGGGGGCTGGCGCTTCTGGGACTGGCCACCACGCTGGTCACGGCTCTGGTCCTGTTCCCGGCGGCGCTTCAGGTGGTGGAGAGTTTCGCCGCTAAGAAAGGGGCTTCTTGTCCACCATCCTGATCGCCGTGATCCTGGGCGTCGTCGAGGGGCTGACGGAGTTCCTGCCGGTCTCGTCCACGGGGCACCTGATCGTCGTGGGACACCTGCTGGGGTTCAGGGGGGAGGCCGCGGACTCCTTTGACATCTTCATCCAGATGGGGGCCATCCTGGCCGTGGTGGTCTATTACCGGGGGTGGCTGTGGGAGACGATCACGGCGGCCATAGGATTTACGGCTGAGAGCGCTGAGAACGCAGAGCGGACTTCAAACGCTCTGCCGGACCCCGCGCAGGCGCGGCGGACGCTGCTGGGCATCCTTCTGGCCGTCCTGCCGGCGCTCGTGGCGGGGGCGGGGCTGCACGGGGTCATCAAGCGCCACCTGTTCCAGCCCTGGACCGTGGCGGTCGGCCTGGTGGCGGGGGGCGTGGCCATCTTCGCCGTGGAGCGGTGGCGGCCGGAGGCGCGCACCCTCGACCTGGGCCGGGTGACGCTGCGGCAGGCGGCCCTGATCGGGGCCGGGCAGTGTCTCGCCCTCTGGCCGGGGGTCTCGCGGTCGGCGGCGACCATCCTGAGCGGGCTCTGCCTCGGCCTGGACCATCCGACGGCCGCGGCCTTCTCGTTCCTCCTGTCCATCCCGACGCTGACGGCTGCGGCGGCCTACGACCTGCTCAAGTCCTGGCACGTCCTGTCCGGCGGCGACCTGCTGGCCATGGGGGTCGGGTTCGTGGCCTCGTTCGCCGTGGCGTGGGGGGTGATCGCGGGCTTTCTGGAGTTTCTCAGGACGCACGGCCTGAGGGCCTTTGGATGGTACCGCATGGCGGTCGGGGCGGTGATCTTATGGCTGAAACCTTGAGGTAATCCATGAATCGCTCTCACCTCATCGCCGGGGCGGCCATCGCCCTGGCCGGCCTGTCCTACTACTGGGTCGGGTCGTCTCGCCTGCTCGGCTCGCCCGACCCGCTGATGGGGACGAAGACGCTCCTTTTTGTGATCTCTGCGGTCGGAATGGTCTGGTTCGTGAACTGGTTGAACCGTCGCGATGAACAATCCTAGCTCGGAACCCATTCGCATCGACCTCTCCGTCCTGCCGTCGGTGGACGGCCTGCTGTCCCTGCCGGAGGCGCGGGCGCTCGCGGAGCGCTGCTCGGAGGCGTGGGTCAAGGAGGCGGCGCGGGCCGCGCTGGACGACCTGCGGGGGGCGATCCGGGGCGGGGCGATCTGCCCGGACCGCGCGGCGGCGACCGGGGCGGCCGTGGGGCGGATGCGGGAGCGGATCGAGGCGCGGCTGCGGCCGTCCCTGCGGCGCGCGGTCAACGCCACGGGGGTGGTCCTGCACACCGGGCTGGGCCGCGCGCCCCTGCCGCAGGCGGCGATGAGGCAGGTGGCGGCGGTGGCGGGGGGATACTGCAACCTGGAGGTTGACCTGGAGGACGGGGAGCGGGGGGAGCGGGTCTCGCACGTGGAGGGGCTGCTCTGCGACCTGTCGGGGGCCGAGGCGGCGGCGGTGGTGAACAACAACGCGGCGGCGGTGCTGCTGACGCTCAACACGCTGGCCAGAGACCGGGAGGCGGTGGTGTCGCGGGGGCAGCTCATCGAGATCGGGGGTTCGTTCCGCATCCCGGACGTGATGGCCCGGAGCGGGGCGCGCATGGTGGAGGTGGGGACGACGAACCGGACGCACCTGAAGGACTTTCGGGAGGCGATCACGGAGCGGACGGGGCTGCTGCTGTCGGTGCATCCGAGCAACTACCGCGTGATGGGGTTCACGGCGGAGGTGTGGCTGGAGGACCTGGTGGCGCTGGGGCGGGAGTTCGGCGTCCCGGTGGCGCACGACCTGGGCGGGGGCGTGCTGATCGACCTGCGGCCCTACGGCCTGCCCTACGAGCCGCTGGTGAGCGACAGCGTGCGGGCCGGGGCGGACGTGGTGACGTTCAGCGGGGACAAGGTGCTGGGCGGGCCGCAGGCGGGGGTGATCGTCGGGCGGAGAGGGGCGGTGGAGGCGATGCGCCGGAACCCGCTGATGCGGGCGCTGCGGTGCGACAAGCTGACCTACGCGGCGCTGGAGGCCACGCTGCGGCTGTATCTCCGCCCGGCGGCGCTGCTCAAGGAGCATCCGACGCTGCGGATGCTGACGGCGCCCGTGACGGCGCTCCGACGCCGGGCGGGGCGGCTGATGAAGGGGCTGAAGGGGCTGGAGGGGCGCGTGGAGGCGCGGGTGGAGGAGAGCGTGGCCTACACGGGGAGCGGGGCGCTGCCGCTGGAGGAGATCCCGAGCGCCGCGGTGACGCTCAGGCCGAGGGCCGGGTCCGCGGCGGGCCTCGCGCGGGGCCTGCGGCTGTGCGAGCCGGCGGTGGTGGGCTACGTCCGGGAGGACCGGGTCTATCTGGACGTGAGGACGGTGCGGGACGATGAGGTCAAGATCGTGGTGGAGGCGGTACGTAAGGTATGCACGTAAAGAGGAGACAGGCCATGCGCCAGCTGAAGCGAAATCGGGTCAAACAGATGCTCTCAGAGGGAAAGGCGACCGTCGGGACGTGGCTCAACCTGGCGTCGGTCGTGGTCGCGGACAATCTGGGACACGTGGGGTTCGACTTTCTGGTCGTGGACATGGAGCACAGCCCGATCACGCAGGAGACGGCGTTCCACTGCCTGGCCAGCATCGCGGCGAGCGAGGCGGTCCCGATGGCGCGCGTGCCCTGGAACCACCCCATGCCGATCAAGCAGGCCCTGGAGGCCGGGGCGATGGGGGTCGTTGTCCCGATGGTCAACTCGCCGGAGGAGGCGGGGCTGGCCGTGTCCGCGATGCGCTTCCCGCCGGCAGGGGGCCGGTCGATGGGGGCGCTGGCCAGCCCCTACGGGCCGGACTACGGGCCGAGGTTCAACGAGGAGGTCTGCGCAGTGGTCATGGTGGAGCACGTCGAGGCGGTGAAGCGGGCGGAGGACATTCTGAAGGTGAAGGGGATAGACGTCTGCTTCATCGGCACGGGGGACCTGGCGCTGTCGATGGGGGTCAAGATCGGACACCCGGACCACGAGGCCGCGGTGCAGAGGGTGCTGAAGGCGGGACAGCGGGCGGGCGTGCCGGTGGGGCTGCCGTGCGCGACGGCGGAGGACGTGAACCGGCGGGTCGAGGAGGGGTTCCGGTTCATCGACTTCACCTGCGATCTGGTCTTTCTGATGTCCGCCGCGCGGGAGGGGCTGGGGAAGGTGAGGAGATGAAGACCTCACCCTCCCCCGTCGCTGTAGGGTGAGGTCACATCCCCATGATATTGTACCCCGCGTCCACGTGCAGGGTCTCGCCCGTGACGCCGCTGCCCAGGTCGCTCAACAGGAACAGGGCGGCCTTGGCGACCTCGTCCTGGGTGATGTTGCGGCGCAGGGGGGCGCGCTCCCGATGGTGCTGGAGCATGTCCACGAAGCCCCGGACGCCCCGCGCGGCCAGGGTGTTCAGGGGGCCGGCGGAGATGGCGTTCACGCGGATGTTCTGCTCGCCCAGCTCGGCGGCGAGATGGCGGACGGCGTGCTCGAGGGCGGCCTTGGCGCTGCCCATGACGTTGTAGCCCGGGATGACCTTCTCGGAGGCCATGTAGGTGAGGGTGAGGGCGCTGCCGCCGTCGGTCATCAGGGGGGCGGCCCCCTGCATCAGGCGGGTGAAGGAGTAGGCGCTCACCTCCAGGGCGATGCGGAAGGCGTCCCGCGTGGTGTTCAGGAAGAGGCCGGAGAGGGCCTCGCGGGGGGCGAAGGCCATGGCGTGGACGAGGGCGTCCAGGCGGCCATACGTCTCCGTCAGGGCCTTGAACAGGGCCTCGACGGAGGCGTCATCGGAGGCGTCGCACCGGAAGTGACGGCAGTCGGCCCAGCCGCTCTCCTGGACCAGCGGACGGACGGCCTCCTCCTCCCGCTCGTTGAGGTGGGAGAGGGCCAGGCGCGCGCCGGCCTCCTGAAGCCGCTGGGCAATGGCCCAGGCGATGCTCCGCTTGTTGGCCACGTTGGCGACGAGGACGGTTTTCCCCGAGAGGTCTATGGAATACATCGGCGTCCCTTTCATCAGGCGTTTTCGGGAATGGCGGTCAGCAGAACCCCTTCAGGAGGAGGGGTATTTTTTTGTTGACTTTTTGCGGGCCGTGCATACTATGTAGGAAGTTTGGGCCTAAGTCAAGAGGTTTCTGTCACGTTCTGAAAGGGAGGCGCGGGCATGAAAGGCATTCTGGTGGGGATGGGAGGGCGGGGGCAGAGCTGGATCCGGGTCTGCGGGCGGAACCCGGAGGTGGATCTGGTGGGCTTCGTGGAGCCTGTGGAGGCGCAGCGGAGGGCCGTGGCGGAGAGGCTCGAACTGCCGCTGGACCGGGCGTTCGCGTCGCTGTCGGACGCGCTGAAGGCGGGCCGGGCGGACTTCGTCCTGGACGTGACCCCTCCGGCGGCGCACGAGGCCGTGGCCTTAGAGGCGTTCGCGGCGGGGCTGCACGTGCTGGGGGAGAAGCCGTTGAGCGACGACTTCGGGGCGGCCAGGCGGATCGTGGCGGCGGCGGAGAAGGCGGGGCGGACGCACGTTGTGACGCAGAACTACCGGTTCGGGCCGGCGCCGCGCACGACGCGCCGGCTGCTGACGGAGGGGGTCGTGGGGGCGCCCGCGCAGGTCGCTGTGGGGTTCTACCGGGCCTGGGCGACCCGTCCGGGGACGCACTACACGACGATGCCGTATCCGCTGCTGACGGACATGGGGATCCACCACTTTGACCTGCTGCGCTATGTGACGGGGCAGGAGCCGGTCCGGGTGACGGCGCGGTCGTGGAATCCGGGGTGGGGGTGGCACGCGGGGGACGCCTCGCACGTGGCGTTCATCGAGTTTTCAGGCGGGCTGGTGGCCACGCACCACGCCTGCGGGTGCAGCGTGGGCCGGCAGTCGCCGTGGAACGGGGACTGGAGGATCGACGGGCCGGGGGGGAGCCTCACGTGGGAGGAGGACCAGGTCTTCGTCACGCGGGAGCACCCGCCGGAGCAGAAGCGGCGGGAGGCCGTGCCTCTGGACCCCCTGCCGCTGGCCGGGCAGGACGCCCTCCTGGCCGAGTTCGTCGCGGCGGTGAGAGAGGGGCGAGAGCCGGAGTGCAGCGGGCGGGACAACCTGAAGTCGCTGGCCCTGACGTTCGCCGCGGTGCAGAGCGCCCGCGAGGGGGGGAGGCCGGTGGAGATTGCAGAACTGTTGGGGTGATCCACTGTCGGGGATTGTTTCCGGTACAGGAGGGTGGGGTAGTCGTGTAGGCAATACCCGCGACCGGCAAGGCCGTGTCGCAGACCATACAGGAGATCTATTTCATGAGTCCGTCTCAGCCCGCGCGGCAACCGACCAGAGGCAAGGCGTTAAAGATCGGGATTGTCGACCTGATCGAAAAACAGCCGGCCGATACCCTGTACGCCAGGATGCTCAACCCGAACTTCGCCTCGATCATGCCGCAGGTCATCGCCGTCTGGGCTGAACAGATGGGGCACGAGGTCGATTATGTCACCTACACCGGCCTGGAGGACCTGCGCCGCGAGCTTCCGCGCGACGTGGACGTCCTGTTCGTCTGCGCCTTCACCCAGGCCGCGTACCTGGCCTACAGCATCTCGAACCTCTTTCGGAAGCGGAACGTCGTCACGGTTCTGGGGGGGCCGCACGCCCGCGCATATGCGGAGGACGCCAGGGACCATTTCGACTACGTCATCGGCCTGGCCGACCGGGAGCTGATCCACGACCTGCTCCAGGACCCCTCGCCGAACCCGCGCGAAGGCGTCCTGCTCAGCGCCCGGCAACAGCCCGAGGCGCTGCCCGGCGTGCGGGAGCGGTGGAAGTTCATTCAGAAGAACCTGGACAAGACCTGGGTCATTCACGTGGTTCAGATGATCGGCAGCCTCGGCTGCCCCTACACGTGCAGCTTCTGCATCGACTCCCAGGTGGACTACCAGACCCTGCCCTACGACCAGATCCGGGAGGATCTGGCCTTTCTCCAGGGGCAGCCCTCCCCCCCGAAGGTGTCCTGGTTCGACCCCAACTTCGGCGTCCGGTTCGACGACTACATGGAGGTCATCGAGTCGGCGGTGAAGCCCGGCGCGCTCGAATTTGCCTGCGAAAGCAGTCTATCCCTGTTGAGCGAACCCCACCTGAAACGGATGAAGGAGAATCATTTCATCGTCGTGTTGCCGGGGATCGAGTCGTGGTTCGGGTTCAACGGCAAGTCCAGGCAGCGGAACAACGTGGGCCTGGAGAAGGTCCGGGCGGTGGCCGAACACGTCAACATGGTGATGCGTTACATCCCGTATATTCAGACCAATTTCATTTTTGGCCTGGATTCCGACGCGGGGCCGGAGCCGTTCGAGTTGACCAAGAGGTTTCTGGACCTGGCGCCGGGGGTCTATCCCAACTACTCGCTGCTGACGGCGTTCGGGAACTCGGCCCCGCTCAACCAACAATATCAGGCCGAGGGCCGGGTGATCGACGTCCCGTTCCCCTTTCTGGACGGCTATTCGGCCCTCAACGTCCGGCTGAAAAACTATTCCGACGTCGAGTTTTTCGGCCACGTGATCGACCTGATGCAGTACACGCTTTCAACGCGCCTGGTCTGGAGGCGTTTCAGGGCCAACAGTTCCTCGCTGGCCAGGTGGATGAACCTGATCCGCGCGGTCTCCTCGCAGAAGAGCGGCGCCGGGAAGTATGTCGAGGTCCGCGACCGGTTGAGGACCGACCGGGAGTTTCAGGCCTTTCACGCGGGGGAGGGCGCGAGGCCGCCGTCGTTTTACGTCGAACGGGTCAGGTCGGGGCTGGGTCCCTTCTACGATCACCTCCCTGCGAAGGTGATGGACTATCTGAAATGGGGGGGGCCCGCTCAGAATCCGCGGCTCACCAACGCGCTCGCCCGCCAACGCAAGGAGAAGTCCCTTGAAGCTTCTGAAAGAACTCTGTGAGACGCCCGGCATTCCGGGGCGGGAGGAGAAGCTTCGCGCTATCGTCCGGCGCGAGCTGGAGGGGGTCGTGGACGAGATGCGCGTGGACGCGCTGGGCAACCTGATCTGCGTCAAGCGCGCGGCGGGCAAGAGGAGGCTGATGATCGCGGCGCACACGGACGAGATCGGGTTCGTGGTGTCGCACGTGGACGAGAAGGGGTTCATCCGGCTCGCGCCGCTGGGGGGGCACGATCCCCGCAACATGGTGGCGCAGCGGGTGACCGTTCAGGGGAAGCGGGACCTGATCGGGCTGCTGTATCCGGGGCAGAAGCCGACGCACCTGCTGACGGACGAGGAGCGCAAGCAGCAGCCGAAGGTGAGCGATTTCTTCGTGGACGTGGGGCTGCCCGGCGAGCAGGTGAAGGAGCTGGTTCCGATCGGCAGCCCGGTGACCCTTCTGCGCGACTTCGCCGAGGTCGGGGACTCGGTGTCGTGCAAGGCGATGGACAACCGCCTGGCGGTCTACATCATGATCCGGGCGATGCAGCAGGCGAAGCGGTTCGCGTTCGAGACCTGCGCGGTCGCGACCGCGCAGGAGGAGGTGGGGCTGCGGGGGGCGCAGGTGAGCGCGTTCGGGGTGGAGCCGGACGTGGGGGTCGCGCTGGACATCACGCTGGCGGTGGACATCCCCGGCGTGCCGGAGCACGAGCGGGTCACGCAGCTGGGCGGGGGGACGGCGATCAAGCTGCTGGACTCGTCTCACATCGCCCATCCGGGGCTGGTGGAGGCGTTCAGGTCCCTGGCGGAGAGGCGGGGCATCAAGTATCAGTGGGAGGTCCTCCCGCGCGGCGGGACCGACGCGGGGACCATGCAGCGCATCCGCGCCGGGGTGCCCGTGATCACCCTCTCCACGCCCACGCGCTACGTGCACACGTCAGTGGAGATGGTAAGCCGGGCGGACATTGAGGCGTCGGTGGGCCTGATGACGGCGTTCATCGAGGAGGGGGACAGCGCGGACCTGGCGTTGAGGTAGGGGCGGGTTTGAACCCGCCCCTACAGATTTTTTACCCGGAGACCTTCACATGTTGACCCCATCCCAGCTCCAGCGCTTCAAAGACCAGGGCTACGTGATCATCGAGGACGCCGTGCCGGGGGGCATGCTGGGGCCGCTGCGCGAGGCGACGGGTCGCGTCACGGAGCGGACGCGGCGGGGGGAGTGGCCGCACAGGCGGAAGGCGGGGGAGGACGACATCTGGGGGGTGAGCCACCTGCTGCACCCCGACATCGGAGAGCCGGTCTTCGCGGACTATGTGGCGTCGCCGGTGGTGATCGAGGTGGTGGGGGACCTGCTGGGGCTGAAGGAGGGGGAGCACGCGGCCAGGCTGCAGCTGGAGCTTGTGAACATGCTCGTTAACCCGGCGAAGCGGGACTTTGAGATCGGCTGGCACCGGGACCTGATCCGCGAGGACCTGCCGCCGGAGGAGGAGCTGGCGGAGCTGCGGCGGCTCCAGCACGGGGTGCAGTGGAACACGGCGCTCTACGACGAGGCGTGTCTCTTCATCGTCCCGGCCAGCCACCTCCGCCCCAAGACGCCGGAGGAGCGGGACGTGGTGTTCAACCGCTCGAAGGACCCGATGCCGGGGCAGATGGCCGTGGCGCTCAGGGCCGGGCAGGGGGTCTACTACAACTCCAACCTGCTCCACCGGGGCGTCTACTCGGCGAGCCAGCGGCGGGAGACGCTCCACTGCTGCATGGGTTCGATTGACGGGTTTGCGCTGCGCCGGCGGCAGTACCTCTACCGGCAGCTGGCCTGGATGGACGCGCCGGGGTTTCGTGAAGGGCTGCCGGGGCCGCTGCTCCCGCTCTACGACAACTTCATCCGGATGAAGGCGAGGGCGGAGGGGATTCCAAATGAAGAGAGAGATGACCTCTAAAGAACGGGCGCTGACGGCCTTCGCCAGGCAGGAGCCGGACCGGGCGCCGATCAACTACTTCGCGAACCCCGGCATCGACCGGCGGCTCAAGAGGCGCTTCGGCCTGGCCGGGGACGACCACGAGGGGCTGCGGCGGGCGCTGAGGGTGGACTTCCGGTCCGTGAACCCGGCCTACGTCGGCCCGAAGCTGCACGCGGACGCGCCGGGGCGCACGGTGGATATGTGGGGGATCCACCGCCGCTGGATCGAACACGAGTCGGGCGGGTACTGGGACTACTGCGACTTTCCGCTCCGGGACGCGACGCTGGAGGAGGTGGAGGCATGGCCCGTGCCGTCGCCGGACCATTTTGACTATGCAGGGGTCGTTGAACAGTGCCGTCGTATGCAAGACTACTGCGTCGTCACGGGGGGCACGGGCACGGGGGATATCATCAACAGCACGGGGATGATCCGCACGATGGAGCAGGTGCTGGTGGACCTGATGACGGACGAGCCGGCCGGCCTGCGCTACATCGAGCGGAAGATCGAGGTCCAGCTGGAGGTCACCCGGCGGACGCTGGAGGCCGCCAGAGGGGGGATCGACGCGCTCTGGATGGGGGAGGACCTGGGCACGCAGAGGGGGCCGCTGATGAGGCTCGATCTCTACCGGAGGCGCCTCCGCCCCCATCACCAGAGGTTCGTGGACCTCGCCCGATCTCACGGCATCCCCGTGGTGATCCACTCCTGCGGGTCCAGCAGCTGGGCGTTCGACGACTTCATCGAGATGGGGATCGGCGTCGTGGACACGCTCCAGCCGGAGGCGAAGGACATGGCGCCCGCCTACCTGAAGGGGCGCTTCGGGGACCGGCTGGCGTTTCACGGGTGCATCTCCACCGCCGGGCCGGTGGCCGGGGGGACGGCGCAGGACACGGTGCAGGATGTGCGCGAGACGCTCAAGGTCATGATGCCGGGCGGGGGCTATGCGTTCGCGCCGACGCATCAGCTGCAGGACAACTCCCCGACGGAGAATGTCGTGGCGATGTACGAGGCGGCCTACCAATACGGACGGTACTGATGGGGTATGACGGAAGGCCCAACATCGTCCTGATCTTCTCCTGCTCGCACAACGCGCGGGTCATGGGGTGCGCGGGCAACGGGGTCGTGCGGACGCCTCATCTGGACGCGCTTGCGGCGGCGGGGGTGCGGTTCACAGATGTCTACTGCACGCTCCCGATGACGGTCCCGTCCCGGATGGGGTTTCTGACCGCGCGCCACCCGGGGGAGATCGCGTGCTGGGAGGTGGGGTCGGTCCTGGCCCCGGACGCGCCGACGTTCGCGCACCTGTTCGGGGCCGCGGGCTACGAGGCGGTCCTGTGCGGGAAGATGCACTTTCAGGGCCCCGACCCCTTCCACGGGTTCGAGCGGCGGCTGGTGGGGGACCCGCTCTGCCTTTCGAGGGAGATTGAAGGGTCGGGGGGGAACCGGACCACAGCGCAGGTCAAATACGCGGTCCAGGTCTCCGGCCATGGGAAGACGGGGTTTCAGGCGTTCGACCGGGCTGTGACCGAGGAGACGTGCCGGTTCATCCGGTCCCGCAGGCCGGGGGACCGGCCCTTCTGCTTAGTCAGCAGCCTGATCCTGCCGCGAAACCCCTTGATCTGTTCTAAGGAGCTGTTTGACTATTACTACGAGCGCATCCCCCCGCCGGCCCCGATGCCGCAGGCCTACCTGGACCGGCTTCATCCGGCGATGATCAAATGGCGGGAGCGCCGGGGGGTGTTCGACCTGACGCCGGAGCAGAACCGGCGGGGGTTGGCGGCCTACTACGGGCTGATCACGGAAATGGACCGGAACGTGGGCCGGATCGGGGACTGCGTGCGGTCGTCGCCGGAGGGCGACCGTACCGTGATCGTCTACTGCGCGGACCTGGGGGACGGGGCGTGCGAGCACGGCATGTGGTGGAAGAGCAGTTTCTACGACGGCGCGGCGCGCGTGCCGATGATCGTCTCCTGGCCGGGCCGGTTCGCCGGCGGCCGCGTCGTGGACGCCGTGGCCAGCCTGATCGACGCGGGACCGACGCTGCTGGATATCGCGGGCGCAGGGCCGATTCCGGACGCCTCCGGGAGGAGTTTCGCGGGGTTTCTGAGAGGGGCGCCGGCGGCGGACTGGCCGAACGAGGCGTTCTGCGAGTTCAACGGCCTGCTCGGGGACCAGCCGTCGTGCATGGTCCGGAGCGGCCCGTGGAAGCTGAACTACTACCACGAATTCCGGTCCTACCAGCTGTTCAACCTCCGGGATGACCCGGGGGAGATGAATGACCGGCGAGACGACCCGGCGTGCCGGGAGATCGCGGAAGGGCTGCTGGAGAAGATTCATCGACGGTGGTCGGCAGAGCGGATGCTGGAGGGGATCGCCCGAAAGCAGCGGGCGCGGCAGGCGGTCAACGCCTGCGGGCATTCGCCGCTTCCCCACCCGGTGACGCACTTCTCGGCGCCGGAGGGGGGGAACGTGTTCGATTTCGCGCAGATTGAAGAAAGGAAGGGATGAGACGATGAACCTGGAAATTGGGATTGCGGGGTGGATCCTCAGCGGCGAGATCTTGCGAGAGAAGACGCTGACGCTGCTGGAGTTCCCGAAGGTCTGCGCGTCCTACGGGGTGAAGACGGTGGAGCTCTGCTCGGCGTTCTTCGCGGGGCAGGACGCCCGGTACCTGAACGAGCTGCGCAAGGCCCTGGAGGACAACGGGCTGTCCGTGCGCAACATCGCCGTGGACATGGGGAACATCGCGGGCGCGGACCCGGCGGTCCGGCGCACGGACCTGGAGGCGCTCAAGCAGTGGTTCTACGCGGCCTCGGCGTTGAAGTCCGCGGCCATCCGGGTCAACACCGGGCACGCGGAGGACGAGGGGGCCATGGGGCGGGTGATCGAGGGCTACGGGGAGCTGGTGAAGGTGGGCGAGCAGGCCGGGGTGAAGCTGCTGATCGAGAATCACGGCGGGGTCTCGTCCACCTCCGGGAACCTGGCCCGGATTCTGAAGGCGCTGGACACGCCGGGGTTTGCGACGTGCCCGGACACGGGGAACTTCCCGGAGGGGGACTGGGAGGCCGGGATGCGCGCGCTGGCCCCCAGGGCCTTCTCCTGCCACGTGAAGGTGTTCTCCTACAGCGCGGACGGCCGGCAGTCCTGGAAGGGCCGGGACGGGCAGACGCGGGAGTATGACCTGAGGAGGAGCCTCGCGACCCTGAAAGAGGCCGGGTACCGGGGACCGCTCTGCCTGGAATCCGGGGCGTCCGGGAACGCGCGGGACAACATCCGGGACGGCATCGCGTATCTCAAGGAGCTGACGGCGAAGGTGTAAGGTCTGTGCAGGGCGGGTTTTCAACCCGCCCTGCCCCAATTTTTACCAGGAGTACGAATCCGTGTCCTGGCAGATCAAGCACGTGACGCACGATTCCCCGGAAGAGGAGAAACAGGGGGTGCTCCGGTTCTGGAGCGGGGACTATCTGTGGGCGACCCGGCTGCGCCTGCAGGCGCCGTGGGGGGACGAAGCCTACGGGTTTGTGGGGGCGTTCACGGGGGACCGGTGCGTGGGGACCACGTCCTACGCGATCTCCCGGCGCGGGCAGGGCATTCTGTCGCAGGTGTTCACGGACGAGGCGTGCCGGGGGCAGGGGATCGGGACGGCCACGGTCCGGGAGGCGGTGGAGACGTTCCGGCGGCGTGGCGCGCGGGCGGTCTACCTGGCCGCGTGGCGGGAGTGGGTCCGGGAGATCTACCGGAAGGTGGGGTTCGTACGGGTGGGGACGATGGGGGAGCGGCACGCGTTCAAGCTGACGCTCGACCCGTCGGGGCAGGATGAGAACCTGTTCCGGGCCGGGCAGCGGACGCAGGTCCGGGGGATGGAGGCCGGGGACCAGGCGGACCTGTCGGCGCTGTTCAATGCCGGGCATCCGTGCGTGGTGAAGCACTATGCGCTGGGGTGTTTCCTGGGCTCGCACTTCGAGGGGGAGTTTTTCACCCTCCGGCAGCAGGAGGGGAGGCCGGGGTTCCGGGCAATTGTCCTGGACGGGGAGGAGACGGTTCTGGGGTTCGGAACGGTGATGCCCTCCTCGCGCCGGCACGAGGGGCACACGGGCATCCTGGACCTTCTGGTCCATCCGCAGTATGCGGGCGCGGTTGGCGCCGTGCTGGAGGCGCTGGAGAAGGACTGCGGGCTGGAGCGCCTGTGGGTCTACGCGGGGGATGCGGAGCAGGAGAAACGGCGCGCGCTCGAACGCGCGGGCTACCGGCAGGTCGCCTGGCTGGAACGACAGGTCAAGATCGAGGCGGACTACTACGGTCTGACGCTCTACGAGAAGATGATTTGAGGCGAGGAGGGCTTATGAAGGCCGCGTGGGACTGGCATCTGCCCCGAAAGACGGAGGGGGAGCAGCGGGCGGTCGCGGAGTTCGCGCACGCGTGCGGGTTCGACACCCTGATCGTCCCCGGCCCGACGGGGGCGATGGTGAGGCGCGGGAGGGAGCTGGGCGTCCGGGTGGTGGCGGTGGTGTCGCCCAATGCGGGGGCGGACCTCGTTGAAAGGCATCCGGAGCGTCTCCAGGTCGCGCTGCCCGTGGAGGAGAACATCGCCGCCGCGGTCTCGGAGTGGGCGCCTCCGTACTATCAGCACCTCTCTCACAGGTGGTTCTCCATCGTGCAGTCGAACCGCCTCCTCTGCTATGAGCATCCCGAATCGCAGGAGGAGTTGAAGCGGCGGGTGCGGGAGGCGCTCACTGTGGCGGACGGAGTGGCGTTCGACGGGTTCGGGTTTCAGAACCACTATGCCTGTTTCTGCGACCGGTGCCGGGGGGGCCGGGAGCGGATGATGGAGGAGGGGATGGAGGAGGCGGAGGCCATCCGGCGGATGTCCGAGGAGAGTCTGGTGGACGTCTCTCATGTTCTGTATCTCTGCGCCAAAGATGCCAAATCAGACGCGATGGTGACCAACCACGTCTGGCCGCCGTTCAACCCGAACCCTTACTATGGATGTCGCCTGAGGCTGGATTACTGCACGCAGACGATCTCCTGGTTCTACCGGCCTGCCTGGAGCATCGAGCGGGTGGCGTTCGAGGCCGCGGAGATGAAGCGGCTGGAGGACCCCGGCGCCAATGTCTTCGCGCCGTTCATCGGGGTCTACGCGGACCCCGACCTGGTGCGGCCGGCGGACCGCCTCGCGCAGGAGCTGGAGATCGCGGGGCACTACGGGCACGTCACGTTCTGCAACCTGGCCACGCCGCACAGGTACCCGGAGATATTTGAGGTCGTGAAGTCGGCGCTGGAGAAGATGGGGTAGCCAGAGAGCGAAGATGAGGTGAGCGACATGAAAACCGGTTCAACCATAGAGCAACAGAATGGCAACCTGGTCTCGCAGGAAACGATCAGATTCATTATCCAGACCATTGCAGATCGTTTTTTGCCGCAGCGAATCATTCTTTTTGGCTCTTATGGGTCTGGCCAGCCGACGCCGGACAGCGACCTGGACCTTCTGGTCGTCATGGACAGCGACCTTCCGCGCCACAAGCGAGCCACGCCGATACGCCTGCTGTTCCGGCCAACGCCGTGCGCCATGGATATTCTGGTTTACACTCCTGAAGAGATAGAATACTGGAACGGCACGCCCAATCACATCATCACGGAGGCGCTCCGCTCCGGCAGGGTGGTCTATGAACGATAAGCATGTCGAACTGGCCCTTCGGTGGCTGGAGAAAGCAGACCATGATCTGATCACAGCAAGACAAACCCTTTTGCTCCCGGATGGCCCCACTGATACGGTCTGTTTTCATGCCCAACAAGCTTCGGAAAAGGCGTTGAAGGCCCTGTTGACATTCCATCAAGTTTCGTTCCCGAAGGTTCATGAACTGGTTCTGTTGCTGGATATGGCTGTGGCCCATTTGCCGGACCTGGAGGCGTTCAGGGAGAGCCTTGCTGAAATGTCGAACTATGCTGTTGAAGTTCGATACCCGGATGACTGGTTTGAACCATCCCGCGAAGAGGCTGTTCAATCTCTGGCTGTTGCGGAGGAAATCGTGACAAAGGTTGGACAGAAAATATCAGGGACACCTGGTTGATATAAGGGCTTTCTCCATGACTTCCTATCCTAATCTTCTCCTCATCACAACCGACCAGCAGCGAGGCGACACGCTGGGCGCGGGCGGGAACCCGGTCATTCGCACGCCCGTATTGGACGGGCTGGCAAGGGACGGTGTCTTCTTCAAGGCGGCCTACAGCGAGGCGCCGGTGTGCGTGCCGATGCGCTCCTGCTGGATGCTGGGGCAGCACCCGCTCACGCTGGGGCAGAACCGGTGGCGGACCAGGGCGTTTCCGCCCGGACAGACGCTGTCTGAACATCTGGGCGCGGCGGGCTATCGCTGCGGGGTGTTCGGGAAGCGGCACTTCCATCCCGTGAAGGAGCCTTACGGGTTCCACGAGATGCAGGTGCACGAGTCGGGGCGGATGCCGGAGGAGATGGACGACGACTACCTGGCCTGGCTGCGGCGCGAGACGGACTGGGGGGGCTACTCGCGGGCGCACGGGGTGGGGAACAACGACGTGTTCGCGGCGCCGTCCGTGATCCCGGAGCCGGAGTACGTGTCGTCCTGGGTGGCGCGGGAGACGGTCCAGTTCCTCGAACGGCACAGCCGCGACCGGGGGGGGCAGCCGTTCTTCTGCTGGTGCAGCTTCAACAAGCCGCACTCGCCCTACGACCCGCCCCGGCCGTTTGACACGCTGTACCGACCGCAGGACGTGCCCGCCCCTTACCTGATGCCGGGGGGGATGGAGGACGAGCTGCCGATCAACCAGCGGCGCATCCTGTATTACACCTGGCAGACGATCGGGGAGGCGCAGATGCGCGCGTCGAAGGCCTGCTACTACGGGGTGATCACGCACATCGACGTCTGCGTGGGCCGGGTGCTGAGGGCGCTGGACCGGCTCGGTCTGCGCGAGGACACGGTCATCGCCTTCACCTCGGATCACGGGGATATGATGGGGGACCACAACCAGTACTTCAAGTCGACGTTCTACGAGGGGTCGGCCCGCGTGCCCTACATTGTGAATGTCCCTGAGGCGTGGCGGGGGCGGAGGGGGATCGTGCGCGCCGGTCTCCAGGGGGAGCCGGTGGGGGTCTCCACGCTGATGCCGACGCTGCTCGACCTGGCGGGCGTGCCCAGGCCTGAGACGGCCACGGCGGACTCGCTGCTGCCGATGCTCCGGGGGGGCGCTGCCCCGCAGAATGGAGAGGTGGCCGCGGCGTATGACATCCTGCCCGGCACGCCGGGCCACTCGGCGATGCTCCGGTGGGGCCGTTTCAAATACATCTACTGGCAGCCGGGGGACCACCGACAGCTGTTCGACGTGGAGGCCGATCCGGGTGAGCTGACCGACCTGGCCGAACAGGAGGCGTTTAAGGGTGTGGCCGAAGAGGCGCACCGGCGTCTCGAAAGGCGTCTTGCCGAGTACCCGTTCGGGCGGGACGAGGTGCTGGTCGAGGGCCGGCTGACGGGCGCGCCGTTCGACCCGCCGGAGAACTGGCACCCGCCGATCAAGGGACCTTGGGGGAGAAGGAGTTTTTAAGGAGAAACTCTTATGACAAAGGATGAAATATACGAATTCGACCTGAACGGATACATCGTCTACCGGAACATCCTGTCGGCTGAAGAGGTGGACCGGATGAACCGGATCATCGACGCGGACCAGGCGAGCAAGGGGGCCGAGGACAGCTTCCACTTCCCGTTCATGGACATGGACCCCGAATGCTTTCTGGACCTGATGGCGTACCCCAGGACGCTCCAGGTCATCCGCGTGATGGTGGGGGACTGGCTGCGGCTGGACCACGCCTACGCGATTCAGATGACGCGGGAGACGGAGGCCCGGGAGAACCTGCACGGGGGGCCGAGGGCGGACCAGGGGGAGCATCAGTATCAGTGGCTGGACGGGAAGATGTACAACGGTCTGATCGTGATCATGTATGCCCTGGCGGACGTGAACCCGGGGGACGGGGGGTTCATCTGCGTGCCGGGGAGCCACAAGGCGAACCTGGTCCACCGCCCGCCGGTGACCTCGCACCTGGTGGTGAACCCGTCGCTCAGGGCGGGGGACATGCTGATCTTCACGGAGGCCCTGGTGCACGGGACGCGGCGCTGGCAGGGGGACCACCGGAGGCGTTCGCTGCTCTACAAGTACTCACCGGGGTACTCGACGTGGGGCGATTACGAGAAGCTGCGGCGGTTCCACGACCTGGCGAGGAACGACCTGCAGCGGGACCTGCTGAGGCCGCCGCACGTGGGACAGCGGACGCCGTTAAAGTTTCCGGAGGTGACGCAGGCGTGAAGGGCGTGGTCTTCCTGGGCAACCGGCGCTGCGAGGTGCGCGAGGTCCCCGTCCCCCGTCCCGGCCACGGGGAGGTCCTGATCCGGGTGAGGGCGGCGGGCATCTGCGGGTCTGACCTGCACGTGTACCGGGATGAGAAGGCCACGGACCAGGTCCGGGGGCACGAGGCGAGCGGCGCGGTGGAGGAGGTGGGGCCGGGCGTTCAGCGTCTGAAGGCCGGCGACCGGGTGAGCGTCCACCACCATCAGGGGTGCGGGGTCTGTTATTCGTGCGCCCGAGGCGAGACGGTGGCCTGCTCGGTCCGGCACCGGATCATCGGGGTGCACGTCTCCGGGGCGTTCGGGGAGTACCTGGTGGCGCAGGAGCAGAACTGCATCCCGCTCCCTCCGGGCGGGAGTTTTGTGGACGGGGCCTTCATGGCGTGCGTGGGGGGCACGGCCTACGGGGCGCTCCGGAGATTAGGGGCCGTGGCGCACGAGTCGGTGGCGGTGTTCGGGCTGGGGCCGGTGGGCCTGAGCTGCGTTCTGGTGGCCAGGTCCCTGGGGCTGTGCGTCATTGGCGTGGACGTGACGCCGGTGCGCGTCCGGCTGGCGCTGGCGTGCGGGGCGCAGGCCGCGGTGGACGCGCGAGAGGCCGACCCGGTCGAGGCCGTGCGGGCGTTCGGGCGCGCCGAGGGGTTCGGGGGGGATGGCGTGGACCATGTCATCGAGACCTCCGGCAGCGCGCAGGCCCGGGGCCACATCCTGCCTTCGTTGAGGCGGGAGGGGAGGGCGGCCATCCTGGGCGTGGGGAGCGACGAGAAGGTGATCAACCCGACGCACATCCACGGGAGGGCGGCCACGCTGATCGGGTCGGTGGTGTTCCCGCTGGGCTGGATGTGGGACCTGAGCCGGCTCTGCGCGGTCAGCGGGCTGAGCTTTGAGCCTGCGGTGACCCACCGCTTCTCCCTGGAGGAGGCCCCCGAGGCGCTGGCCGTGGCGGACGAGGCGCGAGGGGGGAAGGTCATTTTTACAGCATAGGTATTTTACCAGAATAGAAAGGATCATCTCCATGAGCCTGATCGGATTGCCCAAGCAGGAGATCGACACTCCGGCGCTGCTGGTGGACCTGGCCGCGCTGGAGCGGAACATCGAGCGGATGGCGAGGGTCATCGTCCGGGAGGCGGGGGTGCGCTGGAGGCCGCACACGAAGGGGATCAAGACGCCCGCCATCGCCCACATGCTGCTGGGGGCGGGGGCCAGCGGCGTGACCTGCGCCAAGTTAGGCGAGGCGGAGGTGATGGCGGCCGCGGGCATTCGGGACATCCTGATCGCCAACCAGGTCGTGGGGCCGCAGAAGGTCGCCCGGCTGGTCAACCTGCGCCGGCACGCGGACGTGGTTTCGGCCGTGGACTGCGTGGAGCAGATCGAGGCGCTCGACCGGGCGGCCCGCGAAAAGGGGGTGCGGCTGCGGGTCGTGATCGAGGTGAACGTGGGGATGAACCGGGCGGGCGTGGAGCCGGGGGAGCCGGTGTTGAGCCTGGCCCGAAAGATTGCGGCCCTGCCGGGGTTGCAGTTCGCGGGGGTGATGACGTGGGAGTCTCTGGCGCTCAGGATCGCGGATCAGGAGGAGAAGCGGCGGGTCGTGGCGGAGGCGCTTCAGAAGCTCACGGGGAGCGCAAAGCTGTGCCGGGACGCGGGGCTGCCTGTGGAGATCGTGAGCTGCGGGGGGACGGGGACCTACTGGATGAGCGCCTTCCAGCCGGGGGTCACGGAGATTCAGGCGGGGGGCGGGGTGCTGGGTGACCTCAACTACAGCCGGAACTTCCGCGTTCCGGGCCACGAGCATGCGCTGACGGTCCTGTCCACGGTGACGAGCAGGCCCACGCCCACGCGCATCATCTGCGACGCGGGCCGAAAGACGATGAGCACCGAGGCGGGGCCGCCGGAGCCGGCCGGGATCGCGAACGTGAAGTCGGTGGGGCTGTCCGCGGAGCACGGAAAGATCGAGCTGGAGGCGCCGGGCGAGACGCCGAGGGTGGGGGACAAGATCGAGTGGATCGTGGCCTATGGGGATGTGACGGTGGCGCTGCACGACGTCTTCTACGGGATTCGCGACGGGAGGGTGGAGGTCGTGTGGCCGATTCTGGGGCGGGGGAAACTGCAATGACTACGAGACCACAAGACCACTGACCACAAGACCACTGACTGTTGACTTTGGTCTTGTGGTCTGTTGTCTGTGGTCTGTTGTCTGTGGTCTGCCGTTTGCCGGAGGGTTGAGCGGTGGCGCGGTACCTGGGTCTGGACGTGGGGACGACGACGATCACGGCGCTGGCGCTGGACGTGGCCTCCGGGGAGGTCGTGGCGGTCCGGACGGTCCCGAATGCGTGCGAGGTGACTTCTCCGGAGGACAGGCGCCGGGGCCGGAGCGAGTGGGACGCGGCGAAAATGGTCGCGCTGGCCCTGGGGGCGATCCGGGAGGCGGTCCGCGCAGGCGGGCGGGTTGCGGGCATCGGCGTGACGGGGCAGATGCACGGGATGCTGCTGGTGTCGGAGGCGGGGGCGCCGGTGGGTCCGTTCATCGGCTGGCAGGACCGGCGGGGGATGGAGGCGACGGACGGAAGGTCTTATGTGGAACGGATGCAGGCGCTGGCGGATGAAGTGGGGGCCGGAGGGCGGATCTGTAAGCCGCGCGCCGGATACCTGGGGACGACGCTGTTCTGGATGGCGGTCAATGGGGCCCTGCCGGGGTCATCGTTCACCGCCTCGTTTTT
>Ga0114945_10000259_pt1 | contig 33331 bp, 30 predicted proteins | sample OV2TP3_FD_87194 | JGI IMG/M metagenome (GOLD analysis project Ga0114945, IMG submission 87194) | Hot spring microbial communities from Beatty, Nevada to study Microbial Dark Matter (Phase II) - OV2 TP3 | ecosystem: Environmental > Aquatic > Thermal springs > Hot (42-90C) | place: USA: Beatty... | reverse complement strand
GCGTTTGTCTTATAAGGCTTCTCGGTAAGGATCGCCTTGCTCAGGGATTCGATCTCTGACGGTAATGAGGGCTGCCGTAGACCATCGGCTGCCACCCGATCCTGCTTAACGGAGGGCCAGGAGAACAAGGGTGGAACCGGTCGAACCAAGACTCCTCCTGGATTATCGATGTTTCCTACAAGGGCATTAAGCGCATGGATCGCAGCGGCCGAGCGGGTGGCGTCACCGTACTGCAACAAACCATCCCCGGGTAGCGCAAGTGAAGGACGGTAGCGGGCAAACTCGCGGGCAAGCCTCTCGATGACCTCTACCGAAATCCCTGTCATCTCTGAGACTTTCTTGGGCGGGTACTGCTCAAGCACCGAGGACTTGAACCCTTTTCTTCTGTTCCCCGCCTGATCCATTCCATCCTCGAAGCCAGCCAGATACCCGGCTACAAAAGCCCGGTCATAGAGGTCTTCCTTAACGAGGATATGGGCAATGCCGAGGGCAAAAGCACCTTCTGTGCCCGGCCGAATAGGAACCCATTCATCAGCCTTGGCCGCAGTCGCGGAAAGACGGCTCTCAACCTGAACGAGTTTTCCTCGATGCCCTGGCCTGCCCTGGCGCAGGAATGCCAGGGCCCTCATCTGGCGTACCGGGGAAAGCCATCCTTCCACAAGCGGGGCGCCAAAGCTCAAAATGTAGTTGGTGCTTTCGAAATCGTAAGCGACCCGCTCTCTAATCCCCTGGGTAAGATACTGGGCCAAGGAGGAGGGATCCTCTCTTTCAGTAGGGACATAATTGGGCGATCCATAGACATTGAGGAAGCGGTGCATCAAGCGATTGCTCAGTTCCGAGCCTTTGCTACCCAGGACAGCGAGCGTGTGAGGCTCCCCTCTCTCCCTCAGCTCTTTTAGCTTTGAAGCTATAAGAGACATGGCCTCTTCCCAGCTGATCTTCTGCCATTTTCCCGAACCTCGATCCCCGACTCTCTTTAATGGAGACCGCAACCGGTCGGGATTATAAAGGAGCTGAAGGGATGCCTGACCTAAAGGGCACAGACGACCACGGTTGACAGGGTGAATAGGGTTACCTTCTAGCTTTACGGCTCGCTCCCCGATCTTTCGGACGACTACGCCACACCCTCCGGGACACAGGCCGCATGTGGAGGCCACCCAGGACTCCGGCCCGGACTCGGGCCTTATCTCCTGCTCCGTCAGTTGCAGGGCTGTGCCTACTCCCTGGAGGCTACAGCCGGAGACGGCCGTAGCCGCCGTCCCCAGGCCTATGATCTTGAAGAAATCTCGCCGATCTACCTTCATGTTCCAGCTAGTTCATCGTAATTTGCTTTCCGCCTATTTACAATCCCTCGTTACTTATCGGCCTTCCACCGGTGGCTGCGTCACTTGTGACATGCATTGCAGTCCACGGACGCCCTTTTTTCTTGATGGCAGGCGATGCACCACTCCATGCTCTGATTGACCAAAGGTCGGGCAGGTGGCGTTGACTGCTCGGCCATTTTTCCGTGGCAACTCGCACACTCAACCTTGGCCAGGACCACGTGTCTCCGATGAGAGAAAAAAATGTCTCCGGGCATCCGGTAAATCCTTTGCCAACGGATCTTTTCACCTCTCTCCTCATACTTTCTGATTTTCTCCTCTTCGGGATTCAGGGTCAAGGCGACTGCGTGACACGTCATACAGGTCTCTGTCTGTGGCAGGCCTGCAAACGTCTGTGTCTCTACGAATTGGTGGCACGTGGTGCAGGGCAAGCCAAGCTCGACTGCATGCTTTTTGTGGTTAAACGTGATCGGCTGGAGAACGCTTTGCCTTCCTAGAAGGGTCGGGAAGGCCAGAACCGCCATTCGAACCAGAACTGCTCCCGCCAAGACAATCCACAAGATCCTCCACCCCATCTGGCCACCTTGCTCGCCGAGCGCTCGTAGCATCGTACTGAGGGCAGATTACCATACCGAGCGAGGCTTATGCCACGACCACTGCCAAAAGAACACAAAAGGGTCAGATACTTTCATCCGGGAAATTTAGTTTTTCTCGCGGGGGCGGAATAATTCCACGAGCTTTCGGCGGACCGCCTCCTCCCCTCCGCGTCGGGCTGCAACCTGAAGTGTCCTTCTCTGGACATCCTACTTGCCGAATTTCGCCTGGAACGCTGCTACTCCAGCCTCGTAGCCTGCCTTGTCCTTACCCCACTCCTTGTGGCAAGCCTCCTCTATCAAGAAGCTGTTATCCGTGATCCCATCTATCGGGCGCGCCTCTTGCGCCTCGGCCACGGTCGCAAGAGCAGAACTAACAAAGGCCCAGAGCAGCACGAAAGCCCGTCTCAAATGGCACGCCCAGGTGCTCATTCACTTGAGCTTGGTTGCCTGGATTTCGGCCTTGGCGCCGAACCCGACCGTGATCGGAAACGATACCTGATGGCCGCGCGTCGTGATGTTGTCGTCGTGGACCGCGAAGCCGAAGCTATACGCTTTGCCCTCCTTTAGCGCCTTGTCGTCTTCGTTGGCAAGGTTCAGCGGGCGCGCCCATACGACGGTCCACGTGCCGTCCTTCCAATCACCCTTCACGTTCTTGTTGTCAGCCGCCGAGCCCGCGGCGCCTGCCCTGCTGACGACGTACTGGGGAAGGAGATCGCCCGCCTTCCACCCGGCATTAGGATCGAACGCCACCGCGTTCTGCTCGGGCAGCAGCGCGGTGCCCGTCTTGCGGATGTCGCCTTCCGCCAGCGCCTTCCTGCCGACCTTTTTCTCGTCGTATATGAACCTCGGTTGTTTGGTCTTCGCGTCCATATTGGAAGCGAACGGGTTCTTGCCGGCGTCGAAATTGCGCCATTCGAGCACGTAACCGTCGTCAGCCATGCCGACCGGATTGGACCGGTGCGCGCGCCATTGGATCAGGTCGAGGAAGCCTCCGGCCGCTTTGATCTTGCCGACCTCTTCGACGCTCTTGCCCTGGTCCCAGGAGGCCAGCGCGTCGGCGCGCGTCGACGGCAGGTACTTGCGCACATCGTTCCTCTTAATCGCCTGGTAAAGCGGATTCGCCTGAACCTGGGCTGTGGTCGGCTGCTTCGGCATGTCACGCTCGCCGTTGTGGCAGGTGAGCCAGCATCCCTGGCTGGCGAAGCCCGGTACACCGCCGTCGTCGATCATCATCGACAAGCGGTCTTCATAGACCGCCGGCTGCTCGCCCTTGCGGACCGCCGCGGCTAGCCTTGGACCTCCGTAGGCCTTCCATTCCTTGCCGTCAAAGCGATAGGTCGGATAAGCGTCACCCGGAGAGTCGCCCTTGGTTTTCCACTGGAAGCGGAAATAGGCGTTCTCGTTGTCGTAAGCGATCTGCACATTTAGCTTCACTGCGCCATTCTTGCCGTCCACGGGCGTGGGTTCCAGCTTGTTTGCCTTGACCAGCTTGTTGCCAAGCTTCTCCTCGGCGTCCTTATGACAGGTCAGACAGGCGCCGCTGCCGGTGACCAGCGAGGCCCCGGCGTGCTCGGGGCTGCGCAGCCACTGATAGCTCGACTGGGCCGGATAGAACAGGGTCAACGTTTTCACAGGAATGCTTGCCCAGTTGATGGTCGCAGGATCGGCCGCCCGCGCCGGTCCCGCAAACAACGCGGTGATGCCTATTGCGATTTGCATGAGTCTGAACGTTTTCATGATCCCTCCCTTCTTATGCGCTAACGAATACGGCCGAGCTTTCATATGGATCTTTTCTAAGAGGCAGACAGGTTTTTTTGTGACGCGTTGCATAGCTCAAGAGCAACTTTGCTGTCCATCGGCCAAATGGCCCATTCAGGCCGCGATGCCTCTTTTTCACCGCTCTCATCTTTTCTTAAGGTCAAAATCGATCGCCAGGACCTCACCTTCACGCACCAGGTTAAACGGCACCACCTTCACTCCGAACTCAGGATGCCAGACCTCAAGGCGATATTTCCCAAGGGGAACAGCACTTAGCTGATAATTTCCCCGCATATCTGTGGCGACAAAATAGGGATGGTCCTTCACCACAATGTACGCCTCCATGTTCGGATGGACATTGCATAGCGCTCATCTTCCTCAATTACCCAACCAGGGAATGGCTTTGAAGGCATAAGTCAGGCCGAAGGTGACTCCCCAGCTATCCGAGCCCCGGCTAAGGCCACCAAAGCCGGCAGCGTCAAACTTTATTCCCCAAGGGCTCTTCCATATCAGCCCGGCCAGAGCAGTATTGTCAGGAAGAGACCGCGAACCGACTCACCCCGAAATTCTGCCACCGCCGATATCTCGTGCGTCAGAGGCAACTCGGCGGCTATCGCCCAGAGAAGCGAGCCGACAGTACCTAGAGACCTCTTAGGGCTTTCTACGACACCGCCACCCAAGTTGAGGTGGTATTCGATAGGACCCAGCCCGGCGGTAGCGACAAGAACTGCTGTAAAACCTACTTTACGAGAAGGGGCGGAGAGCAACTCCCGTCGCTGCGTGGGCAAAAGAAGCGTCAGCTCCGTAGTAAAAGAAGGCACCGCCCCTTCTCCCTCAAAAAACCGGGTCTTTGCCGTCAAGGTTGTTTCAGCGGCGCTTCCCAGCCGCCGGCGCCGGCTCCCCTCTATTTTCTCGCGGACTAAGTCAAACCCGGTGCCGATGTCAAGCTCGAAATTTTCTGTAAGACCAATATTAAACACCGCACTCGGTAGGCTCCAGTTTGACTCGTTAGTCTCCCCGTGCGTGTTTCGGTTAAGACTAATTCCCACTTCTATCTCTAAATATCCCGGATCAAGAATTCCGGCGTCAGTAGCAGAGATAAAAGGGCGCCCTCCCTGGGCATCCCCCACTAGCCCCCATCCGATGATCCCTAAGAACAGGAGAAAGAGGAAGGCCCACCACAAAAGAAACCGGTATGAAGGGCACCTTCTCATTTCTCCGAACCGCCTCATTGCCTAAGGCGAGAGAACGCGAGTAAATACTATTTTTCGGGCAACGTTTGGGAATAGGCCAAAACATCTAAAACTTGCTTGATGTCCCAGCCGAGAACCAACGCGGCAAGCATAGGAGGGTTGCTGCCGGGCTGTCCCACCCAAATCTTGTGAATGAACTCTTGGGGATTGGCTTTGGCTACTGTGCCCACGTACTCGGGATCTTTATCGCTCCCAAAGTTAAGCTTTTTCCCGTCCGGGCCGTGGCACGCGCCGCATAAGGCATATTGCGCCTTGCCACGCTCGACATCCCCTCCAATGGGCTTCTTCGATTTGTAGTCCACATATTTCATCATATCCACTAACCCATGCTTGAGAAAGTTTGCTAGGTCAGTGATATCCGCAGGACGCAGCACCGTCGAAAAATCGTGCTTAGGGTTGGCGGATCCTCTCAGGATCGCAGCCAATTCTTCAGCGCTCTTCTTTTGGGCCGCATCCCACACGCCGGTAAATCCTGTGTAGCGAGATCCTGAAGCGTAGGCGCCATCCTTGCCTTTGTAGTCCCAGCCGTGGCATTCCTTGCAGCGCCAGCTAACAGAGCCCTTGCGCTTGTTCGTAGTTTGGAGAGCCCACAGAGGCTGGTTATCTGTGGGCTCTTTAGCTCCGGGGACCACCTTCCACCATGCGTCGTATAAGAGCCCACCACGGGCAATGCTTTCGGCCTTAGCCCCGGGGGCTGCGGCCAGGGCAACCGTCTGCCGCTTATCTCTCAGCCCCAAACTCACCACGAGCCAAGCGGTCAGGGAAAACAAAAATCCAGCGAGGATCGCCCTTTTCATCTCTTTTCCTCCTCGATTTCTTGTTCCTACAGTCAATTGCTCAGATAGCCCATTTAGGCCGCAATATCTCTTTCCTGACCGTTTCCAAGTTCAGCGGGGCAGTCGCCCCTTCTAACCGCATAGACAGCAGCCGCAACTCTATTCTTGAGGTGGAGTTTCTTAAGGACATTTTCGATATGCCGCTTTACAGTAGACGGGCTGATTCGAAGAGTCGTCGCTATCTCTTTGTTCGTCTGGGCCTTAGCGACCAACTTCAGCACTCTCTTTTCTTGGACTGTGAGAGGCACAAGATCCTTTTTTGGGTAGCCCCTCATTTCCTCTTTTCACCTCTTCCGGTAGTTTTCCCCTACCACTTAATGGAAAGGCACTCCCCCCGGAGAAGGCCCTGGTTTGGCCTCCGCCATCTCGCTCGCCCGAACGGGCGCCCTCTTGAGGATCTCCTCCAGGGCGAGACTGGCCAGGAGATAGGCTCCCCTCTCATCCTCATACAACTCAAACGCCGCATCGCTGAGGGCCACTACAAGGTCGCCCAGCGTAGTTTGGATTCTTTCACCATCGTGATTAGCTTTCATCTGAGATCTCCTCCCTTTCCTTAACCCGATCCTTCTTTTGGCCCCGCCTTGCTGCATTGCAGAAAGGATCGGGGCTCACTTTTTCTTAAGGTCGATATCAATAGCGAGAACTTCTCCTTCACGAACCAGGTTGAAGGTCACCGCCCTCACGCCGAACTCGGGATGCCAAACTTCCAGGCGGTATTTCCCTATGGGGACGCCGTTGACCTGATAGCTTCCGCGCGCATCGGTAGCGGAAAAATAGGGATGACCGAAGACGACGATAAAAGCCTCCATGTTGGGATGGACATTGCAGAGAATTCTCACCACGCCCGGTTTTTCGAGGGTAACACTGCGACTCTTACCGGGGGCATAGAGACCGAGATCGAACTTCTTAGCGTCGGATGTGGAGAAAACGTTATGGAATGTCTTGTCGTTGTTCGGAAAATCCACGGTGGTACCGGAGAGCACCGGTAAGACGCGAGGAATAAATTTCAAATCGCGCTGGTCTATGATCGCCCGTTGCGATTTGAGTTTCGAGTTTCGGGTTTCGAGTTTCCAGTCGGGCACGCCTTCGACTGAGACGACGGCATCCGCTGTCGGCTTGCCTCCTATGGTGATGGTGCCTTTGACGATTCCTGTCTTGGCCGCCTCTCCGCCAAAGGCCGTCGCCGGCACAAGGGCTGCAAACAGGCCGAGAACCCAAAACCGACAACGCTTCATTTTTTTACTCCTTGGGGCGATAAAAGGATAAAGTCCACCTTGGAGGTCGTCCCACCTTTGACCTCCACCTGCTTTTCCTGCGTTCCTAGACTTTCGTGCCACACCTTCAATCGATAGGCGCCAGGGGGCACGTCGCGGATCTCATACTCGCCGTAAATGTCCGTGACGGCGTTATAAGGATGCTCCGTGACCACAACATAAGCGCCCATCCATGGATGTACCTCGCAGAGGATTTTTACGACGCCTGGAGTAACGAGCGACTTGCGACTTACCCTGCCAGGATAGAGACCCACATTAAAATGAGGCTGACCATTGGGGAAAAAAGCATGGGCAGTATGGAGAATAGGGTCGCTGTTTTTGAGCAGCAGAAACTGCCCGACACTGGCCGTCTGGACATGGGGAACAAAACGGCACTGGCGGTTATCCAGTTCATGGATCGCTTCCCTCTCAACGGCCTTTCCTTTGGTTATCCCCTCGATAGTCACAACCGCATAGCGCACTCCACGATCGCGTCCTACCAACAGGCTTTCGTTGGGCACATTCTTGCACACATCCTTAAACTTTGAGACCTGCAAGGGAAGCAGCTTGGGGACCGTCCCCTGGACTTTGACCGAGCCGCTTATGGTCCCCCCGTTGGCGACTTCTACCTCGACATAGCCTAACACGCGGAAAGGAAACAGAACGAGAATCGAAAATCCAAGCCAAAACCCCGCTGTTCTTTTTATCATGTTTTTCATCTCCGCCTTCCCAAAGTTGGAGCAAAGCTTATGCCAGCAACTTTCTCACCATTTTCATTCAAACAGAATAGCCAAATTTCTCACAATTGAGAAGATAGCTGGAAAACCATCCCAAAACTAGGAAGGCCTCGAACCTGTCCGGCCCATCGGCCAAGGAATGCCTTAACCTTTTAGAGCTGGCACGTTTTATGCGACCAATCAAAGCAAAAAGAGGGGAGGTATTTATGGACGACAAGGTAAAGATCAAAAAGATCCTCGCCCCTACCGACCTTTCAGAGCTCTCCCAAGCAGGAGTTCGCTATGCCCTCAAGTTGGCCCGGGCTACAGGGGCGGAAGTTACCGTGTATCATACCGTGAACTATGATGAGATCGTAGAATACGGCGAGGAGGTAAAGGAACGGGTGGCTCTTAACCGGACGTCTCGCCCGACCAGTTCCTTATTGGAGACATACCACTTCGCCCTGGGTCGATTCGTCAAAGACCACTTCTCCGATCTCATTGCCGGGGTCAAGATCCACGAAAAGGTAGAGCTGGGCAAACCCGATGAGAACATCGTGGAGTACGCCAAAACGGAAGGGTCGGATCTCATCGTCATCTCCACCCATGGAAGAACCGGTCTATCTCACATGCTCATGGGTAGTGTCACGGAGAAAGTGGTGCGCCATGCGTCCTGTCCTGTTCTATCCATCCGTCCGCAGCCCGGGCAGAAGGCGGCCGAAAAAGCCGCAGCCGCCTAGCTGAGTTTGGTGGCAACAAACTCACGCAGCAAATCGGTGTAAGTAATAATCCCGACGAGGCCGCCTGCTTTATCCACGACCGGCAAGCCGCCGATCTCCCAGCGCAGCATGAGTTCAGCCGCCTGCTCCAGCAGCGCTTCAGGGTAGATGGTAACCGGATCGAAGACTGCGGCCTGGCGCACGGACGTCGACCAGAGTTGCAGCGCCGCATCTTCGGGTGGAACGAAGGCGAGCGAGGGGCGGATCAATCGGATGTCACGATCCGAAAGCATGCCGACGAGTCTTCCATCGTCATCCACTACAGGCAAATGGCGAAAGTGGCCTCTTTTCATCTTGTCGATGGCGTCTTTGATACTGTCGTTGGCTCCAACCGTAACCGGATTCTTGGTCATGCGCTCCTTCACCCAGACCGATCTTCTCTCTGCTCTTGCGGGAATACCGGCCGGAGTCAGAGGAGGCGCGTGCTTGATGTACTCTCTTTCGAGACTCTCATGCTCGACGATCTGCACCCCGCCCTCGGCGAGGATCTCCTTCACCGCCGCTTCGACCCGCCCCTCTTCCACCCAGAAAGCCTTTACCTTTTTTTCCACCGCTTCTCGAGCTGCCTCGACCATGTCGATTCCTTCCCCCGGGTAAACCTGCAGGATATCCACTTCGCCGGGGATATCGCGCAGCGTACGAACACAGCGAAGACCCAGATAACTCCGGCATCCCGGAATGACCGGAACGACCTCGACTCCCAGGCCCAGAAGCTTCTCCGTCCGAACGAAGCTCTCGCTATTCGGGTCCGGACTCGCCCCCACGAGCGCTACGCGCCGGCACTTCTCCACGACCTCCTTTCTCTGGCGCCTGAGAAGATATTCCTCGCGGGCGATCGCTGCCTTGCGGTATTTCTCAAGAGCCTCTTCCCTATGCTCCCGGTAGAGATGCTCTTCCCTCATCTCTCGTTTAGACATCGGCCTCTCCTTTCCTCACCCGCCACTGGGACCTCAAAGAAACTCGGGTCAATGACACTCTGTCACCGCGACTCAAAAATTTCGCTTTGAGCGCACCGTACCCCAGTTAACTGGGCGAGCAAGGGTTATGCCAAGAGATTTTCAAGACTTTTCCGTTCTTAATAAGAACAATTTTTGCACGCCTGAGAAGAATAGGGGCTAGCATGCGCAAAAACGAGAAATGAATGCTTCCGCTCATGGTTGTATGGCGGTCAAGGGCGCCCAGCCTCCGCCCAGCGCCTTATACAAGCCGATCAGATTGGATGTGACTTGACCTTTACTCTGCGCCAGCTGGTCTTGAAACGAGAGCAACGATCGCTCGGCGTCCAGCACACTCTGAAAATCGATCAGCCCCGACGCGTACTGGTCGCGCGCCAACTCCGCCGCGCGCTCAGCGGCCTGGGTAGCCTCCGACAGCGCCTGCCTCCGCTCCTGCTCCTCTGCGTAGCCCACCAGCGCATTTTCTACTTCTTCGAGCGCGGCGAGTATCGTAGCCTCATACTGTTCCAAGGCCTGTTCTTGGAGCGCGTTTTGCACCTCGATGTTCTGGCGTATCGCGCCGCCCTTGAAAATGGCCCACGCAAAACTGCCCGCGATGCTCCATATCCGGCTGCCGGTGGAGAAAAGGTTGTTGTTTGAGAGCGCTTCGAGCCCGATCGATCCCGGCAGCGAGAACCTGGGATAAAGATCGGCGGTCGCAACCCCGACGCGCGCCGTCTGGGCGGCGAGCTGGCGCTCGGCGCGTCGCACATCCGGTCGGCGTCGCAAGACCTCGGCGGGCACCCCGACGGCGACTTCCAGGGGTGTTTCGGGTATGGGCTTTCTAGCCCAGAGCTGCCCCTCAAGCGCCCCCGGGAACACTCCAAGCAGGACGGCGAGACGGTTCTTGGCCTCCTCGATCCCGGATCGCAACTTCGGTAACTGCGCGCGCGTATTCTCCAGATTCGATTTGGCCTGCTCCACGTCGAGCCTGCTGATAAGGCCGGCTTCGAAGCGCCATTCGGTTAGCTGGAGAGTCTCCATCTGTGCTTTTAAATTGTCTTCCGCCACTTGAAGCTGTGCCTGCAGCGTGCGCGCCTCCACGTAATTCAGAGCGACCTCGGCAAGCAGGCTGACCAGCACGTCGTGATAATCCGCCTCGCTCGCCTCGAGATCCCCTTGGGCCGCCTCAACGGAGCGGCGCACCCGGCCGAATACGTCGATTTCCCAACTCGCATCAAAGCCCGTTTTATAGAGCTCACGCGTCTCCCCGGTGCCGCTCTGTTCGCTGCTGCGGCTCCTGGTGGCGGAGCCCGTGATGTTGATCGTGGGGAAGAGATCGGCTTCAGCCACGCCGCGCTTTGCCCGCGCCTCACGGACCCGCGCCCGAGCTTGCTTGACGTCCAGGTTGCCCGCGATGGCTCGCTCGATCAGGCTTGACAAGTCGGGATCACCCAGCGTTGTCCACCACTGGGCGAGCCTTTCACGGTCCGGCTGCTCCGCAGTCAAGCCACCCCGCAAGTCTCTGCTCCACCCAACCGGCGCCGGGATGTCAGGCTTTGCGTAATCAGGCCCCACGGCGCAGCCTGCAAACGTTAACAACGCCAGCGCCATAACGAACAGCCGCGCCGTCTCGCGCAGGTGCACAGTGCCTATCTTATTCAAATCACTCATGCCTCAGCGCCTCGATGGGATCCAGGCGCGCGGCCTTTTGCGCCGGAAAAAAGCCAAAGACCACGCCCACCGCCGCGGAGAACAGGAACGCCACGGCAACGATGGTTGCGTTGAAAACGAAGGGCACGCGCAAGACGTCGGCAAGCCACAAGGATGCCCCGATGGCCAGCGCGATCCCGAGCAAGCCACCCAACGACGACAGCACCATGGCCTCCACCAGGAATTGCAGGAGCACATCGCGCTCCAAGGCGCCGATGGCGAGCCGGATGCCGATCTCCCGCGTGCGTTCGGTCACTGACACCAGCATGATGTTCATGATGCCGATCCCGCCCACCAGCAGGCTTACCGCCGCTACCGCGCTGAGCAAGGCGGTAAGTACCTGCGTAGTCCCGGTAAACATCTTGGTGATCTCCTTCAAGTCCATCACGGTGAAATCATCCTCCTCGGTCGCGGAGAGGTGGCGCCGCTCGCGCATCAGCCGCCCGATGTCCCGCCCGACCCTGTCCGTCGACACGCCCCCCTCAACCGAGACTTGAATCACACCGACGTCTTGATTGCCGGCAATGCGCCGCTGAAACGTGCGCAGCGGAATGAGAACGAAATCGTCCTGATCGGTGCCCATCATGGACTGGCCCTTGGCCTCCAACAGGCCGATCACTTCGCAGGCGAGGCTTTGCAGACGGATCTTGCTGCCCACGGGCTCCTGACTGCCGAAGAGCTTCCCACGCACGGTCGCTCCTATAATGCAGACCGCCGCGCCGGCGCGCAGCTCGCTGGCGCTGAACTGCCGGCCGGCCTTGATGGACCAGTTCCCCGCCTTGAGATACTCGTTTTCGCTCCCGGTAACCCTGGTGGACCAGTTCTCATTGCCGACGATGGCTGTCATAGAGCGCGATGAGGCCGGGGCTACGGCAACGATTGAGGCGATTTCCCGTCCGATCGCCTCGGCATCGGCTATGCGGAATGGAGCGGCACCGGATTGAACCGGCCCTAACACCCGCTTGCCCGGCGTGATGATCAGGAGGTTGCTGCCCAGGCTCGCGATTTGTTGGGTGACCTGAACCGTCGCCCCACCGCCGATGGTCACCATGATGATGACTGCAGCCACCCCGATGACAATGCCGAGAATGGTCAGGAAAGAACGCATGACGTTGCGGCGAATCTCTCTCAAGGCCAGCGAGAAGGCGTTCCAAACCATCAGGCTGCCTCCTTTTGCACCCCGTCGGTCTCCACGCGTCCATCTAGAAAACGGACGATGCGCTTTGCGTAGGCGGCCATCTCGGCCTCGTGGGTCACCATGACAACGGTAATTCCCTGGCCGCGGTTTAACGCAGTCAGGAGTTCCATGATTTCGCGACTGCGAGCCGTGTCCAGATTGCCTGTAGGCTCATCCGCAAACAGCACGGCGGGCCGGGTCACGATGGCGCGCGCGATCGCGACTCGCTGCTGCTGGCCGCCGGACAGCTCGCCCTGCGTATGGTCCTCCCACCCTTTCAGACCCACGACTTCCAAGGCTTGCCGCGCCTGTTCATGCCGTCGGCTGGCAGGGACACGGCGGTAGATCAGGGGCAATTCCACATTTTCCAGCGCCGAGGTGCGGTTCAGGAGGTTGTACCCCTGGAAAACAAACCCCAGGTAATGGCGGCGCAACAGGGCTCGCTGCCTGCCGGTCAGTTTGCCGACTTGGACGCCTTTGAAACGGTAGGTTCCCGCCGTGGGCGTGTCCAGACAACCCAGGATGTTCATGCAGGTGCTCTTGCCGGAGCCGCTCGGCCCCATGACGGCGACGAATTCGCCTTCGTCGATGCTGAGATCGATTCCGCGCAGGGCGTGCATGGCGGCGCCTCCCGTTCCATAGACCTTGGTCACGCCCCGCAACTCGATCAGAGGCTGAATTCCGGCTAGATCAGAAACCGATTCGTTCATGGCTTCGCGCTGACTAGATCGACGACCAGGGCCACCCCGGGCTCGATCTCTCCTCCAGTCACTTCGGTCATGACGCCGTCGGTCGCTCCGGTGGTGATGGGGATGGCTTCCAACTGCCCGTTGCGGACGGTCCAAACGCGCTGCTGTTTAGTGCCGGTCCTTGCCTCCTCGCGAAAACTGGGTGCGGACCTGGGCGGGCGTGGAAGGATCTTGCTCAGAAGACCCCCGCCACTCGTCGAAGGGCTCGGTTCCTGCGCCAGCGGGGTGAAGCGCAGCGCGGTATTGGGAACGAGGACGGCTTCTTCCACTTTCTTGACCGTGATGGCTGCGGTGGCCGTCATCCCCGGCCGCAAGGACAGGCTCGAGTTGTCTACCTTCAACACGGTTTTGTACGTGACGACGCCCCCCACGGTCTGGGAACCATAACGAACCTGAGTGATGCGCGCAGGAAAGGGCCGGTCCGGATAAGCGTCGACGGTGAACGTGGCCTGCTGCCCTTCCCGCACCTGCCCGACATCCGCCTCATCGACATCCACCTGGAGTTCCATCTGAGTCAAATCCTCGGCCAGGGTGAACAGCACCGGCGCCTGCAACGTGGCCGCCACGGTCTGCCCCGGCTCGACCGAACGCTTGAGCACGACGCCGTTGACCGGTGAACGGATCACCGCCTTTGCCAGGTTGGTCTGATCTATACTGAGCCTCGCTTTAGCTTCGGAGATCTGCGCCTTCAGAGTGGCCTCGCTCGCCAGGGCGCGTTTGAGCGTCGCTTCCGCGCCATCATACTCTCTCTGTGACGGCACCTTTCCTCCGCTCATCTCCCGGACGCGCTTAAATCGCTCCAGATTGTTGCGCGCCTCCAACACCGTGGCTTCAGCCTCGATAAGCTTGGCCTGAGTCGATTCCAGCGTCGCCTGCGACTGAAGCACCTGCGCCTGAAGCTTGTCTGTGTCAAGCCTGGCCAGTACCTGGCCCACCTTCACCCGATCGTTGTAGTCGACCTCCACCGTCTTTATCGTCCCGGACACCTCGCTTCCTACGTCCACCTGGTTGACGGGCTCCAGCGTTCCTGTGGCCGTCACGATAACTGTGAGGTCGCCTCGCTTCGCCTCAGCGGTCTTAAACTGGATCGCCGTGCCATTGCCCGATTTAAGGAAGGTTACGACAGCCGTGATCAGGCCCAACACCACCAACGTGGCCAGAACATATCTCACAGATTTGCGAGCGACTGATTGTCGATCGAGACCTAAGACTTGTCTGATATCACCGAAGGTATCCGCACTATTTTTCGACATTAGTTTGATCTCCAGGGATGGCATGGGCAAGATTCATGCCAGAGAATCTCTCTTGTTTTATCCCGATCGCGGCGCCCTTTTCTTAAGTTTGCGAAACAACGAACAGGAACGATTGCAAGATCGCCAACGCTGGCCTTTGCCCGTTCTCAATAGCCGGGGAACTCCCCCTCCGCGTATAAACTTCTTCGCGGCGAGGGCCGCGTCGTCCTCGTTCAGTTAGACGTTTGAGAAGGGAAAGGGGCTAGCGATGAAGCTGTAGGTCAGCGATTAACCCCGATCCGAAAAAGGAGCCAACGCAAGAGAGGTTGTCACCGTATCTTCGCGTGGATACGCCGCGCGCGACTGAGGCATAAGGACCTCGAAGACTCCAGTCCGCCCGAGACAGTCGTAACGAGAGCCGCGAATGCTCCGATCGCGCTCGCCGCCTTCACCTTTTTCACTTGGCTCCTGGTAGATATTCTACTCTTCTTTCGCGTCCAGATGGTCTTTGAACAAATCACTCTTGGCATGTGGATCCACCTGATCATTCGCCCTCTCCTCGCGGGGTTGATTGCCTCAACGGCGGTATTCTTCGCGACCGAGCATATCTGCCGGAAGCACGCCTGGCCCTTCGCGCTCGCGAACACGCGGATCGAAGGGAACCCGCGCCTCTGGAAGGTCCGCGTGGCTCACCGCCTATTTCTACTCTGGCTCGCGATCAGCTTTCTTCCGCTCAGTGCGATGGCGCTAACCGCATTTATTCGCATGGATACGCTGCATCCGGCAGAAGACCCGCTTCACTCCCTTTTTATGTATGTCATTATCTTTATCGGGGCTTCCGCCGCCCTTGGAGGTACCGGGCTTGCCTGGCTTCTTGCCTGCTCTATTAGCCGGCCCTTGCGCGCGCTGGAGGACGCCATGGCCAGGCTGAGGGACGGAGACTTCTCCGTGCGTGAGCCCGTGAGCACAACCGACGAGATCGGCACGCTGGCGGAGGGGTTTAACCTCATGACCCGGCGTCTAGCGGAAAGTTACAAGGCGCTTGAAGCTCGAAACCGCGAGCTGACTGAGGCTCTGGAACGGGTCACCTTTCTGGAAAGCGTCAAGCGGGGATTGGATCGTTTTGTGCCCGACACAGTGCGCCGCGCCATTGAGGCGAATCCTGACGGGCCTGCTTTGCCCAAGACGCCGAAGGATGTGACTGTGCTTTTCCTAGACATCCAGGGATACACTCGCCTGAGCGAAGAGCTTCCTGTGGAGAAACTCAACGAAGTTGTCGAGCGTTATTTCTCGCTGTTTCTCTCCGACATTAGGGAGGGAGGGGGAGACATCAACGAGACGGCCGGTGACGGCCTTATGATTCTCTTTCAGGACGGGACAGCCGCGGATCACGCGGTCTCGGCCGTGCGCACGGCCCTGGCCATCTGCGAGAAGACGGCCGCCGCCAACCGAGAGGATGGAGCAGCCCACCGGCCCATCGCCGTGAATATCGGAATTAGCTCGGGAGAATGCGAAGTCGGATCCACCCGTTTCCAGAGCCTGGCCGGCGAACGCTGGACCTTCACCGCCACAGGCCCGGTTACGAACCTGGCTGCCAGGCTGCGCGACCAAGCAACCAACGGTCGGATCCTCCTCAGCGCGGAGACCGCCCGGCGTGTTGGCGATCACTTCCAAATCCGCAGCTTAGGCCCCGTTGCTCTGAAGAACATCGCCACGCCCGTGGAGGTATGGGAGGTTGTTAGCCCTCACGTTGCTTCCGACTCTCTATCTCCCTCCGTGACAGTAAACACAAGCACCGGGCAGTGAACTGGCAAGATAAAAGTTCGGAGGTTCTCTCCTTTATTGAGGTCTTTTGGAATCGTCGAAACTCTTGTCTAATGCCTTGATGGAATCCATCAAGAGCTGGACGGCGTATGCGGTGTTGTGGATTTCTTTGCTCCTGTCCTCCTGCACGAACTTGTAGTTGTACAGGGCGGCGATGACTTCGACCGGGTACTGGATCTTATTGCTAATGAAGTTTCCTTTGGCGTCGTAAGGGGGATCCTTCATCGTCTGCAAAAGGCCCGTGCCCTGCTTGTTGATGAGCCTTTCATAGAGCCCCTGGACTTCTTCTTGAATGGTCTCGATCTTTCCATCGCCGTCGTAATCGGCGGGAGGCTTCCGGTCGAAGAGGAGCGTCCCTGGAACCTGCTTCATTTCCGCGTGGCAGCCGGAACTCAGGCAGCCCGCCACATTGAGCGTAGGCCGCTCGTGGACTTCTCCTTCTATTTTAAAGCTGTGACCGCCGATGGAGGGTGAGAGCGAGTAGCGCCCAGCGGGCTGGGCCATGTGACAGGTCACGCAATCCGCCTTCGGCAAGAGGGCATGAGCTGATTTCGAATACTTTTTTCCGGGGAACTCGTAGCCGTTGGTTCCCAAGAGCATATCCGCCTGCGGTCCGTGATGAGCTCCCCAACTGGCGCTGGGGATCGTTCGCGCTTTGACTTCGGCTTGGGGGGTTCGTCTGGCTCGATGGCAGTTAGCGCAGAGATTGCCTTTTTCCTTTTCGAAGCCGACGCCGTTCGCCAGGGTGACCTTGCTCGTCTTGCGAAGCGAGAAATTGCCGGTGTCGTGGGGAGCGTGGCAGGTGAAGCAACCGATTTCAGAGGGATTCGAGACAACCTTCTTCGGGTCGATCTTGCCCTTCTTCGTAAACTCAATAAAACCCTCGTTCGTGTGACATCCCTGGCAATCGTCGCTGTTGGCGTAAGATGCGTTGCCGATCGTTCTGTGGCCGGAGGTCAGATACTGGGTCCGGGCGCCTCGGACGGGATATCTGGCCTCAGAGCCGTGGCAGTCCACGCAGCCTTTAGGAAGAATAGAGGTTTGTGAGTCGGAAGTCGGCGGGAACAGGAGGAAAATCACGACGAAAACCAGGAATCCACAAAGCCGCTTCATGGCAGTCATACCTTAGTCCTCCCTCGATGAGAGATCGAGCAGGCCAAACAAACTAGCCAGGTTTAAGTTTAATGTCAAAATCTCTAGTCTCATCCATTAGCAAATGCGGGGCAGGAGTTCGCCGGAATGGAGGTCCACAATCCGACTTCCGCCGACACGCGTGCGCATCACGACCATTTTAGGATGTTCTTAACCACCATTATCCATCGTAATGCCTCCATGGAACTATCCTCCTTTGTGTTTTTGTGTGTGTTTTTGAACCCCTACAGTCCGAAATGATATCGTATCCGCAGTTCTGCGCGGTAATCGTTCTGCTTTTCGCCGTATTCCGTGCCCGTTTTCCCTAGCTGGAACGCCGCGCGCAGACGCAGGTCCAGATTGGTTACCGGGCTGTAAGCGAGCTCGGGAATAAGTACCAGGCTCCCATCCGTCAGGTTAAGAATGGATGTTAGGGCAGGCGTAAAATAGAGGATATCAAAAGGCTCCTTTTGGCTCGCGCGCAGGTAAAGGTAGTGGCGCCCCGGATTCGGCCTCCCATAAGCGCCCTTGGCCAACTGTGAACCTCGGCCAAGACCGCTCTCGTTCCCCGTGCTTAAGAAATCTTTATAACTGTTATCGACAAAAGTAAAAAAGTCCTTCATCTCCCGGCGGCTGAATCCGGTCCCGTCCCGGTAGTATTCGAGGATGTAAGTGGTTTCCTTCTCGGTTAGATAGCGGAGACCCAAGAGATAGCTGATCGCCTCCGATTCCCTGGAGAGGCCCTGTCCCCTTTCGTTAACAGGCCTCGCCTTAAAGTTGTTAATCACTGCCCATTCCCCATGGATTTCAAAATTCGTTGTCACGTTCTTCGCAAAGTCAAGACCGTACCGAGTGCTGCGACTCGACCCTGTGAAAATCATGAAGTCAATGTCCGTATCGTAAAAAAGCAAATAGAGCTTGGAAGCAAAATTTACGTGGTCGAGTTCCCCGAATTTGGCATTGACATGTTCGTAGACCGGAAGGAGGGTTAGGTTTAAGGCCGCGTTTTTTAACGGCCCCTCGAAGCTCCGGATGAAATCCGCGCTTAGAAGCGTCGAACCCTCCAGCGCCTCTTCGGGGTCCTCGGGGTTCTTGGGTCGGTCGATAAAGCTCACGGGATTCCAAGCATAGCCCTTGCCCCACTTCATAAGCTTTTTCCCCGCATCCACGGTAAAGCTCGGGCTGGGTTTGAACGAAAAAAACCCCTCAAAAAGTTTCGTGTCCTCGTCCCACCCGTCGAAATCGTTCCGGACATGGGTATCGCTCCTGAAAAATAACGAGAAAATATCCTTTTTGTAACTTCCTTCCATGCGAAGGCGGAAGTTATACTGATCGAAGGTGCTTCCGTGGCTACGTCTAAAAAAGCGCAATCGTGAAAAGGCAGAATCCCGATCGATCCCAAAGAGAATCGGCTGAAATTCAAGGAAGCCTCCAAGGCTGTACGGCTTGTCCGCCGTCTTCTCGATCTCCTTCTCGATCTCTGAAAGCTCAACCTGATATTTGTCCTGAGAGTAGACGGCGACGAGCGGAAATAGGAGCCACGCGAGTATGATGGATAGGGTAAAAAACATACCTCATTGTCGAATTGTCTCAATCCTTGAGAGAAATTCCAGAGTGAAGACCTCATCAGGAACAATCCGCTTCTTAACCCTGGCGTAGACCATGATGGACTGATAACCCTTGTAAAGCGGGCTGTCTGTTTCGATGATGGAAGGCCGCAAAATCCCATCGTCAAAAGGCTTCATCTCCTTGAAGTAGAGGGTCTTGATCAAAAGACCGGTAGCGGCGTAGCATTCGATCTTGGTCGGCACGAGGGTTTTCTTGTCGACCCACATCTTCAAGCGGTCATAGGCAACGGCGCCGGTCCTTGCTTTTAAGTCGAGGAGGTGTTGCGTCCCTTTTTCTTCTAGCTGTTGCACGGAGTATTCGACATTGTAATCCAAGCGCATGATGTCCGCGTTATTGAACACTCCCCCTATGACGGACTGAAGGCTCGTGATTCGTATTGGCTTGCCCACGCTGGGGATGTAAAGCCACATGTTATCTCCCAGTCTTAGGGTGGCCCTTCCCTTGTCACTCGCCGGGGAGAGAAACAGCGAGGCGATTTTGTCATGGCCTTTCTTGAGAGTCCAAAGGAGATATTCTCTCTTTGCCCCGTTTGGCTCAATGTTGATGATCTTCCGGTAGGACTCGAAAGACTCGGGCTGAAGATTGGCATCCACCTTCTTTAGGATCTCGTTGCCGTCCAACGCAAGCGCAGGACTGCCCAGGATGACCGTGAAGACCAAAGCCAGGAGAACTCTTTTCATTCCTTCCCTTCTAAACGTACCGTAGCGCGTCGATGGGCTCCATTCTGGAGGCTTTGTACGCCGGCTGTAGGCTCGCGAGAACAGAGACGACGATCACCATAAGAGACGCCGTCACTATTTCCATCGGGGCGATCGTCGGGGCAAGAATAAGACCTGTAGCCTGCCCGAAGCTAAATGAAATTTTCACAAGGTTTAATACCAAGATAATTCCCAAACCGAAAAAAACACCCACAACGGCGCCGGTAAGTCCCAGGCAAAATCCTTCCACCAGAAACAGAGAAAGGATCTTACGCGGGAGGGTTCCAATCGCCGCAATGGTGCCGATTTCCCTCACCCGCTCATAGACCGCCATGATCATCACGTTGAGAATGCTGATCAAGACGATAGCGATAAGCATCAGCTTAATAAAAAGGGTCATCAGGTCGATCATGTTGGCGATGTTGGCAAAGGGGGAAAGTTGCGCCCACGCATGAACTTCGATGCCGCCTCCTTTTTGTTTTTTCTCTCCTAAGCCGAGCCCTCCTCGGATGTTCTGGGCCACCTCTTCCACCCGCCCCAAGGATTTTACGCTGACCGCGAACTCGCTCACCTCTTTGCCGGATATCCGCAGGATTTCTCTGGCGTCATCGAAATTGATGTAGCCGTCGCGGCCTCCCGGCCCGGTCGCGCTTTCCAGAATGCCGCTCACGAGAAACGTCTTGCCGTTGACCGAACCGTCCTTGTTGGTCGCAACCACTACCACGGTGTCGCCGATTTTCACTCCAAATCCACGAGCCAACAGACTTGGCACCAGGATCTTCCCCCTGTCCAAGGAGTGGACACTTTTTTCCCCTTGAGAAATTCGGGAAAGCATTTGCGAACAGGTGGCAAATTCTTTTTGCGGATAAACTCCGTTGATCCTGATATTGGTGGTCTCGGTGAAGTTGCTGAAGAGGGCGCCGAACTTTATCCGCTCCGAATAAGACTCGATGTCTTTATGTCCTCCCAAAATCTTCTCAATGGAGGAAGCTGCCTCGGGTGTGAGGTTCAAATTCAAAGGAAGAGTGTCAATGGAGGCTACATAGCCTTCACGATGGATCTGAAGATCCCCCAGATAAGAATCAGTGATCTGGGCAATCATGAAATCCTTCATTGAGGCGGTCACGGCGACAAAGACGAGAACAAAGACAACTCCAAAAGCGATCAACGAGACGGTCAGGAGGCTCCGCCTCTTATACCGCCGTATGTTTCGCGCTGCGATCTTCACTAGATTGAACATCAGCTTTGCCTCTTTCTTCCCGTTGTAGAAGGCGACCGTCTTCCAAGGTGTAGATGATCTCCGCCTCGCCAATGATTCTCGTGTCATGAGTCGAAAAGATAAAAGTGGTGCCGAAATTATCTCTCATCTGTTTCATCAATCGGAGAATCATATATGCGGTCTCATGATCCAGGTTTGCGGTGGGTTCATCGGCGAGAACCAGCTTTGGCTGGGTAACCAGCGCGCGAGCGATCGCCACTCGCTGCTTCTGACCGCCGGAAAGCTGCTCCGGCAGTTGGCTCTTTTGCTCTAACATCTCCACGGCTTTCAAGAGCTTGAGCACCCGGCTGCGGCGCTCAGCCAGCGGCAGTTCTTGCACCATCACCAGTGGGTATTCGACGTTCTCGAAAGTGGTCAGAACCGGAATCAGGTTGAAGCTCTGAAAAATAAAGCCGATGTTTTGCCCGCGAAACTCTGCTGCTTGCCAGCGACCCAACTGGACAACGTCCGCACCGGCCACCTTTAGGTTTCCGCTGGTCGGTTTGTCCAAGCATCCAATAAGATTGAGCAATGTCGTCTTCCCGCTCCCCGAGGGGCCGACAAAAGCGAGAAACGAACTTGCCTCGATGTCAAAGCTGACCTCTTGCAAGGCCTTCACTTCTACACTATCTGTCGCGTATGTCTTACTCAAATTTTGTGCGACAACAAGACTCATACATGAACTCCGCTATTCATCCTCCCTCTATCTGCCGGATGCACACAACACACAAAAGACCGACCATGGGGGGGGCGGACGTGCCGGTGGCTAACGTCGTCTCCAGCCGCTCCAGGCCGGAAGCCCGGTATCGTCCCGGAGGATAAGCACTTCCTGGCCCTTTTTCACTACCGCCGCTATGATAGCGGGTTTTCCGTCGAAGGTGATCCTCGACCCCTTTACCTCCACCTTGTCCTTAGGCCCAATCTTTTCGTCCAGATTCTCGATGAAAAATCCAGGTCCCAAATGAACGGGGATCTCCTCCTTGTCCGTCTTGACGTTCATACGCACGCCGTAGGACATCCCTTTGCGAGGCGTGATCCTCTCCACCCTGACGACCTCCCCGCTTATGATCTCAACGGTTTTCGGATCATACATCTTGCTGTACGGCGTTCCCGGTCCCCAACCCCCGCTTCCCCTCCATCTTATAGCTGGTGGCTGTGCATAGGAATGATCAGCGATGAGTAAACTAATAGCTATTGCGGCTATCACTCCAAGAGATTTTTTCACGGCATATCCTCCTTTCATCTTGTCGGGGCCCACCCGAAGTTCTTGGGGAGCAATTGCTGCGCCAAGGGTTTATTTTTGGTAATGTTCGCAAGGATGATGCCAAACGGTTTTCTCCTTGTTTTCAGTTCGAAGCAAGGGTACGTTCCTACGATTGAGAAGAAACAAATGTCTTCTTTGCAAAGATGCGAAAGGAGCGGGGACTTCGTGGGGTAAGCCCCACCAGCGAGCTGCGACGATACAAAGACTCGCAACCGCTCCAAGTTAAACCATCAGAAGGAACTCTTGGCGCAAGGACCACTCTGTCAGCGCTGCAAGGGAAGAAGCGAAGACTCTGATGAAAACCCGTTCCCACTGGCGGCGCCCGGTATTACTCACGCTCTTTGCCATTGCCGCGCTCGCCACGGTGATGTTCGGGCTCCGAACCTATCGTTCTCTTTTACTGCTGCGCTCGGCATACAAACTGGGCGCGCCGGATGTCAGCAGCGTCCGTCCCTGGATGACTCTTGAGTACGTTGCACGGACCTATCGAATCGCTGGTAGGGCGCTGGCCGGGCGTCTTGGACTGCCGCCCGACATAAACCCCAACACCACCCTTAAATCTCTTGCGGAGAAACGAGATCTTTCACCGTTCGAGTATTTGAAGCAAGTTCAGGAAGCCATTTTTGAGTTGCGGCCCGTCGCACCTTTCACTGCCGAGAAGGACTCGGTTAGCCAGGGAGGCAAACTTGGCGACGATCTCCTTGCTGGACTGCTCATCTATGGATACCCGGTTCTCGGGCTAACGCTTCTGCTCGGCACTGTGGGCATGCCTTTTCCGTCCGCGCTGTCGGTAGTGGTAGCGGGGTCATTGATCGCGCAGGGACAAATGAGCTGGTTTTGGTCCGGCGCGGTCTCAGTGGCTGGCTCTGTATTGGGCGATTTGCTCGGCTATAGCATCGGACGGCTGCTCGGCCGAGAGTTCTTGGAGCGGCGAGGGCACTGGGTGGGCTTCACCCCTGCCCGCCAAGCTCGGGTTGAGATGCTTTGTAGGCAATGGGGCATTGTGAGCGTGCTCCTTAGTCGCTCCCTTGTTTCCTTTCTCAGTTCGGCTGTGAATTTGTTGGCTGGTGCCAGTCGCTATCGGCTGCGCGTTTTTCTCCCGTTCGCGACTCTGGGTCGGTTGATCTGGACATCGGCCTATCTCGGCGTCGGCTACGCTTTCGGAGTTGTCCTCGAAGCATCCGCTGATTTTCTTAGCAGCCTGAGCCTGCTTCTTGCAGCTCTCGCTGCACTCGCCGGACTCGGTTTCATGCTATACCGAAATCACGCCCGGCTCTGAGCCGCTCAGTTCTCGCCTCGCCCGAAGTGCTGTGACACAAAATAATCGCCAGGCAAGGCCAGCGTTCTTTTAGCCGCCCGAAGCGCTCATCATTGCACGTGACCTGAGGCGTGTCGCCCGTGGTCGGAGAGCGGCGCGTCAAACCAGTGATGGATCGCCATGACCAGCGCTTGGTCTTCCGTTGTGTATCGGATCTGGGCTCCATCGGGTAGCGCAGTGTAGACGACCTCGATCTCCCCGGCACCGGATCTTAACTCAGCCAACCCCGGCATATCCTGGCCGTGAATTCTGGCCGGGTCGGAGAAGTCTCCCCGGCGAAATTTTTCCGATTCCTCCTTCAGATGGGCCTGGATCAACGAGATCTGCTCTTTATTCGATGGGTCTTTGACCACGACTCTTTGCAAGCCGCCGTCGTCAAGCTTTTCGAATATATGGAGGGTCTGCTCCAAGTCAAAGGGCATCACCTGCGCGCCTCGCGCCGCGACTTCCTCTTGCCAGCTAACTGGTGTGAGCACTCTCAGATAAAGAAACCCAAGCCCGGCTGTCGCGGCCAGCACCGCTACAAGCACTCCTAGGAATTTCTTCATGGATGTTTTTGTTCTCCTGCTTTCTGTTTGAATTCTCCTTTTACGCGCATTGAGCAAGACTTGGGCGAGATCCTAGGGTAGAAAAAGGGTCGAATTTGTGAAGACTTCGTTCGCGTGAGGAAGGTACGAGATCACTTCGACTCGGTAAGTTGGTCGAAATGTTCGACGAAATGGGCGACAGTCCCCAAGCATCACTGGCTCCCACGGACCATTCGGCAGAGCTCTCGAATGACTGCTTCCACCAGCTCGATGTCCAGTGAAAGAAGGTCGTGAAGATCCCGGGCATCGAGCCTGAGGGCATGGACGCCGTCCGCAGCCTTTACGGTGTGAACAGCAGGGTTAAGATCAAGAGCCGCCACGGTCCCAAGGGCTTTGCCTTCGCCTATCTCTCTGACTTTTTGCCCGTTCTTTTCTACCGCCACCCTGCCCTGTAACAGAAGGTAGACCGCATCTACAGGTTCACCTTCCTTGAATATGATTTCACCCGGTTCAAAACGGACTTCTTCCGTTAATCCTGCGATCCGACCGAGTTGCTCCACCGTGACGTGAGCAAAGATATCCACGGATTTGAGGAAAACGACTTTCTCGATGGTCGAAAGTTTTTTATCTTTCCCCGCCAAATCAAATCCTCTACGGACGAACTGTGCTGCCTCACGCAAGATGAGATGCTCGGAGTCAAGAAACCGCGCGATATTATCATGAAACTCCCCAAATCCTCTACAGCCGATCTCCCAAAGAGTTGCCGCAGACAGCCACATATCCCCTTGTTCGAGAAGCATGCGGAGAGCACCCTTGGTATCAAGACCGTCCCTTCCAAGGAATCCGAGAGCCAACCTGAAGCGCTCGGGTTCAAGGGTATCACCATAAAGAGGGAAGGCGTATCGCTTGACGTCTCCGGTGAGCAAATTATCGAGAAGCTCAACGGCATAAGCTTTTTTGGCCGAGTCTTCAGAATTCAGAGCGCCCCAAACGCCCCGAATATCCTTGGGCGGATAGATAAGAGAAAGCAGCCAAATCACCCGCTCTCTCACCCGCTCCATGCTCTCTAGAAGGGCTTGGCGCAGGAGCGATGCCCTCTCAACTAATAGTTCCTCCCCACCGGCAAAAAGGACAAAGAAAATCGCGAATCTCTGAGAATAGAGCGTCACGTCAGAGATGATAGCGCTCTCTATTATCTCTCGGTCCACCTTCAGATCTGCGAAGCGGCGGGCCATCTCTTCGAGAGCAACAATAGCCTGGAAGCGGATAGAGCGGTCCTCCTCTAGCAGTCCGCTCAGGAGCGCATTCATCGCTGACTGCGAATGGATCTTGCTGAGAGTCCGAGGAATGTTAAGCCGGATGTCACGGGGAATACGGGAATCGGACAGGGCAGTTCTTAATCTCTTAACCGCGATCTCGCCATACCGTATCAGGGCTTCACGGGCCTCCGCCTTCGTGGCGCTATCACCGAGACGCAAGATGATCTCTCGAACAACTCCGGGGTATCTTCGTTTACCTGCGGCAGCCATCGCCGCGCGAACCACCGCAGAAGAAGGATCCTCGCTGATAAGTCTGCGTAGGTGGCCGGGAAACTCCGGGTCGTCGAACTCGCCCATAAGGCGCGCGCCTTCAATGCGGGCTTTTTCACCATCGGGACTTCTGTTCGTCACCATGCTGCGAAAGGTGTTTAAGGCTTCCTGGCGAATCTGTGACTCACCACTTTGAAGCATGCAATGGACAGCCGATCTCTGCCCTTCGGGGTACGAACTTTTCAGAAAGGGACGTATAAGTGGGATGGCATCTTTCTTTGAGATGGCAAAGACCGCCCTGATGGCATCTGCCTGGACGTCCTTATTTTCGTCCTGTAGCATCTGGGTTATCTCTTTCAGCGTAGCGGCATCCGGGTGGACTGAAAAAAGTTTTACGGTTCGGGCCCTGACCGCAGGAGAGGGGTGACGGAGCAGCGCGCGAGGGAGCCGCGGCACAACGACTTTTGGGTTCAATTTCTCTGCGAGGTCCAAACCGAAAAGGACGGACTGCTCCTCCTTTTCCTCTAAGGTCTTCAATAAAGCTCGAACCGTTCCCTTATCGGCATAATCGATCCGCGCTTCTTCCAGGGATATTTCACGGTATGCCAAACTCCTGCGCAACGCCTCCACGTACCCTCCTTGCACGACGAAAACAACGGCAGCCCAGAGAAGAACGAGACCGATGGAAAAGTAGCTCAGGAGTGTGACCTCGGACCCTCTCAGGACGAGCGTGTAGAAAAGAATGATAAAAGCTGCCGTGCCATCACCCAGCCGTTCAACCGTCACATCCAGAAAGACCTTGATCTTTTTCTTTATAAAATCGGGGATGGGAAGATAGAGAATCTCCACCCCGCTACGATTGACACTCGTGCGCAGGGACGCTTCGGCCAGTCGGGTCGTTGTCGCCGCAAAAAGGCCCGGCCAGACCAAGAGGCTTATCGATCCCGCGAGCAGCGTAAGGGGGAGAAGGAGGAGACTTGGGGTTAAACCTAAACCCATCAGAAGCTTTCCGGTTAACCATACCTGGGCAAGGAGTGTGACGACACTCAGCCACGCATAGTAAGAACCAAAGAAACCTGCCAAGGCATCTGTCGATGAATAGGTTTCCTTTGCCGCAGCCTTGAACTGATAGTCGATCAAAGTCGAAACAATGACCGAGACAAAAATAAGAGCTGCGATTAACTGAAGGTACCGGGAGTCGCGTAGAGTCCCAACGACGCCACTCGCATCCCGCCCCCTGACTTCTGTCAGTGGTACGTTTTCCCTGTGGTTTGCCGCGACGACCCTTTCTCGTTCTCTAATGGCCAAATAGGCCACAGCAAAGGCGCCGGCGAAAAGAGCCACGATGAGCCATAGGAGTTGTTTTGTCCCGAACAGAAAATGAACCGCCCAATTAGCCCCGAAGCCACCCATCATGCCGCCCAGCGTTCCGGCCGCCGTGAGAATGCCAAAAAGACGTTTGCCCTCGCGTGGAGTAAACATGTCATTCGCCAAGGTCCAGAATTGCGCCACAGCAACAAGGCCCACCATGCCCGACCAGATGTAAAAGGCGTACAGAGTCCAACCGACATCGTAAAAAGCGACAAGGAACCAGAAAACGATTACGTTAGAGATGATGAAGGCGTGTGAGCCGAGGATTAACTGTGAAAGTGAAAGCCCGGAGGTGTAGCGAGAATAGATGCTAATGACCACGCCTGCCAAAAGCGCCACCAAAAGATACATGTAGGGAAGTTGGGTTATCGGAAAGTGGCTGAGGAAAAGAGAATCCCTGACAATTTTGATGACGTTGTTGGCGGCAAGCAAGAAGAAGAGAAAAACGGCCATCCATCCAATTCGTCCCGCCTCGCCTGGGCGAATATTAAGGAGCTGCGAAAATTTGATCGTCAAAGAGCGAAGGGTCATGGCTCATCCACTTTCAGTCTCTCGTGGAAAGTCTTTGATGACCACCTACAGTCCGAACTCAAGAAAATATTGATAGGGTAAAAAGCCGAGCGATCTGATCAGGCGGTAGCCAGCCTGGCGAAGCTCCTTGATAATCGTCTCCTCCGATACCTTGTGCTCTAAAGCCCGGGGACCAATGGGCAGGGGCTTCTGGTAGAAATCAACGATAACGATCCTGCCCTCCGCCTTAAGGCTCTTCGATAGCCTTCTGAAATAGTCTACTCGATTACCTATATGATGGTACGCGTTAGACAGAAAAATGAGGTCAACCGACCGTGGCTCCAGGCCTGGATCATCGGGTTTGACTAGATGCGCTTCATAGTTTGTGAGATTTAGTCTTCGGGCCTCTTGCCTCATATGCTCCACCATGGAGGGTTCGATCTCCAGGCCCAGGGCTTTCCCCTGAGGACCCACGGCGAGGGCAAAGCGCCGCGTGAAATAGCCCGTGCCGGCGCCGATGTCGGCGACCACGTCACCTGGTCTTAAGTTGAGTTGTTTTATTACCTCGTCTGGCTTCTGCCACTGGTCCCGCCCGGAGCCTTCGAGTATCTGTGACCACAGACCAACATCGCCAAAGCCGTGCTGGGCATCGTCCGCCTGGTGCTTCGGTTGGGCCGCGCCGCCCAGCATCGGAAGGATCGAAAGGCTTGCAAGTAGAGCTACGCCCAGGGCGATTTTCTTAAGCATTCTTGCTGTCATAATTTCTCCTTTTTATTTATGTGCTCCGCGGCAGTCTATTTAAAAAATCCGCCAACCTTGGCTGAAAGCCACCACCCTCCCCTCGGGCAGGGGGACCCCCGGCCCGTAGACCTCGGCGACTAGGGTACGGGCGGGCCTGGGGGTAGGAATTTGGAAAGACTCTTTTTACGAGCTTGGGTCTTCCCCGCGCAGCCCGTATTTGTTGAGCTTGTAGCGCAGGGCCCGCTCGCTGATTCCGAGCAGTTCGGCTGCGCGCGTCTGAACACCTCCCGAGCGGGCCAGCGCTTCCTTGATCATGCGTCTCTCTATCCCCTCTACTGCCGCTGGAAGGCTCGCCTGATCGCTGTCCTCGCCCTCGGGCTCTTGAATGCTTAAGGGAAGGTCCGCCCTGCCGATGACGTCGTCCCTGGTCAAGACCACCGCCCTCTCGATAATATTCTCAAGCTCTCGGACATTTCCCGGATAGTCGTAGCGCAAGAGCGCCTCCCGGGCCTCCCGTGTGAAGCCCCGGATCGTCTTGCCATTTTTTCCCGCAAATACCTCGAGGAAGTGATCCATCAACAAGGGAAGGTCTTGGCGACGCTCCCGCAAAGGAGGGAGGACAATGGTGACAACGTTCAGCCGGTAATAGAGATCGTCACGAAATTGGCCGGCTTTGAGGAGCGTCTCGAGGTTTCTATGAGTGGCGGCGAGAATCCTCACGTTGACACGGATCGGCAGGCTGGAGCCGACTCGCTCAAACTCCCTTTCCTGAAGGACCCGGAGGAGCTTCGCCTGAAGCGGCAGGGAAAGGTCACCGATCTCATCGAGAAAGAGGCTGCCCCCGTCCGCCAGCTCAAAGCGGCCCTTGCGCGCGGCCAGCGCGCCGGTAAACGCCCCTTTCTCATGGCCGAAAAGCTCCGATTCGAGAAGAGTCTCGGGAAGGGCAGCGCAATTTACCCTCACTAGAGGCTCTGAGGCTCGCGGGCTCGCATAATGAATGGCTTTGGCGATGAGCTCCTTTCCCGTGCCGCTTTCACCGCGAATCAAGACCGTCGCTTCGCTGGGCGCAACCCTTCGCACCAGAGAGAGCACCTCCAGCATCTGCCCGCTCTCGCCGATGATTCCCTCTATCCGGTGATGCCCTTGAAGAGCTTCCCGAAGGTCACGGTTTTCGGAGAGAAGGCGGTGGCGCTCTCTGACCTGCTCGATCCGGTAGAGCAGCTCATCTAGATTTAAGGGCTTACTTAGGTAGTCTGCCGCCCCCGCTTTGACCGCGGCAACGGCGGTTTCAACGGTCCCGTAAGCGGTAATCACGATGACCGCGGCTTCGGGATTGATGGCGCGGACGGCCTTCAGCAGCTCCACCCCTGACATATCGGGCATCTTCTGGTCAGTGAGCACCAAATCGATGGGTTCCTGCCGAAACCGCTGGAGAGCCTTGGCGCCGCTTTCGGCCGAGAACGTTTCGAGGCCTTGCTTCTTGAGAAAGCCCGCGACCAGCTCAAGCTGAGCCGGCTCGTCGTCCACGACGAGAATCCGGAAAGAATCCAGCACTCAAGTCTCCCGCCCCGTCAGTGGAATGGAAACCTGGAAGCGGCTCCCCCGACCAACCTCACTTTCTGCAGTGATCCTGGCGCCATGGGCCTCCACGACCCTGCGCGCAATGGCCAACCCCAATCCGGAGCCATTGGCCTTGGTGGTAAAGTAGGGCTCGAAGATCCGGGGGAGAACTTCTTTTGGAATCCCGACACCGGTATCCGCGACGCTGAGGTGCAGATTTCCGCGCGAGGTTTGCGCTTCCAATGTCAATATCCCTCCATCCGGCATGGCTTGAATGCCGTTAAGCACAAGGTTCAGCAGGAGCTGTTTGAAATAATTTCGGTCTACTCTAACAGCTGGAAGATCGGGCGGGGCAACGACTTCGATCTGCACCTTCGACAGCTTCGCGTCGCCTCCCGCCAACATAGCCAATTCCTGGAGCAACTCATCCATCCGGACCTCTTCGGGCCTTAGGTCGAGAGGACGCGCCAGCGAGAGGAATTCTTCCACGATAGAATTCAGGCGCTGCACCTCTGCCCGGATCAGATCGAGAAAGTGCGAATACTGTTCTTCGTCCTGAGTCGGGCGAAACTCGGTCTTGAGGCGCTGCAGCCCCATGGAGATGGCATTGAGAGGATTTCTGATTTCATGGGCGACGGTCGCTGCCAGATTGCCCAGTGCCGAGAGGTGCTCCCTGCGTGTAACCTCGCCCTCCAAGGCCTTAATCTCTTTCATGTGCGTATGCTGATTATAGAATATGACAGCCATTCCGAGAATACCCACGGCAAGAATGGCTAGTCCCAAGGTTATGATGGAACGGAGGCTATTGCGCCATGCGATCTCAATCGGCTCCAGAGAGAGCCCGATCTTAAGAAATCCCAAGGTGGAGTTCTTCAAACGAATGGGTTTCACCACCTCGTAGTTCCGTTTCCCTCCTTTGGTCTGAACAATCCGGCTGACAGGCTGGCCATCGGCCTGGGCATTCAAAATGAAGCTGTCTTTTTCCTCCTGATGGATGCGGGCAGAATCCGTATGGGCCACAACCATAAAGCCGCTATCGAGCAGAGCCACATACTCGATGTCAGCTTGTCGTCCCAGCTCCTCGATCTGGTTTTGAACTCCAATCTCTTTTTTGAAGTTCAGAATGTAGTCGGCGTTGGCATGGACCGCAATGATCCCTGGAAAGCTGCGGGCGCCGATGGCCACGCCAAAGGCGCTCCCTTCCCAGAATTTCCTCTCCCTGATCTGGGGCGGTGGCTGAACCTCCGCCTTTTCCTTTTCATCCCTGGGCAGCCACCAGCGCCTTCCCCACATATAATGCAACATCCTCTCACGGCGAGGGAGGATTTCTTCCGCCTCTAATCCGCGCATCCCCCCCATCATCTCTCTTACTCTTGTCGGCACGTCGGGTGGTCCTGGAGGTCTCCAGGGCTGGCCCTCCTGATCCAGGAGCTCGATCTTTTGGAGCCGGTTCATGGCGCTGATTTCTTTGAGCAACGACTCGTCCAGTCTTCGGACCATAAGGAGTTGATCTATCATGCGGGCGTTATCGAGAAGACGCTGGCCGATCAGCTCTTCCAGAAGCGAGTTGCCGAGGATCGCGTTCTTGGCGCTGGTCTCCATGGCCTCAGCCAAGGCTACACCCCTCGCCTCGGTCTGGCGCATGAGTTCGCTGCGGAACCTTCGACCCTCAGAAAAGACGTAGAGGGAGACCAAAATAAGAAGCAGAAGAACCGAGGCGAGAAAGTAGCGCGGTAAAAAAACTCTCTTCATAGACGGCAGCATTATAGTCGGCATTTTGCCCTGACACAAAACGACCCCCGGGGCTGGTCGCGCACCGGGGGTCGTAAGCGCGGCCGACTGGCTCAAGTGCGTTGTCTCCAGGGCCCGCCAAAGGGCCTCACGCCGCCGAACGGAGTGATGTGCAGGGTGCGCACCTCACCCTGAGGGTTCTTCAGCTCAACCGAGTACATGGTGTGGCGCATCCCGGTAAACGGGAGGACCTTCTCCACCACGAACCCGGCCAGGTATTTATCGGCGTATTGCTGGGCCAATTCCTTGGCCTTCTCCTCGGTGATCTGCGCGGCAGTTCCAGTGATGCCGGGGCAATCGATCGCGCCGCGCATGCCGGGGCCCATGCCTCCACGCCTGCCAACCCCAGGACCACCGCCCATCTGAGCTGCGGCCAAGCCAACCAGAGTTGCCACTCCCACAGCAGCTAAAATGACGCTAAGGAATCTCTTCATGACTCTCACCTCCTTTCCGTCTGATTCCATTGGCTTTCGAGGAGCAAGGCTCATGCCAGAGTCCTCTGTCGGCGAATGAGTTGATTTTTAGAGGGATTCGTTACGCTTGGGCAAAGGGAGCAGGGATCGCCTCGTCAACCTTGTCGAGTCTTTCGACCAAACCGTCGAGACCTACATCTTTTTCGCTCCTTTCCCTTATCGCTCGTTTTTATCCTTCCGCCTTCCGCTGTCGTCCTTTCCATTGCCTCCCGCCTCATGCCTCACCGTAAGGTGCCCACGGCTTGACTTCCATTTTACGTGCAACTAACTTCGGCTGGGTTACACTCGATCGGGTCACATCTTTGATCCGTTTTGCATCAGCCTGGAATGGATTTGCACCCGCCAAGCTATTTCGTCCTGTGGGTTAAAGGGAGGATAGAAAGGGAAAACAAGGCAGCGGGCCGCACTCAAGAGACTGAACCCTGCTGTCCAAAAGCCAAGGGCAGGACCGCTTTTCGAGGTGAGAGTCGGGCCTTTCGATCTACAAACTTCCGCTCCCAGACCTGGAGGATGAGGCAGAGGTCGTTGCACTATTTGCGTAACGCAAACTGCGTAATCGGCCAGGCCGGTAACGTCAAATCACTTGCGCTGCCTGAATCCAGAGACGGAAGAAGCGGTCGGTGATGAGGAACGAGCCATTGTCTCGATCAATGATGTCCCTCTCCAACAAACCGTCCACCGCGCGTTGCACGTTCGAGGCTGAGCCGAGTCCGTACCGCCGCACAAACTCACCGGCAAAGACCTTCACGCCAGCCGATTCACCGGCCAGCCCATTCAAGAACCGCTTCTGCGGAACGGTCAGGGACTCCCACAGCGTGGTGTAGGCATAGTTCTCCCGCTCCAACAACACCCGCACGGCACTCTGGATCATCTTTCCGGTCACCTCGGCTCCAGGTTCACACAGTTCCCAGAGCACATGACAGAGGTGCTGGGTATAGAACGGATGCCCGTGTGTCAACTCGCACACATCATGGATACGTTCCTTGCTGATCACCTTGTCGGCATCGGCGAACCGTTTGCGGATGAACGGCTGCCAGTGTTCCTCAACGATTGGCCCGAGCGGATAATGCCCGCCCGCCCGATAGAGGGGACGGGAGCGATCCGTGAACATTTTCTGAATTAGATGCTTGCGGCTGCCAAGAAAGATATAGGCCACGTGCCGGTGATTTTGGATCACGCTCCTAAGCTTCCGCTCCACCTGGTCGTCGCCGTATTCAAGAATCTGCTGAAACTCGTCGAACACCACCACCATATTAAGCTTGCCCTTGGCCGCGATCTTGGCCGGGGTTTCCAGTACTTCGTCCAAAGCCGGCCCGAGTTCGGCGTGCTTGCTGATTCCAAACGTCAGCACCGGCCTGCCTTCCTCGTCTATCGTCACGCTGGGAGCG
>Ga0114945_10000258_pt1 | contig 33363 bp, 31 predicted proteins | sample OV2TP3_FD_87194 | JGI IMG/M metagenome (GOLD analysis project Ga0114945, IMG submission 87194) | Hot spring microbial communities from Beatty, Nevada to study Microbial Dark Matter (Phase II) - OV2 TP3 | ecosystem: Environmental > Aquatic > Thermal springs > Hot (42-90C) | place: USA: Beatty... | reverse complement strand
GAGGTAAGATCAGGGTATGAAGGCCTCCGAACTGCTCGTCCGTTGCCTGGAAAACGAGGGTGTCCGGTTCCTGTTCACGCTGCCCGGCGAGGAGACCCTGGATCTGACCGATTCGCTGGCCGACTCCACCATTCGGATCATTGAGACGCGGCACGAGCAAGCCGCCGCGTTCATGGCGGATGTCCACGGACGCCTCACGGGCCGGGCCGGGGTGTGTCTCTCCACGCTGGGTCCCGGGGCAACCAATCTGCTCACCGGCGTCGCCGACGCCAACCTCGACCGGGCCCCGCTCGTGGCGCTGACCGGACAGGCCTCGCTGGATCGCATGCATAAAGAGTCGCACCAGTACATCGACATCCTGTCGCTGTTCAAGCCGGTCACGAAATGGAGCGCCGCGATCACCACCCCCCGCATCATTCCCGAGGCGGTGCGCAAAGCCTTCAAGGTGGCTCAAACCGAAAAGCCCGGCGCCACGCATCTGGAATTGCCGGAGGATGTGGCCGCCACCGAGATCGATGAGCAAGGCTTTGAAGCCCCGCTTCGCGTACAAGCTCCCTTCAGCCCCGAGCCGCTGGCAGCGCAAGTCAAACGGGCGATCGATGTGCTTGGACGATCCCGGCGGCCGGTCATTCTGGCCGGGAACGGGGTGGTCCGCCGCCGGGCCCATGATGCGGTCAGACAGTTCGCCCGCGCATTGCGGATTCCGGTGGTCCACACGTTCATGGGCAAAGGAATCATGCCGGATACCGACGATCTGTCGCTGTACACGATCGGGCTTCAGATACGGGACTACGCCACGATCGTGCTGGAGCAGGCTGACGCGGTGATCGCCGTGGGCTACGACTTCGTGGAATACGCACCCTGCTTCTGGAATCCGAACCGGGACAAGTGGGTGGTCCACGTGGACGAGTGGCCCGCGGAGGTGGACGCCCACTACATCGTGGAAGTGGGAGTCCTGGGAGACCTCGCGCTTTGTCTGGCACAGATCAGAGACGGGATGGTCCCGTTCGACTCACGCTGGGCGAAGCAGGCCCGCGAGACGATCGTAAATGGGTTCGGGTCCGAACTGTCGGTACGCCCCCGCTGGCCGGTCCCTCCGCAAGAGGTGATCCGGGACCTTCGCGCCGAGCTCTCGGCCGAGGACATCGTGATCAGCGATGTAGGGGCGCACAAACTGTGGATGGCCCGGATGTTCCCCTGCGAGCTGCCCGGCACCTGCTTGATCTCGAACGGGTTCGCGGCCATGGGCATCGCGCTCCCCGGCGCGCTGGCCGCCAAGCTCGTCTATCCACAGCGCCGCGTGGTGGCGGTGACCGGCGATGGCGGGTTTTTGATGAACTCACAAGAGCTGGAGACCGCCATGCGCCTTCAGCTCCCCGTCGTCGTCCTGGTCTGGCGCGACGATGGGTACGGCGTGATTCGCTGGAAGCAGATGCTGCGATTCAGGCGCGCAACCGCCGTGGACTTCGGCAACCCCGACCTCGTCGCCTATGCCGAGAGCTTCGGGGCGGCCGGCTTTCGGGTCTCGGCCGCTGGGGAGCTGAGACCGGTGCTGGCCAAGGCCCTCGCGTGCGGGCGGCCCGCGGTTATCGACTGTCCGGTGGATTACGGCGAGAACCTGAAATTGACCGAGCGGCTGAAGACACTAGCTTGAGATCCCGTCAAGGCAAAAAAAAGAGGGAGGCTGAGGAGCCTCCCTCGTGCCCGCCTTCATGACGTTACTATTTCATGCGCGTTGCTTCCTTGACAGGGGGCTCGATCTTGATCTGCGGGCCCTGCACTTTTGGTAGCTGCCCGGCACCCTGCTTCTCGACTACGCGCTGATTGTTCGAATCGTTCAGATTCTGGACCGTGTGCCGGTCCTCAGCGGCCGCCGCTGCCTCCAACGCTTTCTCTCCGCCCATATTGGTCTGTCCGGTATCATTCGCGTTGCCGGAGGCCGGGTACCCCGGGTGCTTGGGAAGCATCGCCGGATTCGCCAGCGCGAAGGAGGCGAAGAAAACCGCCGCGAACACCGCCGCCACAGTGCTTATGACCGTTTTCATAACGCGTACTCCTTTATGAATGGGGTGGGTGAAAGAGACCGTTGCATCATCCGGGTTATGAACAGCGCAGTATCTTAGCGACAGCCACCGAGGCTGTCAAGGGCCGCTAGGCCCGCCCACGGCGCGGCCGGCGGCCCCTTCCGTGACGGTGATAGGCGGGTCGGTGCATGGCCGGCAAGCGGATAATGACCGCGGTCCCCTGACCCGGCCCGCTGGCGATGGAGATCTGGCCGTGATGCTCTTCCACGATCTTTTTGACGGTGGCCAGGCCCAAGCCCGTGCCCGTGCGCTTGGTGGTGAAGTAGGGCTCGAAGACTTTGCCGACATGCTCGGTCGGAATGGGCTCGCCGTCGTTCCTGATCGTAATCTGGGCTTCGTTGCGGCTCCCTTTTGGCTGGGTCGCCTCGATATGGAGGTGGCCGCCCGGATTCATGGCTTCCAGAGAATTCTTGAAGATGCTCAGAAACACCTGCTGCATCTTGCCGTCGTCGCACCGGACTTGAGGCAGGTGAGCCGCATATTCCTTGGTGACGCGGATTCGGTTCATATCCAAGTCGGTGGCCACGACGGTGAGGGCGCTTTCGATGACGTCGGGGAGGCGGCACAGACGCCGGTTGAGTTCCAGCGGTTTGGCAAAATCCAGGATCTCATTCAGGATCATCTCGACCCGGATGAGATCGCGCATCGCGTTCTCGACCCTGGTTTGGGGATCGAAATCGAGCATGCCCTCGCCGGTGATCTCTTCCAGTTGGGCGCGGATCGAAGCCAGCGGCTCCCGCACCTCGGTCGCCAGAAACGAGCTGAACTCTCCCAGGGCCGTCTGCCGCTCTTGCCGACGGATCAGCGGCTCAGGGATGAGCCGCGGCGCCGGCGCGACCGGCGCCTTGCCCGGCGCCCCGGTCTCTGAGGGAGGCGGGGCCGGCAACGGCTCCTGCAGAAGCTCCGCTAATTTGACGGTGAGCGGCTCCAGGACTCTCACGTCCGACAGGCTGTACTGCATCGGCGTTTTGGACGCCAGCGTGATCGTCCCGCCCACCTGCCCTCGCACGAAAAACGGCACGACCAGCGCCGACTTGAACCGGTCTTTGAACAGCGGCTTGTAGTCCTGGAAGCGGCCTTGGGTCGAGGCCAGATCATGATCCAGCCGTGGCTTGCGGTGCCGGACCGCCCAGCCGGCAGCCGACGCATCCAGGGCCAGGCGCTGGCCGGGCTTGAGGTCCCGTTTCTGCTCGCCTGTTTTGTGCTCGTTGACCATCCCCGCCACTTCCACCGCCGCCGCCACCGGATCGTAAACGGTGACCCAGGCCCGATCGAACGGCATCACCGGCTCGGTCTCCCGCAATAATTCCGCCATGCGCTCTTGCATCTCGGAGGAGGTCAGGCTCGGTCGAGTCGGCTCGAGGCCCGCCTGGGGGACCGGCTCCTGAGACACAAGCGGCCGGCCGAGAATCAGCGGAGAGCCGAACAGCTGCGCCCGCTCAAGGGCCGAGGTGATCCCCTCTGCGGCCGTCTCCAACGCGGCTTTCTCCTTCTTGGAGAACCCTGCGCTCTCTTTCTTTCCGACCACCAGCGCGCCGTACAGCACCTGCTTGTAGCGAAGGGAAACGCCCAGGAGCGATTTGGGCCCGGCCGTGATCATCCGGAGCCGTACCGCCTTCAGCTCGTTCTGCTCCGAGACCGGAGCTGCGGCACGGGACTGCAGGAGCCCGTCGAGCTCCCGGGCTGAGAGCGTCCGGACGATAGCCTGGACCTCTCGAGGCGAGAACCCACGGAAGCCGTGGGCGACCAGCGGACCTTCCAGGCGCTCGAAGATGGCGACGAGCGCGGCTTCCATGCCCAGCTCGTTCAGCGACGCGGTCAGCGTCTTTTGCAGCGTAGTCTGTTTGGCGGCCCGATCCTGTTCGACAGCGGCGTTCGGCATGATCTCCTTAGAGGAGGCCTAGGGAGTGGGGGTGGCGCATTGTAGCAAGGCGTGGTGCGCTTTTCAATTGACGATCCGGGGCGACTTCGACCGAGCGGTGACGATTTCCACCGTCCCGCGCTCGGAGACCCACAGATTCAAGACAGTGCTGACCAAGCTGATCAGGACCGCCCCGAGGATCGAAGGCCAGAATCCTTCCACGTGAAAGCCTTTCACCAGCCACGCCGCGAGCTGGAGCAGCAGAGCGTTGACGATCACCATGAACAGCCCCAGCGTGATGAGAATGAACGGCAAGGACAATAGATAGAGGACCGGGCGGACCACGGCATTGAGCAACGCCAGCACGACGGCCGCCGCCAGGCCGGCCGACACGCTGTCCAGCGAGATCCCCGGCACGACCTCGCTCGCCACCAGCACGGCGATGCCGGTCACCAGGAAGCGAATCAGCAGGCCCCTCATCTTTTCACCCGTGAGGCGTCAGGCGAACCACCCCTCACGCCTCACGTCCGTTCACACCTTACGCCTCACCCCTCACCCCTTACGATCCCACGGACAGATCGACGGAGGCTTGCCGCTTCGTCACCTTATCGTTGGGATCGTACGTCGCCACGATTTCCTTTTGGGCGCTGCCGGCCGACACGACGATCTTGGTCCCGGAGTCTTCGTTGTGCAGGTGCAAGAAGATCTCGTAATAGCCTTCCTGATTGGTCTTCTGACTGCCGACGTGGGCATCCTTCTTCAACGGCTTGGCCTGCACTTCCGCGTTCGGGATCGGGTTGCCGCGGGCATCGCGCACGTAGCCGTACACGATGAAGCCATGCTCGACCTTGGTTTTGACGAACACCGGCTTCGGCGTCTCCACGGCCGGGTTCTTCAAGGTGCTCATATACGCCGCCAGCGCGTTGAGCTCTTCTTCGGTCATGAGCTCCCTGTACTTATCCGGCATCTGCCCCTTTTTATGCTCTTTCTCGAACCCTTCGGCATACAGGTAGGTCGGGTCGAAGATCTTCTTCTTGATGTCCTCGATGGTGAGGAGGTTCCCCACGTTATCGAGCACCGGCCCGCGCTTCTTGACGCTGCCCTTCCCTCCGATCTTGTGGCAGTTGTAACACTCGTGGAGCTCGTACACCTCCATCCCCTGCGCGACCAGGCTGACGGCTCCTTGCGCCGGCCGGGACGGCCGCGCCTCCGGAACGAGCGACGCGGCGGGAGCCACCCGGCTCAATCGGGCTGTGAGGGTTTCCACCTTGGCTTCCAACTCGCTGGCCTGTTTCATCAGCTCATCCAGGTTTTTTGACCCCTGCGCCGCCTTCTCCCGTTTGGCCTTGAGCAGCTTCTCGATCTTCTCCTTCTCGTTCTCGGGATCGTATTGGGGAAGGGCCGTGGCACCCAGAATGTATGCCGCCGACACCACCGCGTAGAAGCCCACGAGGGCCACGCCGGCGCCCCAGCCGGAGAGGCGGGGCAGCGACGGAGCATCCAGGAGCAGGAAGATCACCAGCCCGAGCGCGGCATACAGCACGAACATGGTCTGAAAGACCCGCGGGAAGTCGAGCCATCCGCTGATGAACCACGCCGCGACGGCCATGAGCGACGCGATCACGAATTTTCGGATCATTGACTCACCTTTTCGAGACCAGACGGGACGCCTAGCGGTCTCGTAGTATACAGCGGCCCGGCCCCGGTTCGCTCAAGATCCGCTCGGCCGCGCCCGTCAACTCAAGCGGAGCATGCCGCCCAGCCTCAAGAGCAGCAGGGTGGTGATCGGGACAAAGAGCAAGACCCCGGTCATTCCCAGCAGGAACTCGCCGATCCAGAACGTGACGGCCAGATTGAAGAGCAGCACGCCGTAATACAGCCCGCAACCTACGAGCAGGTCGCCGGCAGCCATTCGGGTTCGTTGGACGCTCCCGGCGGAGAGGCGCGCCTCGGCGAGGCGATATCCAGCGAGCGCGATGAGGCCCACGATGCCCCAGCCCACAAAATTGGACAGGGGAACGCCGAAATACAGCCCGGGCTCCGGATAGTAGTAGATCTGCCCCAGAAACCACCGCCCCCCCCGCAGCGCCACCGGATCGATGACCACATCGATCAACGCTAAGAGCAACGCGCTGAGCCCGACCACCGGCCAGGCGGGACGCGGCTCGGCCTCAAAGCTCAGTGTCCATCGGAATCCCCCCGGCTCCCGTGCCGGATGGCCGGCGTCCGGAACGGCGCAGCGAGCCGGCAGCAGAAAGACCAGGGCCAGACAGTAGCTGGCGTATAACAAAAAGGTAAAGGACAATGAGTCCATGAACGGGACATTGGACAGATACAATTCCTGCCCCACGGTCGACCCGGTGTAATAGTACCAGCCGAACGGAATGCCGGTTCGGGTAGAAGAGTACTCGCAGACGAACGCCGTCGCCCAGGTGATCGAGAAGAAGAGCACGGTCCGGCGCCACCCGAGCAGTCTTCCGGCGGAGGCCAGCGAAACGAGCAGGAACAGAAACACGTATGGCCGCAGGTAGACGGTCTTGAGCAGCAGAGCAGGAAGGTCCACTTCTTAATGGTTATTAGGCGTAGCCGTGGTCGCGAAACCACCGCACCGCCTTCTCCAGGGCTGTCTCGACCGGGGTCTGGGGAAGCTCGAGCTCCCGCAGCGCCTTGCGGCAGTCGTAGTGCATCCGGTACTTGGCCATCCGGACGGCTTCCACCGGAATCCGAGGGGCTCGATGGGTGAGATGGTCGGCCACCCAGCAATCCATGTACGCGAGAGGCAACACCGCCTGCCACGGCAGCTTCAGGCGCGGAGCCCTGACCCCCGTGAGCCGACTCAAGATCTCGAAGATCTCCCGAAGCGTGAGGTTCCGGTTCCCCAGAATGTAGCGCTCCCCCTCTCGGCCCCGCTCCATGGCTCGGAGATGGCCGATCGCGACATCTTCCACGTCCACCAGATTCATGCCGGTGTCCAGGTAGGCCCACATGCGGCCCTTCATGAAGTCCACGATCATCTGTCCGGTCGGCGTCGGCTTGATGTCCCGCTCGCCGACCGGTGCGCTGGGATTCACGATCACGACCGGCAGCCCCGCCTCGGCCAGGCTCATCACCTCGAGCTCGGCCAGATACTTCGAGCGCTTGTAGTGCCCGGCCATCTGGGCCAGCGAGACCGGCGTCTCCTCGCACCCGGGGCCGCTCGCCGGCAGACCGATCGCGCCGATCGTGCTGGTGTAGACGATGCGCTCCGTGCCCACCTCGCCGGCGGTCTCGAGCAGGACCCGTGACCCCGTGACGTTGATGTCATAGAACACGGACGGATCCGGGGCCCACAGGGCGTAGTGGGCCGCCACGTGATAGAGCTGCTGGCACCCGGTCAGCGCACGGCGGAGGGATTCGCGATCCCGCAAGTCACCGAACGCCTGCTCCACCTTCAGCCCTTCGAGATTGCGCAGGTCGCTGTCCCGCCGGACCAATACCCGGACCTCCGTGCCGGAGGCGAGCAAGGCCCGCGCGACGGCTGTTCCGATGAAACCGGTCGCTCCTGTGATGAGGGCTTTCATCTGATCTCCAGGCAAGCGGCGATGGGCAATAGGCTATGGGTGAAAGGCTCGAAGCGCGAGGACAATTCGATAAGGGCTCTTCGGCTGTTGCCTATAGCCCATCGCCCATAGCCAAGAGCCTCGGCGTTAGTTACGCCGGGTCGTAATGTACCGGGCGATCTCGCGCAACGGATCGGCCTTGGCGTCGAAGATCTCCAGATGGTCGATGGCGCGCTTTGAGCACTGCTCGGCGAGGCTCCTGGCACCTTCCACCCCGTAAAACGCCGGGTAGGTTTTCTTGCCCCGTTGGGCGTCCGTGTTCGGGTCTTTGCCCAACTCCTCCCGCGTACCCGTGACGTTCAACACATCATCAGCAATCTGGAACGCCAACCCCACGTCCTCGGCGTAGCCGGTCAGTCGCTCTAACTGAACCGTGGTTGCCCCTCCGAGGATGGCGCCGATCCGCACGGCCGCTCGGATGAGCATCCCGGTCTTGTGAACGTGGATCGTCTGCAGCGCGGCGAGATCGATGTCCTGATTTTCAGCCTGAACATCCAACACCTGGCCGCCCACCATGCCGAGGTGTCCGGCTCCGACGGCCAGCTCCTGAATGATCTGCACCTGGCGGGCGGCATCGAGGTGAGGCGTGAGATCCGGCCGGCTGCACAGGGAAAAAGCCAGGGTCAACAAGGCATCCCCGGCCAGGATGGCCATAGCTTCCCCGTACACCTTGTGGTTCGTCGGCTTGCCCCGCCGGTAATCATCGTTGTCCATGGCCGGGAGGTCGTCATGAATGAGCGAGTAGGTATGGATCAACTCGAGGGAGGCCGCCACCGGCAGGGTGGCCGGCGTGACGGCGCCGAGCGCTTCGGCCGTGGCGATCGCCAGGATGGGGCGAATGCGCTTGCCGCCCGCCAGAAGACTGTAGCGCATCGCCTCGTGCAATGTCGCCGGCAGGGTGCGCGCGTCAGGCACCACGGTTTCGAGAAATTGGTCGATCTCTACGCGCTTGCGCTCAAGATATGAGGCTATCTCCATGGAATCCCCACCGACGCCAAAAACGGGCGAGAGCGTAACAAATGGGTTTGCAACGTGTCAAACCAACGGCCGCCTCTGGCTAAAGGCTTTCCCTACCGCCGGACCGTGCCGCCAAGTTGTATTTAGCCGCAGGGCTTGGGTATACTTCTCGGTCATGAGCCTGCGAAAGGCCGGTGGTGCCTGGGAGCCGCTTCTCCTGGGAATCCAGCCTCGAACCTGTGCGGTCTGCGGCAAGGGTCTGTACCGAAATTTCACGTTCCTGCGGGGCGGCTGGTCGCGCTGCACGGTCTGCGACCGGTTCGTGCATTATAGCTGCTTGGCCAGCGGCAGGAGTAAGCTTCTGAAGAAGCGACCCCGTGTGTGTCAAAGCTGCCAAGCGCAGCCGGTGAGCCGGGACAGGGTCATAGGGGAGGCGACCGAGATGCCGGTGGTTGGGGCGTGACATCCTGGCGGGCCGATCACACGAACGAGGCCGCCGGATGGGCGGGGTGGCCCGCCGAAGCGGTTCGGACCATCATCGCTCCGGTCGTCCTGTTCTTCAGTGGATTCGTCACCGCTGATTTCATGGTCAGCGGTGTGTATACCTGGCCGCGGACCAGCCGGATCATTATCCTGACCCTGACCGTCGCGGTCCTCGCGTACGAGTTCGTGTGCAAGGAGCACCACGCGCCGTACAAGGCTCTCCTCTACTCCTGTCTCGTTCCTTACGCGGCCGGTACGCTCGTGGTCCTGGCGCTGCTCCGAGCCCTCTAGCCTGCTCAGTGAGCACCCCAGGGAGAGAACAATGTCTCCTGTGTTCAAGAGCGGCGCCTTCGCTCAGCAGTGCTTTTCGTCGCACCCTCTCTGCTTGAGCCTCAAAAGGTTGGAGCCACCGGAACGGGTCATCATCGCTTGCAGCTCATGCAATCTGACCCATCGCCTGCGGGTCCGCTCATTCGCCGTTCACCAGCCGATGCTCCGCCCGTTGCCGCCAGAGATCGAGGACACGCCCGGTGACCTCCCTCAGGTGCGTCTGGAGGAACGGCCGGCGACCGACCTGCTGCTGGAATGCTCGGCGGCGCACCAGGCCGCCCTGGGTATCTGGGCGATGGACGTGCTCCAGGATTCCGTGGGGCTGCGATGCACCGATTGCCATCGCTCCTATGATCTGGACGTCTCTGAATTCGAAACGTTTCAGCGGTGACGCCGAAGGCCGACATCACCCGATCGGGAGCGCCTGCGGCTTGGGTGACGGGAAGTAAAGCATGATTATCAGAGTGCTCGGCTGCCATGGCTCGGAACTCAGCGTGGGCGGTCTGCACGGGGTCCACGAGTGCAGAACTTGTGGCTTCCTGATCAACGACACGGTGATGCTGGATGCCGGCACGATCAGCTCGGCGCTGTTGGACACCGAGCAATCCAAGATCCGGCACGTGCTGGTCTCCCATACCCATATTGACCACATCAAAGCCCTGCCGTTGCTGGCGGACAATATGGCCGGCTTTACCGAAAAGGGGCCGATTCAGGTGTGGAGCGTTCCCGTGGTGCTGGAGGCGCTGCGTGACCACGTGTTCAACGACATCATCTACCCCGACTTCACCTGCCTGCCTACCGCGGAGGATCCGGTGATGGTGCTCAAGCCGCTGGAGGAAGGAACCGCCAGAACGCTGGACGGCTATGAGGTGACCGCCATTCCCGTGAACCATATCGTGCCGACCGTGGGGTTCATCATCCGGGATGCCGAAGCGGCGCTGTTGTACAGCGGCGACACCAGCGAAACCCGGCGCATTTGGGAAACAGCGCGACGGGAGCCCCGGCTCAAGGCGGCCTTCATCGAAACGTCGTTCCCGAATGAGCTCTCCGAGTTGGCGAAAACCAGCGGCCATCTCACCCCCGACATGCTGGGTCGCGAATGGCAGAAGCTGGGACGCCCTGACATCCCCATCTACATCTACCACCGGAAACCGCCCTACCGGGATCTGATCGCCGAGGAGCTGAAGCGCCTCGATCTTCCCAACATCAACATGCTGGAAGAGGGCCAGCGTATCCAGGTCTCATAACCCAGTGCTGAGTGATAAGTTTTGAGCGTTGAGTTCACTAACTCAAAACTAAAAACTCAACCCTGAACCCTGCTTCGGCTGTCTACATAGGTCTCTAGGCGCACTGATGTCCCAAAGGCCCTACGCCGACCCGTCCGGCCCGAGCCATTTGCGTCGGACCGACAGGACTTCTGGCCGATGGAAACTGCCGAAGCCGAGTGTTACATTGAAGTCATGAAACGATGCGACAAGTGCAAGGGCACGATGTTCCTGGAACGGGCCGTTGATCTCGATGCCGGCTTGGCCATCGCGGTCTTCGTCTGTCTGAACTGCGGGCGCCGTCAAGACGCCGAATCGGAACCGCGTCCGTTAACGGCTCAACGCTAGCGACTCCCTGGTCGTGAGCTGACGATGCGAACGCCGACCCTTACCAACGACGAGAAAAAGGCGGCGGAAGCCGCTTTTCAGAAGCAGCCGTTCAACCCGATGTGGTCCGAGGCTGCGCGGAAGGTCTATGACGGCCTCTCCGCCGTGCTGCGGAAGACCCAGTTGGCACCGGACGAGAATGTGGTCGAGAGGGACGAACAGAAGGGTACCCATTGCTCTGGGCACCCATTGCTCTGGCGGGTACCCGTTGCGGGTCCAGAGCAACGGGTGCCCAATGGGTACCCGGCAATGGGTTGGGAAGTGGAATGTGGCCGGACGGGAGAACGACCCTGAGGTTCACTTCGTCGGGGCAGAGATCATCTTCCTGACCTCGTCGGTCAGGGGGACGGCTTTTGTAGGATTGATCTTCGCCGCCAGACCGGACAGCAGCTCCTCCAGTTCCAACCGGTAGTTTTGCTCCGTCTTCTTCCCGGTCGACACCAACCTGATCAGACCGATGGGACGAGCTTCGTCGCTGATCCAGAACTCCAGCTTCTGGTCCGGCCGTTCGACCTTATACCGGGTGGACAGGACGGTGCCGGCGGGTATGGTGATCTTCTCCTGACCCACCCGTTGAATGTTCTTTTGTTTCCCGTCCCGCAGTTCGGCTTCGGTGAGCAAGAACATATTGACGTCCAAACTCTCGGTGCCGGCCAGGTGCTGGGCCGTGAGGGTCATCGGGGAGCGCGAGCCGACCTGCACGTAGCCGGCCTCAATGGCCGGCCGCTCCGCCTTCATGGAGATGATAAACTGTTGCCACATGGGCTCGGTGAAGTCGGCCTTGGCAAAGACCTCCAGGACGACCTTGCCCGCCGCGGGGTCCACCTTGATCAGCCCGACATGCATATCACTGGTGCTGCCTTGGAAATGCATCTTGAAGCGCGAGCCCCCGCCCTGATCCTTGGCCATACTGGCCAGTGAGCCTCCCGCCGCAGGGACGGCTCCCGTCGCCAGGACCGTCGTCAACAAGAGCCCGGTGAGGACTGCTGGCGCTTTCATTTGGTGGATCCGGGCATGAGCTGCTCCAATGCCTCATCCCGCTTCTTGATGTTTTGTTTGAGCTGCTCCACCGAGCGAAGCAACTCCTCGTACATCTGCTGCTGCTCGGGAGTCAGCCCCTCCGCCTCCCCGCCGCCACCGCCCTGAGACATAGGCTGCCCTTTCAGGTCACGGCGCTTCAACGACCCCTGGCTTTGGGATGGCCCGTGCCCCTGAACCTCCTGCATCTTCTTCTGCAGCGCTTCGAGCTGCTTGACCTGGTCCGAGTCTGCTGCGACGGCTGGCGTCTTCCAGGCCACTCCTGGCCATAACAGAAGGCCAAACACGCTGACCACAATGAGGCATTTCATAGGGGGCCATCCTTATGGTTAAGTGTGCAACGCAGAAGGCTACCGCTGGCAGCAGCTTAGCTTAGGATGGCCTCGGTGCCCTGTCAAGGAAATACCCTGATTCCCGGCCTCAAGATGGCTCTCCGGGCGGGCAGCGTAGCCGATTGACTTTTCTCGACCCTCAGGAGCATCCTTTTAGAAAACATTGACCGGGCCCTGGGAGCTGCTCATGGCGCCGGGAACCCTAGAAAGTCGAGGAGGCGACCTATGAACCGAATTCTCAGTATCCTCTTCGGATTCGCGCTCACCTTGTCGCCGGCAGTGGCATTCGCCGAAGGGGTCAGCGGATACTCCAGAGGCAACGCAACTCTCTACTTCTCTGCCATTGCCGTGGTGCTGATCTACGGCATCCACGATGTCTTCCGCAAGAAGTGGCTCACGTGGGCGAGCGCCATCGTCATCCCCGTGCTCCTCTACATGAACCTGCCGGCTCAATAAGGGCGCTGGCAGCCGGTCACCGGCTTCTCTCTTACTACCCCTGCGCTCGATCCCGGGCGGAGGGGTAGTGTGCTTTGGAGAGACAACTCATGAGAGCGATGGTGCTTCGGCAGCCCGGCGACGCGACTCGCCATCCATTGGCGCTGGAAGAGGTGCCTGTCCCCGAGCCCGGATCGGGGCAGGTGCGGGTGCGGGTGCGGGTGTGTGGGGTCTGCCGGACCGATCTTCATATCGTGGAGGGGGACCTCCCACGGGGTAAGCTGCCGGTGGTGCCGGGCCACGAGGTGGTCGGCACGGTGGACAAAGTCGGGCCTGGGGTCCGAACGATGAAAGAAGGCGATCGGGTGGGGATTGCCTGGCTTCAGCAGACCTGCGGCCGCTGCGACTTTTGCCTCAGCGGACGGGAGAACCTCTGCGTCCAGCCCATCTTCACCGGCTACCATGTGGACGGCGGCTACGCGGAGTATGCAGTCGTGCCCGAGTCGTTCGCCTACCCCCTCCCCGACACCTTCAGCGATGAAGAGGCCGCGCCCCTGCTCTGCGCCGGCATCATTGGCTTTCGAGCGCTGCGCCTCAGCGGCATCCGGTATGGACAGCGCCTTGGCCTGTACGGCTTTGGGGCCTCGGCTCACATCACCATCCAGATCGCCCGCCGCTGGGGGTGCACGGTGTACGTCTGCTCCCTGCGGGAGGAGCATCGGCGCTTGGCCAAGGACCTGGGCGCGGTCTGGGTCGGCGAAGCGGCCGAAGCCCCGCCCGACAAGCTCCATGCCGCGATCATGTTCGCGCCGGCCGGCGAGCTGGTCCCGCCTGCCCTTCGCGCGCTAGAGCGGGGGGGCACACTGGCTATCGCCGGCATCCACCTGACACCGATTCCCCAGCTCGATTACGACCGCGAGCTGTTCGGAGAGCGCATCATACGCAGCGTGACAGCCAACACCAAGCAGGACGGCGTGGATTTCCTGAGCGAAGCCGCAGCCGTTCCCGTCCGGTCACACACCCGACGCTTTCCGCTCGAAGAAGCCAACACCGCCCTGAAGGCCCTGAAAGCAGGCGCGATTCAGGGCGCGGGCGTCCTGCTGGTCAACTAGCAGGGTTGAGTTGTGAGTGCTGAGTGAGCTGAGGCTGAGAGGCTGAAGAGGCCGGCCCTATTTTAATTCCAGGACATCCTGCATATCGTACAGGCCGGGCGGCTGCCGGACCACCCACCGTGCGGCGCGCAACGCCCCACGCGCAAAGGTGTCGCGGCTTTGCACGCGGTGGGTCACCTCCACGCGCTCGCCCATTCCGCCGAACAGGACGGTGTGGTCTCCGACGATGTCGCCGGCCCGGATCGTCTGGATGCCGATCTGTCCTCGAGGCCGCTCGCCGATGAGACCCTTTCGGGCATAGATCCCGACTTGATCCAGGCTCCGGTTCAGCGCGCGGGCCAGGAGCTCGGCCATCTTCAACGCCGTGCCGCTCGGTGCGTCCTTCTTCAAACGGTGATGCGCCTCGATCACTTCCAGGTCGTACTCCTCTCCAAACGCCTTCGCCATCTGGGTGATGACCTTGAAGATGACGTTGACCCCGACGCTCATGTTCGGGGAAAAGACACAGGGGAAGGACCGCGCCAGTGTCCGCAGCTCGGCCACTTCCTGCGGCGAGAGACCGGTGGTGCCGATCACCATGGCGCGCCGGTGCTGAGCGGAGAGCCGGGCATAGGTCACCGTGGCGTCGGGAACGGAAAAATCAATGACCACTTCGCCGCGCTCCATGACCGCCGACAGGTCATCCACGATCAGCACGCCGGTGCGCCCGCAACCCGCCATGTCGCCCGCATCCTCGCCGACAGACACGTGCCCTTTGCTCTCCACCGCTCCAACCAGCGTCAGAGCCGCTGACTCTTTCAGAAGGGCGACCACCCGTCCGCCCATGCGGCCGGCTGCACCTGTCACGATCACCTTAATCATGGTGACTCCAGTGAGGAGTAAGGAGTGAAGAGTGAGGAGACGATCACCTAACTCCTCACTGTTCACTCCTCACTGCTAGATGAGGCCGTATTCCTTTAAGGCCTGAGCCAACTTCTCACGACTGTCCGCAGCCATCGGGCTGAGCGGAAGCCGCAGCTCGCCGTCGATCTTGCCCATCATCGCCAGAGCCTCTTTCACCGGAATGGGATTGGTCTCCAGGAAGAGGGCGGCGAAGAGCGGGGCCATTTTGTAGTGGAGCCGGCGAGCCTCGGCAAGCCGGCCCGCCGCGAATGCATTCACCATGGCGGCCATGTCGGCCGGCGCGATGTTGGCCATGACCGTAATCACGCCCTTCGCGCCCAGGGCCATCATCGGCAGCGTGAGCGCGTCGTCTCCGGACAGGACCGTGATCCGATCGCCGCAGCTCTGGATGATCTCCGAGACCTGCGTGAGCGAGCCGCTCCCCTCCTTGATCGCCACGATATTCCGGAGCGCCGCAAGCCTCGCCACGGTGGAGGGCGCCATGTTGACGCTGGTGCGTCCCGGGATGTTGTACAGGACCAGTGGGAGATCCACCGCCTCGGCCACTGCCTTGTAATGGCGGAACAGCCCTTCCTGCATGGGCTTGTTGTAATACGGCGTGATCAACAACGCGCCGTCGGCTCCGGCCTTCTTGGCATGGCGGGTGAGGGCAATCGCCTCATCCGTGGAGTTCGAGCCCGTCCCCGCGATCACCGACGCTCTTCGCTTGACCGCCTCCACCGTAAAGGCCACGACGCGCTCATGCTCTTCGTGAGACAGCGTCGCGGATTCACCGGTCGTGCCGCAGGGCACGATGCCATGCGTGCCGTTCGCGATCTGAAACTCGATCAGGTCACCGAGCGCGCGTTCATCCACCCGTCCGTTCCGGAACGGCGTGACGATGGCAACGAGCGAGCCGCTAAACATATCCACTCCTTGGGCGAGAGGCGCGGGGCTAGAGGCTTATGGGTCGGAAGCCGGCCAGCGCGTTCCCTATAGCCCATCGCCTCTAGCCTCTTGCCTGTTCACATCCACGCATCCGGCAGGATGCGCCCTTCATACACCGCGCGGGCATCGCCTTCCAGATACACATCGGTAAAGGACTCTCCACGCGATGTGAAATGGACCGCAAGCTCGAGCCCGCTTTGCGGAAGCAACGTAACCGGGGACTCGACCTTGGCGATGAGGCTGGCGATCAAGGCAGCCGCGATCGCACCGGTGCCGCAGGCCAGCGTCTCATCCTCGACTCCGCGCTCGTACGTCCTGATGCGGATCCGATGCGGATCCAGCACCTTGATGAAATTGACGTTCGCCCCGGCGGGCTCAAACAAGGGGTGATACCTGGTCGGCCGCCCGATGCCCACCACGTCCACGCGCTCAGGGTCGTCCACGAAATAGACGCAGTGGGGAACGCCGGTGTCGAGGAAATGGGCTTCGCAGACCTTGCGCTCATCCGAGGGTTGCTCAATCGACACCTTGAGATGCAGCCGCAGTCCAGAGGGATCAGGAAACCGGACTTTGACCCCGGTAAGAGCTCGTCCGGCGATCCGTCGGCCTCGCTGACCAGAGCGATTGGCGACCAGTTCGGCCTCGACGATCCCGGCCAGCGTCTCGAAGCGCATCCGTCTCGGGGCGATCCGCTTCAGATAGGCGAACCGCGCCGCGCACCGGGCGCCGTTGCCGCTGAATTCCGCTTCGCTCCCGTCGGCGTTGAACAGCCGCCACCGGAAATCGGCCCGGCGCGATCGCTCGATCAGGATCAGACCGTCGCCTCCCACGGACATCCGGTGCGGGCAGACCTTGGCCGCGAGCGCGCCGGCCCGTCTGGGGTCGACCACCCAGCGGCGGTTGTCGATCAGGATGAAATCGTTCCCGCTTCCGGACAGCTTCATGAACGGAATCGCCTTCTCTCTCTTACTCACTCACACTCCTCTTGGTGCACGAATCGGTCCATAGAGACTGCCATGCTGTCCGGAGCGAAGTCGCCGGAGGATCGGGGACCCAACGAGCCTCAGCCGGGTGGAAAACGGAAACTGACTGATCGCACTGCGGTCATCACCCGTTGCAGTAACGGGTACCCGCGTTGCGGCAACGGGTACCCGGACCGCAGCAGAAGGAATTTCCCGAAGGCTGCCGCCCGGGAACCCATTGCTCTTCCGAATGCAATGGGTGATGAGGCCGGAAGGGTCGATTCGGGAGGCGCTGAAGCGGAGGGCAGCATGGCGGTCCATCTTACCTCAGAAATTCCGGAATCGTCTCCCCGCGCACCAGATCCGCATATTCTTCGCGCTCCCGGATCACATGAACTTCCCCGTCCTTCACCATGACTTCGGGAATCCGCGGCCGGGAGTTGTAGTTGGACGCCATCGTGAAGCCGTAGGCGCCTGCGCTCATGACCGCCAACAGGTCCCCGCGCTTCACTTCGGGCAGGGGCCGGTCCTTGGCCAGAAAATCGCTGGACTCGCACACCGGCCCGACCACGTCCACCGTCACGGTCTTCGCGGCGGGAGTCTCCCTGACCGGTCGGATCTCATGATAGGCCCCGTACAAGCTCGGCCGGATGAGGTCGTTCATGGCCGCATCCACGATCACAAAGCGCTTGCCCTCCCCCTCCTTGTTGTACAACACCCGGGTCAGCAGGATGCCGGCGTTCCCCACGATCACCCGGCCCGGCTCCATGATCAGGATACATTTGAGGTCACGGACCAGCGGGGAAATGGCCTCGGCGAACTGCTGCGGGTGTGGCGGCGCTTCATCCGAGTAGGTGATGCCCAGCCCGCCTCCGATGTTCACATAGCGGATGTCGGCGCCGTGCCCCTTGAGGGTCTCAATCAGGCTGAGGATTTTCTTTAGCGCGTCCACGAACGGCGTGACGTCGGTCAGCTGCGAGCCGATGTGCTTGTGCACTCCCACGACCTCGACGTGCTTCAGCGAGAGCGCCGTCTTGAACTCGCTGACCGCGCGGTCCGCGCTGATCCCGAACTTGCTCTTCTTGAGGCCCGTGGAGATATAGGGATGGGTCTTGGGGTCGATGTCCGGGTTGATCCGCAGCGCCACGCGGGCCCGGCGGCGCAGCTCGGCCGCCACTTCGTCGATGGCATGGAGCTCCTCGGAGGACTCGACGTTGAACATGAGGATGTCCTGCTCGAGGGCGTAGCGGATCTCGGCACGGTTCTTCCCCACCCCGGCGAACACAATCTTTTGCGGTGGAATACCGGCCTGCAGTGCCCGGTACAGCTCCCCGCCGGATACGATGTCGGCCCCGCTTCCCTCCAGAGCCATCAGGCGGAGAATGGCCAGATTGGAGTTGGCTTTCATGGCAAATGCCACGATATGCGGGATGTCCTGAAACGCGCGGTCGAAGGCGCGAAAATGCCGGACCAGCGTGGCATGGCTGTAAATATAGCAGGGCGTGCCCACTTCCTTGGCGATCCGGTCGATCGCCACGCCCTCGCAGTACAGTTCACCGTGCCGGTACTGAAAGTCATGCATCTTGAAGATCCTCGTCCGGCATTTCCAGCCCGGCCAGCGAGAGGCCCTGCGCAGCGCTGGCGAACGCCGCCTTGAACTTCCGATAGTGGACCTTGGCATGGGGCGCGATGGCCTTCAATGCCTCCCGGTCCAGCAGCGTCTGGAGGGCGCCGGGCGTGGCTTCTCTGAGGTGCTCGAAGTTCAGCACGATATCCATCTTGGCCTTCTCGGCGGCATGCTTGAGCCGGTTCAGCAGCTCGCGCGCGTTGAGGCGATCCAGCGTCCCTTCCAGATCCACGAAGAGCGCCGCAAAACGATCATGGCGGCGCGCCTTGATGTTCAACCACAGTTCCTGCGCGGTCTTCTCCCCCATCTTGAGCGCATGGAGCGCGTTGGGGATGAACTGCTCCGTCTCGAAGGACGGCAGCCGCGCCTGCAGACCCTTGAGGACCGCGGCCACCGGCGAGAGCGTGCCCTGCGGACAGGCCCGCTTGATCAGCTTCCGGAACTCCCGGTTCATCTCCAGGCGAGGGAGGAACCGCTGCTTGGTGCCGGAGAGCCGCTTCCAGATGGACGGCAGCGAATAGAACTGGTGGTTCGCCCAATAGAAGCCCTCCTGGAGCTGCTCGGGGGTCATCCGGCTGGGACGAAAGACGACGTGCTTCCCGTCATACTTCGCCCAGTCCCGGTCGAAGATTCGCCCGTCGCGGTCGTACCGGTCATAGAGCGGCGTGCCGGGGAGCGGCGTGAGCACGTTGAAGTAGGCCAGCTCCACCTGGTTCTTGATCAGAAATTCCACGGCCCGCTCGAACACGGATTCGTCGTCGTTGTCGAAGCCGAAGACGATGCCCGGATTGACCATGATGCCGTGGTCGTGGAACATCTTGATCTCTTGCTCGAACATCTGCACACGGTTGAAGCCCTTGTTCGTCTCCTCCAGCGAGTCTTCGGACAGCGATTCCATCCCCACGAACACCGAGACGCACCCGCTGTCGGCGGCGAGCTTCACCATCTCGGCGTCATCGCCCAGGAACAAGGTGGCCTGGCAGCCCCATTTGATCTTGAGCGGCTTGAGCGCTTCCCACAGCTCGCGGCAGTAGCCGCGGTGGCTGTTATGCAGGTCGTCCACGAACGCGAAGATCGTTCCGTCTTCCAGGCCGATCCGGATCCGCAGCCCCGTCATGAACGCTTGCCGGAGCGACCCGTGCCGCATCCGTTCCACCAGTTCGGCGCGGATCCACTGCTTGATCTGCGACAGCTCTTTCACCACCTCGGCGACGGGGCGGCGCCGCGTGGTCTTCCCGTTGAACGGCGAGACGCTGCAGAACTCACACTCGAAATGGCAGCCCCGTGTCGTAAAGCTGCACTGGCGGGTCATGTAGGCATCGGGGCTGAGGAGCTGCACGATCGGGCTCCTGTAATGTTCCATGGAGGGGAACTGGTCCATCTTGTAGATCCGCTTCATGGCGCCAGCTTCGAAGTCGGCCACCACCCGGGGCCACACGTCTTCCGCCTCGCCGCAGACGATCGCATCGCAGTACCGCAGCGCTTCGTCGGGGCAGTAGGTGGGGTGCACCCCGCCCAGCACCACTTTCTTGCCCCGCTTTCTGAACTCCGTCGCGATTTCATAGGCCCGGGGCGCATAGCAGGTCATGACCGACAGCCCGACCAGATCGCAGGGGTGATCGAAGTCGATATCCTGGACCGCCTCGTCCACCAGATCCACGTGCCAGGAGTCGGGCGTATACGCGGCGATGACCGGCAAGCTCAATTTCGGAAACCAGACCGCGCGGCGCTCGCTGGCGGTCAGATGGTAGGGATTGTTCCGGGGATAGGGATCCACCAGCAACAACGTGCGGGGTTTGTGAAGAGTCGCTATCGGATGCATCACAGTCCTCCTCGATGACGATCCTCGATTTGCGTTCGGTTCGCGTTCACCGGGTGCCGATCGGTCGAAACTCCGGCAGTGCTTCTTCTTCAGGCGGCGCCTGGGCCTCCGGCGGTTGGCCCTCTCGGCCTAGCTCGCCCGGCGCTGCCTTTTCTTGTTCCTTCTTGAGCTGCTCCTTCTTCAATTTCGCGGCCACGCCGATGCTTTCCGGAGGGATCGGGGGGCCGACATTCCCGCACCCCTCGAGCCACAACGACAAGGCCAGGAGCGCTGCGAGCCCGACGGCGGTCATGAGACCAGTGCCTTCGCCAAGGCCTTGATCCGGGCCTCCACGCGCTTTCGGGCCGTCCCGCCGATCTGGGACTTCCGCTCGATGGCCCCTTCCACCGTCAGGACGTCCAGCGCGTCCTTGTCGAAGCGGTCTGAGAACCGTCGCAGATCGGCCAGCGTCAGATCCCGAAGCCCGCGGTGCGCCTCCAGGCACGTCCGCACGAGCCGCCCGATGATCTCGTGGGCCTCCCGGAACGGCACGCCTTTGGTCACGAGATAATCGGCCAGCTCGGTGGCCAGGAGATAGCCAGACTCCGCGGCTCGGGACAAAGCGGCGCGATTCACCGTGAGCCCCTTGAACAGCGCAGCCGAGACCTCCAGACAGGCAGCAACCGTGTCGAGCGCGTCGAACAGCGCTTCCTTGTCCTCTTGCAGGTCTCGGTTATAGCTCAGGGGCAGCCCCTTGAGCGTGGTCAGCAGCGCGAAGAGAGCTCCGTACACCCGCCCGGTTTTCCCCCGGACCAGCTCCGGCACATCCGGATTCTTCTTCTGCGGCATCATGCTGCTGCCGGTACAAAACGCGTCCGGCAGCTCCACGAACTGAAATTCTTGCGAAGACCACAGGACCAGCTCCTCGCTCAACCGCGACAGATGCATCATGATGATGGCCAGCGCCGCCAGGGCCTCGACCGCAAAATCCCGGTCGGCCACCGCGTCCACGCTGTTCTTGCTCACGCTTGCAAACCCCAGGAGCTTGGCGGTGTAGGCCCGGTCCAGCGGATAGTTCGTTCCGGCCACCGCGCCGGCGCCGAGCGGCATCTCATCCGCGCGGCTGCGGGCATCCCGCAACCGCCCCTTGTCGCGCTCCAGCATCTCCACGTACGCGAGCAGGTGATGGGCGAACAGAATCGGCTGCGCCCGCTGCAGGTGCGTATAGCCCGGCATCACCACGTCGAGATGGGCCCGGGCCTGCTCGACCAGGACCTGCTGCAGGCGCCGCACCCCATCCAACAGGACGGTGAGCTCCGCTCGCACGTACAGCCGGAGGTCCAACGCCACTTGGTCGTTCCGGCTCCGACCCGTGTGGAGCTTCCCGCCGAGCGGCCCCACCAGTTCGGTCACGCGTCGCTCGACCGCCGTGTGAATGTCTTCATCCTCGGGCGCGAACGCAAAGCGGCTGCTGTCCAGCTCGACGTGCACCTCTTCCAACGTGCGAATCAGCATCGCGGCTTCCCGCGCGGTCAGCACGCCGGCCCGCTTGAGCGTCCGACAATGGGCGATGCTGCCCTCGATATCCTGTTGGTACAGCCGGCGATCGAACGGCACCGATGTGGTGAACCGCTCGACCGTGCGGCTGGTGCGCTCTCGAAACCGCCCGGACCAGACCTTCCCGCCGGGCCGTGAAACGTGAGGCGCCTCCTTGGGCTTTGCTTTGGCCCCCATCACGATGCCCTTTCTCGCGTTCATCGATTTACGTTTCACGCTTGCGTGTACGACGCTGAGCGCGGATCGCCAGCCGAAGGGCATTGAGGCGGATGAACCCTTCCGCATCACGCTGGCGGTACGCCTCGTCCTCTTCAAAGGTCGCGAGATCCAGTCGATACAGCGACCGATCGGAGCGGCGTCCGGTCACCGTGCAGCTGCCCTTGTACAGCTTGACGCGGACGGTCCCGCTCACGTCCTGCTGCGCCGCGTCGAAGGCCTTCTGGAGCATCTCTCGCTCGGGCGCGTACCAGTACCCATAATAAATCAACTCCGCATAGCGCGGAATCAGGCTGTCCCGGAGGTGCAGCACTTCCCGATCCAGCGTGATGGACTCCAACCCGCGATGGGCGACGAGGAGAATGGTGCCGCCTGGGGTCTCATACACCCCGCGCGACTTCATGCCCACATAGCGGTTCTCCACGAGATCCACCCGACCCACCCCGTGCTGCCCACCGAGGCGGTTCAGGTGGGCGAGCAGGGTGGCCGGGCTCATCCGCTTTCCATCCACCGCCACCGGGTCCCCCCGTTCGTAGTCGATCTCGATCTCGCGCCCCCTGTTGGGCGCTTTCTCCGGGGACACGGTCATCTGAAAGATCTCATCCGGCGGGGCTTCCCACGGATCTTCCAGAATGCCGCCTTCATAGCTCACGTGAAACAGATTCGGATCCGTGCTGTACGGCTTCGCCTTGGTCGCCGTGACCGGGATGCCGCGGGCCGAGGCATACTCGATCAGCTCTCGCCGCGAGCGCAAGGCCCACTCCCGCCACGGCGCGATGATCTTCACCTCGGGGTCGAGCGCGAGATAGGTCACCTCGAAGCGGACCTGGTCGTTTCCCTTGCCGGTGGCACCGTGCGCCACCGCGTCGGCCCCCTCCTGATGCGCCAGTTCGATCTGTCGGTGAGCGATGAGCGGCCGGGCAATCGCGGTTCCCAACAGATAGCTGCCCTCATACACGGCGTTGCCGCGCAGCATCGGAAAGATGTGGTCCCTCACGAAGACCTCCCGGAGATCCTCGACATAGACCTTCGCGGCGCCGATGCCGAGCGCCTTGGCCTTGACCGCCCTCAGATCCTCCCCCTGTCCAAGATCGGCGCAAAACGCGACGACCTTGCAGTCATAGGTCTCCTGCAGCCATTTCAGGATGACCGAGGTATCCAGCCCCCCGGAGTAGGCCAGAACCACCTTTTTAATCGCCGTTCGGCTCATCCGGTTTTACCTTTTACTTTTTCCTTTTGCCTTGGAGCAATTCCAGGAGAATGGCCTTCTGCATGTGCAACCGATTCTCAGCCTGGTCCAGCACCACCGACTGCGGCCCGTCCAAGACCCCCGCCGTGATTTCCTGGCCCCGGTGCGCCGGCAGGCAGTGCATGACGATCGCCGCGGGCCGGGCCATCTTCAGCAAGCGCTCGTTCACCTGGTACGGCGCGAGCGCCTTCAGGCGGCGGGCCTGCTCCCTCTCTCGCCCCATGCTGATCCAGACATCGGTGTACACCACGTCGGCGTCCTTCACGGCGATCTGGGGGTCATCGGTGATCGTGACGTCCGCGCCGGTGCGCTCGGCTTCCACGCGGGCGAGGTCCACGATCCGCTGATCGGGCTCGTAGCCGCTCGGGCAGGCCAGGCTCATGATCATGCCCATCTTGGCGGCACCCTCGATCAAGGAGTTGGCCACATTGTTGCCGTCTCCGACGTAGGCCAGACGAACACCCTTCAAGCTGCCTTTCTTTTCCCGGATGGTCAGCAGGTCCGACAGAGCCTGGCAGGGATGGCACAGGTCGGTCAAGCCGTTGATCACCGGGATCGTCGCCCGGCGCGCCCATTCCTCGACGGTGGCCTGATCGTAGGTCCGGATCACCAGCCCATCCAGATACCGGGACAGCACCTGAGCGGTGTCGGCGATGCTCTCCCCGCGGCACATCTGGATGTCGGTGGCTGAGAGAAAGAGGGATTGCCCGCCCAGTTGGTTCATCGCCGCTTCGAACGACACCCGGGTCCGGGTGGACGGCTTCTCGAACACGAGGCCCAGTGTCATGCCGGCCAGCCGCCGCGTGAAGACTGCCCGCCGCCGGGCGCGCTTCAAGTCGGCTGCCAGGCGCAAGAGGTGGGCGACCTCGGCGCGGGGAATCGCTCCGACCGTGAGCAAGTCCTTCCGGATGGGTTTGGCAGACATGGTGCAGCGGCTCCTTCGGTTCGAATAGGCCTTCTAGATCCGCTTGTTCAGGACCTGTGTGAGAATCTCGAGAAGCCGGTCAATCTCGGACTGGGTAATGATGAGAGGCGGAAGGAACCGCAACACCCGATCCGCGGTGCAGTTCAGCAGGACGCCGCGAGCCAGGCAGTCACTGACGACCGAATGGCCGTCGACGGTCAACTCCATGCCCTGCAGGAGCCCCAGCCCCCTTACCTCGCGCACGATCGGGATCTGATCTTTGCACTCCTGCAACCCCTTGGCCAGATACTCTCCCATGCGGCGGCTCCGCTCCAGCAGGCGCCCCTCCACCAGCACGTGGAGAACCGTCGATGCGGCGGCACAGGCAACGGGATTTCCGCCAAAGGTCGAGGCGTGCGAGCCCGGGGTGAAGGCGCTGGACACTTCGTCGGTCGCCAGACAGGCACCGATCGGGAGTCCCCCGCCCAGGCCCTTGGCCAAGGTCAGGATATCCGGCTCGACCCCCATCTGCTCGTAGGCAAAGAGCGTCCCGGTTCGCCCGACCCCGGTCTGGACCTCATCGAACACCAGCAACAGCCCTCGTTCCGTGCACAGCTCCCGGAGCCGGGCGAGATAGGTCCAATCGGCCACGCGAACCCCGCCTTCGCCCTGGATGGGTTCCAGCATCACCGCAGCGGTCTCCGACGTAATCGCCTTCGTCACTGCATCCAGATCGTTGAACGGCACGTACGTAAAGCCGGCGAGGAGCGGCTCATACCCTTTCTGAACCTTCTCCTGCCCGGTGGCGGTGAGCGTGGCCATCGTCCGGCCGTGGAACGAGTTCAGCATCGTGATGATCTGATGGCGCCCGGCCCCGTAGCGCTGATGCGCATACCGACGGACCAGCTTGATCGCCGCCTCGTTCGCTTCCGCACCGCTGTTGCAGAAAAACACCTTGTCGGCGAATGAATGCTCCACGAGCGTCCGAGCCAGCCGGACTTGGGGCTCGGTGTGGTACAGATTCGATGCGTGCAGCAACTGCTGCGCCTGCTTCTGGATGGCCGCGACGATGTCCGGGTGTGCATGGCCCAGCACCGTCACGGCAATGCCGGAGACGAAGTCGAGATACTCCCGGCCCTCAAGATCGTAGACGCGGCTGCCCCGTCCCCGCGCGATCGAGATCGGGGCACGGGCATACGTGTTCATCAGGTAGCGTTCGGCCTCTTGGCGCAGGATTTCCGTCAGCATGGATCCGCCTCAATAGAATTTACGGAACGTAGCACAGTGGCGGTCTTTTTCGCAACAGCAACCGGCCGATGCGGGCTCCCTATCTTCCCTCATCGCTTGCGAAATCTCCCCACCGGCGTACTTGTGGCCCTCCGGCGACAATGCTATAAGGGCGGTATCGATGAAAGCCTGCCCGAAATGCGATCAACAGAATCCCGATGGGGCGCTCTTTTGCTCTCACTGTGGCACAGCCTTCTCCGCTGCCTCTCCCGCGCTCGATGAAGCGCAGCTCTGGCGAACGTTCATCGGCCCCAGCAAGTCCCTCTTCCTGTCATTGAAACGCGGGATCTCATTTGAGTCCGCCGAGAATCGGTACCTGGAGCATTTTCGCAAGTTCTCAAGCACCGCCCAGCCCCGGTTTGCGTTGACGTGGCACTGGCCGGCCTTTCTCTTCGATCCGTTCCTCTGGTTCTTGTACCGCAAGATGTACCTCTATGCGTTCATCTACGCCGTGGGGCCCGTGCTCTCGGTGTACCTCACCGGTGATTTCACGGTCGGTGTGGTCTGGCGGATCATGGCCGGGGCCAGCGCGAACTACATTTACTTCTGGCACGTGAAGGAACATCTGGCCGGGATCCGAGCCCAAGGAGGACTCGACGGCTCCGCCCGGGAGCGGCTGTTGCGGGACCTCGGCGGCGTGCAGCCCTACGTCATCTGGCTCGGCGTGGCGCTGCACATCCTGCTGCTCATGGCCGTGCTGGCCGGCTTGCGTGAAGAGCCCCAGGGAGAGAAATTTAAGAAGGGGTCGCCGGTACCAGGCCGATTTTTTTGATCACGCCGTTGACCGGCTCATTGAGGCCCGGGATTGGTCGAGCGAGACATCTGCCACGCGAACCAGGTGCGAAACCATTCGAAGTCGCTCTGGTAGGCATCAGCCGAGTCGGCGGGCGTGCCCCGTTGCTCGAGAAGCGTATAGGTGCGCGGCCAATTCTTGAGCCACCAGGATTTCAGCTCATCGGAGGCGTACGGCTGCCCGCTGTGCTGGTGGATGCCCGATGCCGAGATCACATCGGCGATCAGCGGCCAATACCGGTCCTTTCCGATTCCCAGCGCGCGAAAATGCTCGCGGAGCAGGAAGACGACCCACAGCTCGGCGCTGTTCTTTTTGTTGTGCTTGAACGGCTGTGTCTGGCGAAGCGGCACCGGATCGAAGTTTTTAATGATGGAGCTGTAGTCGGGCCCGCCGTAGCTGCCGGCGATCTTGGCGATGCCCTCCAGCATATTGGCCAATTCCACTTCGACCACGGGGCTTTCAGACGGCGCCTCCGGTGCAAAGGGATTTCTGGTGCTGAGGAGGTCGATGAGCGGCTTCAACTCTCGCAATCGGTCGACAGCCGCTTTGAGAATCTGCTCCGATTCCAGCCAGTAGTCCGGATCGTTTTTTGACATCCGGACGCGGCCGGGCGGGGGAAGCACCGGAGGGATCCAATAACGAAGGAGCACAAAGAGGATGTAGTGGACGTCGCCGTGGGCGTGAAACAGCCGCTCCAGGATGCCGCCCTGGCCCCCGGCGTTTTTGAAGAACAGCCGGCACTGGTCCCCGACGCCCAGGCGCTGAGCCATCTCGACCCACCACTGCTCGAGATCGAGCCAGGGTTGCTCTTCAAGGGGCTTCTGCTGAGGGTGCTCCGCCATCTCAGGGCCACAGCCTGCATCAGTACGCTGCGGCCTGATGGTACCGTCTGCCTCCAGGGATTGCAAGAAGCCTGGGGCGGCGGGGCTTGCTGTGGATCGCCCGCTGCCGCATGGTAGGAGACCGTTCGGCGATAGAGAAACGAGGAGGAATTCAGAACATGTCACGCCTGGTCTTGCTCCGGCATGGGGAGTCGCAGTGGAATCTCGAGAATCGCTTTACCGGATGGGTGGATGTGCCGCTGTCGCCGGTCGGAGAAGAGGAGGCCAGACGGGCTGGTGAGAAGCTGACCGGGTTCCGGTTCGACCGCGCGTTCACCTCGGTGCTGAAGCGAGCGATCGACACCCTCCGCATCGTCCTTGAGGTGATCCACCAGACCGACATCCCCATCGAAAAGGATCAGGCCCTCAATGAGCGCCGGTATGGCGACCTGCAAGGCCTGAACAAGGCCGAGACCATCAAGAAATACGGGGAGCATCAGGTGAAACTCTGGCGACGGAGCTACGACATCCGGCCCCCCGGCGGCGAGAGCCTCAAGGATACCGCCGAGCGGGTGCTTCCCTATTATGAAGCCCGCATCAGACCTCATCTCCTGGCCGGGCGGACCGTGCTGGTTTCCGCTCACGGGAACAGCCTGCGTGCCTTGGTCATGCATCTTGATCGGCTCTCTCCGCAGGAGGTCCTGGAGCTGAATATCCCCACGGGCGCCCCGCTCTACTACGAATTCGACGCAACCGGCATGCCGGTATCCCACCGGTATCTTTAGCTCGTTGAGATCGCGCCGACGGTCCGGGACCCATTGCTCCGTGCTGCAATGGGTGCCCCCCATACTCGCTAACCCATCAGACAGGCCTATGTAATCCCTGGCCGGGTACCCGTTGCATCTCCCGGAGCAACGGGTGCCCTGGTCGAAGCCGAAAATCTCACTCGGTCTTGGCTCGTCTCGATCGGCAGAGACTCAGTTAATTTGATCATAGAGGTCCACGTTCTTGAGACTCCAGTTGACGGCGCTTTTCAGCTCCTTCATTTTCGGATCATCGGTCGCCCGGATTCCCTGGATCGACTGATAGAGCGCATAGAGCGGTTGATAAGACCGCCTGTCCGGCAGCTTGCCCAGAGCCCAGGCTGCCTCGGTCTTCACGGTGACGTCCGGAGCTTGCAACGCATCGATCAACGGCGGAATGATGGAAAACTCGCCGTTCAAGGCGCCGATCTGCCCCAACCCCTTGGCGGCGGCGGCCTGAAGCTCTGGCTTTCCCGTCTTCAACAAGTCCACCAGCACCGGGATCGTGTCTCGCTGCCCGATGTTGCCCAAGGCAACCACGGCCGCCTTGGCGATCGCGAGGTCGGGATCCTTGATCAGGCTCATCAGCCGCGGGACCGCCTTGGCGGCCAGCATCTCACCAAAGAGCCCGATGATCTTCAACTTGCGGGCCTGGTCCGCAGTGTCCAACGTTTTCAGGAGCCGTTCTTCCTGCCCCCATTCAGCCGTGAGAAGAACCGGAAAATCATACTGCTCCAGCCGCTCCTTCAGCTTGCTCATGGCATAGGCGCCGGGATCGTCGGCTTTGGCCGCTTCCGCAGCCTTCGCTGCGTCGATGAACTCCGTCCGGACCTCCTTCTGCCAGCCCATTTTCCTGCCGCCAAGGAGATAGAGGACCTGACAGGCCGGTCCCTTCCATACCCGAGACGGCGAATCCGGCAGGTCAGCATCGCCGCCGGACGGCGTGGTGCCTTCCCACACCTTGCGCTGCTCGCATTTGACCTTCACTTCCACGTCATACGGCTGGGCAGGATCCTTGAGGACCGTATAGCCCATCTCTTTCAACCGGCCGGCCACGACATCCGCCAATGGACCGGGTTCCACGGACCCCTTGTCGATGATGGCCACCACCTCCATCAGGATCCGATCGGCCTTCTGGAGCCGACTTTTCTGCTCGGGGGTAAACATGTCGCGGCGTGCTTCAGCCTGCTCGATTCCTGCCGTAAGGATCATGATGAGGAAGAATAATGTGTGCCTCATGGAAGCCTCCTAACCAAATATGAGCGATGAACGAAGCTCCTGAGCAAGAGATGACGTTAAATTGTACGAGATTAGGGCATCCATTTGCACGGCGAAATCGTCGCTGGCTGGCAGCGCCGGCAGCCCATCTTCCTTGGCGGAGACGGGCTTCCGCATCGCGAAGGCGCGTCCGGTCCCGGGTCTTGATCGTTCTGGATAAGGAGGGGGAGCGCGCGGCGCAAGCCGATGCCGCCTCAGGCTGCCTTCTCGGCCGATCAGGAAGGCGACGTGAGTTTACCCGCGGCCAGCAGCCGCTCGCATTCCTCGGCCGGCACGGGACGGCTGAACAGATACCCCTGTATCCCTTCGCAATCGTGCGACTGCAGCAGGGAGAGCTGCTCGTTTGACTCGACCCCTTCTGCGATCACGTTGAGTTTCAGGGAGTGGGCCATGGCGATGATTGCCGGGACGAACGCGGCATTCTCCGAACCGGTGGTCATCTCCTTCACGAAGGACTGGTCGATCTTCAACACATCGATAGGGAAGCGCTTCATGTATCCCATCGAGGCATAGCCGGTCCCGAAGTCGTCAATCGAGATCTGGACTCCCAGCGCGGCCAGGGCCCGGAGGGTCTCGGCGGTGGCCTCGACATCGTGCATGGCCAGGGTTTCCGTGATCTCCAGATTCAACCACCGTGGCTCCAGGCCGGTATCGGTCAGAATCGTGCTGATCTGCTTCACAAGATCGTGGTAGCGAAACTGTTTGGGCGACAAGTTGACCCCGATTCGCACCGGCGGATGCCCCCGCTCTTGCCAGGCCTTCGCCTGAGCGCAAGCTGTCTGGAGCACCCAGGCGCCGATCGGCACGATCAGGCCTGTCTCTTCGGCCAAGCCGATAAAGGCCGCGGGCGGCAACAGCCCTTTGTCCGGATGGCGCCAGCGGAGCAGTGTTTCCAAGCCGACGATCCGCCCGGTGCGGGGGTCCACCTGAGGCTGGTAATGGAGCGCGAACTCCTCGTGATCCAAGGCGACCCGCAGGCGGTTTTCCATGACCAGCCGCTCCGTTGACCGGAGCTTCAGATCAGCAGTCCAGAATTGATAATTGTTTCGTCCCTGCTCTTTGGCCCGATACAGCGCGGCGTCGGCGTTTTTCATCAGGATCTCTCCGTCGCTGCCGTCTTCCGGGTACAGGCTCAGTCCGATGCTGGTGGTGATAACCACCTTGTTGCCCCCGAGATCGCAGGGTTCGGTGAAGATCTCCAGGATTTTTTGCGCGATCTTGGCGGCGTCCTCCTCGTGGGCGATCTCCGGCAACAGCACGGCAAACTCATCGCCGCCCATCCGGGCCACGGTATCGCTTTCCCGAATGCACTCTTTCAGCCGGTCGGCCAGGCCGTGCAGCAGGAGATCCCCCATCGCGTGGCCGAACGTATCGTTCACGTATTTGAACCGGTCCAGGTCCAGAAGCAGCACAACCAGTTTTTGCTGCCGGCGCCGGGCCTGCGCCAGCGCGCGCTCCAGGCGATCCACGAACAGCCGGCGGTTCGGCAAGCCGGTCAATTCATCATGGGTGGCCATGTGCTGCATGCGCTCCTGAAACCGCTTTCGTTCGGTGATGTCGCGAGCGACACCGACGAAACGCCTGACGACTTCACGCTCGTCGCGTACGGGCGAGCCACGATCGCTGATCCAGCGCATCGAGCCGTCAGGGAGCACGATACGGTACTCTTCCTCGAAAACCGCTGCTTGCGCGACGCTCTTGTCGAGGGCCGCGAGCACTCTGGGCCGATCTTCAGGATGGATGGCCTCCGCCCAGGCCAACGCCGATTGATAGAGGCTCTGGCAGGGGCGGCCCCAGACCTTTTCATAAGCCGGGCTGACGTAGAGAACCTCTTGAAAATCCGGCGACGTAATCCAGAAGACGTCTTCAACATTCTCGGCAAGCTGCCGGAACCGCTCCTCGCTTTGCCGGAGTGTCTCTTCCGCGCGCTTGCGCTCGGTCACATCCTTCACGACAGCCGCCAAGGCGTCCGGCTTCCCTCGCGTTCCCTTCACGACGAAGACCGTCAGCGCGACCGGCACGCGACTGCCGTCCTTTCGGATGTACTCCTTCTCATAGACAACAGGCGATCTGGTTCTGAGGAGTTCCTGGACGCGGCGCGCTTCGAGCTCGTGATACTCGGGGGCTGTGATGGCCTGGTAGCTTCGCCCGTCCAGCAGCTCCTGTCTGGAATAGCCGGTGAGCCGGCAGAAGGCCTCGTTCACATCGAGCAGCACGCCGTCCAACGTGGCGTACCCGATCCCGTCCCCAGAGGCGTCGAAGATCCCTCGAAATTTCTCTTCCGTTTGCTTCCGGTCGGTAATGTCTTCGGCGATACCCAGTAAGAACGCAGGGTCCCCCTTGTCGTCCAGGATCGGGATCTTCTTCGTGTGCAACAACCGTTCGCCCTTGTACCGGGTCTGAATGGGCTCCTCCGGGATGTCCAGGACTCCTTCACCCTGTAGCACTTCCCGGTCCTTGGACACGAAGAAGTCGGCCTGCTCCCTGGGGAAAAAGTCATAGTCGGACTTGCCGATCAGCTCTTGTCGGGAGTAGCCCAGCAACTCCTCCCCGGCTTTGTTGAAGCGCACGAATTTGAGCTCTGCGGCATCCTTCACGAAGATCATGTCCGGGATGTTCTCGACGATGGACTGCAGGAAGGTTTGGGCCTCCCTGATCTCCTGCTCCGCGCGTCTGCGGTCCGTGACATCAACGCAGGAGCCGATATAGCCGGTGAACCACCCGCCCGACGTGAACAAGGGAACACCCGTGTGCAACATCCATCGATACTCCCCGTCGGCTCGCCGCAACCGATACTCCATCGTAAAGGGCCGCCTGGCCTGGAGCGCGGACTGGTACATCCCGAAGCACACCACGGAGTCTTGAGGATGCATCCTCTCGGTCCAGCCCCTCCCGCGCTCCTCCTGCAGCGTGCGCCCCGTGAAATCGAGCCAGGGCTTGTTCACGAACATGCATTGGCCATTCGGGCCGGTCATCCAGATCAGCACCGGCGCGTGGTCGGCCATGAACCGGAATCGCTCTTCGCTCTGTCTGAGCCTGTCCTCCGCCAGTTTCCGCTCGGTGATGTCGCGGATCACCACCTGCAAGCCGATGACATCACCGTCTTGCTTGAGGCGACTGGGGTGGGCTTCTCCGATGAGCCGGCTTTCGTCCTTGCACACGATCTGCAGTTCGAAGGGTGGCCGCGCTTCTCCGGTGACCACACGCTCGAACTCCTGGAGCGCCTTGCTCCGGGAGTCCGGACTCAAGAGGCCCACGCTGGCAAAGTGTTTGCCGAGTACTTCCTCGGCGGTATAGCCGGAATAGCGCTCGGCCGCCGGGTTGAACAGCTGGATGTTGCCGCGCAGATCCAAGGAAACGAGGGCGTCGGGGGAGTCATGGACGAGCTGGGCGAATTTCCGCTCGCTCTCTTGGGTCTTGAGCCATGCCATCCGCAGCTTACCGGTGCTCCAGAGCAGCAATCCCAGCATCGGGACGAACGCCAGACCCCCCGCCAGCCCGAGCTTCACCAGCACGCTCCGGATAGGAATCAGGACGTCGCTTCGATCGACGCGCAGCAGGACGGTCCAAGCCAGCTCAGGATACCGGCCGGATCCCCTGGTTTGACTGTACCCCGTGATCACGGGGACATGCCGGCGGAGGTGCTGCTCTTCGACATACCCGGGCCCCCCGGACTCGCTGAGGATCGCGGAAGGCAATCCGAGGCGCTTGAGGTTCACAGCGCCCTTCTGGTCGAGAACCGAATCGATAAAGGCCTCGCCGTTGCGCGTGAGGAACTGGTACTCCACCTTCCCGGGGAAGCCCCGTTGCGCCTGGAACGTTCGGATACTGCCGGTCAGAATCTCTTCGATGGCCGGGAGACCGGCGCGTGCGCTGATCAGCCCCACCAAGCTTCCTCGCCGGTCCAGAATCGGCGCGGTAAAGCCGACAACCGGTATCCCGCCCGCCTCCTTCCAGGGCTCCGGGTCGTCAATCCTGCCCTGCCGGCTCTCGCGAACCGCCTGAAACCACCGGCCCTGCCGCCGGTCCTGCCCCACGCTGGCCCTGTCGGTTGCCGCCACGATCCTTCCGCGCGCGTCGGTCACCCCCACCCACAGGTAGGCCGGATGAGCCTCCTTCATCACCCTGAGGTACAGAGCCATGGCGGATGGGTCCCGGCCTTGAAGGGCCGGCGAGCTGGCGGCGACCAGAACATCGCCGTACCGGTCGTTCAAGTATTGATCCAGCTTGTCGGCGACCTGGGCGGCAGCGAGCGCGAGTGTCTCGCCTGTCCTGGCCACGAGGTGAGTTTCGACGTAGTGAAGCGCCACGGCGCCCGTTCCGAGGGCCACCAGCGTCATCACGATGATGAG
>Ga0114945_10000256_pt1 | contig 33497 bp, 22 predicted proteins | sample OV2TP3_FD_87194 | JGI IMG/M metagenome (GOLD analysis project Ga0114945, IMG submission 87194) | Hot spring microbial communities from Beatty, Nevada to study Microbial Dark Matter (Phase II) - OV2 TP3 | ecosystem: Environmental > Aquatic > Thermal springs > Hot (42-90C) | place: USA: Beatty... | reverse complement strand
TAGGGCTCGCGACTAAATAACTGTTACAACTTTGTTCCGCTTTCGCAGGGATTTCTCGGCGAAAGTGAGCGTTACTTGTTACACTTATTTTTGCGTGAGCCCTTATCTCGCTGGGTTTCCCCGCGATGACCTTGCCAGGTCCCGCAGGCGCAGAATAGAACATGAAATTACTCCGGATAAGGCTGTCTGGCCCAGTTGTGCCAAAGGTCGTCCCCAGACTCCGCAAGGTTGCCGCCCACGTCGAATCCCCCTGAAGCGCATTCTGTTTCTCTTCCACCTCACCCGGCGTCTTCACCTCAAACAGCCGGCTGAAGACGCTGTCCGGCGTGGCTCGGCCTCGCTCGGAGGATTCGACCAGGCCATGTTTCTTGAGAATCGGTACGATCTTCTTTTCGTAATCCGTTGCGAACTCGGCCATCCGCTGGGGCGGGACCCAGAAGGAGAGCCGGGCCAGGGTGGGAGAAGCAGAAGCGGGGGAATTGAAAATTGAAAATTGCAAATTGCAAATTGCAAACAGACCTATCCCCCTGACCACACCACCTGTCGCTCCCATTGAGGTCGCGACCCCCGCCCTCTTTCCTGAAGGAAAGGGGGAATCGACAGTCTTCTCCCCTCTCCCTGTGGGGGAGGGGACGGGGGAGGGGTGTATTTCATTCATGCTCATCTCGACCTCAAACACAAACGGGGCATACCTCTCATGTCCGAGGCATGCCCCTCACCCTCAGGTCCTTCAAGAACGACCCCAGTCCCCTCCCTCGGACCCTTGAAGCGTATGACCTTGCCAAAATGATAAGGTAAGATAATATGCGCAAAACAGAAAAGCAAGGCCGGAATATCGTCTGGCTGGCAAGGCCTTTTTTTCTTGTTGACTTCTGCGTTCACTCGTCATACAATAGGGAAGAAATAGAGGAGCTTCCCATGAGCGAGCCCTTTCCTTTTCTGATCGTCGGCACAAGGGGTGCCGAGCTGGACGCCTTCCGGCAGGAGATGCAGGGTCACGAGCTGATCTGCGTCCCGGACGGCCCGCGGGCCGTGGCCTGTCTGAGGACGCGCGGGGACACGGTTCCGGCGGCCCTGCTGGATGGGAGCGGGCTGGGGGACGAGCTGGAGGAGCTGGTCCCCTATCTCCGGAGGACCTTCCCGGAGGTCGCCCTGGCCGTCCTGGGGCCGGCCTTGCCGGAGGACCAGAAGCGCCTGAGGCTGCTGGGGATCGCACACTTTCTGGAGCGCCCGGTCACGCCGGAGGGATTGAGACCTCTGCTCCGGCGGGCGCTCAGGGGGCGCCAGGCGGCGCAGGGGGACTGGTCCGTAAGGGTGGACGAAGGCCCCTGGGTGGAGATCACGGCGCCCAGCCGGGAGGAGTATGTATCCCGGATCCAGGAACTGATCGACCTGCTGGAGCGGAGCAAGCTGGACAAGGACACGCGGGATGAGCTGATGCTGGCCATTGACGAGCTGGTGCACAACGCCATGGAGTGGGGCAACCGGTATGAAGCGGACAGGCGGGTGCGGGTGAGCTACTATGGCTCGGAGGACCGCGCGGTGCTGAAGGTGGAGGACGAGGGGGAGGGGTTCAACGTATCCGCCCTGGGCAACCCCACGGAGGACCTGGAGAGACACGTGGCCGCGCGGGAAAAGGCGGGCAAGCGGCCGGGCGGGTTCGGGGTGCACATGATCCGCAGCCTGATGGACGAGGTCATCTACAACGACCGGGGGAATGTCGTGCTGCTGACGAAGTACCTGGAGCAGCCGTCGAAATGAGGGATGGCATGGGCGCGGAGAGGCACCGGGTCGAGCTGAGCATCCCCATGCTCCCGGAGATGGAGCTGGCCGCCAGCCGCACGGCGGAGGCCGTGGCCGAGTTCATTAAGCTCGATGCGGACCGGGTCGACGAGACGGTGATGGCCCTGATCGAGGCCTGTCTCTATACCTTTCAGAAGGGCAAGCCCGACGAGCGGGCGCACGTCTGTTTCTGCATTTATGAGGACCGGCTGGAGGTCTACCTTCATACCCTGGGAGAGGGGTTGGAGCCGGAGAAGGTGGCGGAACAGGCGGAGGAGGCGAGGCCCCTTCCTCCGGACAGGAAGGGCTGGGGGCTCCGGATTATGGAGGCCCTGATGGACCGGGCCGAGGTGATCCAGCTCCCCGAAGGGCCTCTGATCCGGATGGTCAAGTACCGCGACGGATGAGCCTTCAGACCGATGCCTATGACACGCCCTCAGACCCCGCGCGCCGATTCGACCGCCTCCGAAGACCAGGCAGAGCGACTGCTGTTCAGCCTCTCCTCCCTGAGCGAGATCGGCGGTCTGTTCACCTCCGAGACGGATTTCGAAAAGGTTGCGGAGGCAGCGCTGCGGGGCGTCATGGGGGCGGTGGCCGCGTCGTGTGGCGCGCTGCTCATCTTCGACGGGGGCTGTCTCCGGCCCCTGGCCAGCCGGGGCATCCGGAGACACCTTCTGCCTCCCGTCGAGGTCGATGAGACCCTGCGGTCCCTCCTGACGGAGGCCCCCGCGCCCCTGCTGCTGGGGCGTCCGGGAACCTGGCCGGGGCCTTTAAAGCCGTGCGCCGGGGCGATTCGCCGTCTGCGGGCGTGTGTCTGGGTCCCCCTATCGGTGCGCGGGGGGCTGCTGGGGGTCCTGAGCCTGGGGGAGAAGTTCCTGCGGGCGCCTTACGATACCGGCGATCTGCAGCTTTTGTGGACCGTCGGCCACCCCCTCTCGGTGGGACTCTACAACCATCGCCTCGTGGCCGAGGTCCGTGGGGCCAACTTCCAGCTCAACCGGAGGGTGGTGGAGCTGGAGACCCTCTACGACGTGGGGTTGACGCTGAGCGCGTCGCTTCAGGTCGAGGAGGTCATCGAAGAGGTCCTGTCGCAGGCCGTGGGCATCCTGGACGCGCGCGGCGGGTTTCTGTTTTTAAAGGATGAGAAGACCGGACGTTTCCTCCTGGCGCATCAGGTCGGCCTGAGGAGGGAAAGGGTTCTGACCCAGCCGTGGATGCGTCGCAGGGTGGAGCGGGTGCTGAGGTCCGGCAGACCGCTGCGTCTCGGGCCGGGGGATGTTCCGGCTGAGGCCGGGATCGTGCACGCGGCAATCGCGCCGGTGGGCGAGCTGGGCGCCGTGGGGGTCGTGGACAAGGAGACCCGAAAGGAGGTTCAGGCGTTCAGCGAGGCGGATGTTCATCTGCTGGAGCTGATGGGCCAGCAGGCCGGCGCGGCGCTGGCCAACGCCCGGCTGTATCGGGACATCCTGGGGGTCAAGAACTACACCCAGAACATCCTGTCGAGCGTCGGCAACGGGGTGATCTCCACGGACCTGAGGGGGCGCATCGCGCAGGTGAACCCCTCGGTGGGGCGCATTTTCGGGGGCGATGAAAAACTGCTGGGGAGGTCCTGCGCCCGGGTTTTCCGCCGTTGCGGGTGTCGGGGCGTCGCGGAGGCTGCGGAGGCGTCGCTGCGCGACGGCAAGGGCCGGCAGGTGGATGGGGAGCGGGTGAAGGGGAGCGGCGTGACCCTCAACGCCCGGATCACGGCGCTGCGAAACGAGGGGGGCGAGGTCCAGGGGCTGGTGATCGCGCTGGAGGACCTGACCGAGGCGATGCGCCTCCGGGCTATGTTCAGTCAGTATGCGAGCGACCAGGTCGTGGACCTCCTGCTGAACCGGAGGACGCCGCCCGCGCTGGGGGGGGAGCGGCGGGATGTCACGGTCCTGTTCGTGGACATGCGGGGGTCCACGGCGCTGCTAAGGCGGATCGGCCCGGAGGAGATGGTGGCGCTGCTGAACGACTGTTTCGCCCGCCTGAATGAGGTCATCTTTCAGCACAACGGCACGCTCAACAAGTACACCGGCGACGGCTTCCTGGTCGTCTACGGGGCGCCGGTCGCCTTTCCGGACGACCGGGAGCGGGCGGTGCGGACGGCCCTGGCCATGCGGGACGAGATGGCGCGGTTCAACCGGGCGCGGGGGGAGCCCCTGGGCCTGGCCTTCGGCATCGCCCGCGGCAAGGTCGTGGCGGGCAACGTGGGGTCCCTGCGCCGGATGGAGTACACGGTCATCGGCCCGGCCGTGGTCCTGGCCAGCCGTTTCTGCGACGCGGCCCGGGCGGGACAGATCTGGGTGGAGCGGGATGTTTACGAGGAGTTGAAGGGACGATTCGACTTCGCCCACCTGGGCCGCCAGCGCTTCAAGGGCATTGAGCCGGTCGATGTGTATGAGGTCTTAGGGCCCAGGGGGACGCGCCGCCGCGCAGGCTCCAAAAAGGATGGGAGAGCCATGGAAGAGAAATACAAGAAGATGGAGAAGAAGGTGGACCTGACCATCCCCATGGTGCCGGAGATGGAGCTGGCCGCGAGCAAGACGGCGGAGGCGGTCGGGGAGTTCATGGGGCTGGAGGAGGAGAAGATCTCCGAGGTCAAGATGGCCCTGATCGAGGCCTGCATCAACGCCTTTGAGCACAGTCAGAGCAAGGACCGGCGGGTGGCCATCACCTTCGACATCGGCGAGGAGGAGCTGACCGTCCGGATCACGGACAAGGGGCAGGGGTTTGACCCGAAGCGGGCGCGGGAAGAGTCGGTGAAGCGGCGGGAGCGCAGGGAGAGCCGGCGGGGCTGGGGGCTGACGATCATGGAAGGGCTGATGGATGAGGTGAAGGTTCAATCTGACGAGAACGGCACTGTGATTACGATGGTCAAGCGGCGCTAAAGGCAAACGGACCACAAGACCACAAGACCACAAGACCACAAGACCACAAGACCACTGACCCATAGTGCTTTGGTCCTGTGGTCCCGTAGTCCTGTGGTCTGCCGTCTGCCGTCTGCCGTTTGACAACTCTTTTCAGGAGAGGGAGACCATGCCAGAGACTCTCGAAGTGCGCGTCCGGCGCGAGGGCCAGGTCGGCATCCTGGAGACCGACGGCTACATCAACAACATCGGCGCGGAGAAGGTCGCGGATGCGGCCGATGAGCTGATCCGGGAGGGTTTCAAACACTTCGTCCTGAACCTGGAGAAGTCCCGGATCATCAACAGCATCGGCATCTCCATCCTGATCGAGGTCATCGAGAAGGTGCGGGAGCTGAAGGGGAAGGTGGCGTTCTGCTGCGTCACGCCGACGATCGCCAAGACGTTCCGCATCATGGGCCTGCTGAAGGCGTCCACCGTTCACGACACGGAGGCGCAGGCGCTGGAGGCAGTGAGGGAATAGAATCCAGAACCCAGAATCAGTTCATGAAACGGCGACTAACGGCCCAGAATCGGTCGGTTCACCCGTTTAGCGGTAGGGGCGGGGTCTCCCCGCCCGGCGATCCGATCTCATAAGGCCGACGGGCGCGGTAACCGCGCCCCTACGCCCATTCTCAAATCGCCTGATTTTGGGCCACATGTCGCCATCTGTTCGTATCTTCAACCCGCACCACCACACACGTCATGTCATCCGCCTGAGGCGTGTTTCCTCTGAAGGCGTTGACCTCCCTCAGAATCCGGTCAATCGTCGCCTCCGCTGAAAGGCCCTCCTGGCACGCCCGCCGGATCACCTCCGTTGTGCGCTCATACCCGAACTGCTCCCCCGCCGCGTTCACCGCTTCCATGATCCCATCCGAACAGAAGACCACCCGGTCGCCGATCTGAAGGTGTGTCTCTATCACCGGGTAGTCCGTGTCCGGCCGGACGCCGAGGGGATAGGCATCCACCTGCAGCTCGACCACGTCGCCGGTGGAGGCGCGGTAGTGATAGGGATAGGGGCACCCACTGTCGGAGAGGGAGAGGGTCCGGGTGACCAGGTCGAACTCTCCCATCGCCAGGCAGACCAGGGTGCGGCCCGTCAGGGTGCCGTGCAGGGAGCGGTTGAGACGACCGAAGCGCTCCTGGAGGGTCCCTCCCAGCTCGATGTGACTCTTAAGAATGCCGCTGAACATGACCACCGGGATGGCCGCCTCCATCGCGTGGCCGGTCACGTCGGCCAGGACCAGGGTCAGCTTGCCGTCCTGAGAGAAGTATTGATAGTAGTCGCCACCCACGTGGTTGGCCGGGAGGCAGCGGCCCGCGAGGTCAAGACCTTCGATTCGGGGGCTTTCTCTGGGCATCAGGCCCATCTGCATGTCGTGGGCGGTCTGGAGCTCTTTCTGCATCTCCGCAAACAGCTCCCGGCGTCGCTTGATCGCATACCCCGACGCCACTCCCGCCACTCCCAGCGCCAGGATCAGGCCGCCCGCGAGCGCGAGGGTCCCGTATGGCGGGTGAACGGTCAGCCGCACCGTGGCCGGTTTTTCCGAGTAGACCAGGTCCCGGTCCACGGCCACGACCTCAAAGGTATAGGTCCCGATGGGCAAATCCTGATACTCCACGCGCCGGGCGTGGGTATTTTGCCAGTCCTTGTCGTAGCCCTTGAGGCGGTAGCGGTAGACCATGGCTTCGGGCCGGGTCTTGAAGCTGATGGCCCGGAACTCGAAGGCGGCCAGCTTTACAGTGGCGGAGATCGCCAGATTGGAGGGTTTCTCATAGCGACGGTCTGCAATCACAGCGTCGATGAATACGGGAGGAGGCGAAGGCGCCGGAGAGCGATAGCGCGTCACGCCGTTTAAAGTGCCAAACCAGAGATACTCTTCCCGATCCTGAATGATCGACAGCACCTGATTGCTCGCCAAGCCATCCTGTCGGGTCAACACCTGGAAGACCTGTCCATCATACCGGCTCAAACCTCCCCTATAGGTGCCGAACCAGAGATGACCCTTCTTATCTTGGAAGATCGAAGACACATTATTGTTCGCTAGCCCGTCTCTGGTAGTGAAATCGGTAAAGGTTTTCCCATCATATCGGCTCACGCCGCCCCAGGTACCGAACCAGAGATTCCCGTTCCGATCCTGGAGGATCGCCTCCACTCCGTTGCTCGCCAGGCCTTCTTTGACAGTGAAGGTGATAAACTTCTGCTCATCATACCGGCTCACGCCGCCCCAGGTACCGAACCAGAAATACCCTTCCCGATCCTGTAAAATCGACTGCACCCTATTGGATGCTAACCCATCTTGTGTGGTAAAGGTGGTAAAGGTCTTGCCATCATACCGGCTCACGCCGCCACCCCGGGTGCCAAACCAGAGATGTCCCTTCCGGTCATGGAAGATCGACCACACTTCATTGCTCCCTAACCCATCTTGTGTGGTAAAGGTGGTAAAGGTCTTGCCATCATACCGGCTCACGCCGCCCATTTGGGTACCGAACCAGAGATTTCCCTCCAGGTCCTGAACAATCGAACGCACCCAATCAGGTCCGTCTTCTGTGGTGAAGGTGGTAAAGGTCTTGCCATTATATCGGTTTACACCGCCCATTAGGGTACCGAACCAGAGATTCCCCTCTCGATCTTGAAACATCGACGACACATTATTACTTGCTATGCTGTCCTCTAAAGCGAATGTGGTAAAGGTCTGTCCGTCATACCGGCTCACTTCTCCGACTTGTGTACCGAACCAGAGATTCCCTTCCCGGTCCTGAAAGATCGAACGCATCCAATTATGTGCTAGACCATCTTTGGTGGTAAAGGTGGTGAAGGTCTGTCCATCATACCGAACCACACCGAAGCGAAAGGTACAAAACCAGATATTCTTCTCTCGGTCCTGAAAGATGGATATTACCGGATGTTGCGCCAGTTCTTTTGTAGTGAAGGTTGTAATCTTCTGCCCATCATACCGGCTCACACCGCTATTGGTTCCGAACCAGAGATTCCCCTCCTGATCCTGGATGATCGACGTCACATTATCATTTGCCAGGCCGTCTTTGGAGGTAAAGGTGATAAACTTCTGCCCATCATACCGGCTCACCCCTCTCCCGGTTCCAAACCAGAGATGTCCTTCTCGATCCTGAATGATCGACCACACCGAATTGTCTGCCAGGCCATCTTTAGTAGTCAAGGTAGTAAAAGTCTTACCGGCGCTTCCTGAGCTTGTTAAAGGAGCATATCGGGTCACACCGCCATTAGTGCCGAACCAGAGATTGTCCTCCTGATCCTGAAAGATCGACCACACTTCATTGTTTACCAGTCCGTTTTTGGCGGTAAAAGTAGTAAAAGTCTGTCCATCATATCTACTTACACCGCCTTGAGTGCCGAACCAAAGGTACCCTTCCCGGTCCTGAAAGATCGAACGCACCCAATTATTCGCCAATCCATTTAAGGCAGTAAAAGTCTGTCCATCATATCTACTTACACCGCCTTCAGTACCGAACCAAAGATACCCCTCCCGATCCTGAAAAATTGACACCCACCCCACACCTGTGAATCCATCTGTCTCACCATACGTGTGCCAGTATCCTGTCCTACGTCCAGCCGACACCACTTTTCCAGAGCCGGCTGGCGCTTTCTTACCCAGCCCCGCAGGCGCAGCATAAAGCCTGAAACTGTATCGGATCAGACTGTCTGTCTGGCTCGTCTTGAATACCGATCCTAAACCCCGCAATACCTCCTTCCATGTCGAATCACCCTGAAGCGCCTTCTGCTTCCCTTCCACCTCGGAGGGCGTCTTCATTTCAAACAACCGGCTGAAGATGCTGTCCGGCGTGGCCCGCCCTCGCTCGGAGGATTCCATTAGCCCGTGCCGCTTCAGGATGGGCGCGACCTTCTCCCGGTAGGCGGCCTCGAATTCGGACATCCGCGCAGGCGGGACCCAGAAGGAGAGGCGTGCCAGGGTGGGCAACGGATGCCGCCCTGTCCCCGTCACAGATAAAGGCAACTGATGCGACGGGTCTTGTAGGGGCGGTTCGCGAACCGCCCCTACGGTGGTCCAGCCCATTAAAATGAACAGCACCGCCATGAGGGCAGACCTAACCCCCCAGCCCCCTTCCAGACCTATCCCCCTGACCCTTCCGCCAAACGCTCCCATGAGGTCGCGTTCCATCACCCTCTTTCCTGAAGGAAAGGGGGAACAGCCTTTCTTCCCCCCTTCAGGGAAGATAAGAAGGGGGTGTTCTCCCCTCTCCTTTAGGAGAGGGGTCGGGGGAGAGGTCTGTTTAAGGCCGGAGGCAGTTCTCTTCATGGAGGGATGCCTTATTATACTTTTGAGGGGAAAAGTATCATTGGATCGCCTGTCGTTATACCTGCGGTAATTAAAGCGCGTCGCAGGGGGAAGTCAAGCAGGAAGTGGGTGTTGACTTTTGCCCGCGAGTTTCGTTATATGGGGGCCGTTGACGGCTGACGGCTGACCGCTTATTCGAGAGAGGAGCGTCTCACATGTCAGAAGAGCGAAAGATCCGCGCGGGATTCATCGGGTGCGGGGGGCACGCCTTCCGGAACGTCTACCCGGCGCTCCAGTTCGCGCCGGTGGAGCTGGTCGCGACGTGCGACCTGGTCGCGGAGCGGGCGCAGCGCTATGCGAGGCAGTTCGGGGCGCTGCGGTCCTACACGGACTATCGCGAGATGCTCGACCGGGAGGACCTGGACGGGGTCTACATCGTGACGGGTTACGACCGGGAGAACCGGCCCCTGTATCCGGGGATGGCGATGGACTGCATGCGGGCCGGGTGTCACGCCTGGGTCGAGAAGCCGCCCGCGGCCAGCGTGGCGGAGGTGGAGCAGATGATGGCCGTGGAGCGGGAGACGGGGCGGTTCACGATGGTGGGGCTGAAGAAGGCGTTCTTCCCGGCGATCCGGCGGATGAAGGAGATCACGGAAACTCCGGAGTTCGGGGGCGTCACGTCGATCTGCCTGAAGTATCCTCAATACATCCCGGCGGAGGGCGAGAAGGAGCTGAGGACAAGCCCCCGGATGCGGGGGTTCCTGGACCACATCGTGCATCCGGGGTCCATCATCGACTACGTGATGGGGAAGATCCGGCATATCTACTATGAGCGGAGCCCGAACGGCGGGGGGGTGATGTCCATGAAGTTCATCAGCGGGGCGACCGGGGTCCTGCACTTCACGCACGGGAGGTCGGGCACGGGGCCGCTGGAGCGGGTGGAGGTGGTGGGGCAGGGGGCGAACGTGGTGGTGGACAACGGGGTGCGGCTGACGTATTACCGGCCAGGGGGGAGGGGGGAAGGGGGGTATGGCCGGGCGACGAACTTCATGGGGGATGACACGGGCGCGCCGATCACCTGGGAGCCGGAGTGGTCCCTGGGGCAGCTCTACAACAAGCAGATCTTCCTGCTGGGCTACGCCTTCGAGGTGATCGAGTTCGCGGAGTGCATCCTGGAGGGCCGGAGGCCGGCGCGGGGCAATTTGGAGTCGGCGCGGGAACTGATGAAGCTCTTTGAGGCGTTCCAGAGGCCGGCGGGGGAGGTCATAGAGATCAATCCGTGAGACCTCACCCTCCCCTAACGAAGGGGAAAAGCCCTTGGTGCCCCCTCCCTCTCCATATACGGAGAGGGAGGGGGTCAGGGGGTGGGCGAGGTCCGCCTTACTCCGCGTCTATCCAGTATCTCCAGGACGCGGTCGATGGGGAGGGCCTCCCGCGTGTGGCCGTCCCTGCCCACGATGCGCTCGGCTTTGAACAGGGAGTTGAGGATGGCCTCCTCTGTGGCCTCGGCCACGGCCCGGAAGGCCTCGTCGATGACCCCCTCCTGCCGGGCGAGGGTCTCCCGGATGGCCGGCATGGCATCCGATGTGCGGTAAGTTGTGGAGAAGCCGATGACGTAGTCGCCGCTACCGTGTCCGCCACTGGAGCCGGTGCGGGCCAGGCCGAATGTCGCGCGCTTGCAGACCCGGAACAGGAGGCGGTTGGAGAGGGGCAGGTCCGTGGCGACGATCATCATGATGGAGCTGCCGGAAGTGGGTGGGGGCGGGGGCGGGGTTTGCAGTTCGTCCATAGGGACCCCGCAAATAGTCAGACGACCCCCGAAGTTGGACTGGACCAGGACGCCGACGGTGGCCCGCTCACCCGCGATCTCCAGGACGCGAGAGGCCGTGCCGATGCCCCCCTTGAACCCGAAGGCGCTCATGCCGGTCCCGCCTCCGACCACGCCCTCTGCCACCGGCCCATCGGTCGCGGCGTCGATGGCCTGGACGGCGTGCTCGGGCCGGACGTGGAGGCCGCCCATGTCGTTGAGGTAGGCGTCAGAGGTCTCCCCGACCACGGGGTTGAACCAGGGGACGCTCCCGCGAGGGGCGAAGATGCGCTCGACCATGTAGCGGACGATGCCCTCGTAGACCGTCCCGACGCTGAGGCTGTTCGTGAGGCCGATGGGGGTCTCGATCCGGCCAAACTCGTCGATGAGCGAGAGTCCGGCGGTGGTGCCCGCGCCGTTGAACACGAAGTGGGCGGCCTCGACAGGCTCGTCGTACCAGTTGTTCCGCGGGGGGAGGATGGCTGTGACGCCGGTGCGGACGGGGCCGTGCCCGACCCGGAGGGGGCCGTCCCCCCGGATCAGGGTGGCGTGTCCCACGCGCACCCCGCGGACGTCGGTGATGGCGTTGTGCGGGCCGGGCGTTCCGACTCCGACGAGGACGCCCACTTCCCGCGCGCGCGGGCGGTCATTTCTGTTTCTGTTCTGGTCCATTGAATCTCCCATGTACGAGCAGGTGGCGACATGTGGCCCAGATTTGGGCGATTTTAGACCAGGCGTAGGGGCGCGGTATCCGCGCCCGTCGGTCTTGTCGAATTGGTTCGCCGGGCGGGGAGACCCCCCTTCCCCAAACGCTCCCATGAGGTCGCGTTCCCTGCCCTCCTACAGCTTATCGGTGAACCGACCGATTCTGGGCCGTCAGCCGCCATTTCATGAATTACTGATTATCTCCTATGAATGCCTGTCCAGCGTTAAAAGAGGTCGTCATTCCCCCGGGCGCCCGGATCGCCCGGTATTTTCCGCCCGGGTCCGGGCTTTACGAGGTCAAGCCGGGGCTTTATCCCTTCGGGACCTCGTTCGGGAACGGAGAGGCGGACGGTCAGGTGTTTCAGATCGACGCCACGTTTGAGCAGTACCGGGAGGCCAAATGTCTCGCCCGGTCGGAGCGGCTCTCCAAGTATTATCAGGTGTCCGATTACACCCCTGCCGTGGCGGGGGAGGTCACAGGCTTCATCCTGCGCCGGCTATCGCAGGAGCATCCCGACCTGTTTCACCTGGAGGAGCGGGCGAACGGCGTGCGGGCGCTGCGCTGCGCGCTGACGGAGGAGGTCCTGACCTTCGATGCGGATCTGCAACTGATGAGGGTGGAGTCTTGCCACGCCCCTGTCGCGCCCCCATACGCCTCTGCGCTGGACGCGCTGGCCTCCCAGGTGCAGGAGGACCTGGCGGTGTTCAGCGTGTCCGGGGACGGAGGGGACTGGCTGAGCGCTCTCCACGTCTGCTGTCCGAGCCACTGGGCCGCAGAGGACAAGGTCGGAGAGGACTTTGCCGCCGTTCACGAGCCGGTGGCGGGCATCGAGAGGATCAACCGGGCGGCCAGGCAAATGGTGAACGCCCTGGTGCACAGGGGGCCTTTCGTCCGGTTCGCGTGGACGCTCGAGGCCGACACACGCCTGAACCATCACCCCGATCCGCCGCCCGGCGTTCCGCTCGAAAGGTGGCGGCGTCAGTCTTTCAACTGGAGCGCCCCCAGGCTGTTCCTGCGCGTGGAGCGGCAGACGCTCTGGGGGTTCCCGAACGTCGGCGCTTTCCTGTTCGCGATCCGGACCTATCTCACGGACTGCGAGGAGATCAAGCAGAGGCCGGAAGAGTGCGACCAGCTCCGCTCGGCGATCGCGTCCATGACGCCGGAGACGCTTGCCTATAAAGGGCTGACTCAGCGCAGGGATGAGATTCTGGCCTGGCTGAGCGAACCCTAAAGACAACGATGAAGTCAGAACGATGAATGATGAACGAAAGGCCAAAACCATTATGGTTTTACTTCATCGTTCATCGTTCATCGTTCATCGTTATGTCTTCAAGGGGACGACAAAGACGGCGGCCTTCCCCGATCTGTCAGAGGTGTAGATCACTCTGTCGCCGGAGAAGTTGAAGGAGGGGTGGACGTGGCCGACGGTGCCGTCCTGTAACGTGGAGTCGGGCCAGCAGAGGACCCCGGACCTTCCGGAGGTCAAGTCGATCTGGATCAGTTCGTTCCCGGCGAGGTCCTGGACGTCGCTGACGATACGTCGCCCATCCGGCGAAATGCAGGAGTGCCCCAGCTTCCGGTCCGGGGAGGCGTAGTGCTCCCGGTAGTCGCCTCCGGCGATGTCGATGGAGGCGATGCTGGTGGGCGTCCAGGTGGGGACGGTCTTTCGGTGAAAGTAGAGCCGGCCTCCGGGGCCCCAGTACTCGTGGGTGGCCCGGTGGCCGGGGGGCATGACGAGGAAGGGCTCGACCTGGCCTGTGGCGGCGTTGAGCTTATAGGCGCGGGCGCGATTGGCCCTGGATTCCGAGGGGTCGTTCTGGCGGTCCGGGAGGACGACGAAGGAGATCTGAAGGTCCTGCGTGCTGGCCCCCTGGATGTGGCCCAGGTCCCCGTCGGGGGTAGGCCACCGGCAGGCGTCCTCAAAGCGGGAGCCGTTGACGTCGGCGTGGGCCACGCCGCAGCATCCGTTCTTGTGCTTGTAGAGGCAGACGAGCCGGGTCCCGTCCCCGGAGAAGGAGGGGCCGCCGTACACGGTCTCCCAGTCGCTCCGGTCGCGCCCGGCCACGAGGCGCTGGTCCAGGGTCTCGATATGGACCGCCAGGTAGCGGTCCCCATCCCGGAAGAAGACCTCCTTTCCGCCGAGGTGGACGTTGACGCCCACGGGGGAGATGTTGGAGCGGATGAGGGACTTGTCGTCCATGCCGCCGCTGGCGTGCTCGGTGAGCTGGACGGTCTCGCCGGTCTCGATCTCGGTCCGGTAGAGATCAAAGCGCCCGGTCCGGTCGGAGGCGAAGACGATGTAGCGCCCGTTGCCGGAGAAGGCCTGGAAGTACATGTAGGTCGCCACGCAGTGGGCGTCGTCCCAGCGCGACATCTTCCAGACCTCTCTCCCCGTCCGGGGGTCTCTGAGGACCTGTTTGGGGCAAAGGAACTTGTCGCCGACCATGTTTTTCTCCTTTAATCCGGTTTTCTATGACGCTCGACAGGGCTGACGCACCGAAACCCGACGTGGGCGCCTGCGCCTTCCGGGGGGTGGCTGTCCCGATAGGCGACGCGGAGGTTGACGGGCGACCCGCCCCAGCTCCCTCCCCGGATGACGCGGCGCGTCGAGACGCGCAGAAAGGCATTGTCTGAAAACAGGGAGTTGCCTGAGACCGGGTTGGACTCAGGGAGGGAAAGACATGGCTTTTCCGCACACTCGCATCTCCTCGGATGGGATACTTCTACACCTGAACGTCCACCGTCACCCTGCGGTTCTGAGGGTCGAAGGCGACGAGGGTGACATCGCCCTCGCGAAAGAAGGTGTTGCCCCGAAAGGCCGCGCGGGTGAGGGCGCGCGCCAGGGGCTTGCCGTCGATGGAGACGCTTCGGACGTTGACATCGGTCAGGCGGAGGGTAAGGTCCGGGACGCGCACGGGGAGGTCGAGGGTGAGGGTGTTGCCCTGGACGGTGATCCCGGCCATCTCGCGCGCGCAGGCGTAGTTCGTGATCTCGCTGCACTTGCGCCACTGCGTGCGCTCGCCGTGGGGGTCGCGCTCCTTCAGGCGGCGGACGACGGTCTTGAAGGCGTTGAAGCCCCGGCGGTCGTCGTTGTGCAGGCCGTAGAACCCCTGCCAGTGGCTGATGAGCACGGCGGGGTCGCCCGCGTCGATGACGGCGGGGAGGCGGCCTCCGGCCAGGTCGGCGGTGATGTACTTGTCCACGCTGACCTCGCCGTAGCCGGTCCAGGAGCCGGTCCAGTCGCCAGTGGAGGCGATGATCTCGCCCACGGCGGTCCCGGCGGCGCGGTCGGGGTACCAGACGGGGGTCTCGACAGGGCCGTTCCCGGAGACGCGCTTGAAGAAGTAGGGGGTGGGGTTGCCCGTGACCTTCCGGACGGCGTGGCCGGTGACTTTTGCGTAGAAGTCGATGGGGTTTCCGAACCCGCCGGGGGAGGTGACGCCCTCCGGGGGGAGGTCCACGTTGGCCAGGATCTGGCAGGCCAGGGCGATGTAGTCGGTGACGAGGTCCTCCTGGTCCACGGGGAGGTTGTGCCACCCCCATTGCTCCCAGAGCTGGGGGTCCACGGGCTGGAGGGTCTTCAGGTCCACGACGAAGGTGTGGGTGATCATCTCCGGGGTGATGTCGTAGGCGGGGACGATCAGCTCCCGGCACATCTTCAGCCAGCTCTCCTGCTGGGCCTGGCTGAACAGGGGGAGGCCCCGGTCGATGCGACCCAGGCCGGCGGGACAGGGGACGACGCTGTACTTGCCCCGGACGCCGTGCTCCAGGCACCACTCGGCGAACTCCCGCGTGAAGGACTCCGGGTGGACCACGGGGACGTCCTCCCACCGGCGGCTCTGTCCGTCGATGGGGTTGCGATCGCGCATGAAGAAGTAGTTGAGGTTGACGAGCAGGGTGGAGTCGTCGAAGATGATGGAGAGGGGCACGCGGTCGAGGGCGTGGCGGGAGATGGTGGCTTGCATGGGAGACCTCCTTCTCAGGACCAGACATCGTCAATCGTTTTTCCTGCCATCAGGACCCGGACCGGGTTCACGGCCAGGGCTCGGAGTTCGGGCTGCCGCCGGAGCAGGAGGGCCCGGCCCTCAAAGGTCACGTCCTCCACCGTCACCGGGCCTGTCCCCTCCTCGCACAGCAGAAAGGTGTCGTCGATCCCGGGGCCGGTGATGCGGAAGGCGGTCACCCGGGCGTCCGCCCGCAGCCGGCGCACGGCCGGGCGCGTGTCCTGGCCGGGGGGCAGGGGGAAGAGGACCGCGTCCAGCCGGGCCGGGAGGGGGGCCTGGCGCGTCAGGGTCACGTCCCAGGCGGGGAACTCCCCCAGCACCCCGTACCAGCCCGCCGCGGGCGAGGTCTCGCCCTTCTGCGCGCGCACGCTCAGACCGTCGGGGTCCACCGGCAGAAGGGCCAGGTTGGAGAGGCCGGGGTCGCGCGTCAGGATGGCCGACGGGGATGCAGAGACCTCACCCGCACGGACCGGATCGGACGCGCCGGGGGAGAGGATCGGGGCGAGGTGGAAGAGCTGCTCCAGGGTGTGCATCGGATTGTCTATCCGTTGCGCGTCTTTGCCTTCGCCCCGGATCAGGTCGCACAGGACCCAGTAGCCGGGTTTCACGTAGAAGATCGCCCGGCGGTGGGTGAAGCCGGTGTCCACCTGAGACGCCTCCCCGCGGTCCGGGTAGGGGTCCGGGGCGAATCCTTCGAGATACTCGCTGCTGACGAAGTCGAATCCGGGACGGGTCACCCATTCGTTCCGGCCCTGCGTGGACAGCCGGGCCTGGGGGAGGAAGCGCCGGGCCTGGCCCTTGCCATCGATCAGAACGACGTTGTGGCCGCGTGAGGACTTGAAGTAGTGGGTGAGCTCCGTCCGGGCATAGCTGTAGATGTTAGGGTCCCCGACCAGGAGCCGGCCGTGCGCGTGGAGGGTGAAGGTCAGCTTGTCCTCGTGCTGGTGGGAGGCCCCGTAAGGGGCCCCGTCGAAGAACAGGAACTGCCCGCCCTCCCCCCACCGGTCCCGCATCGCGTAGTAGCCCGCCGAGGGCCAGGCGTGCGAGGCGTGGTCGGGGCCTCGCCCCTCCCGGCCGTGCGTGCCGCCCCAGCGGAAGTCCTCCCGCCCGAACACCTCCGAGGCCGCGCGCAGGAGGGGGGCCGGGTCCAGGGGCTGCGGGTTGCAGTCGTTGAACAGGGGGAGGAGGTGGTCCGGCTGGGCCGCGTAGAGGTACATCTCCTGGGCCTTCTCCACGAGGGCCAGGAAGTCCCCCGGCAGGGGGACGCCCCTGGCCCTGGCCGTCCTCGCCACCGCGAAGATCGCCGAGGTGGGGAAGACGTGGTAACCGTGGGAGAGTTCAAACTGAAACCCGTCGTCGTAGTAGGCGAAGCGGTTGATCCACTTCAGGCGTCTCAGGGCGATCCGCAGAAAGGCGTCGGCGTGCCGCAGCTCGGGGGAGAAGAGGGCGGCGGTCGCCAGGCCGGAGGCCTCCACCTGATACCAGTTGTTGGGGCCTCCGCAGTAAGCCAGCAGGTAGCGGATGTGCTCCAGGCGAGACCGGGCGAGCATGGCGTGCGTCTCCGGGTCGAAGGCCTCGGTCTGCCCCAGATAGCCGAGGGTGTCCGCCCAGACCCGCCACTGCCGGCTGCCCACCTCCAGGGTGCGCCAGGGGCCCTGGGTCTGACGGTGGTTCGGGACAGGGGAGAGGCGGTAGAAGGACCAGAGCAGCCGCGCGGCGTGCCGGGCGTATGTCTCGTCGCCGGTCCTGACGTAGGCCGCGGCGAGGTTCCGGATGAAGTTCTGCCCCCCCAGGCCCACGGTGGACTCGATGTCGTCGAACAGCCGCAGGTACCAGTCGATCTCGCTCCCGAACTGGTGGCGGACGAGCATGTGGGCGCGCAGGGTCAGGAGGTTGCGGCAGGTCCCCTCGGCCTCCTCCATGTCCGCCGACAGGAGGTATTCGGGGTTGCGCGCTTTCGCCTGCCAGTCCCGGTCTCGCATCAGGGCGCCGACGCGCTCCGGCGGGGTCGGGGACTTCATGTGGGAGGGGTAGTCTGCCCCGGACACGTGCAGGCGCTCCGCGCGGGCGTGGCTGAGCAGCCGGCCCCACATCCGCTCCCGGAGGGTGATCAGGTCCGCCAGGATGGGCAGCTCCCGCTCATCGGCCACGCGGCAGACGGTCAGGAGGCAGTCCGCCGCGACCCGGTTCTCCAGCGCGGCCCTGCGCGCGTGGGCCTGCGTGGCCAGGCGGGCGCACCCGGTCAGCCGCCAGATCTCCGCCTCGGGGTGGTGTCCTTCGCAGAGGTAGCCGCACAGGGCCAGGGCCGCGCCGTTCAGGAGCAGGGCGTCGGGGAACCCCTCCGACCGGTCGGCTGCGGTGCAGAAGGTGAGGAGGTAGTCTGCGGCCTCGAACAGCCGGGGGCCCGGTCTCTCTCCGGCGATGAGAAGCCCCAGGGCGTCGCGCGCGGCGCCGTCCAGCCCCCAGGGGTCGGCGGAGTCCCACGGGAGGAGTTCGGGGGGGGTGTCTCCCAAAGGCTCTCTCGCGTATGCCCGCAGGGGGGTCAGGATTTCTTTCATGGGTTTTCTCCTGCTTCCTCTCTCCCTATCGAGAGCCTATTAAAAAGTCGCTGAGGCTCTGGCCCTCTCCCCGCCTCGCTGGCGCTCGGCTTCCCCTCTCCCGTCGTACGGGAGAGGGGTGGCCCGCGTAGCGGGCCGGGGTGAGGGCCTGTGCTCCAGGCGATATTATTCCACGCACAAGATATTTAGCTTTTCAACCGGATCAGCCCCTCGCCTGCTTTCAGGGCCTTTGGGTCGATCTGGATCGTCAGACACCCCTCCTCAACGCGGGTCTGTGCCGCGCGGACCTCCTTCCCATCTTGCTCGTACGCGGCCCGCGAGAAGCGATCCGTCCGGAGCCTGATCTCGGCGGGGGTTGTGGCGCGAAGCCGGAGGGCGTCCCCGGACTCCTGCTCCAGAGAGAAGACGGAGGGGATGCGGAAGCGAGTCCCCCCGTTGAAGGGGAAGTGGTCCACCTCCACCCGGCGGCCCCGGATGGACCGGATGGCGTAGGCGGTCCAGCATTTCTGCTCCGGGTCCTCCACCTCCACGAAGCTGCCGGTCAGGGCAGCGGCGTCGGGGATCCGCGCGTCTGTCTCAAAGCCGGACCTGTCGGAGGCCGTGACGGTCCCCTCGATGGCCGGGCGCCGGAAGGTCACGGAGAGGTTCAGGGCCGTGAACCGGGTGGCCTCGGTTAGGAAGAGGGAGAGGCGGCCGTCCTGCTCGCGGGAGTGGACGGCGGCCCGGCCCGCAAAGGTCATCCTGCCGAAGACCCGTTCGGAGGGGTCCGGGGAGTGGAGGATGGTGTCCTCCCCGGCGCGGCGGAAGACCCTGAGGGCCATCGGGCCTCCGGCGCCGTCGGGGGGGGCAATGGCCTGGACGCCGGCGATGTCCGGGGTCTCGCGATAGTGGTCGATGACGGTCACGAAGGCGTTCCCCCGGCCCCGGTCCCGGTTGCGGGCGAAGAGGTAGTCGTGCCGCGCGCCGATCTCCGAGTGGTCGCGCTGCCCCGGCCCCTCCCCGACGATGACCTCGCCGGTGGGGGAGGCGAAGTGGACGCGCACGGTCACGCCCTCGTCGGCCCAGGCGACGGTCCAGGGCTGGCCGCAGGTCTTGCCGGCCCGGAGTTTCTCGATGTCCCGGCCCATCGTCCCCCTGCGCTTTGAGAGGGGGATGGGCTTGCCCTCAGCGAATGCGGGCAGGGCGGTGAGCTTCCCCTCGCCGTGAATGGCGTAGTCGTGGACCTTCCCGCCCTTCGCGCGGAAGAGGTCCACCAGGTAGGCCGGCCCTACGCCCCGGTGAATCATGAAGCAGCAGCGGCGGTAGACCTCGGCCTCGGCGTAGGCCCGGCAGTCGGCCTCGATGACCTTGGTGCGGGGCGAGGCGGCGATCAGGCGGAGATTGCCGGGGGGGCGCTGGCCGCGCGGGAGCTGCTCTCTCTCGTCCAGGACGACCAGGTTGTGCTTGAGGGTGCTGCGGATGCTGGCGTTGAGGGGGTGGTCGCCGATGTAGCCGAGGTCGGACAGGACCTCGACCCCTTCGGCGAACATCGCGATGTTGAGGGCGTCGGGGTGGTCGTGGCCGTCCGGCTCGTAGAAGTTCATCAGGAAGGTGGCCGTGCCGGTCAGGTCCTCCTGGAACGTGCGCTGATAGCCGGTGTTGAAGACGGTTAGCAACCAGCCGGGGAAGAAGAGGTCGCGCACGGGCGGGGGATCGGTCCCCTTCATGACCGCCGGACGGTTGAAGAAGGCGAAGTCGTCCCCGCTGCTGAAGTTGACGAACGGGACGAACTCCCTGCCGAGCCGGACCGCGCCGATGTTGTGCAGCCAGGCAGGGCCGGGCCAGCCGGCGTGGCCTTCGTGGGCGTCGGCGGTGTGGGGCACGCGCCCGTCGGGGAGGGTCATCAGCGGGCGGGCGCGCAGGACGGTCCGGTAGATGCCGTCCGGGTCGTAGAGGTCCAGTTCCTTGAAGCGGTCCTTTTTTTTGTAACTCGGGGGATCGGTGTAGCCCCTGGCGACCTCGGGCAGGAGGTGGACGTTGGAGACGGCGTAGGCATAGTAGCCGGAGCCTTCGTTGGTGCTCCCGTCGAAGTTGAAGAAGCCCCGGAGGTAAGGCTCGAACCCCTCAACCCCTCTGTGGACGTAGGCGGGCGCGCCTAAGAAGCGGCCCAGGGCGACCTCCCCGACCCGGCAGCCGGCCACCTTGTTGTTGATCCCCTCCCAGTGGGTGAAGGTGAAGAGGCCCTCGGCCAGGAGGTCGCGTATGACGGTCTCCCGTTCTTTCTTGGTCAGGAAGGGCGATCCGTCCCTGTCCTTCGCGTCCCAGAGGAGGTCCAGGGCCTCGGCCAGGTCCATCAGATGACGGGCCTCGGCCTGGACGCCGCCGGAGGACATCCGTCCGCACCCCCAGAAGGTCTGGATGAGCTTTCCGCTCTTCATGCCGGACCGGGCGTTCTGGTCCGGGCAGGCGTTGACCTCGTACCTGCCGACGTCTTTGTCGCGGGCCATCAGCTCGCAGGCGTAGAGGGGGTCGCAGTCCATAAAGGTGTTCCAGTAGTCGTGGAACACGTAATTCGGGTAGACCTGGGCGAAGCGCTTCAGGATGGTCGCCGCGGCGCGGGCGTAGCGGTCCTGGCCGGTCATGCGGTAGAGGATCGCCAGGGCGCGGGCCACGCCGGGCATGTGGTGGGTCTTCTTCTGCCGGATCGCGCCGAGGAAGGAGGTGTGGACCTTCCGGCCGGCCCAGACGAAGGCGTTCCGGCCCGTGGCAAATTCGGGGTCGCCCTTCTCCCCGCGGCGGAGGTAGTAAGAGAGGGTCTGGCCGGAGCGGGGGAGGTCGAGGCGGCCCTCCTCCGGGAACTTCTGGTCGGTCATCACGACCCCGCAGTGGCAGCAGGTGAGCTTCTCCGGGTCCCGGTGGTCCCAGATCATGGCCCAGGTGTTGTCCCCCTCGCAGACGGGGCAGAAGGTACCGTAGATGTGGAGGGGGGTCAGGGCCGGGATCATGGTCTCGATCCAGGCGACGGTCCGGTCCGCGTAGTGGTCTGCCAGGGCGACCGTGTTGTCGTAGAACTTCTTCGCCCAGTCGTGCCTTTTGATGTTGGTCCGCGCGATCTCCAGGTTTTCGTCCCTGATCCGGAGGCAGGGGTGCGCCACGGTCAGCGAACTCCGGTAGAGCCTCCCCTTGTGCGACTCCAGGCGCTGTCTGCACTCCCTCTCGCCTCGGCTGTTCCAGGATGGCATGCGGTCTCCGTTGAAAAGTAGACCCCTCCCCCGACCCCTCCCCCGAAGGGAGAGGGGAGAAAACATGCCTGTTCCCCCTTCCCCTGCGGGGAAGGGGGTTAGGGGGTTGGGTCTGAAAAGTTGATGCAACTCACATACACGAATAATCCGCCCGGAAGATCGTCAAAATTATTTTTGGACGCAAGCCTAAAGTGGAGAGGGGTCATAGAACGACGCAACAAAAAAAGAGGGCGTCCGAAATGAAGGACGCCCTCTCTCTTGCGCGGTGATCAATCACCGCGCTACCTGTAAACGCGCCCGGCTGCGCCGGGCTGAAGTCCGATGCTAATGCAGAAAGCGAATACGCGGGTCCCGGTAGGCCGTCTTGCTCTGCCAGACGTTCAGGGCGATCGGGCCGGAGCGGTAAGAGAAGTCCGTCGCCTGATTGACGAGCTTTCCGTCGACGTAGGCAGTGAGGGAGGCCTCCCGCGCGGCGATCATGACATCGTACTCTCTTCCGATCTCCATGGGAAAATTGACGACACTGAGTTTTTGCACGCCGCCTGATCCCGGACTCAGATCCCCCTTGCTGATCGCCACCGCCTGCCAGCCGAGCAGGAAATCGAGCATGTAATAACGTCGTCCATCATCTGACAGTCGGAACTGGACCTGGGCGTTGCCCCCTGACAGCGGAGTCATGAGCAAGGAGAGTTCGTAATCCATCCAAGAGTCGTCACCGGTGATCAGGCGCTCTCCATGTCCATCTACATCTTCTCCGATAATCGCTTCGCCGGAGCGCTTCCAGACTTCCTCAAGCTTGCTCCCTTCGGTCCTGAGCGGATTTCCTGATCGCCACCCGGAAAGACCCTCCTGTCCCAGCAGCCTCTCCCAATGAATCACCCCTCTCATGCCCCCGATCACCGCACGACCATAATCTTCGCGCGTGGCGCGATGTTCAAACGACTGTTTCGCCATGTCCAATAACCTCCTTTTTAGTCTCCTTCTGGATCGGTGAAGGCGGCTCTTGACCGTTCCCGCAGGGATGTCCAGTATATCGGCGATCTGCTGCTGGTCCAGTCCGACCAGGTAAAAGAGCGTCGTGACTGCCCGATCCTCCGGGGAGAGCGTCTCAAACGCTTTTTTCAGTTCTTCCGGGCTTATCGGCTGTCCGGGTTGGGGTTCTGGGCGTTTTACATCTTCTTCCGAAACGGCCTCCAGGCGGACGAACCTGTGTCGATTCAACACCCTCTTGCCCAGCCATTTGCGCGCGACGTTTGAAGCGATGGAGCAGGCCCACGGGGCGAACCTGGCCGGGTCTTTCAGGCCGTTCAAATGCCTGTACGCCAGCACGAACGCCTCCTGGGTCGCGTCCTCTGCGTCGTCGAAATCCTGGAGGGCGGACCACGCCGTCCCGAAGATGGCCGGCCGGTAGCGGTCGATCAGGACGGCGAACGCCTCGTCACGCCCCTCAAGGGCCGCCTGGACCAGAAGGGCGTCACTCCATTTGTTAAGCGGGGATTCGGTCATGGCAGAGCGGAGATGCCCGGTTGCAGCGCTGCAATCTACATGATAGATCGTGTGAGAGAGGAAAGGTTCACGGAAAAAATGAACGCGGGGACACCATAAAAAAGGCCCAGGATTCCTCCAGGGCCTTGTCTGACCGGTTTTCCCATCCTCCTCATGCGTTATGCGATGCCCTCTCCTCCGGCGGCCTGTGGGCGCGGAAGCTGCGGTAGAGGAGCAGGTCGTAGACGATCTTGAGGCCGCCGCCCAGGAAGAGGGGGAGGCTCAGCAGGGCCGGGGCGGCGAGCAGGGGGCCGGTGATGACGGGGGCGAGGGAGGCCCCCACGGTGCGGGCCACGCCGGTGACGCCCGCGGCGGCGGAGCGCTCGTCCGGGCTGACCACGGCCATCGTGTAGGACTGGCGGGTGGGCACGTCCATCTGCGAGACGCTGAAGCGGAGGAGGAAGACGGCGATGGCCAGGGGGAGGTTCGGCATGAGGGGGACCAGGATCAGCAGGATGTTGGAGGGGATGTGCGTGAAGACCATCGTGTTGATCAGGCCGATGCGGGCGGCCAGGCGGGCGGCGGACAGGGCGGAGAGTCCGGCCAGGAGGTTCGCGCCGAAGAAGATGCCGCCCAGGACGGCGGGCTCCACGCCGAAGCGGACGTGGAACCAGTAGGCCAGGATGCTCTGCATGACGAAGCCGCCCCCGAAGGCATCCAGGGCGAACAGGGCGGAGAGCCGGAGGACCACGCCCCGCGAGCGGTGGAGGCCGAAGCGGGTCGAGAGGCCGGGAGCGCCGTTCGAGCCGGGGGCCTCGACGGCGGGGGACAATCGCAGGAACATCAGGCCGAGGAGCAGGCCCATCCCTCCGTAGCCGAACACCGCCGCGCGATAGCTTTCGAGCGGGGTCCTCCCGGCGGTCTGAAGGGCCTGGGTCAGCGCGCCTCCGGCGAACGCGCCCAGGGCCGCGGCAAAGGAGCCGACCAGGTTGTACCAGGCGAAGACCCGGGTGCGATGCTCGCCCGGGACGGTCTGGGACAGCCCCGCCTGCTCGATGGACAGAAAGGGGCCGATCTCCCCGCCGCTGGGGCTGATCACGCCGACGGTGGCGGCGATCACGAGCAGCAGGAAGTTGTCCGTCAGGACGAACAGGACGCCCGCGAACAGCATCAGGCCCGCGCCGAGGAGGAGCATCCGGCGCCTGCCGAGACGGTCCGCCGCCGTGGTCATGTAGAGCGAGATGAGGGTGTCCCCGACCAGGGTGAGGGTGAGGAGCAGGCCGATCTGCGGGGTGCTCAGGCCGGCCTGCTCCAGATACAGCACGAGGACGACGGAGAGGAAGCCGTAGGCGAACAGGCGGACGACGCGCGTGGCGAACAGGAGCCGGGCGTCCGGGGTCAGCGCGGTGCGGAGGCGGAATTCGGGAGAGGACATCGGTTTTAGGGCCTATAGCCAAACCCATCGCAGAGACGCGGAGGAACAAACCGAAACGGAGAAGGGAGAACCGGAGAAACGGAGAGATTCTTTTCCCCGGTTCCCCGCTTCTCCGGTTCCCCGCTTCACTATTCTCTAAGGGCGAAGGTCGCCCGGCGGACGGAGAAGTTGTCGTTCCCAGAAAACACGAGATGGCACGTCCTCCCGTCGTCGCTCATCCATTTGGTCGGGAAGGAGGCCATGTCACCGGGTCCCACGTCCCACAGCGGGGTATGGTAGATCGTGGTCCAGGGGCCCCAGGGTTCCGGGGCGTCGTAGACCCCGAACCCGCCGCTGAAGCGGGTGTCCGGGCCGCTGCCGGGGATCTGCTGCCACCAGAGGTAGCGCCTGAGCGGGGCGCTGTAGCTGATGCCCGAACGGAGGCAGCGTCCGGGGTTCGTGAAGATGGGGCCGCGCCGGTGAGCGTCCGTTGTCCAGACAGGGCTGCCGTCCGGGCGCAGTCTCTCGAAGAACTCGTAGGCGCTGCGGTTCGCGATCTCCCCCCTGGGCACGCGGGCCAGGATGAAGCGATCGGCAGGCTCGTAAGCGCCGGGGCCGTCGTGGGAGACCAGGTAGACGTGGTCTCTGTGGGGGTCGGGCGCGCCGGCGTAGTCCTGGCCGAAGTTGAGGAAGGTCAGGTAGCCGAACGCCTCGAACGTCCAGTCGCACCAGGTCCAGGTCCGGGCGCGGTCTTTCGACCGGGCGATCTGGCAGGCGTGGCCGTTGAGGTCGGCGTTCCTGGCCACCATGTAGAGGACGCCGTCCACCATCAGCAGACCGCTGGCCTTTTTGCCGGACCGGCCCATACCGGCGTTTTCCGCATCGGAGCGGATGTTCTCGCCGACGAAGTCGGCCGGGCCGCCCGTCACGCGGGCGAAGCCGAGGCCCAGCTTGGTCGGGAGGATGGGGTCGAAGCCGTAGCCGTCCCCGTAGGCGGTGTAGAGGTGGCCGTCGTCCGCCCAGGTGAGGGGCCAGTTGTCGCTCCCGTCCCTCCCCCTGCCGGTGGCCCTGCGGACGATGTCCTCCGGGGGCGCCCAGGTCACGCCTGCGATGACGGGGCTGGGCGGGCAGGGCGCGCCGGATGCGCTGTGAGTATCCATGACCGCCTCCATCAGGGGGTTGAACAGGTATCTCTCCACGGGGCCCCAGAACCCCTCGCCCTTCTCGCCGAGGGAGGCCCCGTTCCGCACGGCGATCAGGCCCAGGCTGGGGACAATTAGGAGGATCTGGTTCCCCGCCCCGGCCCCGGCGAAGGCGTCCTTCGGGACCGATTCCCAGACGCCGTCGAAGTTGGTCCACCACCCCAGGCCGGACCCCGGCCTCGGGTCCCCCGCAGGTCTGTGGGGCAGGGGCGTGCCGGCATAGGCGACGGCCATTCGAGCCCACTCCGGCGCGAGGAGCTGCTCCCCCTCCCAGTCCCCGCCGCGCAGCATCAGCCGGCCCACGCTGGCCACGGCGCGCGGCGTGTAGCTGCCGCCGCCCCAGTTCGCGCAGAGGGGGAGGCCGTCCACCTCGTAGGTCGTGCCGTAGCCGATCTCCCAGGTCTCGTCGGGCAGGTCGAGGGGCCCCATGATGCGCCCCCGCAGGAGGGAGCGGAGGTCCGGCTGCGGCGCTCCCCTCAGGCTGGCGGTGACGGCGTAGGCGAGCATGGCCATGCCCGGATTGCTGTAGGCGTAGGCCGAGCCGGGGGAGAAGAGGACCGGGGCCTGGTCCCTGGCGATGGAGAAGGGGTCCGGCTCCCGCCTCCAGAAGGCCCCTTTCCAGCCGGGCAGGCGGTCGTGCGGCAGGCCGGCCTCCTCGGCGTCCTCGACCCCGGAGGAGTGGGTCGCCAGATGCCGGATCGTGATCCGGGACTTCTCCGGGTGGCCCTTCCAGGCGGGGATGTATTTCCAGGCCGGGTCGTCGACGGCGAGACGCCCGTCCTGCAGGGTTAGCGTGAGGGAGAGGCCGCCGACCAGGGCCTTGGCCAGGGAGGCCGTGTAGTGACGCCGGTCCGGGCCAAAATCTGGAGCGTACCACTCGCACACGATCCTGTCGCGGCGGATGACCAGGAGTGTCTTGGTTCCCCTGGAGGTGAGCAGATCCTGCATCGCGTCGAGACGGCCAGCGGACATGTCCTGGCTCTGCGGGGGGGCTGTCTGCCAGATGAAGTTTTTGCCCATGTCGTCTTCCCTCTGCGCGTCTATTGAAACTTGCCGCCGGTCTTGCCCTGCCGGACCATCTCCTGGCAGTAGGCGTAGAGGGCATCGTAGACGATCCACTCGGCGGCGTTGATCTCGTGGTCGTCCTTGTAACCGAGGTGGCGAAAGCCCTCGGCGACGGCCTCCAGGCCGGCCCCCTCGGGCTGGCGGTAGAGCGAGTTGTCCGTGTCCGCGCCGTTGACGATCCTGCCGAGCAGGACCAGGGCCGGGTCGCCGGTCAGGCTGTACTTCTTGAGGATGGCCTCGAAGGAGCACTCCTGGCCGTGGTGGCCCAGATCGACGCCCTTCACGTCATAGGGAACGGCGTTCAGGCGCTGGGCCTCGGCCATCACCCGGTCGGCGGGGACGAAGATAAACTCGGCGTCGGGGTCCACGAACTTCCTGATGAGCCAGGGGCAGGCCACCCGGTCCACCTTCACGCGCTCGCGGGTGATCCATTTCATGACTGGACCTCCTTTTCTAGTGCTCCATTTTTACGCTGTCCTTCCCCAGTTCGTTGAGGGCAGCCCTGAAACCCTCCGCCAGTCTTTCCGAAGGCCCTCTGCCCCAGTAGTGCAGGAAGATGACCACGGGACGCGATTCGATCATGTGATGGTGGATGGCCACCACCTCCAGGCCGTTTTTGCGGAGGGCCTTCAGGACGGACGTGACTTCGTGCTCCAGCATGGCCACATCGCCCGCAATGGCCGCCTGCTCGTCCGTCCCGACGAATGCGGCCCAGGTGTTGAATCCCATCCGGGCGTTGATGCTCGCTCCCATCTCCCTGAGATTCACGTCGTCGCGCCCGATGGTGATCTTGTAGACCGGCCCGTTCTGCTCGCCCTGATAGCCGATGATCTGCGCCAGCTTCGTCGTGTCCAGGTTCCCCTGCACAGCCGGCCTCGGCGCGCTCGCAGCGCGCGGGGCGACTTTGCCGATGAGGTCCAGGGCAGACTTGACGCTATGCGCGAGGTCGATGGCCTTGCCGTGGCCGTGTACGTGCATGTAGAAGATGCGCGGCTCTTCATAAAAGAAGTGGTTGTGAAGGGCCGTGACCTCCAGGCCATTGTCCAGCAGCGCGGACATGACGGGGTTCACCTCCTCCTGCAACAGCACGAGGTCGCCCATCATCACGTTGAGGCCGCCGTCCCCTTTGGTCATCGCCAGCCAGCCGCCGAACCCGAACGGCGTCGGCGTCTCCACGCCGTCCACGGTGATCCTCAGGTCGCTGCGGGGGAGGTTCACCTTGAGGACGTTTGCCTTGTAATCGCCTTTCCTGCCGAGATAGGTGAGGATCTCCTGGTAGTCACCCGGCATCTCCTGGGCGGACGCAGGAATCGTCAAGACTGCGCTCGCAAGCGCTGCCAAACAGGTTGTCAGGAAGCGTTGATCTTTCATCGCTTTCCCTCATACCCTCCCCCCACAGGTTTTTCGTCACGGCTGCTGTATCCCTGTTAAATTCTCGCCTGAGATGGGATTACGACGTGCCCTCTGCGCGGGCTTTCAACTCTGCGTAGAGGGCATCCATGACGATCAGGGACTTGGAGACGATCTCCGCGTCGCTCCTGGACGTGCGGGCCAGGCCCCGGAGGATATAGTAGACCCCGGCGGACTCCTTCATCGTCAGCCGGTCCAGGTCCTCCTCCGCCTGAATCTCGAAGTCCCGGAGGATGTCCGCGATCCGGGCGATGATCGGGTCCTCGATGCGGTACTTTGCGATCAGCGTGTCGAAGGTGGTCGCCGTCTCGGTCGGCTGAATCTCCGCCCCCGGCAGGGTGAACGGGATCGCCCCCCCCGGAATGGGGTTGTCCCGCGAGATGAAGTCGAAGACGGCGTCCGGGTCGATCCGGGTCTTGATCAGCCAGATCGACGCGCAGCGGTCCACGTGCGGTTCGTGGCGGGTCACCCAGCGCATGGGGTCATCTCCTTTCCGTGTTAACCCCCTCCCGCCTGACGATCTCCAGCAGGCCATCGAACAGGTGCAGCCCCACCTCCAGCAGCCGGTCGTCCGGGAGCTGCGATCCGAGGGCGCGGATGGCCTTCTCGATGCCCTCCACATCCCTCCGTCCGAACTTCCCGTCCTTCAGGTCCGCGTCGTGCACGACCCGGGCGATGGGGTCCAGCGCCGGGTCTTTCAGGCCGAACGCCTTCCGAAGCGTCTCGAAGGTACAGTCATCCCCGTGATGGCCGAATTCCACCCCGAACATGTCGAATGGAACGTCGCCCTTGCGGAGCTTCGCCCCCTCCTCTACGAACGCGAACTGCGCCTCGGGGTCGATGGTGCGCCGGATGAGCCAGGCGGAGGCCAGGCGGTCGATGTGGGGGCGCTTGCGGGTCACCCAGCGGCGCTTCCGGTAGGCGGAGGGATCGGAGACGGGGACCGCTTTCGAGGCCGGCTTTGGTGTCTGGAGGAGGTTCTCACACCGCCGGAGGGTGGCCAGGGCCTCGGCGCATTTGGGGGCCTCGAAGAAGTCGACGGCCACCACGGCCTCCAGCCGGCGGCTCAGTTTGGCCAGGTCGGCGGAGGCGCTGCGCCCTGCGCCTTTGGCGCAGGCCTTCTCCAGGGCGTGCAACTCTTTTAGGACCGCCGCGTAGTCGCGGTTCCGGGCCTCCTGAAAGGCGCGGACGATCTCCTGGTCCTCCGCACCGCTCACGGCGTCAGCGGTGAAGACCGTGGCGTCGCCGCCGGCGTCGGCGATTTCCTGCCGGAGCCACTGGAAGTCCTCCAGCGCCTCCGGGCTGCCGGGGAGGACGTAGACGGAGTTTCTGACCGTGATGGCCCCGATCTCCTGGAGCTTCCTCCAGACCTTCACCCGGAAGCCGGAGGGCCGGGGGGGAATCTGATGGGTGAGCAACACCCATTTGTGCAGCCGGACGTCGGACACAGCCATCCTCCTGCCATGAAACAATTGTTTCAAATATACAAAACACTTATTTCTCTGTCAAGCTCTGGATGCGACGGAGGCGTTCGAGAGAGAGGCCGTGAAGGCGGTGGTGGAGCGGATGGCCGAGCGGGGGAGGCGCCTGTTGCAGGGGTGAAGGGCAGGCAACCGGCAAACGTGGTTCGTGATCCGTGATCCGTTTTAGACTTTTTCACGGATCACGGTACCCGGATCACGGTACCCGATCTTTCACGTCTGCCGTTTCGTGTTCATAGGTACCTCACCATCCCGTCGTGGGCGTGGACGACTACCGTATGGCAGTTCAGGCCCCGCATGATCTCCTGGGTGAGGTTCAGCTTCTCCTGCAGGAAGTCGTCGTCGTGCAGGGGGTCGTGGTGGATGACGATCCACTTCTGGGGATGGGTGAGCCGGACCAGGGCGCAGGCGTTGGACAGGGAGGTGTGCCCCCATCCGACCTTGTTGATGTACTCTTCGTTGGTGTACTGGGCCTCGTGGATCAGGATGTCCACGCCGTCGAGGAAGTCGATCAGCTTCCGGTGCACGGCGACCGCCTCGTGACGCCGCGTGACGAGGTCCGGGGCGTCCAGGTAGCCCTTCAGAAACTCGTTGTCCGGGACGAAGGCGAGTTTTTTCTCCTTGATCTGGACCTTGTAGCCGACCGTGGGGCTGGGGTGGAGGGTGTACTCCCAGGAGACCGTCATGTCCCCGATCTGGATGGGGGCATCGCCGAGGTACTTGAATGTGAGGTTGGCCCGCATGTCCTCCAGCTGCACGGGGAAGTAGGCCCGGTCGAGCTGCCCCTCGAAGATGGATTTCAGGTCCTTGTCTATGTTGGGGGAGGCGTAAATGGCGATGTCGTAGCCGGGGATGAAGGCCGGGGCGAAGAAGGGGAAGCCCTGGATGTGGTCCCAGTGGGTGTGGGTGATGAAGAGGTGAATCTTGCGGGGCTTGCCGGACACGAAGGAGAGGCCCAGGTCCCGGATGCCCGTCCCGGCGTCGAAGATGATCCGCTCGTCGCCGTAGTCCACCTCCAGGCAGGTGGTGTTGCCGCCGTGTCGCATGAAGCGCGGCCCGCAGACGGGGATGGACCCCCGGGTGCCCCAGAGCCGGAGGACGCCGTGGTCCGTCTGTATCTTCGGGCGAAAGACCCCCTGGGAGAGCGGGGCCGGCGTCTGGCTGGACCTCTCCGGCGCGGCGGCGTCCGCGCTCGCCGAGAAGAACCGCTCCATCGCCCTCAACAAGTCCTGCTCGCGGAAGGGCTTGGAGATAAAATCGACGACCCCCAGCTCCTTAGCCTGATTCACCTCGGTCTTGTAGGTCTTGCCTGTGCATATAATGACGCCGATGGGCCGGGTCTCCGGGTCGGACTTGAGGCGTTTCAGGACCTGAAGCCCGTGCAGTTTGGGGAGCATGAGGTCCAGGATGATCAGGTCCGGCCGGAAGGACCGGGCCTTCTCCAGGCACTGCTCCCCGTCCTGCGCCACGGCGACCTCAAAGCCCTCTCTCTCCAGGAGGGCGGTGGTGATCAGGGCATTCTCCTCCACGTCCTCGGCGACCAGCACGCGGGGTCTGCTCTCGGCGGAGTTCATCGTCTTGGGCCTTTTTTATTGGGTGTGTTTTCTCAGAAAGGCTACGGTGCGCGGCCAGGCCTGCTGCGCGGCCCTCAGGTTGGCGCCCTCCCGTCCGCTCTGGGCGCGCAGGAAGCCGTGCCCGGCGCCCTCGTAGATGTTCACCTCGTAGACCCTGCCCAGGCCCTTCATGGTGACGGAGGTCGTGTCTATGGTGGCGTTGACCCGCGCGTCGTCGCCGCCGTAGAGGCCGAGGACGGGGGCCTGGATCGCGGCCAGCGCGGAAGGGGCGGGGGCTGAGCCGTAGTAGACCACGGCGGCGTTCAGGGCGGGCTGGGTCACGGCGTAGCGGAAGCTCTGGCCTCCGCCCCAGCAATAACCGATGGAGGCGCTCTTCCCGTTGCAGGCGGGGAGTTTGACGGCGTAGCCCCGGACGGCGTCCAGGCGGGCGGTCACCTCCTCGGGGGTGAGGCCCCGGATGAGCTTCACGACCTCGTCCCGGCTGGCGATGGAGTCGGTTCCTCCTCCGCCGGGGCCCTTGCCGGAGAGGAGGTCCGGGGCCACGGCGATGAACCCGTCCTCCGCGAGCTGGTCGGCCACGGCGCGGACCCAGTCGGTCAGGCCGAAGATCTCGTGGATGACGATCACGGCAGGGGCTTTATCTTTGCGCTCAGGGTAGACGACCCACGCGCGGACGGGGACCTCGCTGCCGGGGACCTTCACGTCCGCCCATTCGCCGTGCCGGGGGGACCTCTCCAGCGCGGCCTTCGCGCCCTCCTCGCCGGGGGGGAGGGACTCGTCCGCCACGGCGGCGGTATCCTTCTGCGCCTGAGACAGCGCGCCGTTGAGGGGTGACAGGATGGCGAGCGTTGCGATGAGAGCGGTTTTTTTCATGTGAGGACCTCATTTGTTACATGGTCTGATACCTTTCCACGTCGGCAGGTTCGACGACCTCCTCGCTGAGAAGGACGTTCAGTCTTTCCGCACACTCCTGAATCTGGGCATAGATCGTGTCCGGCAGCGAGACGCCGTGGGTCAGGCGCTCGGCGCGGGAGCGGCGCTCGAACTCGCCGGGGACCAGTACCTCGGCAAAGCCGGGGGCCGGGGGTGTGGCCTTGACGCCGTCCAGAAACGCCCGCGCGTTGCGCTGGTAGGTCTCCGACGAGGTAAAGGCGCTGACGTCCATCACCTGGATGAACGCGCCCCCCAGGCCGCTCTTTTCGGCGTTGAAGTTCCCGGACAGCCCCCCGAGCAGGCAGACCAGGAGCGACAGCGCATAGCCCTTGTGCCCGCCGAACGGCAGGAGGTATCCGCCGTCGTAGAAGTCCGCCGGTTTGACGCTGGGCGCGCCGTGCTTGTCCACGATGAGGCCCGGGGGCAGGTCGGCATTCTTGCTCCGGGCGACCTGGAGCTTGCCCTCGGCCACCGTGCTGGTGGCGAAGTCGATGATGAAGGGGGACCCGTCGCCGGTCGGGACGCCGACGGCGATGGGGTTGGTGCCCAGGGCCCCGCCCGCGCCTCCGAAGGGCACGGTCCTGCCGCTGTTCCTCCCGCCGCTCCCGTAGGTGATGAGGCCGATGCACCCGGCCCGCGCCGCTGCCTCCGCATACTCCCCGAGCCGTCCCATGTGCCCGATGCGGGTGAAGCTCACGCAGCAGACGGAGGACTGCCTTGCCCGCTCAATCGCCAGGTCCATCGCCTTTCGGGCCGTGTAGTGCCCGAAGCCGCCGTTCCCGTCCACGAGCAGGGTGAGAGGGGTCTCCCTGACGACCTCCGGCTCGGCAGCGGGGATGATTCCGCCGTCCGAGATGCCGCGCAGGTAGGCGGGGATGCGGAGGACGCCGTGCGAGTCGTGGCCGGCGAGGTTGGAGTTGACCAGGACCTCCGCCACGACGTCGGCGATGTGCCGGGGCGCGCCCGCTGCCGCGAACAGCCCTCGCGTGAGCGCGTGAAGGTGGGCGGCCTGAAGGCGATGGGTTGTGCTCACAGGTGTTCTCCCACTTATGAAACTCGCAGGAACTTCACGCAGACGGGCGTGGGCGCCTCGGCCACGTGGCCCGTGGCCGTGAGCTTGCCGGTACCCTGGTCGATCCGGAACGTGACCACCGTGTCGCTGTCCTGGTTGGCGGCCAGCAGGAAGGTCCCGGTCGGGTCGATCCCGAAGTTGCGCGGGATCTTGCCCTGTGTGGGCTCGTGGCCGATGGGGGTCAGCTTTCCGGTGGCCTGGTCAATGGAGAAGATGGCGATGCTGTCGTGCCCCCGGTTGGAGCCGTAGACGAACTTCCCGGACGGATGGACGTGCACGTCGGCGCAGTGGGTGGTCCCTGAAAATCCGTCGGGGAGCGTGGAGAGGCTCTGAATCTCCGTGAGCCTCCCCTGCGAGGCGTCATAGGTGAAGGCGGTCATGGTGGAATCCAGCTCGTTGATCACGTAGGCGCACCGGCCGCCGGGGTGGAAGGCGAAGTGGCGCGGGCCGGCGCCGGGGTGCGTCCGCACCCAGGGCTGCTCGTTGGGGATGAGTTTCCCCTGCGCCAGATCGAGCCGGTAGATCATGACCCTGTCGAGGCCGAGATCGGGCACAAAGGCGTAGCGGTTGGCC
>Ga0114945_10000254_pt1 | contig 33541 bp, 33 predicted proteins | sample OV2TP3_FD_87194 | JGI IMG/M metagenome (GOLD analysis project Ga0114945, IMG submission 87194) | Hot spring microbial communities from Beatty, Nevada to study Microbial Dark Matter (Phase II) - OV2 TP3 | ecosystem: Environmental > Aquatic > Thermal springs > Hot (42-90C) | place: USA: Beatty... | reverse complement strand
CGTTGTATTTCCCGACGCGCATCTCCGTGGTGGACAATCAATGGCGGTATTCCATCTACTCCTCAAAGGACATCCTAAAGGCCGTCGCGGACGAGGCAGAGAATCCGTACCTGGACCTCTTCCGGACCACGTTCGTCCCGGATATCCTGGCTCAGTCTCCCGGCCTAGTCGGCGTCTCGATCACGGCGACGTCTCAAATCTTGCCGGGGCTCACCCTTTGCCGGCTGATCAAGCAGGCGAACCCCGACCTGCACATCACCATCGGCGGTAGCATTTTCACCAGGCTGGTGGACAACTTGCGCCGGGCGGACGCGATGTTCCAGTTCGCCGATGACTTTGTGGTATTTGAAGGGGAGACCGCTTTGCTGGAACTGGTTCATCAGCTTGAAGGCAACCGCGACTTCAGCAAGGTGCCGAACCTGATCTATCGGCAGAACGGCAAGATCATCGTCAACCAGCCGTTCTATTCGGAGAACATCAATGCGCTGGCGGCTCCGAATTTCGATGGGATGCCCTTCCGCCAGTACTTCGCCCCCCAGTCCGTCCTCCCCATTCAGTTCTCCCGCGGCTGTTATTACAAGGATTGCGCGTTCTGCGCCTTGACCTTGGACCATCAAAATTTCCGGCAGCGCCAGCCTGAAAAAGTGGTGGATGACCTTAAGCTGCTCATGGAGAAATACGAGACGCCGTTCTTTTTCTTCACCGACGAATGCTTTGCCTTGTCGCCGACCAAGCGCCTCTGCGGCCAGCTCATCCAGGCCGGGGTGAACGCTCAGTGGACCTGCGAGATGCGCTTCGAAAAGAACCTGTCGCGGGACCTGCTCAAGCTCATGCGGGACGCCGGGTGCCTGAAGATCGTGTGCGGGTTGGAATCTTACAACCAGCGGGTGATGGATTTCATGAAGAAGGGGATCAAACGCGAGCACGTCAACCGGATCGTGGATGACTGCCTCGACCTGGATATTGCGGTGCACTGTTACGTCCTGATCGGGTTCCCCACCGAGACCGAAGCCGAGGCGATGGAGACGATGAATTTCATTCTCGAGCACACGCGACTGAATTCCTCGTATGGCTTCTCGTGTCAACCGTGCCTCTTTGATCTGGAAAAAGAAGCACCCATCATGAGCGATCCGGCCAGCTACGGGATCCGGCGCATCATGCGTCCTGCGTCGGAGGACCTGAGTCTGGGATATTTCTACGAGGTCCTGGACGGGATGAAGCCCGAAGAGGCGGAACGGGTCTATCAGCACGTGTATGAGAAGATCAGCGAGGTGGTGTGCGAGTTGCCGTTCAACTATTCGATGGCGGACGGCTTGCTCTATATCGCCAAGTCCAAGACCCAGACGATTGCGGCGGGCTGAGTATGTCCGAGTCCTCAACGGCCGAGAGAACCCGAGTGAAACCGGAACCGGGAGCATTGCTCCTGGAATATGCGCTGAAGGCGCTGCTTCTCGCCGGGCTCTTCGAACTCGTCTTGTACCGCCTCGTGTCGCGTCTCGGCATGCACCTCTCGAAGGTGGCACGGGAGTATGTGGTCATCGAGTACTCTCTTCGGGGAGCCTCGGCCGTCGGGTTCGCCCTGATGAACTTCTCGGCGATCCTTGCCTTCCTCGTTCTGTTCATCTTCCTCTTTTATAAAATGAACGGGACGCTCGCCCGACCGCTGGACCGAGTCGTCGTCCCGCTGGTGTCCGTGCTCCTCGCGCTGACGATCGCGTTCCTGCTGTTCCCGCCCGGGATGCTCGGGGCCATCCTCTATAATGCGGTCACGGCCGCGCTCCTCTGGACGCTGGTTGCCCAGTATTGTCTGACCAATCCTTCCCGGACGGCTCGCGCCATGATCGTCTGTTACGGATTGGGTGTGTCGGGCTGGCTCTATTATCAGATCTCCACCACGGCCAACGGCTGGCTGCAGGTTCCCGCCCCCCCCCCGCTGGTTCATGAGATCAGCCGCCTTGGGGAAGCCCTGATGGTGGTGGCGACGGCGCTGGTGTTCGTGGCGTACTCCGGCTTCACGTTCCGCACCAGCAATCGGCGACAGCGGAGGCGAACGATTCAATATGCTGCGGCATGGGCCGTTCTCTTCATCGGCTTGCTGATGGCGGACGGGGTTCTCGAGAGGATAGATCCCGCAATGGCGAGCCACGTTCGCCAAGCCAGCCAGGGCATCGGCTGGATCTTTCAGATGGGCATGGGGTATACCTTCTACCTGCCGTTCGCCCTTTACATGGCCGGCTTGCTGCTTTGGTCTTACGCGGTGATCAAGCAGATCACGATGGGGAGGCGGGCAGGGTATGGACTTGCGTTGATGTTCATTGCGGGGTATGCGCTCCAGTTGTCGCACCTGACGCTGTTCGTCGTGCTGGGGTTGCTGTTGGTTGCAAACGATGGGAGGGTCGACGCGCGGGAAACGACCGGCCAGCCGTATCCGGTTGGGCTTCCGAACCGTCCCGCGGCCGAGGTCTCGGGGGTTTCCTGAGCCGGCCGGGTAATTCGAGGAAACGGACGCATGAAAATGGACGAGCCAAGCACCCAATCCGACGCTTCGGCAGATGCTCTGGCCGGCGAGAAAACCGTCGAGCAGGCAGGCGAAGCGCCGTTGAGCATCGACGACGAAATGGCCGAGATCAGAAAGCTGCTGGAGGCCGACCCGGAGGATTTCCAGGCCCAGTGCCGGCTCGGGGAGCTGTATTTCGCCAAGGGGATGCTGGATGAGGCCTACACGGAGGTGTCGAAAGCCATTCAAATGGCGGAGTATCTCAGAACGCAGATGGCCAATTCGCTGGCGATGTACTACGCCAATCTCGGCACAATCCAGGCGACGCAAGGCAAGCTCGATGAAGCCATGGGCCAGTACAGGAAAGCCCTCGAGATCAATCCCCGGGACGTGCTGGCCTTGTTCAACCTTGGGCGTGCCCTGTATGATCGGGATCAGTACCTGGAGGCCATGCCGCTGTACGAACGGCTCGTCGAAGTGACGCCTGACGATCCAATCGCGTGGTTTCAACTGGGTCGGGTCTATGAAAAACTTGACCTTCGCAATATCTCTGATCTTCACACCCTTGACGCCGGGATTGCGGCATACCGTCGGGTTCTTGAACTCGATCCGCATAATCTCGAGGCGGCCTTCGCCTTGATGGAAATCTACATGAATCTGAGGAAGCCCGATGAGGCCATCGTGGTGTTGGAGAACGCGGTCCAGAACAATCCGGATGAGCCGCTCGCGTATTATAATTTGATCAGCACGTACGAAAAGACCAAGCGGTTTGCCGAGGCCGATCAGACCCGGGAGCGCCTCAAAGCACGCTTTGCCTCGCGACGGCCCGCGGAGTCCAAAGGCAAGTAAACGATTCACCGACCAAGGAGCGCGCGTTATGTTTGGGAGCATGGGTATCACCGAGCTGGTCCTGATTCTGTTCATCGTGCTGATCATTTTCGGAGCCGGGAAGCTGCCTCAGCTTGGTGAAGGCTTGGGGAAGGCGATCAAAGGATTCAAGAAGTCGGTCCATGAGGCGGATGCAATCGAGTTGGAGGCCACTAAGCAGGAGGCCCAGATCCAGACGGGAGGGCAACCGGGGGCGGACCCGGCGGGCGCACCGCAGGCCGCCCAACCGTTGGGAACCGCCGGGGCGGTGCCGCAACCGCAGGCGCCTGGGGCGTCCGAGCCGCCCAAGGTGTGAGATCGGCAATCGTGCAGTGAGGTGGGGTCCATGGAGAGCGGAGTCGTTTCGGTAGGCGTCATCGAAACTTTTGCCGGTAACGGGAAATCCCGGAGTACCGGCGACGGCAAGATCGCGACCAAGGCCGGGATGCCCCTGCCGGTCGGCCTGGCGATTGATCCGATGGGGCAGGCTCTGTACTATGTCGAGTCCGGGAGCGATCGGGTCCGCCGGATTGAGTTGGCGACGAGCATCATCGGTCACGTGGCCGGCATCGGCGAGACCTGTTATAGCGGGGACGGGGGCCCGGCCTCCGAGGCCGGTCTGTATCTGCCGTTGGATGTGGCGTTTGATTCCAAGGGAGACCTCTACATCTGCGATTCCGGCAGCAACCGGATCCGCCGGGTGGAGATGAAGACCGGCATCATCGACACGGTCGTCGGAACCGGCGAGTTCGGGTTCAACGGCGACGGCCCGGCGGTCGAGGTGAATCTGACCTATCCAAGCGCGATCGCCTTCGATTCCAGAGACCGCCTGTTTATCGTGGATACCCAGGCGCATCGAATCCGGATGTACGACCCGGAGACGAACCAGGTGACCTCGATCGCCGGAACGTGGTCGCGTGAGGATGACGACCGGGACAGCCCGTTGATCGCCAAAAACCTTGTGGTTTTGTCCGGCGACGCCATCGGCATTGATTTCAGCGATGACCATGGGTGGCTGCGTCCGGAATGCTCACCCGATTCGGTGGACATGAACGTATACTTGGACGACGGCAAGCCGGGGTCGGAGGTTCGGCTACACGATCCAGTCGCCATTACCGTCGATGCGAACGACGACGTTTACGTGGCCGATAAGGGCAGCAATCGGCTCCGGAAGATTGACATGAAGACAAAAGTGGTCACGACCGTGGCGGGAAAATGTTTTTACGGGTACGACGGTGATGGGAAGCCGGCGACGCAAGCGATGCTGAACGCCCCCGAGGCCGTCATCTTCGACCCTGCCGGCAACCTGTACATCTCGGATGCCATGAACCACCGGGTCCGTCGCGTGGAGGCGGGGACGGGTCTCATCACGACGGTGGCCGGAAACGGCGACAGCGGCTATAAGGACTCCGGAAACATGGGTGGGTGCGGGATGGCCAAGTTCGTCAAGGCCGTGGACAAGGAGATGATCAAGCACGGGGACGGTCGCATCGCCGTCGAAGCCGTGGTCAACTCCCCGTCTGGTCTTACGCTGGACTCCAACGGGTTTCTGTATATCTCTGAACGTGGCGAGAACAAAATCCGTCGGTTGAAGCTGTACTAGCGCTCTTCCTCCCTGTTAGGGAGGCCTTATGCGTGTTGAGAATGGGGGTTGTTATGGGTTGGATGTTTCCTGCCGCCACGATGCATCGCCGCATGCCGATGCTGCTGCTGGTTTCCGCGCTCATGCTGGTCCTCGGACTCGATGGTTTCGGTGTCCAGGTCGTCAGCTCACAGGGCCTCTACATCCGGTCCTATTTTACCGCCGGTGAGCTTCCCTTTGATCCCAAGTCGCCGGATTGGGAGAAGGCGAGCCCGATGGTTCTCCCGCTCAGCGGACAGGTAATCACTCGACCGACTCTCCCCGATCCGACGATCAAAGCACTTACGGTCCGGTCTCTTCACAACGGAAAGGAGATGGTGTTTCTTCTGGAGTGGCAGGACCCCACGAAGAACGATCGGTTGACGCCCGGAACCTTCCGGGATGGGGCGGCGATGGCTTTCCCGCTCGGCGATGCGCCGGCGTTCTTCTGCATGGGGCAATTGGACCACTACTTGAACATCTGGCATTGGAAGGCCGACTGGCAGACCGATATCGAGCGGCGGAAGGCGAAGGAGGCGGAGCGGAAAGCGGGTGGTGTCGAGGGGGAAGTGCGGAGATTCGAGGTCATTCCGCGCAGGGCCTCATCGGTGGAGGATCTCCTGGGCGGAGGGTTCAGCACGCTGACCAGCAAGCGAGGACAGGGGACCGTGCTGGGGAATGCGGTTTGGGAGCAGGGGCGGTGGAAGGTGGTCTACAAACGGTCCTTGGAGACGCGTGACCCGGACAACGATGCCACATTCAGCCCCGGCCGTACCCAGACGATGGCCTTTGCGGTGTGGAACGGTGAGAACAAGGAGCGCAACGGACAGAAGGCCGTGGCGCCCTGGCTCCAATTAATCATTGATCCGGTATCGTAAGGGCGAGAGCCGAGATGGGTCAACGCGGAAGTCAGAGGATGGGTGCAGGGTATATGCGTTACATGGGAGTGCTTCTCGGCGGGATTGTCTTTGGTGGGATGCTCGGCTTGACTTTGGCGTCCGCGTTCGAGTCTTCCGAAAAAGCCGTGGCTTCGAACACGAAGGCCGACGGCGAGAAGAAAGCCGACGCCATCATCGCGATGGCCGAGCAGTTCGGGTTGATCGTCGGGCCGGTGACCGAAGACATCCGCAAGGAATTGAATCTCAGGTCGGCGGAAGGCGTGGCGGTCTTCGAAGTCATCGGCGACAGCTTGGCGGAAGTGGCCGGCATCAAGGTCGGCGCGGTCATCGCCGAGATCAATAAGAAGCCGGTCCGGAACCTTGATGACTTCGGCCGATTGCTGGCTGAGAACCTGGACAAGGGCAATTTTACCGTTGGGACGTGGGAACCCACCAACCCTGACAACCAGGGACTAGGTCAACAGATGAATTTCCATTTTGTTCCCAAGCGCGTGGACTAGGATGTCGGGTCGTTCTCGCGAGAGGGTGTCGGGCGCAGACGGGGGCCGCGTATGAAGCGGGGCGCATTCGTGGCGGGTGTTGTGACATGTGTCCTGATCGGGATCGGGGCCGCCGTGGTCCAGGAAGGCGTCGGGCAAGAGAAGAAGATCCAGAAGGAGCCGTGGATCGAAGAGATTGAAAAAGTCTTCATCCGGTCGGAAGTCTGCCGGCAGTGCCACGACCGGCACTACGAAGAGATGGCCGGGCTTCGCGAGATGACGATGGACCTCAAACAAATGGGCCGGATTGACGCAGCCTTACTGCACGGCACGGCCTTGCCGTCGCCGATCTTCAAGGCTGTGCTGGGGGTCTGGCTCCAGACCAATCCGAGCGCCGAGAAGAGGCAGAAGTGCCTCTCCTGCCATGCTCCTGCCGTCCAGGTGTTTCCGCAACACACGGATAAGATCATCGAGCAGGTCATGACCGGCAAGGTCACGGTGGAAGGGATCAGTTGCGCCTCCTGCCACCTCGTCGAGAAGCTGGACGATGATCCCAAGAAAGTCCCGGCGTATCAATTGACCGCCGGCAAGACCATGTTCGGCCCCTTCAAGGATTCGGAAGACAACATGGTCCACACCTCCTTTCATTCGAACCTTTACAAGGGCGCTAATTTCTGCACGGCCTGCCATTTCGAAAAGCTTCGTGACCACCGCATGCCCAATATCGACAGCGAAATTCTCGAAGGGACTGTCTGTCAATCCTGCCACATGGAACAGTCCACGGGAAGTTCGACCTCGAAACGGGGCGCCTTGACCCGCGAGATCGGCCGGCACTACTTCCGCGGCATCGTGATTCCCGGTCTGATGCTCAAGAACCGGAACCTGCAGGCCGAGTGGATGCCCCGTCTTGAAATTGACGTCAAACGGAACGGGACCCGCGTGGAAGGCGAGGTGGCCGTCATGAATGGGGCCGTCCCGCACAACTTCCCCGATGGCGATCCGGTGCTCAAGCAGTTCTATATCACGGTCATGGTCAAGGATAAGAAGGGCCGCACGCTGGGCTCAACACAGAAGGTCTTCGGCACCCCTTACGCCCAGCTCCTCGACCAACCCCTGGGCGATATCCTGGTGAAAGGGGGAACGACCAAACGGATCCCCTTCGCCCTCACGTTGAGCGAGGAGGCCGAAGGGTGGACGATCGACGCCCTGTTGACGTACAGCCTGATTCCGAAGCCGGAACCGGAGCTGCTGAACGGTTATTTGAAGACCCTCCCGACGGATGCCGAGCGGGAGCGCGTGAAGCGCCTCCTTGCGGACTATGCGGAACCCCGCATTCTGACGTTCAGAACGAAGCCTCTCTAAGCCACCCCGCCTTGCGTGGCTGCATACTGGGAACCAGGGAGCATGCGAGCTATGGGACTGACATCTCGGCAAGTCAAGGCATTCACTATCGGTCTCGCCGTTCTGGCCCTGGTGGGCGGGGCCATGTGGTACGAGGGCACCTTTGCCACGGCTCAAGAACCGCTGACTCCTGAAAAAGTTTTCCCGGCCTCTTCCAAGTGCAAGAAGTGTCATATCCGAGCCCACGAGGAATACGAAGAATCCGTGGTCGCGCGAGCCATCGTGACCCCGACATTCCGGGCCATGCTGGAGGATTATGCCAGCAAGGGGAAGGACAAGCGGTATTGCTTGAACTGCCACGCGCCCCAGGTGACGGTCTTTCCTGATTTGTCCGATTCGATGGTCAAGCAGATCATTTCCGGAGACCCGACGTTCGAAGGCGTCGGCTGCATCCAGTGTCATCTCATCAAGGCCGTCAACCCGAACCCCAAACCGGGCCAGCCCTCGGTTAAATTGGAGCCCGGGCGGACCGTCTATGGAGGCTACAAGGACTTCCTTGAGAGCAAGGCCCACGATTCACAGTATCTTGATATCTTCAAGAAATCCGACCTCTGTCTTGCCTGCCATACCATCGCCCCGCCGGGCATTCCCGAGGCTGAGGCCGTCGGCAACTGGAAGGGCAGCAAGGCGGCCAAGGACGGCAAGACCTGCCAAACCTGCCACATGCCCCAGGGGTTTGACGCTTCCGCCAACGAGGAGAAAAAGCGGGATATCGCCGGGCATGAGTTCAATGGGAAAACCGAGGCTCTCAGAAAGCAGGCTTTCGACCTGGATTATGAGACTGAGGTTCAGGGAGGACAGACGAAGCTGACGCTCAAGGTGAAGAACCTCGTCCCGCATAATGTCCCGACCTCCCATCCGATCTGGAATCAGGTTTACCTCCAGGTCAGCGTCAGGGGGCTGAATCTCAGGGAGGTCTTCAGCGAGAAGCGCGTCTATGGCCGGACGTTCGTGGACGCGAAGGGCAACAAGACGCTGATGGACCACGACGCGGTCAAGATGGTGGAAGATACGGTCCTCAAGGCGGAGGAGACTCGCGTGGAGACCTTCACCTTCCCGACCCCGCAGGGAACGCCCTCCTTCGACACGTTGATTTCAATTCACTACGGCACGGCGGCCGACCGGTGGACCGAGGCCTTTGCCAAGCGGGTGGCGTCCTTTACACCCAGAGGACACACGGACCCGGTCTTCAAGCCTTCGGAGATCACCCGCCGATGCGGGAATACGAAAACCGCGGAGGGGAAATTGAGAAAGCTGCCGTGTCCGTGACGGGCGCGGCCCCGCGCTATTCGAATACCACGGTGGAGCCGGGCGACTTCGTGCGGAAAATCTGGATCGCCGCGTAAATGTTCTTGGCGGGCTGGTTGAGGACGAGCTCCGATTCCGTGATATGCGTGTCGATCAACTCGAACGGCCCGCCGCTGTAATAGAGCCGACACCTGTCCATCTGGCAGTTCTTGTACACGTGGTTGTCCAGCACCAAGTCCTCCTTGGTGAAGGTCTTTTGATCCACCACGATGTATTGCGGTTCCACGGGCATAGCCACCGAGTCTGGCGTTAGGGACTAAGCAACTATAGCAGGTCGCCTCGGCCTCGGCAAGCCTCACCACCTCGCTCATCGGCGGTTTTTCACTGGGAAAGCTGTTTGCCGCCTCTGCGGTCGCATGGCTTGAACTGAAGAATGGGTCCGTATAGAATGAGCGGCCATTTCATCGCTACTGTTGAGCTATCGCCACCACTGCGTAAAAGGAGATCAGCTTGATGGATCGGACCGCTGGGATCGTTCTGTTTGCCGTCGTGGCGGCGTTCGTCGGGATCGCCTACGGCGCCTATTTGATTCAATGGATTCTGAAGCTGGAAGAGGGATCCGAGAAGATGAAGGCCATCGCAAAGGCGATACAGGAAGGGGCCAATGCCTACCTGAACCGCCAATATACCACGGTGGCCTACGTCGCCGCCGGGTTGTTCGTGATCCTCTGGGCCGCCGGGCTCTGGTCCGAGAAGTTCGGTTTTCTGACGGCCGTCGGCTTTCTCATCGGCGCCGTCGCCTCCGCGTCGGCCGGGTACGTCGGGATGAAAATCGCCGTCCGCGCTAACGTGCGGACCGCGCAGGCGGCGCATGGAGGCCTCAACGCGGCGCTGCAGGTGGCGTTCAAGGGCGGGGCGGTGACGGGGCTGCTCTTGATCGGCTTGGGCTTGTTCGCCGTCGCCGGATTCTATTACGTAGCGAAGGGGATAGCCGGGAGCGAGAAAGCCGTGCACGCGCTCCTCTCGCTCGGGTTCGGGGGAAGCCTGATTTCGGTCTTCGCGCGCGTGGGGGGCGGGATCTTCACCAAGGCGGCTGATGTGGGCGCCGATTTGGTGGGAAAAGTCGAAGCGGGGATTCCCGAGGACGATCCCCGGAACCCCGCCGTCATCGCCGACAATGTGGGCGACAATGTGGGCGACTGCGCCGGCATGGCCGCCGACCTGTTCGAGACCTATGCGGTCACGACCGTCGCGGCGATGGTCCTGGGCTTCACGCTCTTTAAGGGCGCCGGGGAACAGAGCCTCACGGCCGCGCTGCTCTATCCGTTGTTGCTGGGTGGGATCACGATCTTTGCCACGATCGTCGGGATCTGGTTCGTGAGAGTCGGCGAAAGCGGGAGCATCATGGGCGCGCTCTACAAGGGACTGTTTTGGGCCGGAGGCGTGGCTGCGGTGGGCTTCTATCCAGCCACGATCTGGCTGATGGACGGCGTGGGCGGCGTGAGCGGCTTGGCCTACTATGTGAGCGCGCTGATGGGCCTGGGCGTCACGATCGCGCTCGTCTTCATCACCGACTATTACACCTCCAAAAGCTTCAAGCCGGTTCAAGGCATCGCCAAGGCCAGCGAGACCGGCCACGCCACCAACATTATTGCGGGGCTGGCGGTCGGCATGCAGGCGACCGCGTGGCCGGTCGTGGTGATCGGTGCGGCAATCCTCGGGAGCTATATCGTCTGCGGCGGCATGGAAGGGGCCGGTCTCTACGGCGTCGCCGTCGCGGCCGTCTCCATGCTGTCCATGGCCGGCATCGTGGTCGCGATCGACGCCTTCGGCCCGATCACGGACAACGCCGGCGGCATCGCCGAGATGGCGCATCTTGACAAGGAAGTTCGGGGCATCACGGACCCGCTGGACGCGGTCGGCAATACCACCAAGGCGGTCACCAAAGGATACGCGATCGGATCCGCCGGCCTGGCCGCGGTCGTCCTCTTCGCCGAGTATGCCCGCGCGGTTGGTGGGGAGAAGAGCGTCGGCGGGTTCGATCTCTCGGACCCTAACGTCATCGTCGGCTTGCTGCTCGGCGGGATGCTCCCGTTCATGTTCGGGTCCCTGTGCCTGAAGGCGGTGGGAGAAGCCGCCGGCGAGGTCGTCGGCGAGGTCCGCCGGCAGTTCCGCGAGATCAAGGGGATCATGGAAGGGACGGGCAAGCCGGAGTACGGCACCTGCGTGGACATTGTGACGAAGGCCGCCATCCAGAAGATGATGATTCCCGGGGCGATCCCGGTTGTCTCTCCTATTCTGATCGGCTTCATCCTCGGACCCAAGGTGCTCGGGGGCGTCCTGGTCGGCACCATCGTGACGGGTCTCTTCGTGGCGATCTCGATGACCAGCGGCGGTGGCGCATGGGATAATGCCAAGAAGTTCATCGAAGAGCAGGGCAAGAAGGGATCGGAGACTCACAAGGCCGCGGTCACCGGCGACACGGTCGGCGACCCTTATAAGGATACGGCGGGCCCGGCCATCAACCCGATGATCAAGGTCATCAACATCGTCGCGTTGTTGATCGTGTCCTTGATTGTCTAGAATGGGCCGTCCATTCATTCTTGACGAGTGTTTCTTCCGTAGGGTATGCTGAAAACGTGGAGGCCTAGGTGAGAACCTCCACCTGAGACGTTGGGCGCCAAGGAGCCTGGGAGAGCCGAAATGGAGAAACAGGAGAAGAAGACGGACGCCAAGCGGGGGGGCGCGCAGGCCAAGGACGACGTCAAAGCCAATCCGAAGGCCGTCGAGGCCGGCAAGAAACTCAAAGAGGAAATGGATAAGCTCGTGGACGAAATTGACGACGTGCTCGAAGAAAATGCTGAAGAGTTCATTAAGAATTACGTTCAGAAGGGCGGAGAGTGAGGATCTCAGCCGTCCTGCTCGGCTTTCTTTTAACCCTGCCTCCCCCAGCCACAGTCCAATCGGTCACGCTTCCTCCTCACCCGGATGACAAGAGCGGTTTCGAGGACCGGCCTCCAGAGGGGTTGTTTATCTCAATCGTTATGGCTCACGGCCAGGAACTGGTCATGGGCAAGTACCGCAGTTATGAAATCGTACCGGTCAAGCCCAGCGAGTCCTTCTCCGCCGACGTTCCGGAGATTTTCGTCGTCTTCCAAGTCCATCCCCACTATAATGCGTATCAGGTCTTCGGTCGGTGGTTCGTCGAAAACAGTGAAGGAGTCGCTCGGAACCACTTGCTCGGCACCGATTCAATGTATCTGGCGCTCGAGGACGAATCGGGGTACGTGTCCCTGAAGCGGCCGAGTGCCGGCTGGCCGGTCGGGGATTACAAAGTCGAGATTCACATCGGGATGAAGATCACGGACATCAGCCAGGTCGGCACCCTGCGTTTCAAGGTCCTTCCCCCCAAGACGGCCTCCTGAGAGGGCCGTTACCAAGGCTCTGAGGCTTCTCCCGCCGGCTCCTCTGGTTTTACGCTTAGGGTTTCTTATCCCTTGTTTGACAATGGTATTCCCCTAGACTATGATTCGGATCGAAGTCCGCGCGGTGCGAGTCGGCTTCTAAGGAGCGCGCGTGTCCTATCCGGCTTCCAGGGAATGGGTGATCCGGCCTCACGACCCCGCGGTGCGCAGGGCCTTATCCCAAGCCCTGGGCCTGCACTCGGTGACGGCTGCGGTCCTGGTGGCGAGGGGACATCGCACTTCCGACGACGCCCGGGCGGCTCTGGCCGAAGTGGAAGAGCCGGGACCCGATCCCTTCCTGCTCCCGGACATGGAGAAGGCGGTGGACCGGATTCATCGCGCGGTCCGATGCCGAGAACGGGTTCTCGTCTACGGGGATTACGACGTGGACGGGGTTTGCGCCACGAGCCTCTACCTGGGCTTTTTGAAGGAACTGGGCCACACGGTCGGGTTCTGTATCCCCCACCGATTGAAGGCCGGATACGGACTCAATGCTCACGCCGTCAGACGGATTGCCGCGTCCGGTGTGTCCTTGCTCATTACCGCCGATTGTGGCACCACATCGCACGGGGACATTGCTCTGGCCCAGTCCCTGGGCACGGACGTCATCGTGACGGATCACCACCTGCCGGGAGCAACCCTTCCTCCAGCCTTGGCGGTGTTGAATCCCTGTCGGGCCGATTCCGCTTATCCGTTTCAGGGGCTTTGCACGGGTGGACTTGCTTACAAAGTGGCGACGGCTTACGCTACAAAGTACGGTCCGGCAGGCGTAGATCCTGATGGTCATCTTGACTTGGTCGCCCTGTCCACGGTCGCGGATGTGGCCCCGCTTCAGGCTGAGAACCGAAGGATGGTCCGGCAAGGGCTCCGCGCGATCTCTGCCGGCGGTCGCCCCGGAGTCCGCGCCTTGAAGGCCGTTGCCGGAATAGATGGGCCTTGCGGGGTGGGGACGGTCGGGTTCACGCTGGCTCCCCGTATCAATGCGGCGGGCCGTTTAGGGGATGCCGGCGATGCCGTGCGTTTGCTGCTCACGGGGGACCAGCGTGAAGCCGAGGATCTGGCCGGAGTGCTCGACCGTCTGAATCGGGAGCGGCAACAGATCGAGGAACAAGTCACCGCCGAGGCCGTCCAGAGCGCCGCGCATTCGGCGAGCGGCCCGATCGTGCTGGCCTCCCGGTCATGGCATCCTGGAGTGGTCGGGATCGTCGCGGGCCGGCTCGTGGAGCGGTATCATCGGCCGGCCGTACTGATCGCGCTGAATGAGGATGGGGTTGGTAGGGGATCGGCGCGGAGCATCGCCGGCGTCAATATGTTCGAGGCAATCGCACAATGTCGGGACTACCTCGACGCCTTCGGCGGGCATGCGGCGGCCGCCGGTCTGACCATCCGCGAAGAGCGGATTCCGGCCTTTCGGGACCGCTTGGCGGCGGCGCTGGACGCGGAGCTGAGCGGCGCGACTGCGCGTCCGCGGCTGGTCTGCGATGCCGAAGTGGAACCCGGCGAATGCTCCCCTGTTGCGGCCCGCGAACTCGTGCGGCTGGGTCCGTTTGGGGCGGGGAACCCCGAACCCATCCTGGTCCTCAGAGGGCTTCGGATCGTTTCAGCGAGGAAGGTCGGGCACAACCATCTCAAGCTGGCGGTGACACGCACCGGCGGGAACCTGCTGGACGCCATCGGCTTCCGCATGGGTTCCTTGGAGTCGCAGGGGCTCTCGCCGGCCGATCCGGTGGACCTGGCCGGCGCCCTCGAGATCAATGCCTGGAACGGGGCGGACCGGGTGCAGCTTCGCCTCAAAGATCTGCGGGCAAGTGTGGATCGGTAACACGCGCATGGCGACGACGACCGTCACGGACATCCACGACCTGATCGAGAAGGTCCAGCGTTATAACCCCTTCGCCCAGGTGGACCTGATCCGCAAGGCGTACGACTTCTCGGCCCGGGCCCACGAGGGCCAGGTGCGCCGTTCCGGCGAACCCTACCTGCGACACCCTCTGGCCGTGGCCGAGGTCCTGACGGCCTTGAAGTTGGACGTCCCGGCCATCGTTGCCGGCCTCCTCCACGACACGGTCGAGGATACGGTCTGCACGCAGGAGCAAATCGAGGAGACATTCGGGAAGGACGTGGCCCGTCTCGTAGACGGCGTCACCAAGATCGGCCAGATTCACTTCAAGAGCTATGAAGAAAAGCAGGCCGAGAATTTCCGCAAGATGCTGATTTCGATGGCCGACGACATCCGGGTCATCCTGATCAAGCTTGCCGACCGCCTACACAACATGCGGACCTTGGAGCACCTCAACCCCTCACACCAGATGAAAGTCGCGCAGGAGACGCTTGAGATCTACGCGCCTCTGGCGAACCGGCTCGGCATCGGCTGGATGCGGGCGGAACTCGAGGACCTCTGCTTCAGGGCGCTGAAGCCCGACGTGTACGCGGCGCTCGCCGAGCGGGTCACCAAACGGGTCGAGGAGCGCGAGCGGTACATCCGTGAAGTCATCGGCATCGTGCGGGCCAAGCTGGCCGAGCACGGAATTGTCGGAGAGATGGCCGGCCGCCCCAAGCACCTATACTCCGTTTACCAGAAGATGGAGCACCAGGGCATCTCCTTCGATGAGGTCTACGATCTGACCGCCATCCGGGTCATCACCGACACTCAGATGAACTGTTATGCCATCATGGGCCTCATCCATTCGCTCTGGAGGCCGGTCCCGGGTCGTTTCAAGGACTACATCGGGGTTCCCAAGTCCAACCACTACCAGTCTCTTCATACTACCGTGGTCGGGCCGAAAGGCGAGCATGTGGAGTTTCAGATTCGGACGCGCGAGATGCACCGGATCGCCGAGGAAGGGATCGCGGCGCACTGGACGTACAAGGAACGGGGCGAGATTGACGAGACGGAGAAACGCGTCTTCACATGGCTCCGCCAGCTCCTCGAATCGCACCAGGACCTGGCCGACAACCGTCAGTTCATGGAATCGGTCAAGCTGGACCTCTATTCGGACGTCGTCTACGTATTCACTCCCAAAGGGGCCGTGAAGGAGCTGGTGAAGGGCGCCACGCCCATTGACTTCGCGTACGCCATCCACACCGAGATCGGCGACCACTGCAGCGGAGCCAAGGTCAACGGGAAGATGGTGCCGCTCAAGTACCAGCTCCACAGCGGTGATACCGTGGAGGTCATGACCGCTCCCACCCAAATTCCCCACAAGGACTGGCTCAAGTTCGTCAGGACCCCGCGCGCCAAGAACAAGATCAAGCACTGGCTGCGGGCGGAAGAGGCCAAGCGCAGCTTGGAGATCGGCAAGCGGCTGCTGGAGCGGGAGCTTCGTCGGCACAGCCTGGCGTTGGGTCCCTTGCTGAGGGGCTCCCGAATGCAGGAGGTCGCGAAGGAGTCGGGCTTGGCCGGCCCCGAAGAACTGATCACGGCGATCGGGTACGGCCGGATCTCCGCCGTCCATGTCGCCAACCGGCTGTCTCCTGAGGGGGCGGAACGGCCCGCCGCCGAAACCGGGCCCGTGACAGACCTCGAAGATAAGGCCGTCGCCAAGCGGGGCGCGACCGGGGATGAAAAGGGCGTCAAGGTCCGGGGCATCAACGACCTCATGATGCATCTGTCCAAGTGCTGTGGCCCTGTTCCGGGCGACCGCATCATCGGCTACATCACCCGCGGCCGCGGCCTGACCATCCACACCGTGGACTGTCCCAACATGGATGCCCTCGACTACGACAAGGCGCGTCTCGTGGAGGTGGATTGGGACACGGCGCATATCGCTGCCGTCCCCGTCAAGATCACCACGTTGACCATAGACAAACCGGGCATGCTGGCGAACGTCTCGGCGGCCATCACGAACGCCGACGCCAACATCAGCCGGGCCGAGATCACGACGCGGGAGGACCGGAAGGCCGTGCTCGACTTTATCGTCGAGGTTCAGAACACGGGCCATTTGGACCGCGTCCTCAAGGCCATCGAACGGATCGACGGCGTGCTTCATGCCCGCCGCGTGCGGATCTGGCAGGACACCAAGTGAACCGGTCGGCGCTCGCGTGGAGCGTGCTCGGGGTGTTGGCCGTCGGTGTGGCCTCTCTCTCCGGCGTTGCACTGGCGGCGGATGAAGTCGTCGTCTATTCAGGGCGGAAGGAGAGCGCGATCAAGCCGGTGGTGGAGGCCTTTCAGAAAAAGACCGGCATCCCGGTCAAGCTCAAGGTCGGCAAGACCTCCGGGTTGGCGAACGAACTGATCCAGGAGAAGGCGCGTCCGCGAGGGGATGTCTTCATCGCGACGGAGGCCGGGGTGATGGAGGTCTTGGCGAAGAACGGCGTCCTGGAGACCTACGTGCCGTCCGCCGCCAAGGGTCTGGAGCCCGGCCTGCGCGACAGGGAAGGACGCTGGACCGGCATCTCCTCGCGCGCCCGCGTGCTCATCTATAACCGGACCTTGGTCGGGGACAAGGATGTTCCTCGTTCCGTGCTTGAGTTGACCGATCCCAAATGGAAGGGGAAGATCGCCATCGCCAGCACGCGGGAGCGGACGACCTTGTCCTGGGTATCCGCGCTGGTCGCCGCCAAGGGGGCCGACTTCGCCAGGGACTACCTCGCCGGACTCCAGGCGAATGGATTAAGGATCGTTCCGGACAACACGGACGTGTGGCAAGGGGTGGGGCGCGGCGAGTTCGCCCTCGGCCTCACCAACTCGCCCAATTATTTCCTGGCACGCAAGGCGGAATACCCGGTCGGCGTGGTCTATCCGGATCAGGAGGACGGCGGCCTGGGGACCCTCTTGAATCTGAATGCGATCGCGCTGGTGAAAGGCTCGCCGAGTCAGGACGCCGCCAAACGATTCATTGAGTTCGTGCTGTCGTCGGAGGGCCAGCGGATTCTGATTGACGGCGCCTACGAGATTCCGCTCAAGCCCGACATCATTGATCCGGCCCCGTTGACGGGATTTCGCAGGACGCCCGTGAGCGAGGAACAACTGGCGGAGCTGGCGGAGCCGACCCTCAAGCTGCTGGCCGGGATCGGGTCGGAGTGGTGAGCGGGAGGCCTCAACCTTGCGACGATTGATGTTGCTAAGACTGTCGTGGTTGACCGTGACCCTCCTGACTGTTGTGGCCCTATGCGGGCCGGCCGAGCCCCTATGGGCCGGCGGTCTCGACCGGGACGCGCTGAAAAAGGGAATGACGCTCAACGAGGTAGTGCAGGCCCACGGGCAGCCGGTCCGGATGGAATGGGTCAACCTGAAGGGTCAGGCGGTGTTCTTCCTGTTCTATGAGGCCGAGGACTGCCTGCTGTGCCTGAGGGCGATCCTGGGCAAGGATGTCCTCACGCAGGAGGATGGACGGACTGTTCTTCCCCTGGGGTTCGTCACCGAGCGGCTGGCCGGCTGGGGCCTGAAATTCTACGAACAAACCAAGTTCCCCGAGTGACGGCCGATGAAAATCCTGATGCTGGCGAGCGAGGCGGTCCCGTTGGCCAAGACGGGCGGCCTGGCGGACGTCGTGGGGGCGCTCTCGTTTGAGTTGGCGCGGTTGGGGCAGGAGGTCCGGCTGGTTGTGCCGCGCTATACCGGGTTCGAGGTCGCCGCGGCCGGTCTGCGGGAGGCTCACACGATCCCCGTGCCGACGCGCGAAGGGCACCTCGATGTAGGGATCGAAATCGGCGCGCTGGGGGACGGAACGGTTTCGCTCGTCTGCGTCCGGTATGATCCCTTCTTCGCCCGCCCCGGGCTCTATGGTGAGGCCGGCGGCGGCTATTCCGATAATCTGGAACGGTTCGCCTTCTTCTGCCGGGCGGCGCTGGAGGCATGCGCGCAATCAGACTGGACGCCGGATGTGCTGCATGCGCATGACTGGCAGGCGGCGCTCGCCGTCGTCTATTTGAAGACTCTCTATCAGGCCGACCCCCGGTGGGCCGCGACCCGCTCCTTCTTCACCATCCACAATATGGGTTACCAAGGGCTCTTTCCCGTGTCGGAGTATCCCGCGACCGGCCTCCCATGGTCGGAATACACCCCGGAGCGCCTTGAATTCTACGGACAGGTGAATCTGCTGAAGGGCGGGCTGGTGTACGCGGACCTCCTCAGCACGGTCAGCCCTACGTACGCCCGCGAGATTCAGACGGGCGAGTTCGGGAACGGCCTCGAGGGCGTGCTCCAGGTTCGCAAGGACCGGCTCTTCGGGGTGACCAACGGCATTGATTACGACGCGTGGAATCCGGCGACCGATCCACACGTGCCGGCCCGCTACTCGGCGGACGATCTTTCCGGGAAGAAGGCCTGCAAGGCCGCCCTCAAGCGGGAGATGAAGCTGCCCCCACGCGATGTTCCGCTGGTGGGCCTGGTGTCCAGGCTGGCCTTCCAGAAGGGGATTGACTTAATCGTGGACATGCTTCCGAAGCTGCTGGCGTTGGACGTTCAAATGGTGGTGCTGGGAAGCGGCGAGCCTTCCTATCACGCGCTCTTGACGGGGCTCAGCGAGCGCTATCCCGACAAGCTGGCCGTGCGTCTTGCGTTCGACGATGGATTGGCGCACCGGATCGAGGCCGGGGCGGACCTCTTCCTCATGCCTTCCCGGTACGAACCCTGCGGGCTTAACCAACTCTACAGTCTCCGGTACGGGACGGTGCCCATCGTCCGAAGAACCGGGGGCTTGGCGGACACGGTCGTCCCCTATCTGCCGGTCCCCAATGCGGGGGCGACGGCCACGGGCTTCGCCTTCGAAACTCCCCACCCTGAAGTGCTGCTGAGCACCATTCTCCTGGCCTTGCGGGTGTATCGAGACAAGGAGGAGTGGCATGCCTTGATGCGGCGGGGTATGCGGCAGGACTTCTCCTGGGAGCACTCCGCCCGGCAGTACGTGGACTTGTACCTGCGCGTCCTAAACAATCCCCAGCAGATATAGAGACGGGGAAGGAAAGGTTATGGCCGCTTCCGCGCTGGCTTTTCGTGGAAGACCGCGCTAGACTCATTTTTGTCTTTCCCGGGCTTGAGGTCTTCCATGCCACGCCGGTCCTCTCTGCTGACCCTCATCGCTTGCGCTATCTTCGCCTTGGCTGCTCCCATGGTCCTGGCCGATACCTGGGTGTGCCCGCAACCAGACGGGGCGGAGCTCTATACCGACCGCGCAGAGCCCGGATGCCGGAAGTTGGGAGGAGACAGTTCCGTTCAGATTTATAAGGGAGCCTCCCACCATCCTTCTTTCCAGATGTCTTCCACGCCGGCGCCTTCTTTGTCACCAAAAGCGTCTCTGCCTTCCATGCCGGCTAAATTGAAATCGCGTCCGATCCCCTCAACCACCCGCCAAGTGCCCATCCTCCTGGTACATGATCTTCCGTCCTCGGTGCGGGAAAAGGGCTTCTACTTAGCCGATCGCGGCGAGATTGCCCTCGTGGATCTGAGGATCGCCTACGTCGCGGACGGGACCGGCCCACGCGTGTCCTCCGATGATCACTTTCAGGAGACCAGCAGGATGGCTCTCGAAACCGCCGTTTACGCGGCGGCGAAGGCGATGGGGTATGACCCGCAGTTTCTTGAGGTCCGCCTGTCCATCCAGACCGTGCTCCTACAACGCGCGCTCACGATTGACGGGCCCAGCGCCGGCGCGATGTGGGCCGTGGCCGTCGCGTCTGCCATCCTCGGCGATTCAATCCGTCCGGATGTCTGCATGTCGGGAGCCATCACAGGGAAGCTGGAGGTGGGACCGGTCGGAGGCTTGGAGGAAAAGATCAAAGGGTGCCGTCAGCTCAATTTCAGGGAGATGATCATCCCTTCCGACCAGACCTCAACAGATTTGTTTTTCAAGGGGAAGGGGTACGAGATCAAGCTCACGGAAGTCAGGACACTGGCCGAAGCCTATGCGGCGGCGACGGGTCAGCCGCTTCGGGTGGTGGAGTAACTCGTCTGACGCCTACCTGGGTCACGCCGACTGTCGTCGGCATCGTGCTTGCGACGTTTCTCTCGGACTTCAGCCATGAGATGTGCACTGCCGAATGCGTAAACCCTAGGAGGTAACGATGCCAATTCCTTTGTCCATCGGGCTCTTCGTGCTTGCGGGACTCTGTGAAATCGGCGGAGGCTATCTGGTCTGGCTCTGGCTGCGGGAGGGCAAGCCGATCGGCTACGCCTTTGCCGGGGTCGTGGTGCTGATAATGTACGGCATCATTCCCACGTTTCAGCCGGCGCACTTCGGGCGTGTGTATGCGGCCTACGGCGGGCTTTTCATCGTCTTGTCGCTCCTGTGGGGGTGGGGGCTGGACGGCATTCGTCCGGACCGGTTCGATGCCATCGGGGCGGTCTTGTGCCTCACAGGTATGGCCGTGATCATGTATTGGCCGAGAGCCTAGCGTCTGAATGTTTGCTCGGCTGAAATTGGCGGGGCAACGTTTCCGGCACGAACTGAGAGCCTATCGGTTCATGCTCCAAGACAGTCGAGTGCCGAGGCCGGCAAAGTGGCTGCTCGGCTTGGCAGTCGGCTATGCGTTATCCCCCATTGACCTCATCCCTGATTTTATTCCGGTCATCGGTCATTTGGATGATGTCATTATCATTCCCGGGCTCATCTTCCTGGCTCTGAAGATGATTCCACCAGAAGTCATTGAAGAGTGCAGGACGAGGGCACAACAGGATTTAAATCAGATGTCTGGATAAAGCACGACCCATGTGCCATGTGCTTGACCCTCTTGGCATGCATCTGATAGGCTTATAAACGTAAGGCGATGGGGTTCGCCTTTGACCGCCGTGTCCACGGCTGATGACCCCTACCGAGGTGACCCGGTAGGGGTTTTTTGTTGCCCCGATCCCACCGGAGATGTGCGGGCTCGAGGGCGGAGAGAGGGGTCAGTCATGGAAGCGACGTGGGGGATTGCGGCTGTCTGGATCGGTATGGCCCTTGCGGCCACGTTGATCTCGATTCGAATCGGCGTTTCGGTGGCGCTGGTCGAGATCGTGGTGGGCACCATCGGCGGGAACCTGCTGGACCTCAGGCTCACGCCCTGGATCAACTTCCTGGCGGGGTTCGGCAGCATCGTCCTCACCTTTCTTGCCGGAGCCGAAATTGACATTCAGGCTATGAAGGACAAGTGGCGGGAAACCCTCTCCATCGGGTTCGCGTCGTTTTTGATGCCGTTCTTGGGCGCCGGTGCCTATGCCTACTGGGTGGCCGGATGGTCTCTGGAGGCGTCTGAGATCGCCGGCATCGCGCTCTCTACCACGTCAGTGGCGGTCGTGTACGCGGTGATGGTCGAGCGAGGGTACAACGAAACCGGGTTCGGCCAGATGATCCTGGCGGCCTGCTTCATCACGGACCTCGGAACGGTACTGGCTCTCGGGCTCCTGTTTGCCGACTACGACTGGCATCTGGTGGCGTTCGGGGCGGGGACAGGGCTGGCCTTGTGGCTCTTGCCGCGTTTTACCCCGTGGTTCTTTGCCAGGGTCGGCAGCCGGATCAGCGAGCCCGAAACGAAATTTCTCCTCTTGACCCTCTTCGCCCTAGGCGGGCTGGCGCAGGCCGCCAAAAGCGAAGCGGTCCTGCCGGCATATCTGGTTGGGATGGTGTTGGCACCGTTCTTCCTCGCCAACAAGACCCTAGCCCAACGGATGCGGGTGATCGCCTTCACGATCCTGACGCCATTCTATTTCTTGAAAGCCGGTGTACTTGTCGGTTTGAGCGCCATCCTCAATAGCGTCGGCTTGATCGGGATTTTCCTGGGCGTGAAAGTCGCCGCCAAGTTCATCGGCGTCTGGCCGCTCACCCACGCCTTTCGACTCGGGCAGCGGGAAGGGCTGTACCTTACCCTGTTGATGTCCACGGGCTTGACCTTCGGTACGATCTCCGCATTGTATGGCCTTTCAAATCATTACATCACGGAGGAACAGTATGCCATCCTAGTCACGGTCGTGATCTTAAGCGCAGTGGTGCCAACGTTGATTGCTGAGCGTTGGTTTGCACCAGGAGGTGAGCCTGGAGAAGAAGCTCTTGAACGTCGGTCTTCGGCTCGATAGGACTTGGGAGCCGCAGGCGACAAGCCGATAGCGACCAGTCCTCAAAAGGAGATGCGTATGTGGCGCAAAATTCTGGTTGGGCATGATGGATCGGAAGGGGCCAAGAAGGCCCTATCGGTCGCTGTCACTTTGGCATCGCAACTCGAGGCCGAGATCCATACCATTTCGGTCGAAGAGAAACTCCCGCACTACGCGGCGACGGTTGGGGAGGTGATGGAGAGCAAGCAGGAAGCGGCGGAGTATTTTCGGAAGATTGCTGCGGAAGCGCAACAGACAGCCAAGGCGGCTGGTGTGACGCTCCGATGCCATGTGCTGCCAGGTCACGAAGTGGAAACGATCGTGACCTTCGCCAAGGACCACGGGTTCGATCTCCTGGTCATCGGCTTCATGGGCCACTCGAAGATCTTCGGCCGGATCTGGGGAAGCACGTCCCAGAACCTAACCAAACTGTCGCCCTGCACGGTACTGGTCGTGAAGTGACTCGCTCGTGGGTTACGCCGACCGTCGTCGGCATCGTGCTGGCGACGTTTTTCTCGGACTTCAGTCACGAGATGTGCACGGCGGTCCTGCCGCTCTATCTCGCGACGCTAGGTCTGGGGCCTGCGGCGCTGGGCCTGATCGAGGGCGTGGCGGATTTTCTGGTCAGTCTGTCCAAGCTCGCGGGCGGTGTGGTCGGGCACCATGTTCGCCACAAGCGGCCCTGGGCGTCGCTCGGCTATCTCGTCACGACGGTGGCCACGGGTGCGATCGCGCTCGTCGGAGGGCTTGCGGCCTTGGTGTCCCTTCGGAGCGCGGCATGGGTTGGGCGCGGCTTCCGGGGACCACTGCGTGATTATCTGCTTGCAGACGCTGTAGAGCCGACCCACTACGGCCGTGCCTATGGACTCGAACGGGCCGGCGACATGCTCGGCGCGGTGGCCGGCCCGCTTATGGCAACGCTTCTTGTCTGGGCCGGAGTCGAGTTCCGCACCGTCATTCTCTGGACGTTGCTCCCGGGACTTCTTGCCGCCGGCTCGATGTTCTTTCTCACGAAGGAGCGCGAGACGCCAATCGCCCCTGCTCCGGAAAAGACCCCGGGGCAGCGACGGCAGCCCTTCCCACGCGTCTTCTGGATTTTTCTCATCGGCGTGCTCCTGTTCGGCCTCGGAGATTTTTCCCGGACGTTCCTGATCTGGCTGGCTGCCAAAGGACTGGGTGAAGATGGCAGTCACGCGGCCGGGGCAGTCTCCATTGCCGTGCTGCTCTATACGATGCACAACCTCGTGAGCGCCGGCGCGGCTTATCCTGTCGGTCGCCTCGGCGATCGCCTACCCAAACTCCGGATTCTGCTGTGGGGGTACGGGCTTGGGGTGGGCACCAACGTGCTCCTGGCTCTGTTCAGTGGCTCGCTCGGCTGGCTGGTCGCGGTCGTCGTCCTTTCAGGCGTATACATCGCCGTGGAGGAAACGTTGGAGAAGGCCGTGGCGGCGGAAATGCTCCCGCGTGAACTGCGCAGCCTGGGCTTTGGCATCCTGGCCTGCGCCAATGCCGTGGGCGACATGGCGTCGAGTCTCTATGTCGGTTTCCTGCTGGAGGCCGGACGGCCCGCCTTGGCCTTCGGCATTGCGGCAGCGGTTGGCGCGTTGGGCGCCCTCTGGATGCTGGTGGCCTTGAGAGGAAACAGATTTCAGATGCCAAGCTCTCGCACCGCAGGGTGAAGGTCGTGACGTTAGCATCTTGTAATCCGTTCGTGCTAAGGATCTCGAAGCATCTCCTTATGATCCCCCAGTTGTGCTAACCTTGGCCGACTGAGTATCACACTAAAGGGAAGCGCAATGGTCCCACCATCAGGAGAATCGCGAACGACTCCTCGTCAGCCGGCACTCCTCTTCGATCTGGACGGCACACTGGTGGACAACGTCTACGAGCATGTGTTGGCCTGGCGGGAGGCGTTCGAGCAGGCGGGGATCGAACTGGCGGTCTGGCGCATCCACCGACAGATCGGGATGAGCGGCGGGCTGTTCGTGAATGCGCTGATGCGAGAGACGGGGCGCCAGGTGAGCGCCGAGGAGGCGCAGCGGATCCAACGATGGCACCGGGAAGCGTACACGCGCATGGTTCAACAAGTTCGCCCGCTTCCAGGGGCGCGCGAACTGCTCGCGTATCTCTCAGAAAAGAAAATTCCACACGCGATCGCTACCAGCGGCTACTTAGAGACCGCGCAGCACACACTGAAAGTCCTTGATGTCCGGCCCGAGGTTCCCATCATCACCCGCGATCAAGTAGCGCACGCCAAGCCCGACCCTGATCTCTTCCTGGCAGCGGCCGAACGACTGGGCCGGTCTATCTCAGAATGCGTCGTCGTCGGAGACAGCGTCTGGGATCAATTGGCCGCTCGCCGCGCGTGGGCGCTTGGCGTCGGCCTGCTGTCCGGCGGTTACGGAGAGGAGGAGTTGATCCGTGCCGGCGCCTATCGGGTGTATCAGGATCCGGCCGATTTGATGAAGCATCTGGACGAGATCGGCATCCGCGCCGCCGGGTGATCTTCTTGAATCCCTCGCCCCACTTCGAAGGGCTCGGTGCGAACGAAACAAGATCCGTCGCTTCGTTCAGGATGACACAGCTTGGTTATCACGCGGCGCCGTGCTGCTTGAACCAGGACTGCAGGCGCTTCCAGCCGTCCTGCGCCTGATTCTTGCGATAGCTCGGCCGGTAGTCGGCATGAAAGCCGTGCGGCGTGTCCGGATAGACGATGATCTGGGAGGGATTGCCGGCTGCATTCAACGTCTTCTGCATCTGCTCGACGGTCTCCAGCGGAATGCCCTGATCGTTCCCGCCATACAGTCCCAACACCGGCGCTTTGAGGGATCCGGCCACGTCAATGGGATGTCGTGGCTGCGTCTCGGATGGCTTGCCGACCAACCGCCCGTACCAGGCCACGCCGGCCTTGAGCTGCGCGCTGTGAGCCGCGTACAGCCAGACGATCCGTCCCCCCCAGCAGAAGCCCGTGATCCCCAGCCGCTGGACATTGCCGGCCCCTGACTGCTTGGCCCACGCGACCGTGGCGTCCAGGTCGGCCATGACCTGCGAGTCCGGCACTCTGGAGACGACCTTCGTGACGATGTCGTTGATGTCGGACAGCTTGGAGACATCGCCCTGCCGCGCATACAGCTCGGGCGCGACGGCCAAGTAGCCGAGTTTGGCGAAGCGACGGCAGACGTCTTTGATGTGCTCGTGTACGCCGAAAATCTCCTGGACGACGATGACCACCGCGAAGGGCCCGCCGCGGGCCGGCAGCGCCCGGTAGGCTGGGATGCTGCCATCGCTCGTCGGGACCTTGACCTCTCCCGCCGTCAGCCCATTGGCATCCGTCGCCACCGTCTCGGCAGAGACCGGCCGAACCGCCAGCGCAAAACCCGTGGCAAGCGCGGTCATCACAAAGCCACGTCGCGTCACTTCCGCCTTCGGGATTGCCTCGAGCATGTGCTGAATGTCACGCCGGTGATCGTTCACAGTCCCTCCCTGTCCTTAAGAGATCAGCTTGGCGTCGCGGACGAGCGGGGCGATGGCCGCGATGACGCGGTCGTGGCAGACGCCGTTCGTGGCGACGAGACCTGCGCGGTTGCGAAGGTCCTGTCCGCCGTATACGAGCGGCCGCCCCGTCAGGTCGGTCATGCGGCCGCCGGCTCCGCGGAGGATGGCCTCCGGCCCGCACGAGTCCCACGCCTTGGTGAACTCCGAGGGTTCCACGTAGAAATCCGCTTCCTGCGCGGCGATGAGTCCGACCTTCAGCCCGACGCTCCCGCACCGGATTTCCCGGCCGATGCCGAGCCGGGTCTTGATCGCGTCGAGGAGCGTGTGCCGGTGCGAGCGTGACGCGACCAATCTCAGGCTGGAGAGATCGGTCTGGCTCGACACCGAGAGCGGCCTGCGCCGGCCCTGCTCCTCGACCCACGCTTCCTGGCCCACGATGCCGGCGAAGAGGACGCCGCCCGCTGGCCGATAGACCGCACCGACGCGAGCGTCGCCGTTCACCGCCAGCCCGATCATCACGGAGAACTCGCCGTTCTTCAAGACGAAATCGCTGGTGCCGTCGAGCGGGTCCACGTACCACACGCGGCCTGCACGGAGCGCGTCTGCGTTGTCCGCGTTCTCTTCGGCGACGACGCCGTCGTCGGGGAACGCCTCCCGCAATCCGACGACCAGGAGCTCGTTGGCCCGCTTGTCCGCTTCTGTGACCGGATCATTGGGCCCTTTGTAGGACACCGCGAAGTCGGTCGCGTAGATCCGCATGAGGATCGCGCCGGCCGCCCGCGCCAGGCGACACGCCTCTTCCAGTTCGTGCTTGAGGCGTGTCACGAGAAGTGGCGATAGTCGAGGTTCGGGAAAAGGCTGTCCTTCTCTTCGAGGTCCTTGAGGAAGCCGGCATCCACACGACGGGACAGGATCTGCTCGTAGAGGCGGGTGAACCGGGCGAGGTGATCCCTCGTGCGCTTGACCGCATACTCCACCATCGTCCCGGTCTTCATGATAAAGGCCCAATCGGAGCTCTGCGCCAACAAGAGTTCTCGCCCGGCCTGCGTGAGCGCGCGTCGCGTCAGTCCCTCCGCGCGAGGAAATCGCTGCGCCAGCTCTTCCATCCGCCGGGCCGCTGCGTGCAGGTGGCGGTAGATCCAGTCGTTGCCTCCGTTGAGCCACACTTCGTGGTAGCCCTTGTGGCCCCAGGAAGACCCGCAGGGCGTGCAGACCTGGTTGATCTCGTGCCGCTCTAAATATTCGGCGGGCGTGATCGGCTTGACGACCTGCTGGTCGTAGTGCAGCTTGCGGAACAGGTAATCCAGCCACTCCGGGCCCTCGTACCACCAGTGCCCGAAGAGTTCGGCGTCGTATGGGGCCACCACGATCGGCGGGCGATCCATGGCCGGACTGAGCCATTCGACTTGGCGCTCCCGGTTGAACATGAAATTGCTGGCGTGATCCGCGGCCCGCTCCAGCGCCCAGGCCCGATCGTAGACCTGCTTGTGCTCGGTTTTCCCGGTGATCCGGTAGTACTTGACGCCGGTATTGATGCGCTCGCCGTCCACGTGGATGTAAGGCTGGATGTAGTTGTAGTCCAAGTCCCAGCCGACGTCTCGGTAGTAGTCGCGGTAGGCCGGATCGCCGGGATAGCCTTCCTCGGCGCTCCAGACCTGCTTGGAGGACTCAAGGTCGCGGGCGAATGCAGCGACGCCCGTCGGGCAGAAGACGGGGGCGTGCACGCCGTACCGAGGGCGCGGCTCGGCGTACAGAAGGCCATGGGATTCGGTGAAAAAGAACTGGAGCCCCGCGTCACGGAGAACCTCGTCGAGGCCGGGGTAATAGCCGCATTCCGGGAGCCAGATCCCATGCGGCGGCCGTCCGAAGGTCTCCTCGTAGTGGGCCACAGCCGCCCGCAATTGCGCGCGCACGGTGCCGGGGGCGACGTTGAGCAACGGCAGGAAGCCGTGCGTGGCGCCGCAGGTGATGATCTCCAATTTGCCTTGATCTTGCAGATGAGCGAAAGCGGCGACGAGGTCGCGCCCATACTCTTGCGCGAACACGTGCCGTGTTTGGATGAACCGCTCCAGGTACATGGTGGCAAGCCGTTGGAACTCCGGCTGATGCCGGGTGCGGTCCACCTCTTTCGATGCCAGCTCGATCATCCGATTGACGTGCCGCTCGTACCGGGAGACCAGCAGCGGATCACAGAGCATGGAGATCAGCGGGGGCGAAAGCGTCGCCGTCAGCCGAAAGTCCACGCCGTCGCGGACCAGGCCGTTCATGACCCGCAGGAGCGGTACGTAGGTATCCGTGATCGCCTCGTAGAGCCAGTTTTCCTCCAGGAAGGATTCATGCTCGGGATGACGAACGAAGGGAAGGTGACAGTGCAGGACCAGGCAGAGGTAACCGACGGGCTGGGTGGTCATCGGGGCCCTTTCTCAGGTGACGTGGGCAACGTGCCGGCGCTGAAGCGTGCGGCCGCCAGGGCCCCCTCCTGCGCCAAGCGCTCCCGCAGGGCGCGGAGTTCCTCAGGAGACAGCCTCCCCATCACGAGGGGCGCGGGGACGAATTCCAGCGGGCGCGCGGGGTCGGGCTTCCGCCGGCGGACGAACCGGACGCGCAGCCAGCGTTCCTCCGTCAGGTGGGAAGCGCCGGCCCGAGGGGTGTGGATGACGTTCGAGCGCGTGATGGCGTGGAAGCGTCCGGTGCGGGCCACGAAGCCTAGGTCCGCGCAATAGGATTTCTCGGCCGTCCAGACGGGGACGTACCAGCCGCGGGCTTCGAGGCCGATATCTATGTCGAAGGTGTGATGGGCGTTGGTCCCGTCGAAGTGAATGAGCGAGACATCGTACATCCGGATGACGGCCCGCGCCCCATCCATCTCCGCGCCCAACGAGTCCAGGGCCTGCCGCAGGCTCTCCGGCGTCACCTCCCAGTACGCGAAGAGGTGGAAGGGGTCCACCACCATCACGACCAACTCGGTCAGGCCGTATCTGTCGGGGAGTTCGGAGGTCATGGTGCCGGTTCAACCGGGTCGAGCTTCATGCCCTTGGAGATGGCCACGATGCCGGACTCCGTAACCGTGAACCGCTTACGGTCGGACTCCGGATCGTAGCCGATTTCGGTCTTCGGCGGGATCGTCACATCTTTGTCAATGATGGCCCGTCGGATCCGGCAGCGGTCGCCGATCACGACGTTCTCCATCAAGATGGACTGGTACACCTCGGCGTGATCGTTGATGCGGACATTGGGCGAAAGGACGGAGTTCTGCGCGCGGCCGCCGCTGATGATACAGCCGCCGCAGACGATCGAGTCGAGCGCGACGCCCATGCGTCCGCCGGGGTCTTCCTCCTCCGCAAAGACGAACTTCGCGGGCGGGAACTGCCCTTGGTATGTCCGGATCGGCCAGTTCTGGTCGTACAGATTGAACAACGGATCCACGGAGACCAGATCCATGTTGGCTTCCCAGTAGGCATCCAGCGTCCCGACATCGCGCCAGTACTTGACGGCCTTGCGGTTCTCGTCGCGGAAATTGTAGGCGAACACCCGGCGGCTGCCGATCATGCCCGGAATGATGTCCTTCCCGAAATCGTGCGCGGTGTCGCGTTCGGCATCGGCCAGGAGATGGTCCCGCAAGCACGCGGTCCGGAAGAGGTAGATGCCCATCGAGCACAGAGCCCGTCCCGGATCGTTCGGCATGGGGGTAGGATGCGCGGGCTTCTCATCGAAACGCATGATCTGGGAGTCGCTGTTCACGGTCATGACGCCGAAGTGGGAGGCCTCCGCAAGGGGATATTCAATGGCGCCCACGACCACGTCGGCTTGCTTCTGCTGGAGGAAGCTGTACATCTCCTTATAGTTCATCTTGTAAATATGGTCGCCGGCCAGGACCAAGAGATACTCGGGCTGCTTGTCCTCCACGATGAACCAGTTCTGGTGGACCGCGTCGGCCGTTCCCTTGTACCAGTCCTGACTGATGCGTTGCTGAGGCGGCATGGAGATGATGTACTCGCCGAATTCGGGGTTGAGGATGTTCCAGCCCCTCCGGATGTGGCGATCGAGCGAATGGGACTTGTATTGGATGAGGGCGATGATGTTGCGCAGCCCGGAGTTGATGCAATTGCTGAGCGTGAAGTCAATGATCCGGTATTTGCCGCCGAAGGGGACGGCCGGCTTGGCGCGGTCCGCCGTCAGCGGGTGCAGGCGCTCCCCACGCCCGCCTGACAGGATCATGGTCAGGATGCTCTTCATGGGTCGGCATTGTAGCAATACCCGCGGAGGATGGCAAAAGGGGAAAATTCTTGCTACCATTCCGCTCCAGCGGAGGGTTGTTCGAGGACGTGAACGGAACGAGCGTCCAGCTTCGTGAGGTGACGAAGCGTCATGGGGCGACCGTGGCGGTGGATCGGCTCACGCTCGATATCCGTAAAGGCGAATTCTTTTCCATCCTTGGTCCCAGCGGGTCCGGCAAGACCACGACACTTCGCCTGCTCGCCGGGTTCGAGCAGCCCGACGCCGGGGAGATCCTTATCGAGGGGTCTCCAATGCGGGGCGTACCTCCCAACCATCGCCCCGTCAACCTCGTCTTTCAGAACTACGCGCTCTTTCCCCACATGACCGTCGCCAAGAACGTCGCCTTTGGTCTCGAGATGAAGAGGTTGTCTCCTGCCGAGATCGCCCCTCGGGTGACCGAGGCCCTTGAGATGGTCCGTCTGGCCGGGAAACAGGACCGACTGCCGTCGCACCTTTCAGGGGGGGAGCAGCAGCGCGTGGCGCTGGCGCGCGCTCTGATCAACCACCCCGCCGTGCTGCTGCTGGATGAACCGCTGGGGGCCCTCGACAAGCAGTTGCGCCTCGAAATGGAAGTCGAACTCAAGGCCCTTCAAGAACGGGTCGGCATCACGTTCATTTGCGTGACCCACGACCAGGAAGAGGCGTTGACGATGTCGGACCGCCTGGCCGTGCTGCATCACGGGCGGCTGTTGCAGGTCGGCACGCCGGAGGAGATCTATACCGCCCCGGCTTCGGCCTTCGTGGCCAACTTCATCGGTGTTTCCAACAGTCTCTCCGGCCGTGTGCAGGAGATTGATGGGGAAAAGGCTCTGGTTGCCGTTGAGGGAATAGGGATCATCCGGTCTCATGCGGCATCCGGATTGAGGGCGGGCACCGCCGTTCTGGTGACGATCCGGCCCGAGCGCCTCCACCTCTCCCGAGATCCCGGCACGGACGGGTATCAGAATCAGATGGTCGTCGGAATCGCCAAGGCGATTTACTCGGGCAACGAAATGCACTACCTATTGACCCTACCCGGCGGTCAGACCTGGAAAGCCCGCCTTCCCAATGCCGACGGCACGGCCAAGCGGTTCAGCGCCGGCGAGTCCGCCTACCTCAAATGGCGGGCGGCTGAAACTGTCCTTCTTCCCGAGTGAAGGAAATCGTGTCTCCAGCGAGTGGGAGCCGGATCCCCTGGCTCGTGGTGCCTTCCGCGGCAACGCTCCTGCTGTTTTTCCTCGTTCCCCTTGCCCTGGTGCTGACCGTCAGCTTCGCCTCTCGGGGGACCTATGGAGGGATCGAGTGGGTTGTGACCCTCGGCAATTACACCAGCATCGCGGACCCGCTGTACCTCCGCATTTTCTGGCGCTCCCTGTGGCTGGCCGGCCTCACGACGGGATTCTGTCTGATCATGGGCTTTCCGCTTGCCTACATCATCGCACGCGCTCCGACGCGCTGGCAGGGCATCCTGTTGCTGCTGGTGGTCATTCCGTTCTGGACCAACTTTCTGGTTCGCACCTATGCCTGGATGTTTATTCTGCGAACCGAGGGATTGCTGAACACGATCCTGGCAGGTCTCGGAATTATTCACGAACCCCTCAACATTTTATTCACCGACGCAGCCGTTCTGATCGGACTGGTCTACGGCTATCTGCCGTTCATGGTGTTGCCGCTCTACGCGGCGCTGGAGCGGCTGGACCCCTCGTTGATCGAGGCGGCCTGGGATCTCTATGCGAGGCCGATCCAAGTGTTCTCGCGCGTGGTTCTGCCCTTGGCGAAGCCGGGCGTGATCGCCGGCTGTGTCCTGGTGTTCATCCCTTCGCTTGGGGCCTACGTCACGCCGGACCTGCTCGGCGGGGCGCGGACCATGATGATCGGCAACCTGATCCAGCACCAGTACCTGGTGGTGCGCGACTGGCCGTTCGGCTCGGCGCTGTCGTTCGTGCTGATGGCCGGCGTGCTTGCCATGGTCCTGTATTTTCTCCGCGCGGGTGGGGCGAAAAGTCTCTCATGAAAGCCCGTACCTGGCTGATTGCGGCGAGCGTGGCCGACCTCTCGTTTCTCTATCTGCCCATCGCGATCCTGGTCGTGTTCTCGTTCAACGCCTCCAAGCTGTCGGCTCGCTGGCAGGGCTTCTCGCTTCAGTGGTACGGCAAGCTGTTCACGGATCAGGCGCTCCTGGCGGCCACTGTGAACAGCCTGATCGTCGCGACGGTCTCGACCGCGATCGCCGGGGTGCTGGGGGTGCTGACCGCGGTAGCCTTGGAGCGGCGGTCGTTCCGCTGGCAGGCCGCGTTTGAGGGACTGCTGCTCATGCCGATCGTCATCCCGGAGATCATGATGGGGGTGGCGATGCTCCTGTTCTTCGTGATGATCAAGCTGCCGCTCTCCCTGATGACGATGACGATCGCTCACACCGTCTTCAACTTCCCCGTGGTGGCGCTGATCGTGCGCGCGCGCCTGCGCAAGCTGGACCCGCGGTTGGAAGAAGCGGCCCGCGATCTCGGCGCGACGCCCTGGGTGGCCTTCCGGCGCGTGACGCTGCCGCTCCTGATGCCCGGCATCATCGGCGCGCTGCTGATGGCCTTCACGCTCTCGCTGGACGACTTCATCATCAGCTTCTTCACGGCGGGGGTGGGCTCGACGACGCTGCCGATCAAGGTGTACGGCATGCTGAAATCGGCCGTGACGCCGGAGGTGAACGCGCTCTCGGCGATCCTGGTGCTGGTCTCGATGGGGCTGGTGGCGGTGGCGACCTGGGTGCAGCGGAAATGAGGGAGCGGCGTCGGAAGCCTGCTTTGCTCAGGGGCTGCGCCACGACCGCACTAAGCCTCACATCCGCTCGGCTGCGGAACTTGCCCCGTCAAAGGGCTTCTGCCCTGATGGGGATCAGACAGTCCTCGCCGTCCGCCGACGCGGACCGCGTGTCTTCGGCAAGTGCGGTGACCCGAGGCTCCGCCATTCGCTGTGCAGGCTTCCGGCGCCGCTCATAGAAATTACCCTTGTATCTTGACTACAGATCATGAATGGTGTGATGCAGCACAACACAGGCGTGACAGACCGAATACCCTCTGGTCCGGTGAGACCGTGGGCGAGGGAGGGTCGTCACGTCTGCCTTTCAACGAGCCCGAACAGTTGCCTGGGCCATCCGAGCCCGCATCATTGCAAGGCCGGGCCACAAAGGAGGAAATCATCGTGAACGGTTCCCTGTTTGTCGGCATTGACATTTCCAAAGCTCAATTGGATCTTGCCCAACAGCCTGAAGGGCCTGGGCTCTCTCCCCCCCATAACGAGTCCGGCATTG
>Ga0114945_10000251_pt1 | contig 33602 bp, 34 predicted proteins | sample OV2TP3_FD_87194 | JGI IMG/M metagenome (GOLD analysis project Ga0114945, IMG submission 87194) | Hot spring microbial communities from Beatty, Nevada to study Microbial Dark Matter (Phase II) - OV2 TP3 | ecosystem: Environmental > Aquatic > Thermal springs > Hot (42-90C) | place: USA: Beatty... | reverse complement strand
GGGCACCACGCGCGACGCGGTCGATACCTTGCTCGCGGTGGAGAGCGGCTGGTGGCGGCTGATTGACACTGCGGGCATCCGCCGCAAGGGAAAAACCAAGTTGGTAGCGGAGAAGCTCAGTGTGGTCATGGCGCGCAAGCATCTGGAGCGCGCCGACGTGGCCGTGGTGCTGCTCGACGCCACCGAAGGCGTGATGGCGCAGGACGCCACCATCGGCGGCTACGCGCACGAAAGCGGGCGCTCGGTGGTGCTGGCGGTGAACAAGTGGGACGCGGTGCCCGAGAAGCGGCGCAACATCGCCGAGTGGACGGCGACGGTGCGCCGGCGCCTGAAGTTCCTCGACTACGCCCCGCTGGTTTTTCTTTCCGCGCTCAAGGGGCAGCACCTGGGGCGGCTGCGCGGGCTCATCTCGCAGGTGGGGGCGGCGCGCAAGCGACGGCTGTCCGACGAAGAGCTGAAGAAGTTCCTGGACGCCCTGCCGCTCGACCGCGCCACTGTGCCCGGCGGCCGCCCGGTGCGCATCCAGACGCTGGTGCAGGTGGGCGCCGCGCCGCCGTCGTTCCTGGTGCGGGCCAACATGCCCAAGCTGCACTTCGGCTTCGAGCGCTTCCTCCAGAATCAACTGCGCGAGCGCTTCGGGTTCCTGGGCACGCCCATCCGCCTGCGCCTGGTGCGGGGCGGGCGACAGGCACGACGCCAATAGACTTGACACTTCCGTTCCTACTGCTTAGGATTTCCGCCAACACGTCTTCCGCAGAGGTAGCGGACGCCTCGGAAAAGCGAAGAGATGGACCTCGCGATTAGAACAGGTATTGCGAAGAAACAACTCGTTGACTTTTACTACCACGGTCTGCCCAGGATCGCCGAACCCCACGTCTATGGAATCCACGAAGGAAAGTATCAGATGTTGGTTTACCAAGTCCGTGGTCAAAGCAGGTCAGGCGCGCTCCCTGATTGGCGGCGTGTGGAGTTGAGTGAGGTTACCAACCTTCGTTTGCTTGACGAGTTCTTTCCGGGCCCCCGACCGACGCCATCTGGAAAGCACAGTGAGTTTGATACTATCCTTGCGATTGTGAGGTAGGAAACTCAAATGACAGCCACTCCAAGTACCGACTGGTCCTTCGGGTTTCTGGCATTCCTCAACCAGAATGATACCAGCCACGTGCGAGGAGGGATACTAACCGCCGACCCCGGAGGGAAGCCATTGGAGTTTAGGTGCAGTTCACCTATTCGCCCTTCGCACGTTCAGCGGCTCCTTTACGGAAAATCTTTGCTCCCACATATTCTGGTCGACCTAGTGGGAATCCCACTTGCGAAGAGCCTGCAGAAGAAACCCTCAGCAATCTTGGTTCAAGACCCTCTCTTGCTTGAGATGTCTCGGGAGATTGAAGTTCCCATTATCCACATCAGCAAACAGGGGGACGGAGTTATGCTTTCCCCTGAAGCCCAATCAGCCGTGTCCGAAGAAGGAATCATCACCTGTCCTTCAGGCAGATTCCCGCCAATCGTCGCCCTATCTAGTCGCAGCCAAGCTGAAAGAGTTAAGGCCTTGATGTCCCTGATGTCGGTCTTCCACGAGAACACCGACCTGCTTGAACCCTTTGAGCGCATCAAGAAAGCACTTGTTGAGGTCGATAACCAGAAGGCACTCCAGGGCTAATAACAAGCGTGTCGCACCAAAGCTGCCATGAGTAGCATATTGAGTTTGAGCGCGAGGTTTGCGGCCCGCGTAGTGCCTTTGCAACCTGCACCCGTGGTATCGATCCATCCTCAGCTTTCAGCCCGTACGTTGGTGCTGCGGAACATAGAGCTCACAATCCCGGCACCCAGTGTTGACCCGATACACGTCGAAAGACTCCAGCCCGCAACTTGCAGCGACGGACTTGGAGATTTGTCGACGATTGAATTCTCCCCTGTTTTGCTTGGGGCATTCGAGCCCGTGAGATTTTGGGGGAACCTTTTTAGTCCACCTTCAGCTACGAGCGGTGAACTCGAAGGAACTTCCGTTCGTCCAACAACAAGACACAACGGGTTCAGGGTAGCTTTTGTCGAAGGGCGGCCTGGCGGTCGTGTCGATGCCGAACGAACGATGAGTATTTGGGATAGGCTGTTCCCCCTTCTTCAGCCGCCGATCCGACTTGATTTCCCCGAATTGCCAGGCTTGCCCAACGAATTGTATCCGTACCAAGTGGACGGTGTCCGTTTCCTCGGTGGTCAGGAAGGGGCCCTCCTGGGTGACGATATGGGGACCGGAAAGACAGTGCAAGCAATCGTGGCAATGAGGATTCTGTTCCAGACTGGAAAGGTTTCATCGGCTTTGGTTGTTACTCCTCTAAGCGTTCTTCGCCATTGGGATAGACACCTGGAGTTTTGGGCTCCAGATCTTTGTACTAGCGTGGTTCGCGGTAACAAAGAGAGGCGGGAAGGCATATGGAAGATGCCCGCTCATGTTTGGGTCACAACGTACGATACTTTGCGAAACGACAGCGACTTTATCGAAGAAGTGCGGGGCGCAGGAGGATTTGACCTCGTGATTCTCGACGAGGTTCAGAAAATAAAAAACCCGGAAACAGGCTACTCCCAATCCGTCAACGAGTTGGAACCTCGGTGGCGGTGGGGATTCTCCGGAACACCTTTGGAAAATCGGCTCGAGGATCTGTCTTCTATTTTTGGTTTTCTCAAGCCCGGGACATTCCCGCGGTTCTGGTTCGGCTCTCCCGGAGAGGCAAGAGAGACAATCCGGCCTTATTTCCTTCGGAGAAAGAAAGAAGACGTTCTCAAGGACTTACCCCCGAAGAAACTAATCGAAGAGTGGATTGCTCTAGAGGGCAAGCAGAGGGAACACTACGACCGCGCAGAACGGGAAGGTATCGTTTATCTTAAGCAGCTTGGGAAAAAGGTTAGGGTTACAGATGTTCTTGTACTCTTGATTAGGTTGAAGCAAATCTGCAACGTCGACTTGGAGACAGGGGAAAGCTCCAAGACAGAGTGGCTAAACGACTTTTTCGAAGAGTTGGAAGCTTCCAATGCCAAGGCGATAGTGTTCTCGCAATTCCTTAACTCGGGCATTCATTGGATTGCCCAGAAGTTCAATGAACGCAAGATGCTCGTCTATTCTGGCGACCTTTCGGAGCAAGAAAGAGATCGCGTCATCTCTCGGTTTCAGAATGATTCTGAACCTCGAGTGCTCCTTATGAGTCGAGCAGGTGGCCTCGGCATTGAGCTCACGGCGGCTAGCTACGTCGTACACTTTGACCATTGGTGGAATCCCGCCGTCATGCGGCAAGCAGAAGACAGAGTTCACCGGCGCGGGCAGACGAAGCAAGTATTCGTTTACGACCTTTGGGCAGAAAACACCGTCGAACATAGAATCCATGAAGTGTTGGGCGCTAAGGAACGCCTGTACGGAGAGGTAATTGATTCACTTGCCACTGTGGGAGATACGGGGTTGACAGAGGATGAGCTTTTTGGACTCTTCGGCCTAGAGAATCCTAAAAAGGCCTGGGAGGTTGCAGGTCAGTCGAGCCCTAATCTCGGCGACGGGTTGGAGAGCCCCAAGCAGTAGCAACCCTTGGCTCCTGCGCGAGCGCTTCGGGTTCCTGGGCACGCCCATCCGCCTGCGCCTGGTGCGGGGCGGGCGGTTGGCGCGAAGTCGGCGGCGGTGATAAGATAGGAAATCCGGTCGGGACGTGGCGCAGCCTGGCTAGCGCGCTCGCTTGGGGTGCGAGAGGTCGCGAGTTCAAATCTCGCCGTCCCGACCACTATTGTCTATCATGAGCAACACGCCAACAGGCCAAGGTAAAGCAGATCCCTCGCTGCGCTCGGGATTTCGGCGCGCGGCTCAGACGCCGCGCAATCGCCTCAACATCCTGATCACCAACGACGACGGCGTGAACGCCGAGGGCCTGCGGGCGCTGGAGGAAGCGCTGCAGGCAGTTTCGGCGGCGGTGTGGGTGGTGGCGCCGGTAACGGAAATGAGCGCCTCCAGCCACGCCATCTCGCTGCAGCGCCCGGTGCGCTACGAGAAGCTGAGCGAGCGCAAGTTCGCGGTGGAGGGGACGCCGGCCGACGCCGTCATCGTGGCGCTCAACAAGCTGCTGCCCGAGCCTCCCGACCTGGTCATCTCCGGCATCAACCGCGGCGGGAACATGGGCGAGAACGTTTTCTATTCGGGGACGCTGGCGGCGGCGCTGGAGGCGGTGCTCAACCGCATCCCGGCCTTCGCCATCTCGGTGGCCAGCCGCGGCGCGTTCGACTACGACGTGGCGGCGCGCTTCGCGGTGAAGCTGGCGGAGAAAATTCTGCGGGAGCCGCTGCCGCCGGGGCTGGTGCTCAACGTCAATGTTCCGATGCCGTGGAAGAACGGTGTGCAGCTCACGCGGCAGTCGCAGAAGATTTCCAAGAACATCCTGGTGGAGAACATCGACCCGCGCGGGCGCAACTATTACTGGATCCACGAGCAAATCGACCTCTCGCGCATCGAGCCCGGGACCGACTACGCCGCCGTGCGCGCCGGGAGCATCTCCATCACCCCGCTGCACACCGACCGCACCGACCCGGGGGCGCTGGCCGACCTGAGCGGCTGGTTCGAAGAGTTGAACCGGTTCGCGCTGACGGCGGACTAGCCCCGTTCCAACTTGCATGGCCGGCTGGAGTTCGGTGGTGTAGTGCCTTGCAAGTTGGAACGGGGCAAGCCCCTCAGCAGTGGAAGGAATGGTCGGGGCGCTGGGATTTGAACCCAGGACCTCACGGTCCCGAACCGTGCGCTCTACCAGGCTGAGCCACGCCCCGAAGAAACTCAATTGTAGCAAAAAGCTCCGCGTTCCGTCCCGCCCCGGACTTCTTGAGAACCTCAGGGGCTAAAGCCCTTCAGACTCACGGCCCGACCCACGGGCGGACGCCCGTGGGCTGAACGCTTGCTGGGGCAGCGCGGTTGTTTCGACCGCGCCATCCAAGTAGAATCCGCTCAACCGAATCGCCGTAAGAGGAGAACAGCCGATGGTGCGGGTGGACGGCACCGGGGACGGCCGCGGCCTGATCCGGGTGCGCGGGCTGGACAAGAAGTATCACCGCGGCAGCGAAGAAATCGACGTCCTGCAGGGGTTGAACCTCGACGTCGAGCAGGGCGAGTTCGTCGCCTTCATGGGCCCCAGCGGCTCGGGCAAGACGACGCTGCTCAACCTGCTGGGCGGGCTCGACGTCCCCAGCGACGGCACCATCACCGTGGCCGGGGATGAGATCACGCACATGTCGCGGCGGGAGCTCTCGGCCTGGCGCGCCCGCCACGTGGGCTTCGTCTTCCAGATGTACAACCTGATCCCCGTCCTCACCGCCTACCAGAACGTGGAGATGCCGCTGCTGCTCACGCACCTCTCCGGCAAGGAGCGGCGCAAGCACGTGGAAGTGGCGCTCGAGCTGGTGGGCCTGGCTGACCGCCTGCACCACCTCCCGCGGCAGCTCTCCGGCGGCCAGGAGCAGCGCGTCGCCATCGCCCGCGCCATCGTCTCCGACCCCAGCTTCCTGCTCTGCGACGAGCCCACCGGCGACCTCGACCGCCGTAGCGCCGATGAAATCATGGACCTCATCCACCGCCTGGTGCGCGAGTTCGGAAAGACCGTGCTGCTGGTAACGCACGACCCGCAGGTGGCCCGGCGCGCCGATGCGCTGCTGCACCTGGAGAAAGGCGTGCTGGTGGAGGCCGCGGGGAGGAGCGGCGCGGCGTGAAGTTCCGCAAACTGATTTTTGCCAACCTGTTCCGCAAGAAGACGCGCACGGCGCTGACGGTGGGCTCGTTCGCGGTGGCGCTGTTCCTGTTCGGGCTGCTGGCGGTGGTGCGCGGCGCCTTCAGCCAGGTCCTGGGCATCCCCGGCGCCGACCGCCTGGTGGTGACCAACCGCGTTTCCCCCATCCCCATCCAGCCCTTGCCCTACGCCTACCGCGACCGCATCCTCAACATCAACGGGGTCAAGGAAGCGACCTCCATCCTGGCCTCGCCCGCCTACTACCAGGAGGACCGCGTCTATTTCGCCCAGGTGGCGATTGACGTCGAGAATCACCGCTCGCTCTATCCAGAGTTCATCGTCCCGGAGGAGCAGTGGCAGGCCTTCCTGGCCGACCGGCAGGGCTGCATCGTCGGAGAAGCCCTGGCGCGCAGGTTCGGGTGGAAGGTCGGCGATCGCGTGCCGGTGAAAGGCGGCCTGACTCGCTTCCGGCCGCTGGAGTACAACATCCGCGGCATCTATCGCGGCGACCGCCCCGAGCACGATACCAGCCTGTTCTGGTATCAGCGGAAGCTGCTGGAGGAGATGGTCCCCGGCTTCAAGGGTTCCGCTGGCTGGTTCATTGTCCGGGTCAAGGACCCCGACCGCGCGGCAGAAGTGGCGAAGGCGATTGACCAGGAGTTCGCCAACTCGCCGCGCGAAACGCGGACGGACACGGAGAACGAGTTCGGGGCCTCGATGGCCAAGCAGATGGGCAACATCGAGTTCCTGATGCTGAGCGTGGGCGGCGTGGTGTTTCTGACGCTGCTGCTGGTGACGGGCAACACCATGGCAATTGCGGTGCGCGAGCGGGTGGGCGAGCTGGCCATTCTGAAGGCGATGGGCTTCTCCGACCGTCTGGTGCTGCTGCTGGTGCTGACCGAGTCGGTGGCGATCGCCGCGCTGGGCGGCGCGCTCGGACTCGTCCTAGCCAAGCTCTACACCTTGAGAGGCGATCCCACCGGCGGCATCCTGCGCGCCTTCTACCTCCCGAACGCGGCCATCGTCGCCGGCTTCGCGCTGGCGCTGCTGGTGGGGCTACTGGCCGGCCTGCTGCCGGCGCTCTCGGCTATGCGCCTGCGCGTGGTGCAGGCGATGAGGAGAGTGTAAGGCGTGGCCATTCCGCTCAAGTACAACCTGCGCAGCGTGGCGGCGCGCTGGGTGTCGGCGGTGGTGGCGGTGCTGAGCATCGCCGGCACGGTCGGCGTGTTCGTCGCCATGCTGTCGCTGGCGCGCGGCTTCCAGGCCGCCATGACCGCCTCCGGCTCGCCGGGCAACGCGCTGGTGCGCGACGCCACTGCGCTGGCGGAAATCACCGGCGCGGTCGAGCTCGAAGACGTGCGGGTCATCGAGGACGCGCCCGGCGTCGCCCGCGGCCCGCAGGGGCCGCTGGTGAGCGCGGAGGTGGTGGTGAGCGCCCGGATGGCGTTGAAGGCCAGCGGCACCGACGCCATGATCCAGGTGCGCGGCGTCTCGCCGAAGGCGCTGGCCGTGCGGGACCAAGTCCGAATGGAGAACGGGCGCCTCTTCCAGCCCGGTGTGTATGAGCTGGTGGCGGGCAAGAACGCGGCCGACACCTACGCGGGATTGGAGCTCGGCGACACTGTCCGCCTCGGCGGCGGCACATGGACGGTGGTGGGGCGGTTCGACGCCGGCGGCAGCGCCTTCGACTCCGAGGTGTGGTGCGACGCCAACCTGCTCAACCAGGTCTACCAGCGCCGGCCGAATATTTTCCAGTCGGTCACCGTCCGGCTGACTTCGCCCGAAGCCTTCCGCCAGTTCAAGGACGCGGTCACCTCCGACCCGCGGCTCTCGGTGCGAGCCGACCGCGAAGTGGAGTACTACCAGCAGCAGTCGCAGGTGCTGAGCACGCTCATCCTGGTGCTGGGGACGCTGGTGGCGGGGGTGATGGGCATCGGCGCGGTTTTTGCCGCGCTCAACACCATGTACTCGGCGGTGACGGAGCGGACGCGGGAGATCGCGGTCCTGCGCGCGCTGGGGTTCCGCGAGGGCAGCGTGGTGGCTTCGTTCCTGATCGAATCGCTGTTCATCGCGGTGGTGGGCGGCGCCCTGGGCGCGGCGGCGGTGCTGCCGCTCAACCAGTTCACCGTCGGCGCGCTCAACTTCCAGACCTTCGCCCATGTCGCCTTCGCCTTCCGCGTCACCCCCGACCTGCTGCTCTTCGGCATCGTCTTTGCGCTGGTGATGGGCGTGGCCGGCGGCCTGCCGCCGGCGGTGCGGGCGGCGCGCAGTCCCATCTCCGCCACGTTGCGCGGCCTGTAGTAGAATCCCTGATTCGCGAAATGCAGCGGGCGCGGCGGTACTTCGTAGACGGGATGGTGCAGGGGGTGGGGTTCCGCTTTTTCGTCGAGCGGGTGGCGGGGCAACTGAAGCTGGGCGGCTACGTCAAGAACCTGCGCGACGGCCGCGTGGAAGTCTACGCCGTCGGCTCCGAGGAGCAGCTCGGGGAGCTGAAGCGCCGTCTGGCGGAAGGCCCGCGGGGCGCGCGGGTGCGCAACGTGGTGGAGGAGGACGCGGCGGTGGTGGAGCGCTACCGGGAGCTGTTTACGATTGAATTCGAAGGAGGGCGGTGGTGAGCCACAACGACCTGAAACGACTCATCCGCGAGGTGCCCAACTGGCCCAAGCCGGGCATTCTTTTTTACGACATCACCACGCTGCTCAAAGACCCGCAGGGCTTCCGGGCGCTGATTGACTCGCTCTACAACCACTACGACACGCACCCCATCGACATCGTGGCGGGGATCGAGGCGCGCGGGTTTATCTTCGGCCCAGCGCTCGCCTACCGGCTGGGCGCGGGCTTCGTGCCCATCCGCAAACCCAACAAGCTGCCGGCCGACAAGGCGCGGGAAGAATACGCGCTCGAGTACGGCACCGACGCGGTGGAGATCCACCAGGACGCGGTGCGGCCGGGCCAGCGCGTGCTCGTCTGCGACGACCTGCTGGCCACCGGCGGCACCGCGTCAGCGGCGGCGCGGCTGGTGCAGAAGCTCGGCGGCAAAGTCGTCGGCTGCGGCTTCGCCATCGAGCTGACGTTCCTCAAGGGACGCGAGAAGCTCGACGGCCTCGACGTCTTTTCCCTGCTACAATACGACAAGTAAGATGACCGCCGAGAAAGACGACTGGACCGCGCTGCTGGAGGAGTTTGTCGACTCGCGCATTGACGCGCCGGAGCTGCTCGAACGCGCGACGAAGCTCCTGCCTGCCGGCGCCGACGCCGCCGACAAGATTCTGACTGGCCTCGCCGAGGGCGAATGGCGGCTGCGGCCGCCGGCGGGGCGGCTGGCCTTCATCCGGCGCCTGGAGCAGTTCGCCGCCGAGGACGCTTCCTACGGCGAGCTCGACCTCTGGTGCTTCGCCCTCTGGCAGACGGGCGTGTTTGCGCCCGAGGCCGAACCCACCGACCCGGAGACCGCCCTGCTGCAGGAAGTGCTGCGCTGGATGCAGGACTGGGACGAAGAAGAGACGCGCCCGGCGCCGGCCACGCTCGGCGAGCTGGCCGACATCCTAGCGAAAGAGAACGACCCGGCGCAGTGCCTGGAGCGAATGGAAGAGGCGCTGGAGCGCTCCGGCGGCTGAGCCCGCACGAACGAGTTTGGTTTCACTCCGAACCCCACACGGAGGCGACCTATGCCCCAGCTGATTCACCTGTCCCGTTTCCGCATCGTCCAGGACAAGCGACCGCTGCGGCGCGCCTACCTCGAAGGCTTCAAGGAGCCCATCGAGTTCGGCGTGCACGGCGGCATCAAGCACTTCTACCGCATGGAGCCGGAGCGGGACGTGCCCTCGACGCTGGACTACGTCGTGGGCGCGGTGGCGGGGTGAATGACTGGCACTCTAGCCGGGATGCTAGAGGCGCGCCAGATTCCGAGCCACCCCGACCGCCTGCTGGCGGACGTGGAAGGGTTCGTCGAGTCGGTGGACGGCAAGCCGCGCATCACGCGGGTCAAGGTGCACTACACCGTCAAGGTGCCGAAGGGCAAGAAAGACGCCGCCGAGCGGGCGCTGGAAATCCACGAGCAACACTGCCCGGTGTCGCAGTCGGTGCGGCGCGGCATTGAAGTGGAGTTCGACGGCCAGGTGCTGGAAGAGTAGCGCTCTCAGTGCTCGTGGGGCGCGCCGTCGTGGCAGAGGCGGCAGCGGGCGGGGCGGCGGATGAGGGAGATGTCGCGGGGGAAGAGCGTGGCCAGGCTCCAGTCGAGCGCCACCTGAACCTGCTTCTTCAATCCCACCAGCTTGAGCAGGTGGACGGCGTTCCAGAACAGCCAGGCGAAGTAGCCGGAAAACTTCAGACCCATGAAGTTCACCACGGCGTCGTTCATGCCGAGCGACACCAGCATCCCCTGCAGCTTGAACTCGAAGCGCGCGTAGGGCTGGCCGCGCAACGCGCGGGCGATGTTCTCCGCCGCGGTCTTGGCCTGCTCCAGCGCCACGGGGGCCACCTGGAGGGTTTGTTCGAGCGGGGCTTTGTCGACCAGGGCGTTGTCGCCGATGGCGAAGACTTGGCGGTGGCTGGGCAGGTGAAGCTCGGGCGTCACCAGCACGCGCCCGACGCGGTTGCGCTCGAGCGGTAGCAACTCGGTGAGGGGGTTGGCGCGCACGCCGGCGGTCCAGATGACCAGCCCGGCATCGATCTTCTCGCCGCCGGCGAGCTCGACCCCTTTCGGAGTGACCTTGGCCACCTTCGCGCCCAGCCGCAAGGTGATGCCTTTGCGCTCCATCTTGCGGCGGGCGCGGGCCGCCAGCTTGGGGTCGACACCGACGAGGATGTTCTGCGTGGCTTCAAGAAGAACCAGCGAGGCGTCGCCGGGCGCCAGGCCGCGGCAGCGCGGGACGAGGAAGCGCTGGGTGAGGTCGTGGAGCTCGGTGGCGGCCTCGACGCCGGTGTAGCCGCCGCCGACCACGACGATGCGGAGCAGGCGCCGGCGGCGCGCGGGGTCGGGCTCGTGGTCGGCGTGCTCGAAGAGGTCGAGCACGTGGTCGCGCAGCACCATGGCGTCCTCGAGGGTGAAGAGCGGAAAGCTGTGCTCGACGCCCTCAATGCCGAAATAATTCGGCACGCTGCCGAGAGCGATGACCAGGTAGTCGTAGGGGAGCTCGCGCTCGGTGGTGCGCACGCGCCGGTGCTGCAGGTCGATGCCGGTGGCGCGGGCGCGCAGGAAGCGGAAGCGGCGGTGGCGGCGGATGTCGCGGATGCTCTGGATGATGTGGCGCGGCTCGATGTAGGAGGAAACCACCTGGGGCAGCAGCGGGGTGAACATGAAGTAGTTGTTCTCGCTCACCAGCCAGAGCTCGACCCCGGGCTGGCCGCGGAAGCGCCGTTCCAGCTCGATGACGGCTTCCAAGCCGCCGAAGCCGCCGCCGAGGACGACGATGCGCTTGGGTTCCGTCATTTCTTGGTTCGGCGCTGGCGGACGGCTTCGTAGAAGACCACGCCGGCGGCGACGGAGACGTTGAGCGAGCGGATAGCGCCGGCGGTGGGGATTGAAACCAGGAATTCGCACTTGGCGCGCACGTGCTCGTGCAGGCCCTTGCCTTCCCCGCCGAGAACAATTCCGATGGGCCCAGTCAGGTCAACGTCGGTGAAGCTCTGCTCAGCGCGCTCGTCGAGGCCGACCAGCCAGATGCCGGCTTCCTTGAGCCGCTCCAGCGCGCGGTTCAAGTTGGTGACGCGCGCCACGGCCAGGTGCTCGCTGGCGCCGGCCGAGGCTTTTTCCACCACGGGGGTGATGCCGGCGGCGCGGCGCTCGGGGAGCACGACGCCGTCGGCCCCGGCGCAGTAGGCGGTGCGAAGGATGGCGCCCAGGTTGTGCGGGTCTTCGACGCCGTCGAGAATGACAAAGAGGGCCGGCTGCCCGCCGCGGCGGGCCTGGGCGAGCAGGTCTTCGAGGTCGAGGTATTGTCTGGCGCCGACGATGGCCGCGACGCCCTGGTGGTCGCGGGTGCCGGCCTCGCGGTCGAGCTCGTCGCGGGAGACGAAGCGGACGGAGACGCGGGCGCGACGCGCAGCGTCAACGAGTTTCTGCGTGCGGCTGCGGCTCGTAGTGCGCGCCACCAGCAGGCGCTCGAGCGGGCGCCCGGCGGCCAGCGCCTGCTCAACGGGGTGGATGCCGTAGAGAATCGCCATGGCTCAACCTTATGGAACCACAGATGCACACAGATGCACACAGATAACAACAAGAACTTCACACTTCGGGGGCTAAAGCCCCCTCTGAATTCAAAGGCTCCTGAATGTCGTGGCTGAAGCCACGACCCCACAAGGCAATGGGGTCGCCCCTTCAGGGGCGACATCGAGCGCCACCACCACAAAAGGGGCTTCAGCCCCTCGATGCAAGGGAGTCGTCGGCAGCAGCGAGAGACCTCCCCATTCAGGAGAAGATGGAGCAGAAGGCGAGGACGCGCTCGCGGCAGCTCTTGACGCGTAAGGGCAGGGGCAGCTCGGCGCCGCGCTCGATGATGAGGATGAGGTCATTGAGCTCGGGGCCGAAGGGCAGGCCGGTGAGCATGACGCGGATGGGCTGCACCAGGTTGCGCCCGGTCATGTGGGTCTCGCCCTTGACCTCGTCGAGAATCTGGCGGAAGCGGTCCACAGTCATCCAGCCGTTCTCGAGCGCGCGCAGGCCGAAGGCGCGGATGACGGCGCGGGCGCCCTCGCGCTCAAGCGCCTCGCGGCTTTCGGGCAGAAGCATGTAGCGCTCGGGCTGGTAGTCGAAGACCAGACGGGTGCGCGGCGGAAGGAGCGAAAGGAAATCGAGGCCGGGCAGGACGGCGCGGATGACGGCGCGCAGCCAGCCACGCACCAGGGGCGGCAGCGGGTCGGGAATCCAGCCGACGCGGTGGTAGTAGGGGAGCGACAGCTCGGCCAGACGGTCGAGGTCGGCCTGCTGGAGCCAGTGGTGATTGAGGCGGCGGAGGAGCTCGAAGTCGAACTTGAGCGGGGCCGGGTCGAGCGCCGCGGGCGACCAGAGATTCAGCAGCTCGTTGCGGGAGAAGATTTCGCACGGCTTCCCTTCTTCCTGCGGCGGGCGCCAGCCCTGCAGAGCGAGAAAGTTGATGAGCGCTTCAGGGAGGACGCCGAGCTCGCGCAGCTCGGCGAGGGTGGTCTGGCCGCTCCACTGGCCCCAGGGCGAGGGGTCGGACTGCTCGATGGGCGGGAGGCGGTTGCTCCATTCGGGCGTCTCGCCGCCTGCCGCGCCTGTGTCGGGGTCGAGGCCGAGCCAGGCGAGATCGTCGAGCGCGGGGGCAGCGAAGGCGGCGTTTTGCCGGCGGGCATGGAGCCAGAGGAAAAGCGCCAGGCGCGCGGACTCGACGCTGAGCGCGCCGGAGCACAGCGAGAAATGAACTGTGGAGGACATGCAGGACTAGGATAGCACGACGAAAAAGCAGATTCCCCGTCTGCTCCCCGCAGAGCGGGAGACCAGGCTCGGAAGGACAAGCTGGAGTGGGGCGGGACGCCGGTGCCCCTGATGGCGCTACCCGTCAACAAGCAACAGAAGAAGTTGGGGACGGCGGGCGCCGGCAAGAACCTATTCCCGGGTTGCGAACAGCGAGGGAACCACGTAAACTGAGTTCACTTAGCCATGAGAGTCGAGATCGAGCAAGAAGAAGATGGCCGCTGGATCGCCGAGGTGCCCGACCTGCCGGGGGTGCTGGCGTACGGTCCCAGCCGGGCGGAGGCCCTGTCCAAGGTCCAAGCGCTGGCTCTCCGTGTACTTGCCGACCGTTTGGAGCACGGAGAGGAGATTCCGGAACTTACCGAACTTTTCGCTCTCTCCGCATGAGCCAATGGCGATCCGCCAAGTCTCGCCGCGTGCTGGCTGCGCTTCAACGGATAGGTTGGTCCATCAAACGTCAATCCGGTTCCCACAAAGTTCTCTCGCGACCCGGGTGGCCGGATTTCGTATTTGCGTTCCACGATCAAGAGGAAATCGGACCCCGGATGTTGGCGCGCCTCGCAAGACGCACCGGCCTAGAGCCTAACGACCTCTAGGAGAAGCTCCTTTCCCTCAGCGGCTGAAGCCGGGTGGAAGAATGCAGCCCTGACGGCACGGTTGAAACCGCGCCCGGACGAAGGGCCGGCGGAATTCGTCGCCGCCGCTACCCAGTGGCAGGGGCCACTGGGCTGAACCAAGAAGGGGCGGGCGCTACGCGGGGGTGGAGGCGGGGGTGGCGCGGCGCTTCTTGGCGAGCATTTCCTTAGCGAGGCGAGGCAGCTCGTCGTACTTCAACTGCTTCTGCTCGTACAGGTGCGCCTTGATCTTGGCGCGCTTGACGCGGCGCTGGTGTTTCCTGCGGGCTACGTGGCCTTTCTGGCGCATGGAACCTCCGGGTGGTTAATCGTTGATGCGTTATTCGTTGAACCGGAACGATGCAACAGAATACCCGACCTTGGGCAAACCGGCTAGCGGGATTCCAGGAGCACAATGGCGTGGGCGGCGATGGCTTCGCCGCGGCCGGTGGCGTCGAGGCCTTCGGTGGTCTTGGCCTTGACGTTAATCTGCTCAGGGGCGAGGCCGAGGATGCGGCCGAGGGTTTCGCGCATTTCGTTGAAGTAGGGGGAGACCTTGGGGACCTGGGCGATGACGACGGTATCGACCTGGGCGACCCGGAGCCCTCTGGCGCCGATGAGCTTGACGACCGCGGCGAGGAGGTCGAGGCTGGGGGCGTCCTTCCACTTGGGGTCGGTGTCAGGGAAGTGCAGGCCGATGTCGCCGAGGCCGGCGGCGCCGAGGATGGCGTCGCAGAGAGCGTGGGTGAGGACGTCGCCGTCGGAGTGGCCGGCGAGGCCGGCGCCGTAGCGGATCTTGACGCCGCCGAGGACGAGCTTGCGGCCTTCGACGAGGCGGTGGAAATCGTAGCCGATGCCGACGCGAGGGTTCATTCCGATTCCAACGGCAGCTCGCTGGGGTTAATGCGCTTGTCCTCAAGCATCTGCATTACCCACTGGTCTTCTTGTCCGAGCGCGACAAGAAAATGCCTGAGTGTCATCCGACTACTTCCGCCTTGGAGATCCCTGATCGCACGGCGGAATGCCTCCGCACAGGTTTGATCAAATGGGTTATCCATCCCGTCTGCCCACTGGCCTGTGCCAATCCAGAATTCAAGCGCCTTGCGCATTTCTTCTTTCTCTTGGGGAGTTGCCTCCAGATCAGGGAGATTCAGTTTTGCCTGCAGGTCAGGCCATTCGTGAGCCAGACCGTACAACACGTCCTCGCGGGCGGCAAGCTGGCGACCATTTTTAGCAGCATGAACCTTGGCCCAGAAAAGGGCGCGCCACAAGGGTTCATTGAGGAGCTTCAGCATCTTAGTTAACTTTCTCCTGGGAGAGGAGGAAGCGGGCGAGGTCGAGGTCGGCGGGCTGGGTGATTTTGATGTTGCGCCAGGAGCCCATGACGACGGTGACGGGGTGGCCGAGGCGCTCGACCAGCACGGCTTCGTCGGAGCCGCGGAAGCCGTCGGCGGCGGCGCGCTCGAAAGCCGAGCGCAGCCAGTCAGCGCGGAAGGCCTGGGGGGTCTGGGCCAGCACGATGCGCTCGCGGGGGATGGTGGCGGTGATGCGGGAGCCGTGGGTGCCGGCGCCGGGTTCGACCTGCTTGACGGTGTCGGTGGCGGGGAGGCCAAGGATGGCGGCGCCGGTCTCAGCGGCGGCATCGAGCACGCGGTCAATTTGCGCCGGGTCAACGAAGGGGCGCACGGCGTCGTGGACAAGGATGAGGTCGGCGCCGGCGGGTGCGGCGCGCAGGGCGTTCGAGACTGAGTGGTGGCGCGAGTCGCCGCCGTCGACGAGTTGAGTGCGCTTTTTGTAGTCTTCCTTCGCCAACTGTTTTTCGACGGCGGGTCGATCGGCGGCGCGGACGGCGACGATGAGCTGGGCGAGGCGCGTGCAGGCGGCCAGGCGGCGCAGGGTGAGAAAGAGGATGGGGACGCCGTCGAGCTCGAGGAGTTGCTTGGGCGGCGCGGCGCCCTGGGCGGATTTTCCACCCGCCATGCGGACGCCAAGGCCGGCGGCCGGGACGAGAGCGACAATCTTCATGCGCGCCTCATTGGAAGGAGAGTCCCCCAGGGGCTAAGCCCGGGCAGGCGGTACCGGGTACCTAGTACAAAGTACTTGGACAGCCGGGCTCAGCGGCAGCAAGAGTAGCACAGGCGAATCTCAAATTTGAAATCTCAAATCTCACAGAAGACAAGCCGCAGGTAGCCCTCGAAAGCGCGCCCCGACGGGAGTCGGGACGCTCTCGGGCAACCTGCGCTACTCGTCGGGGGCGGGCGGGCCGGGCTCGGCGGGGCGGGGGCCGCGTTGGACGGCGGCGCGCTGAGCGGCGGCGGGCGGGCGCTCGACGGGGACGGGAGTGGGCCCGGATGGCGCGGGGGCGCGCGGCTCCTCGTAGCGGCCGAAGATCATCTTGCCGGCGGTGGTCTGGAGCACGCTGGTGACGATGATGTCGATGGTCTTGGAGATGAGGCGGCGGGCGTTGTCGACCACCACCATGGTGCCGTCGTCGAGGTAGGCGACGCCCTGGTTGGCCTCCTTGCCTTCCTTGAGGATGAAGACGGTCATGGTCTCGCCGGGAAGCACGACGGGCTTGAGGGCGTTGGCGAGCTCGTTGATGTTGAGGACCTTGATGCCCTGGAGCTGGGCGACCTTGTTGAGGTTGAAATCGTTGGTGACGACTTTGGCTTCGTAGCAGCGGGCCAGCTCGATGAGCTTCATGTCGACATCGCGGAGGTGGGGGAAGTCCTGGTCGACGATTTCGGTTTCGACGTGGGGCATCTTCTGGATGCGCTGGAGGATGTCGAGGCCGCGGCGGCCGCGGTTGCGCTTGAGGGGGTCGGCGGAGTCGGCGACGAGCTGGAGCTCGCGGAGCACGAAGCGCGGGATGAGCAGGATGCCGTCGAGGAAGCCGGCCTCGCAGATGTCGGCCACGCGCCCGTCGATGATGACGGAGGTGTCGAGGACTTTGTAGTAGCGCTTGGGCCCGCGCTCGGCGCCGATGAGCCCGCCCAAGGCCTGGAGGTTCAAGAGGTCGCCTTTGGTGGCGCCGATAATCATGCCCAGGAACGCCATGACCAGCAGCAGGTAGATGTGCACGAAGGACTGCGTGGCCAGGCTGATGCTGGTGCGGCCGATGACCAGCGACATCAGGAAAGCGAGGAAGATGCCGGCGACCGCACCGACCACCGCGCCGATGAGCCGCTTCAGGCTGGCCTGCCGCAGGCGCATCTCCAGCAGCACGCCGATGCCGCCGAGGAAGACGCCGAAGAGCGCGGCATACGGACCCTCGAGCCCGAGGGGCCGGAAGTAGAAGGTGGCGACGGCGGTGATGAGGACAAAGGAGGCGCGCAGCAGACCGAGGTCAACCGAGCGCCACTTCTCCGGCGTCAGCCGCGGGTCGGTCTCTCGTCCGGCGGACGGCGGCGGTTCCGGGGCGTGGTTGGCGGGCCGCACGGGGACGGGGCGGTCGCGCCGCGATCCTGGGGGCGCTTCGCGAATGAGAACAGCCTCCTTTCAGCGGCGAGGCCTGTCCCTCCTCCCCATCGGACCATCCGCCGCCAAGGTGGCGCCAGTCACATATGTATGATGACGCAAAGGGGAGTATAGCACTGGGGAAAATGCGCGGAAAGCAGATTCCGCGCCGGCGTCGTCCCGGCCTTGTGCGGGTCGAGCTCGAATGGCGTGGATTCGGCGCTGTTGAGCAGGATTCAGCGCCGTTCAACGATAAACGCGCGGCACGCGCTTGCCCAGCCCCGACAGCACCTCGGAGGCGACCGTGCCCAGCGCCTTGGCGGGCTCGGTGGGCGGGATGGCCAGCGAGCCGTTGGTCCCGATGAGCACCACGTCGTCGCCCGGCCCGGCGCCGGCGACGTCGGTAACATCGGCAAAGCTCAGGTCCATCCCGATGGTGCCCACCAGCGGGACAAACCGCCCGCGGAGGATGATGCGCGCGCGCCCGCTCAGCCCGCGCCGCCAGCCGTCGCCGTAGCCGATGGGCAGGATGGCGATGCGCGTCGGCCGCCCGGCGACGAAGTTGGCCCCGTAGCCCAGCGGCGCCCCGCTGGCCAGCTCGCGGATGGTGTAGACCTGCGCCTTCAGCGTCAGCACCGGGCGCACCGGCAGCTTCTCGGCGAACTCCGCCGTGCGGTCCTGCCCGGCGGGGAACTTGAAAAACGACAGGTAACCCCACAGCATCGACCCGGGCCGCACCATCGTCCCCCAGGCCTCGGGCCGCGCCACAATCCCGCCGGTGTTCGAGAGGTGGATGAGCGGCGGCTTCAGCCCGCGCGCCGCGCACTCGCCGCGCAGCTTCTCGAAGCGCGCGATTTGCTCCTCGGTCTGCTGCGTGGTGAAGTCCTCGGCGGCGGCGAAGTGGGTGTAGAGCCCCTCGACCTCCACCGCGCGGCAGCCGCTCAGCAGCTCAAACAGCCGCGGCAGCTCCGCGCACGGGATGCCCAGCCGGCCCATGCCGGTGTCAAACTTGAGGTGGCAGCGCACATTTTTTCCGGAAGCCGCCGCGGCCTTCTCCAGCCGCTCGAGCTGCCCCAACTCAGTGATGCCCGGAGTGAGGTTGAACTCCAGCAGCTCGCGCTCTTCCCCGGGGAAGAACCCCGTCAGCAGGACGATGGGAGCGCGCACGCCGCCCTGGCGCAACTCGACCCCTTCGGCGACCGAAGCGACGCCGAGCGCGTCCGTGCCCGCCTCCTCCAGCGCCCGCGCGCACGGCACCGCGCCGTGGCCGTAGGCGTCGGCCTTCACCACGCTCAGCACCTTGCGCTCCGGCCCCACGTGCCGCCGCACTAGGTTGAAGTTTTCCTTGAGTTGGTTGAGCGAAATCTCCGCCCAACAAGGACGTTGACCCATGGCTGCCTGTGGTGCTCCCTTCCCTGGCCGAGCCTGCACCCGCAACGGCGGGACACTTCTTCAGAGGCGCGCGCGCACAAAAAAGATGCTCGCCCGCCGACGCGAAACCAATCATTTTTACTCCGAATGCCCGAAAACAGCAATGGCCGCGGGCCAACGTCCGGTTTGCTTCATCCTACGTTCAGCCCCGTGGCTCCTGCCACGGGGAAACCCAGCGGCGGGAGCCGCTGGGCTGAACGGACGGGAAGCTGCGAGCCAAGCAGAAAAAGCCAACCGGTGGCCTACGCGGCACCTGACCAAGCGCTGTAGTACCTCCCCCCTTGCGCAAGGGCGATCGTGGCCGGAAGTCCCGGTGTCACGCGTGACACCGGGGTCGTAGGAAAGAACCTGACCCGCCGGGGTGCCAGTGGGACAGGCACTCTTGCCTGCTTGCCCTGAGCGGAGTTCGCCGCAGGCGGGCGAAGTCGAAGGGTCACCAGTCACCAGTTACCAGTCACCAGTTACCGTTTCTTACGCTTCTTCTTCCGGCAGCCCGCGGGCGATGGTTTCGAAGCGCGTGAACTCGCGCAGGAAGGCTAGGTTGACCTTGCCGGTGGGGCCGTTGCGCTGCTTGGCGATAATCAGCTCGGCGCGCCCCTTGTCTTCCTCGGGCACGTTGTCGGGGTCTTTGTAAACCTCCGGCCGGAAGATGAACCCCACCAGGTCGGCATCCTGCTCGATGGAGCCCGACTCGCGCAGGTCGCTCAACTGCGGCCGGTGGTCGCCGCCGCGCTGCTCGGGGGCGCGGCTCAACTGGCTGATGGAAATCAGCGGCACGCGCAGCTCCTTGGCCAGCGCCTTCAGCCCGCGCGAAATCGACGAAATCTCCTGCGTGCGGTTCTCGAACCGTCCGCGCCCGCTCATCAACTGCATGTAGTCCACCACCACCAGCGCCAGTCCCGCGCCGGCGGGATCGGCCTGCAGCCGCCGGCACTTGGCGCGCATCTCCAGCACCGTCAGCCCCGGCGTGTCGTCGATGTAGAGCGGCGCCTCGCGCAGCCGCGCGGAAGCGCCGACGATCTTCCCCTGCTCCTCCTTGCTCAGGTAGCCGGAGCGGAAGCGGTGCGAGTCCACCCGCGCCTCGGCGCACAGCAGCCGGAACAGCAGCGCCTCCCGCGCCATCTCCAGGCTGAAGATGGCCGCCGCCTTGCGCTCCGCCATGGCGACGTGCTGCGCGATGTTGAGCGCCAGCGCGGTCTTGCCGATGCCGGGGCGCGCGGCGATGATGATGAGCTCGGCCGGCTGCAAGCCCGAGGTCAGGTTGTCGAAGTCGGCAAACCCGGTCGCCAGCCCGGTGATATGCTGCCGCCGCTCGAAGTATTCATCCAGCCGCGGAATGGTCTCCTGCACGATGGTCTTGATGGGCAGCAGCCCTTCGCGCACGCGCTTCTCGGCCAGCGAGAAGATGGCCTCTTCGGCGCGGTCCAGCACCAGGTCGGCCTGCTCGTCCGCCTCCAGCGCCTGATTGATGATGTTGTCGGAAGTGTGGATGAGATTGCGCAGCAGCGCCTTCTCTTTGACGATGCGCGCATAGTGCTCGACGTTGGTCGAAGTCGGCAAGCCGTCGGAGAGCGAAGCGAGATACGCCGAGCCGCCCGCGGCCTCCAGCTCCCCGGCCCGCTCCAGCTCCTCGCTCAGCGTGATGGTGTCGATCGGCTGGCGCTTCTCCGACAGCGCCACCATGCGGGTGAAGATGCGCCGGTGGGAGTCGAGCGAGAAATCGGCCGGCTCCAGGATTTCAATCGCGGGGTGGAAGGCCTCGTTCGAAAGCAGGATGGCGCCCAGCACCGAGCGCTCGGCCTCGAGGTTCTGCGGCAGCTTGCGGTCGAGGGTTACGTCTGTCGCCAAGTCCAGGCTCCGCGCTTGCCCGCCTCAGGCGGGCACTTCAGCCCGAGAGTGTATTCGCCTTATTTTCGCCGATTCCTGGGAAGAGTCAATAGGTAAGGTCCGCGCCCGACTCGCCCCGCCCAGCGAGGCGCCCTACTTTCCCCAAACCCTCCGAAGCTTCAGCGCAGGAGGGCTGAAACTAAACAGCCCGCCGGCGGCCAGGTTGTTCTTCACCCTTACGGGCTAAGAACTGCCTGGCCGCGCACGACGGGCAAACCTGCCTTGCAGCAGGCTCTAAACCCACCTCGCGATGGGTTTCGCCCGGTGTCGGACCGGCCTGTTCCCGTTGACCCTTGCGAGCCCCCGGGCTCAGACCGAGTCCGGCATCGAGCACCTCATCCGATTGCGGCGGCGCCGGTTATCCCGCCCGCAAGCGGGACTCACCTCTTTTCGCCGTCAACCTCCCCCCGGCAGGCTTACCACCTGCTCGCGCAGGCAGTTTCCCCGGCGGGGGAACTTCGAGGCGCATCGCGCAGTTACCCGCACAACGCGCTCCTCGAAGCCGCCTGCAAGTTTCCCCTGAGGTTACCCTTGCGAGTTTCCCCAGTTTCCCCTTGCAGGCCCCCGATTCCCTTTCGGCAACCGGGGCGACGAGGGCAACTCCGGAATTGCTCGGCGATTCTCTACTCGCCTGCGGGTCAGCGCAAGCGAAAACAGCCCTCCGCCTGTGACAATCCTGTCGAAATCCCACCTTTCTTGTGACTTTCTGTGGAAAAAGGCGCCGCTGGTAGCGCCGGCTTCCAGCCGGCTCCGAATCTCTTGGGTAGCGCCGGCTTCCAGCCGGCTTCTTCTCTTGCTGTCTACGAACCTGCCGGCAGGATGCCGGCGCTACAGAATGCGACAGAACAGGTTTGAAACAGTTTCTACTCTTCGCGGGTGACGGCGACTTTGACCGCCGCGGTCACGTCCCGGTGCAGGCGCACCGGCACCGAGTATTCGCCGATGGTCTTGATGGGCTCTTCCAGCTCAATGGTTCGCCGGTCGATGTTGAACCCCTGGGCCTCGAGCGCCGCGGCAATATCCATGGTGGTCACCGACCCGAAGAGCTGGTCCTGCTCGCCCGCCTTGGCGCTAATGGTCAGCGTCAGCTCCCCGAGCTGGGCCGCCAGTGACTCGGCGCCCGACTTCTCCCGCGCGTCCTTGCGCGCGTTGGCCGCCTTCATGTCCGCCACCTGTTTGCGCGCCCCCGCCGTGGCCGGCATGGCCAGCTTGCGCGGGATGAGGTAGTTGCGCGCGTAGCCCGGCTTGACCTTCACCAGGTCGCCCCGATGCCCGAGCTGCGGCACGTCTTCTCGCAGAATCACTTCCATCGTCTCTTCTCCTAGTTGTGCGCCTGGAACGGCAGCAGCGCAATGTTCCGCGCCCGCTTCACCGCCACCTTCAGCCCGCGCTGGTGCGGCGTGCACACGCCCGTCACCCGCCGCGGCAGAATCTTCCCGCGCTCGTTGATGAACTGCCCGATGAGCTTCACTTCCTTGTAGTCAATGAAGTCAATCTTCTCGACGCAGAACTTGCACACCTTGCGCCGGCGGAAGAACCGCCGCCCGCCGCCGCCTTCGCGGCGCCCCCCGGGTCCGCCGCGGCGCGGTCCGCCCCGGTCGCCGCGCGGGCCGCGGTCCCCGCCTCCCGGGCCGCCCGGCCTGGGGCCGCCCCCGGTCTGTCCACTGACTGTGGTTCCCTGGTTTTCAGCCATGTCCGTTCCTGTCTCCTTTTAGGCGCTCGCCGAGGCCTGCAGGTCCGCCGGGCGCGCTTCGCCGGGCGGCGCGCCCGAGCCCGCTGCCCGCTGCTTGCGGGCCGCCTGGTGCTCGCGGCGGTGGCGGAGCTTCTCGTGCTTCTTGCGCTCCAGGTCCACCCGCACGCTCAGGAACTTGATGACCGGCTCGGCCACCTTCAGCCGCCGCTCAAGCTCCCGCAGCGTGTCGCCGCTGCCTTCAATCTCAAACAGCACAAAGAAACCCTCCCGCTGCCGCTCTACCCGGTAGGCCAGCGGGCGCTTGCCCCACTTGTCGGCCTTGCTCACCTGGCCGCCCGCGTCCCGCACCGCCTGCTGCAGCGACTCCACCAGCGCCTCGATGTCGCCTTCCGCCGTGTCCGGCCGGATGATGAAAATCACTTCGTACGTTCGCATGATCACCTCGTCGAAATCATTCCGTCGCCGTTTCCGGCCTCCGGTTGAACTGCGCCATCGCCTTCTGCGCGCCCTCGCGCAGCAGGACCCGCACCGCTTCGGCGGCCTCGGCCACCATCTTCTCGGCCAGGCCGCGCTGCTCGTCGTCCATCGGGCCGAGGACGTAGTTGGACAGGTCACCCACTTCAGCATCCGCCGGCCGGATCCCCAACCGCACCCGAGGCACTTCGTCGGTGCCCACCGCCGCCAGAACCGATTCCAGGCCGCGGTGGCCTCCGGCGCTCCCCCGTTCCCGGATGCGGAGCTGCCCGAACGGCAGCGCCACGTCATCCAGAATGACCACCAACTCCGCCGGCGTCAACCCGTGTGCCCGCAACAGCTCGCTCACCGCCGCGCCGCTCAGGTTCATGTAGGTCAGCGGCTGGGCCAGCACTACCTCTTCCCGGTCGAGCCGCCCGACCCAGACCCGGGCCCGTCCCTGCTGGCTGTGCGTGCGGATGCGCGCCTGCCTCGCCAGCCGCTCGACCACGTCGAACCCTAGGTTGTGCGGCGTCCCCTCGTACTCGGGGTCGGGGTTGCCCAGGCCGACGATCAACCGCATCCGCTACTTCTTCTTGCCCTCGCCCTCGGGGGCCTTGGCGGCGGCTTCCGCGCCTTCCTCGCCTTCCTCTTCCGCGCGCGGCTTGCGGATGAGCTCCGGCTCGGCCGGGGCCGCCTCGGCGCCCACCACGGCCACTTCGGCGGGCTTCTCTTCCTCTTCGGCGCGCGGCGGCAGCACGTGGGCGATGACGCGGCTCGAGTCGGTCAGCACCTTGATCTTGCGGTTGTCCACCTTGAGGTCGCCGACGCGGAAGCCGTCGTTGATGCTCAGCTCGCTCACGTCCACCAGGAAGTGCTCGGGGATGTCTCCGGGCAGGCATTCGACCTCGACCTCGCGCTGCACGATTTCCAGCAACCCGCCCTGCTGCTTCACCCCCACCGGCTCCCCCTTGATCTCCACCGGCACCTTCACCTTCAGCCGCGCGTCCAGCGCCACCCGCAGGAAGTCCACGTGCATCAGCAGGCCCTTCACCGGGTCGACCTGCGCGTCGCGGATCATGGCCGGCACCTTTCCCTTGCCCTTGATCTGCAGCGCGAACACGGCGTTCTGCCCTGCGCCGCTGTGCAGGATGCGCTCCACCCCTCGCAGGTCCACGCTCAGCGCCTGCGGCTCGCCCTGGCCGCCGTAGGCGACCGCGGGCACGCGCCCGGCCCGGCGCAGCTTGCGCGCCACGCCCTTGCCGGTGTTCTCCCGCGGCTCGGCTTCGACAACTAGCTGTTCCATTCTCGCTTCTCTCCTTGGATGACGGTTTCCCGGCGCTCAGACGAAGAGGGTGCTGACCGAGGCCTCCTCGTGGATGGAGCGGATGGCGCGCGCCAGCAGCGGCGCCACGCTCAGCTCGGTGACGGGCCCGCAGTCGCGGGCTTCGTCGCTGAGCGGGATGGAATCGGTGACCACCAGCTCGCGTAGCTTGGAATCGCAGATGCGCCGCACCGCGGGCCCGCTCAGCACTGCGTGCGTGCAGGCGGCGTAGACGTCCTTGGCGCCCTGCTCGTACAGCGCGTCCACCGTGTTCACCAGGGTCCCGGCCGTGTCCACGATGTCGTCGATGATGATGGCGGTGCGCCCGCTGACGTCGCCGATGATGTGCATGATCTCGGCCACGTTCACGTCCACTCGCCGCTTGTCCACGATGGCCAGCGGCGCGTCCAGCTTCTTGCCGAAGAAGCGCGCCCGCTCCACCCCGCCCGCGTCCGGCGAGACGATGGTCAGGTCGCCCAGCGCCTTGCGGGCGAAGTGCTCGAGAAACACCGGCGTGGCGTAGAGGTGGTCCACCGGGACGTTGAAGTAGCCCTGGATTTGCGGCGCGTGCAGGTCCAGCGTCAGGGCGCGGTTGATGCCCGCGGTCTCCAGCAGGTCGGCCACTACCTTGGCCGAGATGGGCACCCGCGGCTTGTCCTTGCGGTCCTGGCGCGCGTAGCCGTAGTAGGGAATCACCGCCGTGATGCGCGCCGCCGACGCCCGCTTGAAGGCATCGACCATCAATAGCAGTTCCATCAAGTGGTGGTCCACCGACCGTTGCTGGGAACCCTGCGTGGTGCGGCAGGTGGGCTGCACCACGAACACGTCGGCCCCGCGCACGTTCTCGTTGATCTGGAAGTAGATTTCGCCGTCGCTGAAGCGGCCGATGGTCGAGTTGCCCAGCGGCAGGCTCAGGTTGTGGCAGATTCTTTCCGCCAACGCCGGGTTGGCGCTGCCGGTGAAGATTTTGCAGGTTGTTCCGATCACCTCAACCTCGCTGCTCTCTTACTTTGAAATCTGAAATTTCAACTTTGAAATCCAATCGCCCCCGGCGCAGTTGGCTGGGGAGCCAGGATTCGAACCTGGGTCTTCTGCTCCAAAGGCAGACGTCCTGCCAGTTGGACGACTCCCCATCCGAAGCCGACTCAAGCCGCCTGCTCCCTCAACCCCTCCGCTCCCAGCGCCCGCCGTAGGCAGAGCGCGGCAGCGCGGCGACCACAAAAACAGCCGCCGCAGAAGCCCATCGGGCCGCTGCTGCGGCCGCGGTCGCCCGCTCGTCGAACATGCCGTAAACGGTGGAACCGCTACCAGATAGCCCCGCCTGCTGCGCGCCGGCTGCGAGCAGCGCGGCCTTTATTTTAGCAAGTTCCGGGAAACGGGGGAAGATGACGGATTCGAAATCGTTGCCGCCCCACAGTCGGTCCCCGGTTGGCCGCGAGTCAAGTATTTTACCGGCTCGGCGCCGGGGCGTCAATCGCGCCCACCGATACGCCGCGCGGGTCGAGACCTCATACGGCGGGCACAGCAGCACGCACCACGCCGGCCGACCGTCGTCGAGAGCGTGCACCTCGTCCCCCCGCCCCACTCCCAGGGCGCGCCCACCGAGGAAAAAGAAGGGCACATCTGCGCCCACGGCCGCGCCCAGACGCGCCAGCTCGCCCTCGGGCAGCCGCTCCCCGGTCAGCCGCAGCAGACCCATCAGCGCCGCCGCCGCGTCGCTCGACCCGCCCCCCAGGCCGCGCCCGCCCGGGATGTTCTTTTCCAGCTCGACCTCGACGCCGCAGCGCAGGCCCAATCGCCGACGCGCGCGTGAAAGCATTCGGTGGACGAGGTTGCCGCGCCCGGCGGGCGCTCCCCCGCCCGGCACGCGCACCTCAATGTCGCCGGCGCGCGTCAGCCGCAGCCGCAGCCGGTCATGCAGCGCCACGGTCTCATACACCGTCCGGATTTCCCAGTAGCCGTCCGGCCGCGGGGCCACCAGCTCCAGGCTGAGGTTGACCTTGGCGAAGGCGGGAAGCGTGAGCCCCGTTCCAAAGCCGACGGCGCCGTCGGCCATGAGTCGCGTGGTTCTCACAGGCTTTGGAACGGGGCGCTAGGGCTGAGGTTTCTTGGGAGCCTGGGTCTCGCGCGCGAGGCGCACCTTGAGCTCGTGGAGCTTCTTCTCCAGCTTGGCCACCGCCTCCTCGTCGTGCTCGGTGGGCGGAGTGTTCGCCCAGGCCGCCAGCGCGCGCTCCCAGGCGGCGACCGCCTCATCGAGGCGCCCGGTCTTGAAGTAGAGGTCGCCGAGGTGGTCGTGGATAGTGGGGTCGCGGCTGAGCCGGTTGATGGCGCGCAGCAGGTAGTCCTCAGCCAGCTCGTACTTCTCCAGCCGGTAGTAGGCCCAGCCCAGGCTGTCGAGGTAGGCGCCGTTGTAGGGGTCGAGCTCCAGCGCCTGCTGGATGAGCTCCACCGACTCCGGCAGCTTCACGTTCTGGTCGGCCAGCATGTAGCCCAGGTAGTTCAGCGTGAGGGCGCTCTTGGGGTTGAGCTCCAGCGCCCGCCGGAACTGCTCCTCGGCCGGGCCGTACTTCTTCTGCCGCTCGAAGACGGCCCCGCGGAGGAAATGGACGTCTTCGAGCTCCCGCGGGTCGCGCGAGAGCTGCTCCGCGTTGTCCAGCGCTTCCTCGGCCAGGGGATAGCGCTTGTTGCGCTCGTAAATCTGCGCCAGCACCAGAAACAGCGAGCGGTCTTCCGGGGCTTCTTGGAGCTCGGCGTCGACGATGGCCACCGCCGCCTCCAGCTGGCCCTGCTCGCTCAGCAGCATGGCTTTCTGCACGTTGAAGTTGCGGTCTTGGGGGAAGCGGGTGAGCGCCTGCTCCATCGTGGCCTCGGCGGCCTCGAAGCGCCGCGCCTGCCGCTGCGTCTCCGCCATCTGCGCGTAGCCGCGCCGGGCCGTATCCTCGCCCAGCGGCAGCATCATCTCGAACACCTGCACGGCTTCGTCGAACTTCTCGTTCTCGCGGTAGAGCGTGCCCAGGCGCTCGAGCACCACCGCGCGGCCGTTCTTCTCCTCGGCGCTGTAGATGCCGGAGGCGCGCGTCATGCGCGCCACCAGGGTGGAAAGCACGGTGATGGCGCCCTCGAAGTTCCCTTCCGATTCGTAGAGCAGCGATTCCTGGAAGCCGATCTCCAGGTTGTCCGGGTCGAGCTGCTTGGCGCGCTCCAGCCACTCGCGCGCCTCCGGGATGCGCTTCAGGTGGACGCGGTAGATTTGCGCCAGCCGCATCAGGACTTCCGCATCCTCGGGGTCGGCTTCGGCCAGCGCTTGGTATTCCACCAGCGCTTCCTCGGCGCGGCCGGCCTGGAGGAGCGTCTCCGCCAGCCGCCGCCGCAGCTCGAAGTTCTTGTTGTCGAGCTGCAGGGCGCGCCGGTAGGACTCGATGGCGTTATCGTAGTTCTCCGCCTGCTCGTAGGCGTAGGCCAGCGTGGCCAGCAGGCGGCTGGAGGGTGCCTGGGCGGTGGCCGCCGTCAGCAGCTCGACCGCCTTCTCGTACTCGCCGCTCTCGCTGTAAATCGACGCCAGCGCCGCCAGCGCCACTTCCGAGCCCGGGTCCTGCTCCAGCAACCGCTTGAGCGTGGCCTCGGCGCCGGGCAGGTCGTTGTTGACGCGGTGCAGCCGCGCCAGGTCGAGCAGCGCGTCGGTATCGTCCGGCGCCAGCCGCGTAATCTGCTCGTACTCCTGAATGGCGAGATGGAGCGTCTCCTTCGGCACCGTGCCCGATTCCGGCTCGCCCAGCGTCTGGAAGTAGATGCGGCCCAGCAGCCGGTGGGCGGCGATGTTGTCGGCGTCCTTCTCCACCAACGCCCGCGCCTCCACCACGGCTTCGCGGATGCGCCCGCTGCGGCGGTAGGCCTCCGCGAGCTGAACCACGACTTCCGACGCGTACGGGTCGTACTTGAGGGATTCCTTGAACTCGTCAATCGCACGCCGCAGATGGTCGCCGCGGTTGAAGTCGCCCGCCAGCTCCAGGTGCAGCCGCCCCAGCGTGTAGTGGTAGTAGGCCTGCGCGCGCGCCTCGTCGCTGCCCGGCGCCGGCGGGGGAGCCTGCGCCGCGGCGCTCAACGCGCCCGAAAGCGCCGCCACCGCAACTAGCATCAACCATTTGCCCGATGATTTCACGTGAATCCTTTCTCTCCCTGAACCGATTCGATTATTTCACAGCGCCCGCCGAGCGTCAAACACCGGGCCCGGCGGCGAGAAGAGGCTTGACCGCTTCCTCCAGCGATTGGCGTGTCTGTTTGCCGAAGAGCGAATGCGCACGTCGCCCCTCGCGATCGTACACAAACGTCGCCGGCAGCTCCCCGCTCCACTTGCGGTCGATGGCGTTGATGAAGTCGTCGGGGTCTTCGGCCTCGGTCTTGATGAAGACGGGAAAAGGGACGCGCTGCTCGGCGAGGAACTTCTTGACTTCCGTGTCGCGCACCGAGGCGACGTCGAGCGAGACCGAGAGGAAGGTCACGCCGCGCCCCGCCCACTGGCGGTGGAACTCGACGAACTCGGGGAACTCCTCCCGGCAGGGCTCGCACCACGTGGCCCAGTAGTTGACCACCACCACGCGCCCGCGCTCTTTCCCGATTCGCTCCTGGAGGCCCTTCAGGTCAATCCACTCCGCCTCGGCGGTGAACTGATCTGCTGCCCCAGTGGAAGAGGCCGGAGCTGCCTGGCCGGCGCGCGGCTGCTGCGAGCAGTCGGTCTGCGCCGAGAAGAGAGCCAGTAGCAGGAAGGCGGCGGCGTTAGCTCGAAACACGCTTGATGGTACAGCCGAAGGCCTTCTTGCCGGTATTGGCGATGGAGCCGCCGTTGACCACGGCGTCGAGCGCCTCGCGCGCCTCGCCGCAGTTCAGGCTGGCGTCGTCGTGGCTGGCGTCCAGCCGGCCGTGGTAGCGCAGCACGCCGCCGGAGTCGATCAGGTAGGCCTCCGGGGTCACGGTGGCGCCGAAGTAGTCGGCGATGCGGTTGCCCTCGTCCTTGAGCATGGTGAAGGTGAAGCCGTTCTCCTTGGCGTGGGCGCGGATGGCGTCGAGCGACTCGGTGCGGTTCGAGTTGATGCCCACCAGGCGGATGCCCTTGGCGGCGTAGTCGCGGTTCAGCGCCTCCATGCGCGGGTTGTAGCCGTTCGAGTACGGGCACTGCACCGAAATCCAGATGAGCAGCACGCCCTTGGGACCCTTCAGGCTGGCCAGCGAATGCGTCCCGCCGTTGATGTCCGGCAGGGTGAAATCCGCCACCGGCTGCCCGACCGCCACCTGCGCCGGCGGCGCCGGCGGGCCCGAATACACGCGCCAGCCAACCACGGCCGCGCCCGCAAGAACCACCAACGTCATCGCTACCACCGCCAATTTCCGCATTGTGCCTCCCCTCGTAATTGTCGCTCCTAGTCTACCCATTTTTGACGCCGCAAGCCCACCAAGGGTTTCACTCCGCCCAAGAAACTCCGAGTTGCCAGAAGAGGAAGCTGAGCTCGTCGGTCAGGTCTTCAATCTGCTTCGAGACCGGCAGCCCGCCGGAGTGGCCCGCCTTGGTGTCATAGCGCAGCAGCACCGGGCGCGAGCCGCCGTTCGCGGCCTGCACCAGCGCCGCCATCTTGCGGGCGTGGAGCGGGTCGACGCGGGTGTCGGAGTCGCCGGTGATGAACAGCGTCGCCGGGTACTTCGTCCCCTTCTTCACGTTGTGGTAGGGCGAGTAGGCGCGGATGTAGCGGAACTGCTCGGGGTCTTCCGCCGAGCCGTACTCCGGCACCCAGAAGCGCGCCACCAGGAACTGCTGGAAGCGCACCATGTCGAGCAGCGGATAGCCGCACACCACCGCGCGGAAGAGCTCCGGCCGCTGGGTCATGGCCGCGCCCACCAGCAGCCCGCCGTTCGAGCCGCCGGCGATGGCCAGCTTCTCCGGGCGCGTGTAGCCGTTCGAGATGAGCCACTCGGCGGCGGCGATGAAGTCGTCGAAGACGTTCTGCTTGTTCTCCCGCATCCCCGCCTTGTGCCACTTCTCGCCGAACTCGCCCCCGCCGCGCAGGTTGGGCACCGCGTAGACGCCGCCGTTCTCCACCCACGCCACCGCGCGGGAAGAAAAGTTGGGCGTCTGGCTGAGGTTGAAGCCGCCGTACCCGGTCAGGAAGGTCGGATTGTTTCCGTCGAGGCGCAGTCCCTTCTTGTGCACCAGCCACATCGGCACCAGCGTGCCGTCCTTCGACTCGAACCAGACCTGGCGCACGGCGAACTGCTCGGTGTCCACGGGGACGTTCAGGCGCGCCCAGACCGACTGCCGGCCGCTGGCCACGTCGTAGCGGTAAATCGTCGTCGGCATGTGGTAGGAGGTGAAGCTGTAGAACGCTTCCTGGCTCTGCCAGCGTCCGCTGAAGCCGCTGGACGAACCCAGCGCGGGCAACTCGACCTCGCGTACCAGCTTGCCGTCGGGCTCGTAGACGCGCACCTCGGTGCGCACGTTGCGCATGTAGTTCGCGAACAGCCGCCCGCCCGTCATGGACACCCCGCGCAGCACTGCTTCCCGCTCGGGAATGACCTCTCGCCAGTTCTCCCGGGCTGGGTTCTTCAGGTCGACCGCCAGCACGCGGTTGTTGGGCGCCTCCCAGTTGGTCTGCAGGAAGAGCGTGTCGCCGCCGACGCCGCCGAAGAAGCGCGCCGGGATGTCGGTCACTATGGTCACGATCGGGTCCTGGGTGGCCACGTCCTTGACGTACACCTCGGTCTTGTCGGCGGCCGAGCCGTAGGAAACCGTGATTACCAGCCAGCGCCCGTCGTCGGACAGACTGGCGCCGATGATTTTTTCCGGCCCGTAGCCTTCGCCGAAGAGCAGCTTGTCGCCGGCCGGGTCGGCGCCGATGAGGTGATGGAAAACGCGCGGGCCCTCCTTGGTCCACTTCACGTAGTAGAAGCCCTTCTTGTCGGGCGTCAGCGAGGGGGTGCCGTAGCGCGCCTTGGGCAGCACGTCGGGCAGGTCCTGGCGCGTGGCCACGTCGCGCAGGCGGATGCTGATTTCATCCTGCCCGCCCTCGCGGATGCCGTAGACGACCAGCGCGCCGTCGTCGGAGACGTCAAGGAGGTTTACCGACGTGGTGTGGTCGGCGCTCAGGCCGTGCGGGTCGATCAGCACCTCGTCTTTGCCGTCGAGGCCCTGTCGGATGTAAACGACGAACAGGTCCTGGTCAACGCCACGCTTGGAGAAGAAGTAGCGGCCGTGGCGCTCCCGGGGCGTGCCGATGCTCTCCACCCGCAGCAGCTCGGTGAGGCGCTTCTCGAGGCGCTCGCGCCCGGGCAGCGGGTTGACCACCGCGTCGGTGTACTTGTTCTGCGCCTCGATCCAGGCGCGTGTGTCGGCGCTCCACTGGTCTTCCAGCCAGCGGTAGGGATCGACCAGCTCGACCCCGTGCAGCACGTCCTTGACGTTGTCGGTGCGCGTCGCCGGCGGGGCCGCCACCGCGGCCGCCGCATTCTCCGCCGTTGTCGGCGCCTGCGCCAGCAACGAGCCCGCGGTCAGTGCGGCGGCGAGCAAAGACACCCAGAGCATCTGAATCCATCGTTTGTTCATTTGGATTGGCTCCCCTCTCCTGATGAGTACGACCGGGAAACGTTAGACTAGCGCGACAGGCGCCTCTTGGGCAAGCGGCTACTTCTTTCCGACCTTCTCCAGGAGCTTCTCGGCGGTTTCCGCGCCGACCACAGGCACCTTCTTCGGGTCAATCAGCCCAACTTGCGCCAGCAGGCTGCCCTGGTCCCAGTAGATGTGCTCGTGGGCAATCTTGTCGCCTTCGAACTTCATCACCACCACGTGCGGCAGCGCCACTTTCTTGCCCGTGGGCGGCACGCCGGGCAGCATGTAGTCGATGGGAATATCGTGGGTGAAGTAAAGGATGAGCTCGTCCACCACCCGGTCTTCGCCCACGGTGCGCGAGACCGGGACCACGCGCGTGTCGGCCGGCATCTTGCCCACGAAGTGGTTGGTGTAGAAGTGGCGCACACCATCCGCCCCCTGGCCGCCCCAGAGCGTGGGCACGTTGTGGACGTAGGGGTCGGCGGTCATGGTCTTCATGGTGGCGTCCACGTCCTTGTCCTCGAACTCCAGCTTGACGTGCAGGTCGAAGATGGCGCCCAGGTCGGGCTTCGGCTCGCTCATGGTTTCCTCCGCGGGCTCAGTCGGGATTCGCCGCAAATTATCCCCCGACGGCTTCGCTCATTCAAGGAGTGAGTAAGGCGGGGCAGGCCTTCAGGCCTGCCATTCAGCAGCAATCAACTCCAGGGCTTTAGCCCCTGAGGCCTCAGCGGCTAAAGCCGAAGAAAAAAGAGCAGATCTTTATGTCAGCCCTAAAGGGCTGACCCAACTTACAAACCGACGACGAAGCGCCCCGACTGCGTCGGGGACTACCGCTTCGTCGCCGCTACCTACAGGCTCTTTGATAGAATGCGGCTTCCAATTCAACCGCGCGCAGGTGCTCGTGCCTAAGAAAAAGAAGACGAGAGCTCCGAGAAAGGCAGCGGGTCCGCCCGACAAGGCCCGCCTCTCCGCGCTGCTGCAGGAGAAGCGCGTTTTCAAGCCTTCGGCCGCCTTCGCGCACCAGGCCAACTGCAACGACCCGAAAATCTACGAGCGAGCAGGGCGCGACCCGGAAAAGTTCTGGCACGACTGGGCGCAGCAGCTCGAATGGATCAAGCCGCCCAAGAAGGTGCTGGAGTGGAAGCCGCCCGACGCCAAGTGGTTCGTGGGCGGCCAGCTCAACCTCAGCGTCAACTGCCTCGACCGCCACGTGCGCACGGCGAGGCGCAACCAGGCGGCGCTGGTCTGGGAAGGCGAGCCGGGCGACCGGCGCACGCTCACCTACTGGGAGCTGTGGCTCGAGGTGAACCGCTTCGCCAGCGCGCTGCGCAAGCTGGGCGTGCGCAAGGGCGACCGCGTCGCCATCTACCTGCCGCTCATCCCCGAGGCGGCTATCTCCATGCTGGCCTGCGCGCGTATCGGGGCGATTCACTCGGTGGTCTTCGGCGGCTTCAGCGCCGAGTCGCTGCGCGACCGCATCAACGACGCCCAGTGCAAGGTGTTGATTACCGCCGACGGCGGCTACCGCCGCGGCACCATGCTGCCGCTCAAGCAGTTCGCCGACGAGGCGCTGAAGGACTGCCCGTCGATCAAGCACGTTGTTGTTGTCCGCCGCGGCGGCGCCGACTTCCCCGTACACATCCAGGAGGGCCGCGACCACTGGTGGCACCGTCTGATGCAGGACGCCCCCGCCTGGTGCGAGCCCGAGCCGATGGACTCCGAAGACGTGCTCTACATCCTCTACACCTCCGGCACCACCGGCAAACCCAAGGACATCGTGCACACCACCGCCGGCTACCTCGTGGGCGTGACCGCCACCACCAAGTGGGTCTTCGACCTCAAGGACGACGACCTCTTCTGGTGCACCGCCGACATCGGCTGGGTCACCGGCCACTCCTACATCGTCTACGGCCCGCTGGCCAACGGGGCCACCGGGGTCATGTACGAGGGCACCCCCGACTATCCCGACAAGGACCGGTT
>Ga0114945_10000249_pt1 | contig 33673 bp, 29 predicted proteins | sample OV2TP3_FD_87194 | JGI IMG/M metagenome (GOLD analysis project Ga0114945, IMG submission 87194) | Hot spring microbial communities from Beatty, Nevada to study Microbial Dark Matter (Phase II) - OV2 TP3 | ecosystem: Environmental > Aquatic > Thermal springs > Hot (42-90C) | place: USA: Beatty... | reverse complement strand
CGCCATCATCGGCGGCGTGATCACCTCGACGCTGCTCACGCTCGTGGTGGTGCCGGTGATCTACACGTATCTCGATGCGCTCGGCCGGCGCCTGAGTCCCCCGACGCAGGGCGCCGCGGTGCTCAGCCGCCAGCCCGCGGATCGGGCGCAGCGGCCGTAATTCGTCCAGCATATTGGACATTTGCAGGTTTGTCCCATATATTGGAGGCATGGATCTGCGCTCGATCGGAGCCCTGGTCGCCCAGCGGCGACGCGCCAAGGCGCTGACGCTGCGCGCGCTCGCGGCGCAGGCCGGTGTCGGCCGCTCGACGCTCGCTGCGCTGGAAGCCGGAACCCTTGCCGAACTCGGTCTCGCGAAGGTCGCCCGCATCTGCTCGGCGGTCGACCTCGTGCTTGAGGCACGGCCGCTCGCGCTCGAGGCCCCCCTCATGGCGCACCGGCACCTCACGGAGGCCGCAGGCCGCGATCTGACCAAGGCCGCCATCGACGACGTGATCGCGCGCGGCGACATCCGCGCCTGGCGCGGTCTGGTGCGCGCGATCCGCGCCGACGAGACGGGTCGCATCGCACGGCGAGTGCGCGAAGTTGCGACCGCACTCGCCGGGCACGACGCCAGGGCAGGCGCGTTTGCCGCGCTCTTGCCCACGCTGCAGCGCGGGCGAGCCGTGCTCAGGCGCTCGCATGGCTAGACCACGGAAACTCCCCGACTGGGAGGTGCTGCTCGCACATGCGGCCACCCTGCAGGCGAAAGTACCCGGCGCCGTGTTGGTGGGCGGAACCGCTGCGGCGTTGCATGCGGGGCATCGCTGTTCGGCCGACCACGACCACGTGCTCAGAGACCTGGGTACGGGGTACGACGCGGCGCTCGCCGCCCTGGAATCGATCGCGGGGTGGCGCACGAAACGCCGAGTGAAAGGCAAGATGATCCTCGGTGAAGTGCAGGGCATTGACGCCGGCTTGCGCGATCTCAGGCGATCGGCGCCGCTGGAAACCATCGCCGTCAAGCTCTCCGGAGGGCGCCGGCTGCGCGTGCCAACCGTGGCGGAGATGCTGCGCATCAAAGCGTTCCTCGTGGCCGAGCGTAACGCGACGCGCGATTTTCTCGACGTCGCCGCGCTCTCTCACCACCTGGGCCCCGGCAAAAGCGTCAAGGCACTGGAGCCGATGAACGGTCTCTACGCGGATTTCGTCGGCGAGGGCGGCGACCTGCTGACGACCCTGGTGGTCAAGCTTTCGAAACCCGACCCCTACGACCTGACGGAAGTCGACCTCGCCGAGTACAAGGGCATCGCTGCGCCGTGGAATGATTGGCGTGCCGTCGAGAATCAGTGCCGCTCGCTGGCGGTGGCATTGCTTGATGCGTGACCCTGCCACACAGCGTTCACCTCTTCGCCTTCGCCAGGATTTCGGTGTCGATGTCGACGTACTTCCAGAATTCGCGCAGCACCGGGTGGCGCTGGTAGCCGATCACCCAGGGCTGCGCGAGCCCGGTGGTGATGCGGTGCGCGATCGGGCGTAGCGGCGCGTAGGCGAAAAAGAGCTTGTCCATTTCGCGGAAGAGCGCCGAACGCTCCGGCCCGTCGGGCAGCAGCTTCGCCTGATCGAACAGGCGGTTCCACCCCGGGTGGTTGAAGCGCGAGTGGTTCGACTGGCCGGCGTTCGGGCCGTAGAGGATCTGGTAGAAGGGATCGGCATCCGGGATCGCCGCGATCCAGCCCAGGGTCCACACCATGAGCCGCCCGGCGCGCGATTCGCGCAGCAGTTCCGGCCACTTCGCTTTCTTGTACTCGATCCGCACGCCGATGCGTTCCATGCTCCGGCGCCAGACTTCGTCGGACACCTTGGACTGGCTGTCGGGCGGCGAGGCGACTTCGAGCACGAATTTTCCGCCGTCCGGCAGTTCGCGGTAGCCGTCGCCGTCGCGATCCACGTAGCCGAAGGTGTCGAGCAGCGCCTTGGCGCGCGCCGGGCTGTACTCGGCGAGCGTTCCGGAGAGCGTGCCGTCGTGGCCGTACGAGCCGGGCGGCACGGTCGATTGCGCGGGCACCGCCTGGCCGCGGTAGATCTGCCGGATCGCGCTCTCGACGTCGTAGGCGAGCGCGATCGCGCGGCGCAGCGCCACCTTGTCCGGCGAGTAGCCGCCCACCACCGGGTTTTCCATGCCGAAGTAGAAGAACGCCAGATCGAGGTCGGTCACACGATCCACTTTTATTCCCTGGCGCGCGAGGTTGGGCGCGAGCGTGCCGTTCGGGATCGCGAGATTGATGTACTCCGCCGGCACGCCGGTGATCAGGTCGTGCTCGCCGTTCACGAACGCGAGCCAGCGCGGCTGCTGCTCCTCGATCACGTACACCTCGACGCGATCGACCATCGGGAGTTTCCGGCCCTTCAGCTTGGCCGCGATCGCCTGCTTGAGCGCGTCGCCCTCGGGAGGCTGCTCGTCGTAGCGCTGCTCGCGGAAGCCCGGATTGCGCTCCAGCACGATGCGCGAGGAGCGCTTCCACTGCACGAGCCGGAAGGCGTTCGTGCCGACCGGGCGTTCCATCGCCTTTTCCCCCGCGGCCTCGACCACTTCGCGCGCCACCGCGCACATCAGGTTGCAATAGGTGAGGTAATAGACGAGGTTGGGCGCGGGCTCGGTAAGCCGGATGCGGTAGGTATAGCGGTCCAGCGTGCGCAGGCCCTCTACTTCGCGCTCGTAGTCGAACGGCGCGCCCTTGAGCGCCGCCTGGCGCAGGGCGTCCATGCCGACGATGCGCTTGTCCATCAGGTACACGTTGGGCGACTTGTTCTTCGGGTCGAAATGCCGTTTCAGCGAATACACGTAATCCTGCGCGGTCAGTTCGCGCGGGCGGCCGTTGAACGCCGGATCGTCGGTGAAACGGATTCCGGGGCGGATGCGGATCGTCCACGTGAGCCCGTCGGTCGAAACTTCGGGCATCTCCGCCGCGGTATTGGGCCGCACCTTGGCGGGCCGCGCCAGGTAGTCGTAGGTGTAAGGCGGGTCGAAGATATGGCCGAGCAGGATGCTCGAATACAGGTCGTTGATCTGCACCGGGTCGAACCCGGTTTCGGCCACCGGGAAAGCGTAGCGCAGCGTTTTCTGCGGCTGGGCCGGCGCCGCGGGCCCGAACGCGATCAGGCATGAGGCAAGGCAGAGCACCCGGATGCGGACCCGCATGCCAAGATGATACGCTCCCGCCGCTCCACATGACCGCCTACCTCGTTCGCCGACTGTGGCAGATGATCCCGACGCTCGCAGGGGTGATCCTGCTCATCTTCTTCCTGTTCAAGTTCTTCGGCGGCGACCCGGCGGAGGTGCTCGCCGGGCAGATCGCCGACAAGCAGCAGATCGAGGCGATCCGGCAGCAGCTCGGGCTGGACCGCCCGTGGTGGGTGCAGCTCGGGATTTTCCTGCAGCAGATCGCGACCTTCGACTTCGGCCAGAGCTGGATGACGCGCGAGCCGGTGTCGAACCTTTTCCTCACGCGGCTGCCCGCCACGCTCACGGTGATGGTGCCGATCATCGTGCTCGAGGTGTTCCTCGCCATCCCGATCGCGATGTTCGTCGCCTACGTGCGCGGCTCGCTCGCCGACCGGGCGATCGTCGCCGCCTGCGTGGTGGCGATGTCGATCTCGTTCCTGGTCTACATCATCTTCGGCCAGTACGTGTTCGGCTTCCTGCTGGGGTGGTTCCCGGTGCAGGGCTGGAGCGACCAGTTCCTCACCAACGTCCTGCGGTACGCGCCGCTCCCCGTGCTGCTCGCGGTGTTCGTGAGCCTCGCGCCGCAGACCCGGCTGTACCGCACCTTCTTCCTCGACGAGATCAACCACGACTACGTGCGCACCGCGCGCGCCAAGGGGCTCGGCGAACCGGTCGTGATGCTCAAGCACGTGCTGCGCAACGCCATGATCCCGATCCTCACCAACGTGGCAGTGCAGCTGCCCTCGATCTTCGTCGGCTCGTTCCTGATCGAGGTGTTCTTCTCCATCCCGGGACTGGGCCGCGAGGTGTTCCTCGCGGTGAACCGCAGCGACTACCCGGTGATCCAGGCCGTGACGGTCTACCTCGCGGCGCTCACCATGCTCATCAACCTCGGCGCGGACCTGCTCTACAAGCTGGTCGATCCGCGCGTCACGCTGCGCTGAGCGGGCGATGAGCGCGGTATTGCCACGAGAGGCCGCGATCGCGGGAATCGCGCGTTCTCCGGGCGTATGGGCGGCGGCGTGGCAGCGCCTGCGGCACGATCCGGTGGGGGTCGGGGCGCTTGCCGTGGTGCTCGTGTTCCTCGTGCTCATTCTCGCCTCCGCGGCCGGCCTCGCCGGCGCCGACTGGCAGCTCGAAAAGGGCGTGCCCTACGCCTACCCGCATTTCACCGGCGAGCGCGACAATCTCGAGGCGCAGACGATGCAGCGCTTCTCGATCGACCGCAATCGCCGGCCGATCGACATCTCGGACGTCGATCCGCTCGCGCCGCGCTACCGCGAATGGGCCGAGCGCGCGGCCCGGATTTCGCTCGTCGAGCCGCCGCGCCGCGAGACGCTGCCCGCGGGCGGCGACCGCTGGGGCCGCGACGTCCTCGCCAAGGCGATCAAGGGAACCCAGGTCTCGGTGTTCGTCGGCACGTTCGCGGCGCTCGTCGCCACGCTGATCGGAACGCTGCTCGGCGCGCTTTCCGGGTACTTCGGCAGGCGGCTCGGCGACCTCCTGGAATGGGTCTACAACGTATTCACCGCCATTCCGACGATCCTGCTCATCTTCGCCTTCGCCGCGGTGCTCGGCCGCGGCATCGCCACCGTGATCCTGATCCTCGGCCTCACCGGCTGGACCGGCACCTACCGGCTGGTGCGCGCCGAGTACATCAAGCACGTCGGGCGCGAGTACGTGCGCGCGGCGCACGCGATCGGCGCCTCGCACGCTTCGCGCCTCTTCGTTCACATCCTGCCGAACGTGAGCCACGTCATCCTGGTGCAGTTGTCGCTGCTCGTGGTGGCGTTCATCAAGGCCGAGGTGATCCTCTCGTTCCTCGGGCTCGGGGTGCCGATCGAGATGGTGTCCTGGGGCACGATGCTCGGCGAGGCGCAGAACGAGCTCATCATCGGCAAGTGGTGGCAGCTCGGCGTCGCCACCGTTTTCATGGCGGTATTCGTGACCGCGTTTTCGCTTCTCACCGATGCGCTGCGCGACGCGCTCGATCCGAAGCTGAGGTAGGCAGTGCTCGTACGCGTGCGCGACCTGAGCGTTTCGTTCCGCCTTGGCAAGGAACAGCAGGCCGAAGCGGTGCGCGGCGTGAGCTTCGACGTGCCCGCCAACCGCGCGGTCGCGCTCGTGGGAGAGTCGGGTTCGGGAAAGAGCGTCTCGGCACTCTCGATCGTGCGCCTCCTTCCCGAGAACGCGATCGTCGCGCCGCAGAGCCGCATCGAGTACCAGGGCCGCAACCTCCTGCAGGAGCCGCTGGAGCGGATGCGCGCGCTGCGCGGCCGCGAAATCACGATGGTCTTCCAGGAGCCGATGAGCTCGCTCAACCCGGTGTTCACGGTCGGCGACCAGATCGCCGAGGTGCTGCGGCTGCATCTCGGGCTCGCGCGCCGGCAGGCGCTCGCGCGGGCAACGGAACTCCTCGACGAAGTCGGCATCCCCGAGCCCGCGGCACGGCTCGGCGCGTACCCGCACGAACTCTCCGGCGGACAGCAGCAGCGCGTGATGATCGCGATGGCGATCGCCTGCCAGCCGAAGCTCCTCATCGCCGACGAGCCCACGACCGCGCTCGATGTCACGGTGCAGCGCCAGATCCTGGAACTTCTCGCGCGCCTGCGCGAGTCGCACGCGATGAGCCTGCTTTTCATCAGCCACGACCTTGCCCTGGTGGGCGAGATCGCCGACGAAGTCGTGGTGATGCGCGGGGGCCTCGTGCGCGAAAGCGGGCCGGTGGAGGGGATTTTCCTCGCGCCGCAGGATGCGTACACCAAGGCGCTGCTCGCCTGCCGGCCGCGGCTCGATGCGCGGCCGCGCCGGCTGCCGGTGATCGACGACTTCATGGAAGGAGCGCCCGCGGCGAGCGAGCCGCGCGCGGTGCGACCTGCCGCCGCGGCGCCTCTCATCGAGGCGAACGGCCTGCGCAAGGCCTACCAGCTGCGCACCGGGCTCCTTGCCCGCAAGACGATCCACGCGGTGCGCGAGGTCTCGTTCCGGCTCGGCCGCGGCCGAACCCTTGGCATCGTCGGCGAATCCGGTTCCGGCAAGACCACGCTCGGCATGCTGCTCATGCGCCTGGTCGATGCGAGCGGCGGACGGGTGCTCTACGACGGCAAGGACCTGCTCGCGCTCACCGAGCGCGAGATGATGGCCTTCCGCCGGCGCATCCAGCTCATCTTCCAGAACCCCTACTCGAGCCTCAACCCGCGCTTCACGGTGGGACGGATCCTGATCGAGCCGATGAAGATCCACGGCATCGGCCGCGACGAGGCGGACCGCTTCGGGCGCGCCATCGAGCTGCTGCGCCGCGTCGGCATGCCGCCCGATGCGATCCTCAAGTACCCGCACGAGTTCTCCGGCGGGCAGCGCCAGCGGATCGCCATCGCGCGCTGCCTCGCGATGCGGCCCGAAATCATCATCTGCGACGAGGCCGTTTCGGCGCTCGACGTCTCGGTGCAGGCAACGGTGCTCAACCTGCTCCTCGACCTGCAGGACGAATTCCAGCTCGCCTACATCTTCATCTCGCACGACCTCGCGGTGGTGAAGTACATGGCGGACGAAATCCTCGTCATGAACGACGGCGAAGTGGTCGAGGCGGGCGAGGCCGAGGCGATCTACGCCGCGCCGGCGCATCCGTACACGCAGAAGCTCCTCTCGGCGATTCCGCGCGGCTACCGTGCGACGCGCGGCACCGCGGCGAGCAGCATGCGCGTGTAGTCGTGCCGCGGCGATTCGAGCACGCGGGTCGCCGCACCCTCCTCGACGAATCGCCCCTCGCGCATCACCGCCACTTCGTCGGCGATGTACTCGACGACGCCGATGTTGTGCGTGATGAAGAGGTACGACATGCCGAGTTCGGCCTGCAGCTCGCGCAGCAGGTTGAGGATCTGCGCCTGCACTGAAACGTCGAGCGCCGAAGTGGGTTCGTCGCAGATGATGAGCCGGGGGCGCACCGCGAGCGCGCGCGCGATGGCGATCCGCTGGCGCTGCCCGCCCGAGAATTCGTGCGGGTAGCGCTCGAGCGCATCGCGCCCCAGCCCGACGCGCTCGAGCAGGTCGCCGATGCGCGCAAGGCGCGCCGCGCGGTCGAATTCCGGCGCGAGCGTCGCGAGCCCCTCTTCGAGGATTTCCGCCACCCGCATGCGCGGATTGAGCGACGCGAAGGGATCCTGGAACACGATCTGGATGTCGCGCCGCGCGACGCGCAGCTCCTCGCCGTGCAGCGCGAAGAGGTCGCGCCCCCCGATCCGCGCGCGGCCTTCCACGAGCGCCGTGCCGCGAAGGAGTTGCAGCACCGCCTTGCCGATGGTGGTCTTGCCGCAGCCCGATTCGCCCACCAGGGCGAGCGTGCGGCCGGTGCCGATGGAAAATGAAACGCCGTCGACGGCGTCAAAAAACCGCTGGCGGCGCATGAGCAGCCCGCGCCCGATCGGAAAGCGCACACGCAGCGCCTCCACTTCGAGCAGTGGCGTTGCGGCGCGCTCGGCCGCCGCCTCCGCAGAGACCGGCGCCGGGCCCCCGCGCCCCACTGCCGCAGCCGTCGCTGCCGCGGCGCGGGTGCCGTCCCGGTAGAGAAGGCAGCGCACGTCGTGCCCCCGGCCGGCGGGCACCAGCTCGGGAAGCGTCCCCGCGCAGTCGGCAAAGGCGTGCGGACAGCGCGCGACGAAACGGCAGCCCTCGAAGCGCATCCAGGGCGGGGGCACGGTGCCGGGAATCGCGGCAAGCGGCTCGCCCCGCTTTCCCGAGCCGGGCAGCGCGTGCATCAGGAGCTGCGCGTAGGGATGCGCAGGCGCGCGGAAGAACGCCTCGGTCGGAGCCACCTCGACGATCTGCCCGGCGTACATCAGCGCCACCCGGTGCGCCATGCCGCGCACGATCCCCAGATCGTGCGTGATGAGGAGCATCCCCATGCCCTGGTCGCGCTGCAGCGCGCGCAGCAGTTCCAGGATCTGCGCCTGGATGGTCACATCGAGCGCGGTGGTCGGCTCGTCGGCGATCAGCAGGTCGGGCTCCGCGGCGAGCGCAAGCGCGATCATCACGCGCTGCTTCTGCCCGCCGGACATCTGGAACGGAAAATCGTCCACCCGCCGCTCCGGCTCGGGGAGGCCGACCCGCTCGAGCCACTCGATCGCGCGGCGCCGCGCCGCCTCGCCCCGCAGCCCGACGTGGCGCTCGATCACTTCCACGATCTGGCGGCCGACCGGCATCACCGGATTGAGGCTCGTCGCCGGCTCCTGGAAGATGATTCCGATGCGCGCGCCGCGCACCCGCTGCATGTCGAATTCGCGCAGCGAGCACAGGTCGACGCCGCCGAGCCGCACTGCGCCGGATTCGATGCGGCCGTTCTCGGGCAGCAGGCGCAGCATCGAGAGCGCGGTGAGCGACTTGCCGCAGCCGGATTCGCCTACCAGCGCGAACGTCTCGCGCCGGTCGATCGTGAGCGAAAGCGCGTCCACCGCGCGCGCAAGGCCGCTCTCGGTGTCGAGCACCGTGCTCAGCCGCTCGACCGCGAGCATCGGCTCCGAGGGCCTCGCAGCCGCCGTGGCGGTCCCGTTCATGGTGCGCTTCGCCGCATGCCGTCAGCTCCGCAGCCGGGCGCGCGGATCGAACGCATCGCGCACCGCGTCGGCAAAGAGGTTCGCCGAGAGCACGATCAGGAACATGAACACGAATGCCGCGGCGAGCGTCCACCAGATCACCGGCGTCGCGGCGAGTTCCAGCCGCGCGGTGTTGATCATGACGCCGAAGCTCGCGGTCTTCGGATCGACTCCGACCCCGACATAGGAAAGCACCGCCTCGGCGAGCACGAATCCCGAGAACTGCATCACGGTGCTGATCAGCACGATCGGGGCGACGTTCGGCAGGATGTGGCGCGCGAGAATGGCCACCGCGCGCACTCCGAAGGCGTGCGCCGCCTGGATGTATTCGAGTTCGCGCAGCTTCATCGTCTCGCCGCGCACCAGCCGGCACAGGCCGGTGAAGGAGGTGATCCCGAGGATCAGGCACAGGAAGAACAGACGCGCGTCGGCGCGCTCGAGCGCGGTCTCGAAGAGCGCCGGGTTGGCGTCGATCTTCACCTGCAGCAGCAGCACCGCGGCGGCGATCAGCAGCACGTCGGGGATCGAGGCGAGCAGCGTGTACAGGTACTGGATCGCTTCGTCGATCCAGCCGCGGAAGTAGCCCGCGGTCACGCCGAGCGCAACGGCGAGCGGCAGCACGACGAGCGTGGTGAGCGCGCCGATCACGAGCGCGGTGCGGACGCTCTTCACCGCGGCGACGAGCACGCTCGCGCCGACGCGATCGGTACCGAGCACGTGGTAGCCGGTCGAAAGCGAGGCGATGACGCCGATCGCGAGCAGGAGCAGCCCGGCGGTGAGGAGCATCGCCCGCACCGGGTAGCGCGTGCCGCCCCTCGCCGCGCGCGCAAGCGCGGCGCCGAGCGGTTCGCCCGCGCTTCGCGCGAGCCCCGCGACGACCGCCAGCGCGAGGAGCGCGAAGCCGAGCGCCGCGTACAGGAACCCGGCGGCGGCGCGCAACGCCGCGTCGCCCGCCCACTGCGACTGCGGATCGGAAAGATGCGCGCCGCCGAACTTGAGCCGCGGAAAATCGCGCACCGGCCGGCCGTCGCGCTCGAAGGTCTCCTTGCGGAACCCGAGCCATGCCAGGGGGCGCGAATAGCTGCGCTCCTGCCGCGAGGCGACCGGCTCGAGCACGGCGTCGAGCACCGAGCGCGTCTCGACCGACCAGGTCGGCGCCCCGCTCGCCGGATGCGGCGGCCCGCTGCGGCGGAAGTGCAGCGAGTCGGCGAGCGCGACCAGCAGGAAAAATCCCAGGATCACCGCCGCGACCCCGGCGGCGGGCCGCTGCAGCGCAAGGCGCCAGTTCGCGAGCAGTTGCGGCGTGCGGCTCACGTGGCGCAGGTACACGAGCCCCGCCGCGAACAGCGCAAACAGGAACAGGTCCGTGAGCAGCAGTACCGGCTTCACGGGCACGCGCCGCTCACTGCAGGCGAATCCTCGGATCGGCCCAGCTGTAGCTGATGTCCGTCAGGATCAGGCCGATGATGTAGAGCACCGAGCCGACGAACACCATCGCGCGCACGATCGCGAAGTCCTGTGAGCCGATCGCCTCGATCAGGTAGTTGCCGAGCCCCGGGATCGAGAAGAACGACTCGGTGATCAGGCTCCCCATGAAAAGCAGCGGAATGAAGGCGACCGAGTTCGACAGGATCGGGATGAGCGCGTTGCGCAGCACGTGGCCGAAGAGCACCGCCGGGTCCGACAGGCCCTTGGAGCGCGCGGTGCGCACGTAATCCTTGCTGATTTCCTCGAGGAACAGCGTGCGGTAGAAGCGCGCCTCGGGGCCGAGCCGCGCGACCACGCTGATCGCGACCGGCAGCAGCAGGAAGCGCCAGGTGTCGGCGCCCCCTTCGAAGCCCGAGATCGGCACCAGTTGCAGCACGCGCGCGAGCACGAACTGGCCGGCGACGATGAAGAACAGCGCCGAAACCGACATCATGACGACGAGCACCACGACCCCCCAGAAGTCGAGGTAGGTGCCGCGGAAGAACGCCAGCCCCAGCGCGATCGTGATCGACAGGCCGAGCCCGACGACGAACACCGGCAGCGCGAGCGCGAGGCTCGGCAGCGCCCGGCGCTCGATCTCGCCGGCGATGTCGCGCCCGCTGTCGGCGCGCCCGAAGTCGAACGCGAACATGCGCACCGAGCTGTCGAAGAACATCGTATCGGTGATCTTTCCCAGCCCCGACGCGCGTTCGTTGTAGAAGGACGGCCGGTCGTAGCCGCGCTCGGCCTTCCACTTCTCGATCGCCTGCGCGGTGACGCGCTTGCCGCCGAGCTGCAGCCGCGCCATGTCGTCGGGCGAGTTGACCTCGAAGAAAAGCAGGAACGTGACGAGGTTGATCCCGGCGAGCACCAGCAGGCCGTAGGCGATGCGCCGCGCGAGGAAGGCAAACATGCGCGCCGCGCCTCAGCCGGCGTCGCGCGCCGGGGCGACGGTCCCGGCGGCGCGCGCGCCCATCGCGGTGGCGTTCTGGCGGCGCTTCCACGCCAGCCACGCCGGCACCACCAAGGCCGCGATCAGCGCGGCGAGCGCCGCGAGCGGCCATGGATTGGGCTTGTTCCAGCGCTCGACCATCTGCAGCCGCAGCGCCGGGTCGATCCGCATGTACTGGAGCTGGTCGCGGATGATGTTCGAGGGCTTGCCGTTGTAGACCCACTGGTGGTAGGCACCCGAGAATTCCTCGGTCCAGCCGAACAGCCACACCGCGTCCCGCTGCGCGATCTCGCTCATGCGCCGGATGAGCGCGTGGCGCTCGGGAGTGTCGTCGAGATCCCGCATGCGCTCGAACAATTGGTCGAACTCGGCGTTGACGTAATTCGCCGCGTTCTCGCCGTCGACCTTGACCTTCGAATTCGGCCCATAGAGAAGGAACAGGAAGTTCTCCGGGTCGGGATAGTCGGCGAGCCATCCCCAGAAGAAGAGCTGCGCCGTTCCCTTGCGCATCTTGTCCTGGAAGCGGTTGTAGTCGGTGTTGCGCACCTCGAGCGCGATGTTGAGCTTCGCGAACTGCTTCACCACCCAGTCGATGCGCGACTTGTAGCCGGGACCGACGCCCTGCGTGTCGTAGTTGATCACCAGCGGCTTGCCGGTCGCCGCGTCGCGCCCGTCGGGATAGCCCGCCTCGGCAAGGAGCCTTTTCGCCACTTCGATCGGCTTGCGGCGCGGCTTGCCGTCGACCCAGTCGTAGACGACCGGGTTGTAGCGCACGGCGTCGGCACCGAACAGGCCGTTCACCACCGGCCCCATGTTGGGGACCGCGCGGCTATCCTCGAAGATCGTGACGTACTCCTCGAAGTCGAAGGCGATGGAGATCGCCTGCCGCAGCTTGCGGTTGCGCTCGGCCTCGCTCGGCGTCGCGCCGGCGCCGACCACCGGGTCGAGCCAGTTGAAGCCGAAGTACCACATGCCCACCTGGAGCGTGTTGGGAAGCTGGATCTTGCGTTCGACCAGCTCGCGCGCGCTCCCGGTGCCGTCCTGGATCGACACGATGTACGCGGTGCCGGGCTCGCCGCGCTCCAGTTGCGGCACGTCGTAGTAGCCCTGCAGGAACTTGGCATGCTGCGGCGAGCCCTCCTTTTCGATGAGCGAGACCAAGCCATCGAGAAAGGGCGTCGGCTTGCCGCAGTCCTCGAGCAGGCCCTGCGCGCGGTCCTGCGGCTCGCCCTCGCACGGATAGGGCTCGCCGCGGTAGTTCGGATTTCGCCGCAAGTCCATGCGGTGATTGGGCACGTATTCGGTCAGCATGAAGGGGCCGGTGCCCACCGGCCAGGTATCGAGCGTCAGGTTGCGCGCCTTCATGCCGGGCTGCGAATAGAACGCATCGACTTCCCACGCGGTCGGCGCGAAAAAGGTCATCGCCAGCCAGTACTTGAACTGCGGGTACTTCCCTTTCAGGCGCACGCGCAGCGTGTAACGGTCGACGACCTGCACCGCGGGCAGCTCGTACTTGCGAAAATCGATCCAGGGCAGCTCGCCGAACACGCCCGATTCGCGCGCCGAGCGCCCGGCTTTCATGGCCTCGTTCACCTGCTTGATCCGTTCTCCGTAGTCCCTCATGCCGACGATGTAGTCGGAAAGGAATCCGAACGCCGGCGACTGGACGCGCAGCGTCGCGAGGCGCCGGATCGCGTAGGCATAGTCCTCGGCGATGAGCTCGCGCGTGCCGCTCGCCGGGAAATCGGACGGCTTGGTCTTTCCCGCCAGGTCGTCCTCGGTGAGCGCGTGGTACAGCAGCCGCCCCTCGCCGTCGCGCGCGAATGCCGGATGCGGCTGATACAGGATGCCCGGCCGCAGGCGCAGCTCGACGATGCTCTCGGCGATGTCCGCTGCGCGCGCGTCTGCCGGGAGCACGCGGCCCGCCCTGTCCACGTACGTCGTCTTCGGCAGCTCGACCAGCGTGCGCGGCACGAGCTGGTAGGGCCGCTTCAGATAGTGGTACTTGAGCGGCGGCTCGTAGACCGCGTAGGTCCACGGCGTTTCGTTGTTGCTGTAGGAGGAAACCGAATCGAGGTGCTTGGGCGTTTCCTGGTACGCCGTGAAAAGCAGGTTCTGCGCCAGCTCCTCGCGCGAGACGGGCTCGTTGACCACGCCGCAGGCCGCTACCACGAGCGCCGCCACCAGGACGGGCGGGACCCGGACAAAGGGACGCTTCATGACACCGGATCGTGCACTCGGCAAAAGGTACCACACCGGAGCGCCGCGGCAGCGACACGCCCGTCCGCTCCGCAAACGCACGGCCTGCTATGATTTTGCCTGCTCCGATGAAGCGCATCAGCGTCGAAGATCTGTGGAAGATCCGCCGCCCGGCGGGCGTCTCGCTCGCACCCGACGGCGCGCGCGCCGTGGTGTCGCTCTCCTCGCATTCGATGAAGGAGAACCGCAGCACGGCGAGCCTGTGGCTGCTCTCGGCTGCCGGCGCAAAGCCTCGGCTTCTCACGACGTGCGGCGAAAAGGACGGCCAGCCCGCCTGGTCGCCCGACGGACGCCAGATCGCCTTCGTCGCCAAGCGCGAATGGCAGGGCAAGAAGGACGAGGAGCCGCAGATCTACCTCATCGCGCCCGACGGCGGCGAGGCCCGGCGCCTGACGCAGCTCGCGACCGGAGTCTCGGCAATCAAATGGTTCCCGGACGGCAAGCGGATCGCGTTCCTCTCCTGGGTCTGGCCGGAGCTGCGCGGCGCGGCGAGCCAGGCGCGGCGCCTGAAGGAGCGCAACAAAGACAAGGTCAAGGCGCATCGGGTCGAGCACTCCATCTACCGGTTCTGGGACCGCTGGCTCAGTGACGGGCGTGTGCCGCACGTGCACGTCGCAGAAGTGGCGAGCGGCGCCTGCCGCGACCTCTTCGAGGGCACGCCGTACGAGCTCGTGCGCGCCGACCCCGATCAGCACTGCTACGACATCTCGCCCGACGGGCGCTTTGTCGCCTTCGGCTACGATCCGGCGCCGGAAAAGAAGCTCGACGACGAGTTCGAACTGATCGAACTCGACCGGAAAACGCGGCGCTTTCGCAGCCTCACCGCCGGCAAGCTGCGGCGCGACTACCACCGCCCGCGCTACGCGCCGGACGGCGCGCGCATCGCCTGCCTCTCGGCGGCGGTGCACCGCAATCCGCGGGCGCACAACCAGATCACGCTCATCGAGCGCCGCAGCGGGCGGATCGAGATCGCCTCGCGGCGCTGGGACCGCAGCGCCGAGGCGCCGCTGCGCTGGGCGAAGGACGGGGACGCACTCCTGTGCGCGGCGCAGGACGAGGCGCGCCAGCACGTCTTTCGCTTCGATCTCGCCTCGCGCCGGCCCGAGGTCGTAGTGCGCGGCGGCATGGTCACCGAATTCGATCTCGCCGCCGGAACGGTGGTGTTCGTGCGCGACGACATGCACTCGCCGCCCGCGGTCTTCGCGCACGCCGACGGCGCCGAGCGAAAGCTGGAAGCGTTCAACGACGCCCTGCTCAGGCGCTTTCGCTTCGGTGCAACAGAGGAGCTGCGCTACCGGGGTTGGGGCGGCGAGAGCGTGCAGACGTGGCTCGTGTTCCCGCCCGGGTTCGATCCGAAGAAGAAATATCCCCTGCTCCACTCGATCCACGGCGGGCCGCACGCGATTTCGGGCGATTCCTGGCACTTCCGCTGGAATAACCAGGTGTTCGCGGCGCAGGGCTACATCGTGGTGGGTGTGAATTACCACGGCTCCTCGTCGTTCGGCCAGAAATTCATCGATTCGATCCACGGCGCATGGGGCAAGCGCGAACTTGCCGACGTCGAGGCGGCGACCGATCTTCTCGTGCGGCGCCGGTACGTGGACGCGCGGCGCGTGTTCGCGAGCGGCGGGAGCTACGGCGGGTACATGGTCGCCTGGATGAACGGCCGCGTGCCGGCGGGCAGGTACGGCGCCTACATCTGCCACGCCGGCTGCTTCGACTGGGTGTCGATGTTTGCCGACGACGCGTACTACTACTTCGCCAAGGAGCTGGGGGCCTGGTACTGGCGGGACTTCGCCCGTGTCGAAGCGCAGAATCCGCGCGCCATGGTGCGCCGGATGGCCACTCCGACGCTCGTGGTGCACGGCGCGCTCGACTACCGGGTTCCCTACACGCAGGCGCTGCAGTACTACAACACGCTCAAGGCGAGGAAGGTGCCGACGCGCCTGGTCCACTTTCCGGACGAGAATCACTGGATCCTGAAGCCGCAGAATTCGCGCCTCTGGTACCGCGAGTTCTTCGCCTGGCTGCGGCGTTTCGATCCTGCTTACGCATCGAAATCTTCCCGGCGAGGCGCCCGCGCCGCCAGGGCATGAAGACGCGCCTCGCGCGTCACCTCGACGCGTGGTTCGACGGGCTGTGGGAAAACCGCGACTTCCGCCGTCTCTGGATCTCGCTCACGATCACCCACTTCGGCGGGCAGATCACTTTCCTTGCGCTGCCGCTCACCGCCGCGGTGCTCCTCGCGGCGACACCGCTCGAGATGGGCGTCCTCACCGCGCTCGAATCGCTGCCGTTCGTGCTGTTCGGCCTGTTCACGGGCGTGCTGGTGGACCGCTCGCGCAAGCTGCCCCTCATCGTGGGCTCGGACCTCGGGCGCGGCGCGGTGCTGCTCGCGGTTCCCATCGCCGCCTGGACCGGGACCCTCTCGATGCCGGTGCTCTACGCGGTGGGGTTCCTCGTCGGCTCGTTCAGCGTGGTCGGCTGGGCCGCCTACCAGGTGTTCATGACCGAGCGCGTCGGCCGCAGCAACCTGCTCGCCGCGAGTTCCAAGATCGCGCTCTCCGAATCGAGCGCGCAGCTCGTGGGCCCGGGCCTCGCGGGAGTGGCGATCCAGTGGCTCACGGCGCCGATCGCCATCCTTCTGGACGCGCTGTCGTTTTTTTTCTCGGCGTGGCTGCTGCGCGGCATCGCACCGAGCGCGGCGGATGCGCCGCGGCGGCCGTCCGAGCGCCGCTCCGTGTGGCAGGAGATCGGCGAAGGGCTGCACATGATCCGCACCACACCGCTGCTCCGCTCGATCGCGTGGGGCGTGGCGGCGTGGAACCTGCTTCGCCACATGGTGCTCGCCGTCATCATTCTCTTCGCAGCACGCAATCTCGCGCTTTCCGCGGGCACGATCGGCATCGCCTGGATGGCAGGCGGGCTGGGCTGCATCCTCGCGTCGTTCGTCGCGCCCCGCGTCAACCGCCGCGGCGGCGTGGGCCTGGTCATGCTCGGCGGCGTGTTTCTCACCGGAATCGCCTGGGGCGTGATTGCGCTCACGCCGGAAGCAAGCCCGTTTGCCGCGTTGATGCTCGCCGCGGGGATCTTCGCCTACGACTTCGGAGGCATGCTCTTTTTCATCAATTACCTGTCGCTGCGCCAGGCGGTGACGCCGGACCACCTCCTCGGGCGCGTCATCTCCACCATGATCTTTCTCACCGTGCTGACCGCGCCGTTCGGATCGCTGTTCGGCGGCGCGCTCGGCGAATGGGCGGGACTGCGCGCCACGCTCTGGGTCGCGGCAGGTTCGGGCGTGCTGCTCGGGCTCGTGCTCATTCGCACTTCGCCGCTTGCGCGGCTGCGCTCGCTCCCGCAGCCGGGTGCCTAGGGCATCTCGGCAGCGCGGCGCAGGTGCTGCTGCGCCTCCGCCGGCCGGCCGAGCCGCTCGAGGAGCCGCGCGAGGTCCAGGTGCGCGGCGCGCGATTCCTCGAACGAGAGCGCCGCTTCGAGATACCGCTGGGCCTTGCCCCACAGTTCGGCCGCGGCGCATAAACGGCCGAGCGCGGCGAGAAGCTGGGGATCTTCGGCGTGCGCCGAGAGCCAGCGCTCGGCGCGCTCGATCCGCGTCACCGCCTCGCGGGAGCGCTCCGGCGCTTCGAGCTCGGGCAGCTCGCCGTACAGCGCGGCGAGCGTGCCGCTCCATTCGTGCGCCAGGCCGCGCTCGATCGCCTCGCGCGCAAGCGCAGCGTTGCCGAGCGCCGTGAGCCTTCGCGCCGCGGTCGCGGCGATGCGCGGCAGCACCTGGTCGCGCAGCGCAATCCGGCGCCAGCGCTCTTCATACGCGCGCCGGTCCGCGGCCGCCTCGCCGAGCAGCTCGACATAGGCCTGGACCTTGAACTCCTCGGCCGCATGCGGCGCGATGGCGTCGCGCTTGGCGAGCATCGAGGCGATCCGCAGCACCTCTTCCCAGTTCTGCACCCCGCGCTCGGCCCGGAGCAGCATCCGGAGCGTGGCGATATGCTTCGGGCCGCTTTCGTGCAGGGTCCGGAGCGCTTCGCGTGCGGCGGCGAAATCGCGCTCCTCGAGCGCAAGCTCCGCCTGCGTCACGAGGCGCGCCGCGTGCAGCGACTCGCCCGCCTCCGCCGCGCGCTCGAGCCACTGGTCGCGGCGCGCAAACTCGCGCAACTCGTGCGCAGCGCGCGCCGCGATCAATGCCGCGACACCCGGCGCGGCGCCGTCCTCCCAGGCCTGCTGCGCCTCCTTTTCGGCGCGCGAGAAGCGCCCCTCGAAGTGCGCCTGGAGCGCGGCGGCGAGCGCGTTCTGCGCGCGGTTGCGCCGGCGGCGCTCGCGAAACGAGCGCACATACGACGGCAGCGCAAGCGCGTGATGCGCAAGGCGCACGGCGGCGTAGAGCAGCGCGAAGGCGAGCAGCAGCGCCACCGCGGCGAGAACCAGCGACACTTCCACCCGCCACGGCGGATAGACGAGCAGCGCGTAGCCCTCGTTCATGCGTCCGAACACGGCGAGCGCCGCGGCGGCGGCAAACACCGCGACCAGCCAGAAAAGCGACCTCATCAGTTGCCGCGCTCGCGGCGCAGCTTGAAGCCGCGCACTGCCTCGAGACTTTCGGCGATCGAGGGCGGCTCGAAGGTGACCGAAGCCGCCGAGAGCTGCTTGATCTGCCCGAGCATCGCCTGGGTCTGCTTGGCGCGCACGTCGTAGTAGCGCCGGATCCACGCCTGCGATACGCGCAGGTCCTCGCGGTATCCGGCCTCGTCGCGCGTGAGCAGCGAAAGCCGCGCGTTCAGCAGCCGCAGCTTCAGGTTCTCGCGCAGGAAATACCCTTGCGTCGGCGGCAGGAGCGGCGGCTCGGGCGCCTCGACCTTGCGCACCACGACGAGCTGGCGCAGCTCCTTCCATACTTCGGCGCCGAACCGGGCGAGGAATCCTTCGTCCGCGGGCACCTCCTTGGCGCCCTTTTCCGCTCCGCGGCGTTCCTCGCCTGCCCTCGGGGTTCGTTCCTCGAACGCGAGCGGCAGCGAATCGACCGCCGCGACCAGACCATCGATCTTGAGGCTCATGCCCGAGAGGTCGACCGCCGGGACCGATTTCAGCCGCTCGATGTCGCGCGCGAGCGCCCGCCGCACCGGCAGGAACTGGGGCCGGTCGGCGCGTGCGAGCCGCCCCTCGGCCAATTGCAGCGCGAGCAGCGCCGCCCGAACGTTGCCCGAGAGCTGCAACTGCTGCTGCGCGATCGCGAGCACCTGTTCGATCTCCGCGAGCTGCCATTCGTCGCGGCTGCGTGAAAGCTCCTGGTAGAGCGCCTCGAGCGCGACCTGCTGGCTTTGCGATTCGCTCAATCGCTGATCCAGCGCGGCGAGCTTGGACTGCGCCTCGCGCAGCGCCTCCTGCGCCTGGCGTGCGGCGGCGCGCGCATCGCGGCTCTCGGCCTCCACGTCGCGCAGGCGGCGGGCCACTTCCTCCTGCGTCTGGCCGATGCGGGTGCGGGCATCGAGCCAGAACGCGGTCGCGGCGGCGAGCGCGAGCGCGATCCAGAGCCCGATCAGCAGTCCCGAGCGGGATCGCCCGGCGCTCTGCGGTTCGCTCGTTTCGCGGGATTCGGGGTGATCCATGCGCAAGCTTTTACTTCGCGCTGCGAAAGTATGCAACAAGCGCGGCGAGCAATTCCGCATCGCCGGCGCCCGACTGCACTAGTTCGCGTACCCCGAGGCGCCTCGCCTGTTCGGCGACGCGCTCGTGCGGCACGAACAAGGGCACCTCGACCAGCCAGTGCCTTCGCTCGGCGCCGAGCATTTCAAACAGGTTTGCGAGACCCTCGCCCGACGATACGGCGACGGCGTCCACTGCGCAGCGTTCCCACTCCGCGAGCGCCACGCCAGGATCCGCGTCGGGACGCACGCGCCGGTAGCACTCGGCGTATTCGACCTGCGCGCCGCGCGCCGTGAGCGTCCCGCCGAGCACCTCGCGACCGCCGGCGCCGCGAAAGATCACGATCCGCTTCCCGGCGGGGTGCGAAAGCTCCGCCACCGCAAGCAGCGCCTCGCTGTCGGCCCGCGTTCGGGGCGCAAGCACGTCCGTGAACCCCTCGCGCAGCAACTCCTCGCGGCTGCCGCTGCCGATCGCGGCAAGCCGCACGCTCGCGGGCCACGGTTTGCCTGCCCGCCGGCTGCGAAGGAGACCGAGCGCCTTGCGCACCGCATTCGGGCTCACAAAGATCGCCAGATCGAACTCTTCGAGCCGGTCGGCCAGCGCGAAAAATCGCGCCGGATCGCCGAGGTCCCTGATCTCGATCGCCGGCACGAGGATCGGCTCGCCGCCCGCCTCGCGCACCTGCTCGGCAAGGCGCTCGGCCTGTTCACGCGGCCGCGTCAGCACCACGCGCTTGCCGGCAAGCGGAAGCGGCGCTGCGGGAGGCGCAGAGTTCAATCGGACCTCACGAAGGTCAACCGGATCTCAAGCCGCGGGTTGCGCGAGCGTCGCGAGAATCTCGTCGGCACCGCGCTCGCGCAGCAGGCGGGCCACCTGATCGCCCAGCCGCTCCGGGTTCGAGGCATCGCCCTCGCCTTCGGCGCGCGCGATCCTGCGCCCGTCGGTCGAGGCGACCAGCGCCCGCAGCCGCAGCGTCGTTCCGCCGAGTTCCGCAAAGGCGCCGAGCGGAATCGCGCAGTTGCCGCCGAGCGCACGGTTCACCGCGCGCTCGGCCCGCACGCAGGCGCTCGTCGCGGCGTCGCCAAGCGGCGCCACGAGCGCCAGGACTTCTTCGCGCGCCGCCAAGCACTCGATGCCGAGCGCCCCCTGGCCGGCCGCAGGAAGGCTCGTCGCCGGGTCGAGAAGACTGCGCACGCGTCCGGCAAGGCCCAGGCGCTTTAGCCCCGCCGCCGCAAGCACGACCGCCGTGTAATCGCCGCGGTCCAGCTTCACAAGGCGCGTTTCCAGATTGCCGCGCAGCGGCCGCACTTCGAGCGCCGGGTAGCGCTCGAGGATCTGGGCCTGGCGCCGCAGGCTCGAAGTGCCCACGACCGCGCCCGCGGGCAGCTCGGCCATGCTCGCGTAGCGATTCGACACGAACGCATCGCGCGGGTCCTCGCGCTCGGTGATCGCGGCAAGCGTGAACTCTGGCGGCAGCTCAACCGGAACGTCTTTCATCGAGTGCACCGCGATGTCCGCGCGCCCGTCGGCGAGCGCCGTTTCGAGTTCTCTTACGAAGAGACCCTTTCCTCCCGCGGTCGCAAGAGTCGCCTCGAGCAGCTCGTCGCCGCGCGTGGACATCGGCAGCAGCTCGACCTCGAGGCCTGCATGCAGCGCCTCGAGCCGGCTCTTTACGTGCTCCGCCTGCCACAGCGCGAGGCGGCTGCGGCGGGTGCAGATCACAAGTCGGTTCTTCACTCGCGGCGCTCCGTGACCAGCTCCTTCACCACGTGCCATTGCCGGCGGCTCACCGGGAGCCGCGCGCGGACTCCCTCCAGAACCACGTTCCAGTGCGGCTCCTCGTCGCTGCCGCCGCCGCGCTCGAAGCCGCGGATGGCATTTCGCGCGACGAGGCAATTGCGACGGATGCGCACGAACCGGTCCGCGAACTCGCGCTCGAGCGCAATGAGCGGCTCCTCGATCAGGTGCTCGCCGGATTGCGTATGCAGCGTCACGTACTTGAGTTCCGCCTTCAGGTAGATCACGTCCCGCACCGGCACGAGCACGATGCGGGTGCGCTCGGTGACCGAGAAATATTCGCGCGCGCCAGCCGCCGCGCGCGCGAGTGTATCGGAGGAAGGCGGTCCGGCGGTGGACGCCCGGCGCAGCGCCGCCGCAAGGCGCGCCGCCCGCACCGGCTTGAGCAGGTAGTCGAGCGCATTGAGTTCGAACGCCTCGACCGCGTGCTCGTCGTGCGCGGTGACGAACACGACCGCCGGCGCGCCGGGAAGCGGCGCAAGGTGCCGCGCCGCCTCCAGACCGCTCATTCCCGGCATCTCGATGTCGAGCAGCAGCACCTGCGCTCCGCTCTCGGGCAGCAGCTCGACGAGTTCCCTGCCGTTACGCGCCTCGCCCACGACCCGCGTCGGCACCTCGGCCGCGACGTCGGAAAGCAGCTCCTTCAGCCGCTCGCGCGCGGGCGCTTCGTCGTCGGCGATGAAGACTTTGAGCTCGGTCATGCGGTCGGCTGCCCGGAATTCATGCGGCGTGCGCGGCGGTTCTCCGGTAGGGGATTTCGATCTCGACCCGGTAGCGGCCGGCCTCGATACTCGCTTCGAGCCGCGCTTCGGCATCGAAGAACAGCCGCAGGCGTTCGCGGATGTTTTCGAGCGCCATGCGGTTGCCGCGATGGCCGGTCTCGCTCTCGAAGAACGGGTTCTCGATCCGCGCCAGCACCCGGTCGCCGCGCCGCTCGATCCGCACCGTGATCTCCGCGGCCTCGGCCGCCGGCTCGATGCCGTGATACACCGCGTTTTCCAGGATCGGCTGCAGCACCATCGGCGGCAGCAGCGCATCCGAGGGCGCATCGTCGAGGTCCCAGGTGATGCGCAGGCGCTCGCCCAGGCGCAGCTGCTCGATCGCGGCGTACCGCTCGAGCAACGAGATCTCGTCGGCAAGCCGCACGAAGCGCCGGCCGTCGGCCATCAGTTCGCGAAAGAGGTCGGCCAGGTCTTCCAGCGTTCGCTCGGCGCGCCGCGGATCGCGCCGCACGAGCGAAAGCACCGCGTTCAGGCTGTTGAAAAGGAAATGCGGGCGGATCCTTGCCTGCAGCGCCTGCAGCCGCGCTTCGGCGAGCGCAGGCGAGTAGGCGCGCACCATCAAGCGGAAATAGCCAAGCAGGAGCGCGGTGACGAACGCAGCAAGGGCGAGCGAGCGCGGCAGATAGGAGGGCGTCAGGCCGCCGATGCGCGGAGAAACGAAGCCGTGGACGAGCGCCGTAACGAGGAGCACCAGCAGCAACACCGCGCCGCAGCCCTGCCAGTAGGTCACGCGCGAGAGCAGCGTCGAGATCGCGTACAGCGTCACCAGGCTCACGAGCAGCACCGGCTCGAGCATCGCCGCGGCGCGCATGTAGCGCTCGATCGACATCGTCCACCCGGACTCCGAATAGAGCACGGCGCCCAGCGCGAGCACGTGCACGCCGATCACGATGCGCGCGATGACGCCGAGATTGCGGAAGTCGGGGAGGACGTCCGGATGGACGTTTTGCCTTATACTTGCCATCACTGCCATGCGGCGCAAACGCGCCGCGTGTTCCGAGTATGCCCCATGGCCCGTCCTGATACCAAGCGGCCTTCCCGCACCGGCCGCAAGGCGAGGCCGCAAACCTGGTCCGGCCGCTTTGCGCAGCCCGTCGATGAGCGGGTGAAGCAGTTCACCGCTTCGATCGGGTTCGACCGGCGCCTCGCCAAACACGACATCCTTGCCTCGGCCGCGCACGCGCGCATGCTCGCCGCACGCGGCATCCTTTCGGCGGCCGACCTTGCGGCGATCGAACGCGGTCTTGCCAAGGTGCGAACCGAGATCGAGTCGGGGTCGTTCGCCTGGTCGCTGGAGGCCGAGGACGTGCATGGCAACATCGAGCGGCGGCTGACCGAACTCGCAGGCGAGGCGGGCAAGCGCCTGCACACCGCGCGCTCGCGCAACGACCAGGTGGCGACCGACCTGCGGCTTTGGCTGCGCGAGGAAATCGACGAGATCCGCGCGCGGCTCGCGGCGCTCGTACGCGCACTCATCGGCCAGGCGGAAAAGCACGCGGCGCTCATCCTTCCGGGGTACACGCACCTGCAGGTCGCGCAGCCGGTGACGTTCGGGCACCACCTTCTTGCCTACGCAGAGATGTTCAGCCGCGACCGCGAGCGGCTCGCCGACTGCCGCAGGCGCCTGAACGTGCTCCCGCTCGGCGCGGCGGCGCTCGCCGGAACCACTTTTCCGATCGACCGCAGGCAGGTCGCGCGCGAACTCGGGTTCGACCAGATCGCCGCCAATTCGCTCGATGCGGTCTCCGACCGCGACTTCGCGATCGAATTCCTCGCCTGCGCTTCGCTCGCGATGGTGCACCTCTCGCGCCTGGCCGAGGAACTGGTGCTGTGGATGAACCCGCGCTTCGGCTTCGTGCGCCTGCCCGACCGCTTTTGCACCGGCTCTTCGATCATGCCGCAGAAGAAGAACCCGGACGTGCCCGAACTCGTGCGGGGAAAGGCGGGCCGCGTGTTCGGCCATCTCATGGCGCTCCTCACGGTGATGAAGGCGCAGCCCCTTGCCTACAACAAGGACAACCAGGAGGACAAGGAGCCGGTGTTCGACGCGGTGGATACTTTGAAGGATTCGCTCGCCGTGTTCGCCGAGATCGTCGCCGGCATGAAACCGCAGCCCAAGGCGATGCGCGCTGCGGCGCTGGAAGGCCACGCGACCGCGACCGATCTCGCCGATTACCTCGCGCGCAAGGGCATCGCCTTTCGCGACGCGCACGAAATCGTGGCGCGCGCGGTGCGCGAAGCAGAGCGCAAGGGGTGCGAGCTTGCCGCGCTCCCGCTCAAGGTGCTCAAGCGCTTCTCGCGCGCGATCGGCGAGGACGTGCACCGCGCGCTCACGCTCGAAGGCTCGGTCGCGAGCCGCAACCACGCTGGCGGCACCGCACCCGCGCAAGTAAGGGCTGCGGCAAGGCGCGCCCGCGCGCGCCTTGCCCGCGAGCGTTCCTGAGTCCGCGCGTTTTCCGCAAGCAGGGACCGCCGCGGCACGCCGCGATGTACGCGGCGGAAGCAGAAGGCTTGCGCGCCCTGCGCGCAGCCGGGGGGCGCGCCCCGGAACCGTACGCGCAGGGCGTAAAGGGCGGTGAGGCCTATCTCGAAATGGAGCGGCTCGAATTCGGCGGACGCGAGGATTGGCCCGCCCTCGCCCGCATGCTCGCGAGTCTCCACCGGCACACCGGGCCGCGCTTCGGCTGGGAGCGCGACAACTGGATCGGACTTGCGCCGCAGAAAAACGGCTGGAGCGACGACTGGATCGCCTTTTACCGCGACTGCCGGCTCATTCCCCAGCTCACGAAAGCGGGGCTTCTTTCCGAGGCGCGCCCGATTCTCGAGCGCCTGGAAGGGTATTTCGGCGATTACCGGCCGCCCGCCTCGCTCCTTCACGGCGACCTGTGGCGCGGGAATGCCGGCTTCACCGCCGAGGGACCGGTGGTATACGACCCTGCGGTCTATTACGGCGACCGCGAAGCCGACCTCGCGATGACAGAGCTATTCGGCGGCTTTCCCGCCTCGTTCTACGCGGCCTACGCAAGCGCCTGGCCGCTCGATGCGGGCTACGAACGAAGAAAAGCGCTCTACAACCTCTACCACCTGCTCAACCACCTGAACCTGTTCGGGTCGTCGTACCTCGGACAGGTGAAGGCAACGCTACGCCTTCTGCTTCGCAGCCTCCAGGATCTTCTGTAGCTCGCCCGACTGGTACAGCTCGCGCATGATGTCCGAGCCGCCGATGAACTCCCCGTTCACGTAGAGCTGCGGAATCGTCGGCCAGTTGGCGAATTCCTTGACGCCCTCGCGGATCTCGGGGTCCTCGAGCACGTTGACGCTGAAGAATTCGCGCACCCCGCAGGCGTTCAGCGCCTGCACCGCCATGGCCGAAAACCCGCACTGCGGCATCTGCGGCGTGCCCTTCATGTACAGCACCACGGGGTGGCCGGCGACCTGCTCCTTGATGACCTGCTTCGCGTCCATTCGCTTTCTCCAATAACCGAGTAGGTTAGTCGGATTTTAGCGTGCCGCCGCTCACCCGTGCAATGCCGGCAAGGTCCGGCGCGCTGAAAATCCGCGTCAGGCCGGCGGCTTCGAGCAACCCGCGCACTGCGGGCTCCTGCCCGATGCCGTGCTCGAGCAAAAGCCAGCCGCCGGGCTCGAGATGCGCCGGCGCGGCGTGCACGATTTCCCGGATCGCATCGAGCCCGTCTTCGCCAGAGACAAGCGACGAGCGCGGCTCGAACCGCAGGTCGCCCTCGCCGAGGTGCGGATCGCCGCTCGCCACATACGGCGGGTTGGAAACCGCGAGGTCGAAACGCTCGCCCGCGAGCAGCTCGAACCAGCGTCCGTGGCGCAACTCGATCGCGATTCCGAGCCGGGTCGCGTTTCGCTTCGCGAATTCGAGCGCCGCGGCGCTTTGCTCGATCGCAACAACGCGCGCCCGCGGCCGGTTGCGGGCAATGGCCAGGGCAACCGCGCCGCAGCCGGTGCCGAGGTCCGCTACCCGTGCCTCCGCGTCTGCCGGGAGACGGTCCAGCGCTAGTTCGACGAGCAGCTCGGTTTCCGGCCGCGGGATGAGGACCGATCGGCCGACCGCGAGCGGCAGCCCGTAGAACTCGCGCCTGCCGAGGACGTAGGCAATGGGTTCGCCTGCCCGGCGCCGCGCCGCCATCTCTTCGAAGCGCGCCGCCACCGCCTCCGGCAGCTCGCGCTCGGGATGCGCGAGCACGCTCGCCTCGGAAAAGCCGCAGGCTTCGGCAAGGAGCAACCGCGCCTCGCGCGGCGCGATGCCGCTTGCCGCGAGCGCTTCGCCAATCCTCAATTCAGGCCGACTCTTCGGCGAGCTGCGCGATCTGCTCGGCCTGCTGCGCGGCGACGAGCGCGCCGATCAGTTCGTCCAGCTCGCCGTCCACGATGCGCTCGATCTTGTAGAGCGTGAGGTTGATGCGGTGATCGGTCACGCGGCCCTGCGGGAAATTGTAGGTGCGGATGCGCTCGGAGCGGTCGCCCGAGCCGATGAGGAGCTTCCGCGTCGATGCGGTCTTCGCAGCCTGCTCGCGCTCGCGCTTGTCCTTGATGCGCGCCGCGAGCACGCCGAGCGCCTTTTCGCGGTTCTTGTGCTGCGAGCGCGAATCCTGGCACTCGACCACGATCCCGGTCGGCAGGTGCGTGACGCGGATCGCCGATTCAGTCTTGTTGACGTGCTGCCCGCCGGCACCCGAGGCGCGGAAGGTGTCGATCCGGAGTTCCGCCGGGTTGAGCACCACGTCGTCCACATCGTCCGCCTCGGGAAGCACGGCAACGGTGCAGGCCGAAGTGTGGATCCGCCCCTGCGCTTCGGTCGCGGGAACGCGCTGCACGCGGTGTCCGCCCGATTCGAACTTGAGCTTCGCGTACACGCCCTGGCCCGCGACGCGCGCCACCACTTCCTTGTAACCGCCGAGTTCGGAGGCGCTTTCGGAGACAAGCTCCACCTGCCAGCCCTGCCGCTCGGCGTAGCGCGTGTACATGCGAAAAAGATCGCCCGCGAAAAGCGCCGACTCGTCGCCGCCGGTGCCGGCGCGCACTTCGAGAAAGACGTTCCGCTCGTCGTTCGGGTCCCTGGGCAGCATCTGCGCCTGCAGATCGCGCTCGAGCGCCTCCATCGCGTCGCGGGCGCTTTTCAGTTCCTCGTCGGCGAACGCCTTCATCGAGGCGTCCGCGGCGAGGTCCTTGGCCGCGGCGGCGTCCTGCTCGGCCCTTTGGTAGCGCGCGTACAGCTCGACGAGCGCGGTGAGCTCGGCGTGCTCGCGCGAAAGCTTGCGGAATTGATCCAGGTCGCGCGCCGCATGCTCCGAGGCGAGCAGGCCGTTCAGCTGCTCGAGCCTGCCGGAGAAGCTCTCCAGCCGGGTGCGCAGCGACGGTTTCAAGAGCGGAAGCGGAACAGGCGCGCGATCGTCTCGCCGAGCGCGCGGCGCTCCTCGCCGCTCGCCTCGTTGAGCGCCTGCGTCGGCGCATGCAGGAGCTTGTTGGTGAGCCCCTGCGAGAGCGCCTCCAGCACCTTCTGCGGATCCTCGCCCCTGTGCAGGAGCCTGAGCGCGCGCTCGACCTCGTGCCGGCGCGCCTGCTCGGCCTGCTCGCGCAGCGCGCGGATGAGCGGCACCGCTTCGCGCGCCGCCATCCAGTGCATGAACTGGCCGACCTGGGTCTCGATGATCGCCTCGGCCTGCTCGACCGCCGAGCGCCGCGCATCGAGGTTTCCCTCGACGATCTGCTGCAGGTTGTCCACCGTGTACAGGAACACGTCGTCGAGATCCGCCACCTCGCGCTCGATGTCGCGCGGCACCGCGAGATCGACCATGAAGATCGGCCGCCGGCGGCGCGCCTTGAGCGCGCGCTCGACCAGGCCCTTGCCCAGGATCGGCAGCGAGGACGCGGTGCAGCTCACCACGATGTCGTGCTCGTGCAGGTGCTCGGGGAGCGTGCGCAGCTCGACCGCGTGCGCGTTGAAGCGGTGCGCGAGCGCGCGGCCGCGCTCGAGCGTGCGGTTCGCCACCGTGATCCGCGCCGGGTTCTGCGCCGCGAAGTGCGTCAGGCAAAGCTCGATCATCTCGCCCGCGCCGATGAAAAGCACCCGCTGCTCGGTAAGCGACGAGAAGATCCGCGCCGCGAGCTTGACCGACGCCGCCGCCATCGAAACGCTGTGTACCCCGAGTTCGGTCGTGCTGCGGACTTCCTTCGCCACCGCGAACGAGCGCTGGAAAAGCTTGTGCAGCACCGTGCCGAGCGTGCCCGCGGATTCGGCCACCCGCACCGCTTCCTTCAGCTGCCCGAGGATCTGCGGTTCGCCCAGCACCATTGAATCGAGGCCCGAAGCGACCCGGAACGCGTGCCGCACCGCCTGCTCGCGCGGCAGCATGTACAGGTAGGGCGAAATGTCGTCGGGACGAAGCTTGTGGTATTCCGCGAGCCACGCGGTCGCGGGCTCGGTTTCGAGCGCCGAGAGATAGACCTCGGTGCGGTTGCAGGTCGAGAGGATCGCCGCCTCTTTGGCGCCGCGCCCGCGCACCAGATCCCCGAGCGCGCCCTCCAGCGCATGGGCGGCAAAGGCCACCCGCTCGCGGATTTCGAGCGGCGCGGTGAGGTGGTTCAGCCCGAGTGCGTACAGGGTCACGCGATCCTTGGCGCAAGCGCTTGTTTCGGGGCGATTTTACCCCCTGCTGTCAAGAGCGGCGGTTGATCCAGGCTAAACGGGCGGCTCGATGCCCCGGCGACGACTTGCATGAAGCGCTGCGGCGGTGCGCCAGAACATCGCGCGGTAGCGCGCGCGGCGCGCCTCGGGCGTGCGGCCGAGCGCGCAATAGACGGCATGCGGGGTGACGATGGGGTCCTCGCGGCCCAGCGCATTTGCCGCAAAGCTCGACCAGCGCCAGGCCCCCGGCTCCCGCGCGAGCCCCGCGCGCACCGGATTGTCCTCGATGTAGCGCATGCACGAGAGCAGGTAACGCGGCGCATAGACGGGCGAGGCGTCGAACGGCTCCTCCCACAGGGCGCCCGCGCGGCCGCGTCCCTCGGCGAGGTGGCGCCTGTAGCGCTCGACCACGAAGCCCATCAGCTGCGTCGCGCCCGCTTCGCGCGCCGGCGTGACGAGCAGGTGCACGTGGTTGCTCATCAGCACGTAGGCATGCACCGCGCACTCGCAGTCCTGCGCGCAGGTGCACAGGGCGTGCAGGTACGCGTAGGCGTCGCGCGCGGCGCCGAAGCAGGACGCGCCTCCGCGTCCGCGCTGGACCAGGTGCAGCACGACACCGGGCGCTTGCGGACAGGCGAGGCGGGACATGTGGCTCCACCTGGCAACGCGCGAGCCCCGGCGGCCGATGACGTCCGTTGGTATCGCGTCGATCCCCAATCCTCGCCGGCGATCCATTCAGGGCGCGAGGCCGGTTGCCTGCCGCCGGACGTGTGATCATCCGGGAATCAGGGCCAAGGGAGGCACCAAGCGATGGCGAAGATCGTCCCGGGAGGCTGGCGCGAGCTGCGTGCGACGGGTGCGGCGCAGCGCGAGCTGGAAACGCTCGCGCTTCTTGCCGACGCGCTGCCCGACGCCTACACGGTGTATCACGGGGTGCACTGGACGCGCGTCGAGTACGGCCTTTCGGAATTCGGCGAGGTCGATTTCGCGATCGTCGCGCCGAGCGGAAAGCTCCTTCTGGTGGAGCAGAAGTCCGGGGTGCTCGAGGAAACCCCTGACGGCCTCGCCAAAATCTACGCCGGGAAGCCGAAGATCGTCGCCACGCAGATGCTGCGCGCGGTCGAGGCGCTGCGCGCGCGCTATGCGAAGGCGCACAAGGGAGCGCCGCTCTTTGTCGACTACCTGCTGTACTGCCCGGATTACGCGGTCGGGCAGCCGCAGGTCGCAGGGATCGATCCCGAGCGCATCGTCGATGCGGGCAGGCGCGAGCATCTTGCGCGCATCATCCAGTCGATCCTCCCCGCCCACGCGCCCGAGTCGCCGGAAGCCGCAAGGATCTGCCGCTTTCTGGGCGACGTGCTCGAGCTTGTGCCCGAGATCGGCGCGCTTTCCGACGAGGCGCGATCGCTCTATACGCGGATCTCGGGCGGACTGGCGACCTGGGCGCGGAGGATCGAAGTCGAGCCGTTCCGCCTGCGCGTGATCGGCACCGCCGGCTCGGGAAAGACGCAGCTCGCGCTTGCGGTGCTGCGCGATGCGGTCGCCGCCGGCCGCCGCCCGCTCTACGTGTGCTTCAACCGGCCGCTTGCCGATCACCTTGCGCAGATCGCGCCGCGCGAAGCGGAAGTGCTCACCTACCACCAGCTCTGCGACCGCACGGTGCGGGCGAACGGTGTCGTGCCGGATTTCACGCACGCAGGGATTTTTCGCGAGATCGAGGCGGGTTTCGCGGCAGCGCCGGTGCACGACGGGATGCGCTACACGGATCTCCTCGTGGACGAGGGCCAGGATTTCGATTCCTCGTGGCTCGATTCGCTGCTTCGGCTGCTGCGCCCGCCGGGGCGCGCGTGGTGGCTCGAGGACCCGATGCAAAACCTGTACGGCCGCGCGCCGGCGACGCTTCCCGGGTGGACGGTGCTCCGCTCCGACACCAACTACCGCAGCCCGCGCGATGTGCTCTCCGATCTGAACCGGCTCGTGAAGCTCGATCGGCCGGTCGAAGCGGGAAGCCCGCTATCGGGTTCGGGCGTCGAGATCTTCACCTACGGCGGCGAGGACGGGTTGCTCGAGGAAACGAAGCGGGCGATCAGCCGCTGCCTCGGGCTCGGCTTCAAGCGACCGATGGTCGCTGTCCTGACGTTCCGCGGCCGGGAGCATTCCGCGCTCGCGTCCTGCGCGAAGCTCGGCCACTACACGCTGCGCGCGTTCACCGGCCGCTACGATCTGATCGGCTCGCCCATCTACACGGAGGGTGAGATCGCCGTCGAGACCGTTTACCGCTTCAAGGGGCAGTCGGCGCCGGTGGTCGTCTTCACCGAGATCGACTTCGAGGCGCTCGACGAACTTGCCGCGCGCAAGCTCTTCGTCGGCGCGACCCGCGCGACCATGAAGCTCGTGCTGGTGATGTCGGAAAGAGTGGCGAAGGAGCTGATCGAGCGGTTGGCGTAGCGAACCGGGGGGGACCTGCGGCTAGCGCGTGAGCCACCTTGCTATCAAAACGCCGGGCCGGCATTTTGCGCGCTATGATTCCGATCGCATGAAGCAAGAGCGTCGCGGATTTCTTCAGCTCGCCGTGGCTGCCATGGCCACGCCTATCCTGGCAAGTCTGCCGCTCGGAGCACGGTCTGCGGGCGGTGCAAGTGAAAAACGGAAGATCGGGACGATTGGCTCCGGAAGAATCGGCAGTACGCTCGGCGGCCTGTGGGTCAAAGCCGGGCACGAAGTCATGTTCTCGTCGCTCGACCTCGAGCACGACAAGGCGCTCGCCGCGAGGCTCGGGCCCAATGCCCGTGCCGGAACGCCGCGCGAGGCGGCGGCATTCGGCGAGGTACTGCTGATCGCGGTGCCCTACAGCGCGCTCCCTGGGATCGGCCGGGACCTTGCCGACCTGCTCAAGGGCAAAGTGGTGATCGACACGTGCAACCCCTTTGTCGCGCGCGACGGCGAGATTGCAGCGTGGGCGCGCGAGAAGGGCGCGGGCCTCGCCTCGGCGGAGCTTCTTCCCGGAGCGCGGATCGTCCGCGCATTCAATGCCATCAGCTACGCGCGGATGGCGGTTGCGCATCAGCAGGCGGAACGGGTCGGCATGCCGATGGCGAGCGATGACGCGGCCGCGGTCGCCATCGTGGCGCCGCTGGTGCGCGATATCGGCTACGAGCCGGTCCTGATCGGCGCTCTTGCGATGGGAAAACACCTGATCCCCGGAACACCGCTTGCGGGCGAGCGAACGCCTGAACAGATCCGGACGATTGCCGCCACGCTCCAGTGAGTCGATGACTGGACGCCCCGCTATCATCGAGAACGTTTGCCAAGCGCCTTTTCGAGCGCCCGCGCCTGGTCCTTGAGCTTCTTCGGATTCGTCTGTGCCAGCCGCTCGAGATTGGCGAGCTTCCAACTCTTGGCGGCCAAGGGGAGATCAAACGGGGTGTTCACTCGATCATGCGAGCACAATTTCGGCACATACGCGCGGCGGCCATTCGGCCCCAACGAGTAGGCCGCTTCTGTTGGTAAGATGCGGTCGTTGTCGGTCAAGAGCGGGTCCCCGATGAAAACAGCACATGCGCGCCGTGCGGCGCGAAAATTGACACCCTACCAAGCCGCCGTAAAGGTCGGGTTGGTGGGCTGCGTCGCGGGTCCGCGCGACCTCGCCGAGAATCGCAAGAAGTACCTGCGTACGGCCTCGCGTGCAAAGCGTCCTGCTTGACGCCGGGGCGCTGGTTGCCATCCTCAACCGCAACGACCGTCACCACGCCGAGCTGCTCGAGCTGCTGGAGGGCTTCGAAGGGCGGCTGCTTACCACCTGGCCGGTGATCGGCGAGGCCTGCGCGCTCGTCTCGGAGCGCGCCCAGGTTCGCGTTCTCGACTGGATTGCCGAGCAAGGCGTTGAGATCGTCTCGATCGACGCGGGTCTTGAGTTCATGCGCGGGCAAATGACCGATTACGAGGACCTGCCCTGCGATTTCGCGGACGCATCGTTGCTCTACGCGGCATGGAGCACCAAGATCCGCGATGTGTGGACCATCGACAGCGACTTTACCGTGTGCCGTCTGCCAGACCGTTCCCGCTTCAAGGTAAATCCGAGCCGGTAGCGCGAGCGAGTAGAGGAAACGTTTCGCGTTACGTATCGGATCTCTCCGGCATTGAACAGTCGCCGGAATCGGAATCTGTAAGTGCCTGAAGTATTGGTGGCCAAGGGCGGAATCGAACCACCGACACAAGGATTTTCAGTCCTCTGCTCTACCAACTGAGCTACTTGGCCTTGCTGCGCGTGCGCGACGAACGGCGCCGCGAAAAAGGCGCGTATTAGACCTGTCCCCGGCGGTCCAAGTCAAGCAGCGGCCGGGCGCGGCGCGCTCGCGAATATAATCGTTTCTTCGGAGCACACAGCGTGTTCGGCTGGCTGAATTCGTCGGAAACCAATGCGTTCGCGGCGTCGCTCGCGACCGAGCTGCTCGAGAGCCTGCCGAAGTCGAGCAGGCGGCCGATGCGGCCGGACAAGGCGGACCGCGCCGTCGAGCGCGCGATCGAGCGCGTTCAGGGGCGCGCGCGCGAGTACGCGAAAGCGAAGCGCCTCGGGTACTTCCAGCGCTCGCGGCTGGGAAACCGCTTCCTCTGGGCGCTGCGCGACGCAGGGATGGATCGGCGCGTCGCCGAGGATCTCGCGGTCGGCGTGCTGCGGGAAATGGGCCGCCGCTGACATGAAAAAGGGGCGCCGCAGCGCCCCTTGGGGAAGCAATTCGCGCGCGGCGCGAATTACATGTCCATCCCTTCCATGCCGCCCATGCCGCCCATGCCGCCGTGAGCGTGGCCGCCCTTCTTCTCCTCGACCAGCTCGGCAACCATGGCATCGGTCGTGAGCATAAGGCCGGCGACGGAGGAGGCGTTCTGCAGTGCAAACCGCACCACCTTGGTCGGATCGATGACGCCCATCTCGACCAGGTCGCCGAACTCCATGGTCTGGGCGTTGTAGCCGTAATTGCCCTTGCCCTCGACCACCTTGTTGAGCACCACGGACGCCTCGGCGCCGGAGTTCTCCACGATCTGGCGCAGCGGCTCTTCGAGCGCGCGCATCACGATCTTGATGCCGCCGTCCTGGTCGTGGTTCTCGCCCTTGAGCTTGCCGTTGAGTGCGGCCCGGGCGCGAATGAACGCCACGCCGCCGCCCGGCACGATGCCTTCCTCGACCGCAGCGCGGGTGGCGTGCAGCGCGTCCTCGACGCGCGCCTTCTTCTCCTTCATCTCGACTTCGGTCGCGGCGCCGACCTTGATCACCGCCACGCCGCCGGCGAGCTTCGCCACGCGCTCCTGCAGCTT
>Ga0114945_10000248_pt1 | contig 33690 bp, 34 predicted proteins | sample OV2TP3_FD_87194 | JGI IMG/M metagenome (GOLD analysis project Ga0114945, IMG submission 87194) | Hot spring microbial communities from Beatty, Nevada to study Microbial Dark Matter (Phase II) - OV2 TP3 | ecosystem: Environmental > Aquatic > Thermal springs > Hot (42-90C) | place: USA: Beatty... | reverse complement strand
TTTTGCCGAGTCGATAGGAAGTGTCGATGAAGACGTCATCAGAAAGTACATTGAAGATCAGAACAAATAGCCAGATTATGCAGGAAGAAAGAAGCCACGGGCTTTAGCCCGTGGAGTTTCATTACAGAAAAAATTTCATGAGGTTGATTAGGGATGTCTAAAAAAGGTAAGAGTGAAAATCAAAAATTACCTTCCCCACCGAAATTAGGCCGTCTGACGGTTCTTATTATTTTTGTTTATTTTTTTGTGGTGGTGGGTCTAGTGATGTGTTTGATTTTTGTGCAAGAAGAAGGAGTCAAACATGGTGATCAGGATTTCCTTTATTCTCCTAATTGGCGCTATTTAATTTATGGTGTCTATTATGGGCTTCCATTTATTTTAGGGATAGGTTTGGGTTTAACGTTTAAGCCTCTGTGGCGGCATTTTCGCAACATTGTCGTTATTATTTTCACCATTCATCTTTTGTACATTTTTGCGCTCTATATGTTACGCTATAATATTGCTGTTAAATGGAGCAGGGAGATTCGTCAGACACAGTTAGGCCATTTAGGAGTCAAAAACTTTACTCATAACGTCGTTGATGAAAATAAGGATGGTTTTGTTGATAAAATTAGTTTCCAAATGCAATTCGACACTTCTGGTTTAGCACCAGGGGATTATAAGGCGTGGGTAACGCTGGCACAGGAAGGGGGATCTTTGCCGAATGGCAAGGTGGATGTCTATCATCTTCATGTTGTTCAGAAAGGGAGCAGTTTAATGAATCCTCATTTTGAAGTCAAGGCCCAACCACTCAATCAGTATTTTGAGGAAGGGCCCATCGCGGTCGATATCAAGATAACGAAAGATATTGCGTTGACAGAGAGGATGAAGAGAGTTTTGTTCTTTTCTCGTTGGGCTGCCTTTTTAAAAGCCACCTCATGGGAAGGACACGATCCCGAAATATATGATCAGACGATCGAGGTCCAAACATTGAGAAGTGTTGGCTCTTTTTATTTGATTCCGATTCATCTACCGCGCAAGGCCGTTATGATCCAACGTGTACTTCCAGAGTATTCGGTGGATGGCAATGCGAATGGTTTAATGGAAGGGGTGGTCATTCCTATGGAAGTCCAGTCTTAGTATGACGGACCAATTTATATTCATGGCACTATTCATGGCCCAACCGAACAGTCGCTCCAGCAACAATTGATGGCGACCAAAGGTTTTAATCGCTTTGAATTCGTCATCAAAAGCGAGGTTTTAAAGCAAACGGGCGTGGATGGCCCGTATCAAATTACTGATTTTTATCTCACAAATCAGGAGGTATGGTGTGAGGGGGACAACTGTCCTTCACGCATCAAACCAGGTTTTAAGATAAAATTTAAGGATTACACCACACAGCCGTATCAATTGAATCAAATGGAATAACAATGGGCGACATTCATAAAATCGGGGATGAATATTACATCGAATTTTATGCCAGAGGTCTGAAATATCAACAGAAGGCTGGTCCGGATCGAACCTATGCTGAGAAACTTCTTAGAGAGATCGAAACGAAGATCGCCCGAGGTGAGATGGGCACAATGGTTCGCGATGTCGACAGGGATATCTTTTTTAAAGATTTTTTGGATTATGCGAAAACGCAGTACCCTTTGAGAACCGTCCAAAGATATCAAAAGGCCATCGAACACTTTGATATGTTTCTTAACCAAAGATTTTCGCATGTGGGGAAATTATCGGGTTTTACGCCACATGTTTTTGAACAGTATAAAATCTTTTTAACCAAAGAGGCGAAACATCGAAATAAAGAAATTTCTCCTAAGATGATTAACTTGACGCTCATTTTATGGCGCGAGGTTTGTGAATATGCACGAAAAATCGGCTATTTGAATGATAATCCTCTATTACACATAAAATTTTTGCCTGCCAAAAGCCGAACGCTAAATTATTTAACCGATGAGGAGTTAAATTTGATTCTTGCCAAAGCCAAACCGGAGTTATCCTTTGTGGTAGTGATGTTGGTTTCCACCGGTCTTAACCAGGACGAGTTGCTTCAATTACAATGGTCTCACATTGACTGGCAAAACCAGCATCTTCAGCTCGAGAAAAGTATCTCTTCACAGCCCCGGATTATTCCGTTGAATTTGCGTTTAGTGGAATTGCTTAAGAAAAGGATGAAAGAAAAAACAAGCTTCCACATTCTTGGTTGGCCTCAAGGCCATAGTTTAGCCAAAGAACTTATGGATTTAGGAAAGGGATTATTAGGAGGGAAGAAATTAACCTTCTATACTCTTCGTCATACCTTCGCTCGACAGATTTTAAAGAAGAGCATTTCTTTAAGTGCCTTAGCCAAGATCTTAGGATTCACGGATATGGCACGGGCCATGATATACTTTTGTTTTCTACTTGAGAAAAAGGATGAAATTCTATCGTCATCACCATATAGTATCTCTTGAATAAAGTTTCTAGACCTAACTTGACGAAACGAAGCGAGAAAACTATAATCAACCGATTCGAGAGGTGCCAGAGTGGTTGCCCACCAGAGGCGATCAGGGTCTTCGCCAAAGGCGAGTCAGTCTGTGGCTGACTCCTTTGGCGGAAATGGGAAATCAATGAGGAGAGGTGGCTGAGTGGTTGAAAGCGGCGGTCTCGAAAACCGTTATGGGCAGCAATGTCCATCTTGGGTTCGAATCCCAACCTCTCCGCAGATTTAGACAAAAAATTTTGTTTATAACTATATTATTTTCAATTAGATACATTATATTTGAAAGCGCTTTCTTGTCAATTCGTTTTTCATGTGTTATACTTCCGCTGACAATTTAGAAAGGTAAACTTCCCCACCAAACTTTGTGGCGGGGATCAGCCCTGTTGTGTGGCTGAATTCGAAAGAATAGGGCGCAAAGCCGTCCCGATATTTCCTAAGAAAGATTAAGGAAATCGGGATCCCGACTGAAACGTCGGGATGAACCTAACTACCCTAAAAGGTACCATGGTTGTCTGGCTGCCGTAATCACGAATGTGATTTCGTAAATTGTACCCCTGTGAGGCCCTTTGAATTCTTTCAAAGGGTTTTTTGCTTTAGTGAGAATAACTGCAACATGAAAAAACACCTCTGCAGAATAATTTTTCTATTTTTCTTTTTTCCTTCACCTTTACTTTTCGCCCAACAGCATAAAAAGAACATCATGCAATTATCCTTTGCCCTTACTGGGTCTTCAGAGGCAAAAACTATTGCGGCACATCCCTTTCGCAAGCCAAGCATTGATACTAAATTGGTCAATTGGATTAAGGCCAATGTAAGCTTTACCACCCAGCTCCCGTTAAGTTTTTACATACCACGTGATCAAAGGGATTCGGTTTATGCACAAATGGGGGATCTGAATTCGGTAGCAGGAATTATTGAAAGGATGATTGTGGCAGAAGGATTAGACATTTACGATGGGGCCGTGGGTCAAATGGTATTAACGATGATAGGGGGAAAGGAAAATCTGGAAAAGGCTTGTTATCCCTTAGAAATTTACTGGCGTGGTTATTTAGGAGAATTACAAACGATCCGTGCTGGTTATCCCGTTCAACCTTTTATTTATGATCCTCGAAATCCTTTGGCGGTTTCCTCGGATCTCTCGCGACGAGGCCAACGAGGATTTATTTTTCGTATTATAAATGCTCATGGCCGGTATAACACACGCGATCCATTAGATGATAAGACAGTTTTTGTGAATTTTCCCACTTGGCCGACTGTTCATTGGGAAGATTGGAAACCGGTGGCTGGTGAGAATGCATGGGTAGTTCTCGCAGCGCTGCAACTCTATCATCAGAAATATTTTGATGCCACGAGCCAATCCTATAAGAAGGTGGAATCCTCGCTTGAATTACAATTAGCAGAGGAACTGGCACGGGCCGCTTTGTTTTTACAGTCGGAGACCGGAGGTATCCGCATGGCCCCCTTGGGGACCTATCGGGAAGTGTGGGAGCCACCGACAAATTATCATATTGAGAACACCTGGTGGTATCATCAAATTTCAACAGAGAATAATATTTCATGGTATGCGGCGTTTCGTATGCTTTATCGGATTACCCAAAAAGAAATTTATCATCAGGCGATGAAGGATATTGAAAGATTTTTTAAAGTTGTCTGGAATAAAGAAGAAAATTATTTTTATCAAGGCATGACATTTACAAAGAAGAGGTGGCAGGCGAATGTAGAACATTTTGCCTTGGATGTGCAGACGTGGAGCATCGCAGCGCTGAGGCCAGAAAAAATTGATAGTTGGTTCGGTGAGGGAACAGCGTATCATGTTTGGCAGAAGGCAAAGCATTTAGCGGGTGCCTTTGATACCAAGGGTCACTTGTTAGGGGTGGGCTATACCCGGGAGCACGATCGAATTTCGGTGGAGTGGACGGCAGGGGCCATTTTAGCTGTCAATGAAATGGCCCGTTATTATAAAGACTCTTATTTCGCCTGGAGTCATGAACTCCGACAAGAAGCACAAACCATGCGGGAGGGCATTGAAGCTTTCCGTCGAGAATTATCATCTCATCAGGCAGCGTATGCCTATTCTTCAAAGCGCGGCTGGATACCTTTTGGTTGGAATTCACATAGCCCTGAGGTTTTAAGTTTAGCCTCAACAGGGTGGGTGATCATGATTGACAATCACTATAATCCATTTCACCTTCATTCCCCCCGCCATTAACAAAAGTCAAAAAGTTCAAATAAATATTTCTTTTCCCGTCGTCATATATTATTATGATAATACTTAATTTAACGCCACTCATCCCCCAGAGAGGTTATGTCACAAGCGATATTGCTTATTTCCTGTCTTGATCGGAAGGGCATTACAGCCACCGTCACGAATTTCATCTATCAGAATAATGGTAATATTTTGCATGCGGATCAGCACATTGACAATGAGAGCAATACCTTTTTCATGCGGGTCGAATGGGATTTAAGAGGTTTTCGCGTTAGCCGTGCTCGTATCGCAGCTGTCTTTGCCCCCATCGCTAAGAAATTTGGGATGCGATGGCAGCTATTTTTTTCTGATCAGATTTCCCGCGTAGCGATTTTTGTTTCAAAACCTTTGCATTGTCTTTATGATTTACTTTGGCGATACAAGGCCGGCCAGCTGAATTGTCAAATTTCTTTGGTGATCAGTAATCATTTTTATGCGAGGGAGGTGGCGGAAAAATTTGCCATTCCCTTTTTCTATTTTGACATTAATCCTAAAAATAAATTACTTCAAGAGCGCAAACAGACATCCCTCCTTAAAAAAGAAGGAATCGATCTTTTAATTTTAGCCCGCTACCATCAGATTTTATCTGGAAGTTTCGTCAAGGAATTTGAACAAAGAATCATCAATATCCATCATTCGTTTTTGCCGGCGTTTGTTGGTCAAAATCCTTATCTTCAGGCCTACCGGAAGGGTGTGAAGATTATCGGAGCAACGAGTCATTACGTCGTTGAAAAATTGGATGAAGGGCCGATCATTGAGCAAGACATTGTGCGCGTGAGTCATCGCGATACCTTAGAGGAATTTAAACGTAAAGGGGAGGACTTGGAAAAGTTGGTGTTGAGTCGTGCCGTCCGTTGGCATTTGGAAAAGAAGGTTTTGTGCTTTAATAATAAGACGGTGATTTTTGATTAGATTTTGGGAAATCTCAATGCAAATACGATAGAAGAATACCTTATTTCGTGTTATAGTAGGTACACTTTCAGGGAAAGGGAATAGCATGTTGGAGATGTTAGGCATCATCGATGCCGTTGAGTTTTTTATTTACCTGATGTTAGCTTTTGCCTTTTTTGTGGGGATTCTTCTCGTCGTCTCTGAAGAGGCCTTTAGTATGTTCAATAAGGAATTGCAGAAGGAGTACGGTCTTAAAAAACGACTCTTCCCTAAAATTGAGGATTCTTGGTATGATTTTATTGATTTTCTTATGCTAAAGTATCGTTTTCTTTCGGGCCTCTTGATTAGCATTATTGCATTTCTTCTTTTATTGGTATATAAGTAATTTGACCGTATTTTCATTACCTCCCAATCATTGGAATTTTATTAGTAGGTATTGGGATTTTTATTTTTAGAGGTGTAGATTGCCCCGCTGCATTCTTGCAGAATGCAAGAAGCGGGGGTGAGCCTCACACAATTTTCTCGAAAATTGTGCAGGCCGCACCACATGAAGTGGTGTGAGCGTCGCACAAAAATCAAGGATTTTTGTGCTGGAGAGGTGGCAGAGTGGTCTAATGCGCACGCCTGGAGAGCGTGTGGTGGCCGAAAGGTTACTCGAGAGTTCGAATCTCTCCCTCTCCGTTCTTCTACGTTCAAGTGCTTCTGCCTTGAACTTCGAAGGAATAAAAGATCGGTTTTGATTTATTCCTACGAAGCCAAAATAATTTATAATTTAAAGGCGCAGTAGAATGGATATTTACAAAGCCTGGCATAAAGCCTTACGTAATACCGAGATCGTACGGAGCCGTGTACAAGGATTGATGACCTTTCAGGAGACGCATGTTCCCTATATTTTGCTTTCGGAATCCTCTATCAATGTGGGGGATACCATTGTGCGGCAGGGGGATGTGCTTGTGGAGAAACCTTCTCTTATTTTGCCACCGAATATCCCGCAATTTAAAGGTTTTGATTTCGAGGACGATTACGAGGGTACAGAAAATGACATTGTCAATTTTCTTTTGGTGCGAGGGATCACACTGCCTTCGCTGAAGTATCAGAATAAGACGTATCAACTGGATATTTTTGAAGGAAAATTATCCGAGGCCATCAAGCATTACAAAGAATTATTACAACATCAAGAAAACGTGACCACTGGTCTTATGACCGGGCCGGAAGATTGTTGGCAATTTTCGCTTTTAGTTTTTATCTGTTCTCAGATTGCACGCAATGCTGATACAGATTTACGGAGAATATTGGATGAATACCGTAAGCGTACGAAAGAATAAGTTCTTAGGGCGATTTTTTCTGATGGTATGGGTGGCAGCTATCCTTTGGACTTTATGTCCTTTGACCACCAGAGCAGATGAGCTGCCCTTAAAGGATTTGAGCAAAAGTTCTGGTCAAAAATTTATTCTCGATAATGGTTTGACCGTGCTGACGTATGAAATGCCAACGAGTACGACAGTTGCCGTGTATGTGATGGTTAAGGTCGGTTCGGCCACCGAGGGAGAACATATGGGGACAGGAATTTCCCATTTTGTAGAGCACATGCTTTTTAAAGGTACAGAAACGCGAGTGGTGGGGCAAATCGGCCAGGAAGTAAAGGCCCTAGGGGGAATGATCAATGCTTCCACCAGCTTTGATTATACGGTCTATTTGATAGAATTGCCCAACCAATATTATGGCCATGGTATTGAGATCATGGCTGACATGTTGATAAATTCCAAAATCGATCCCGAAGAGGTTGAAAAGGAGCGAAAAGTTATTTTCGGAGAGGTGAGATTATATCGCGATAATCCACTACGCAAATTAAGTGATTTGATTCAGACCAATGTCTTTCTGCAGCATCCCTACAAACATCCGGTTATTGGTTATGATTCATTGCTGGACAAAATTTCACGTGACGCCCTATGGAAATATTATAAAAAGTTTTATATTCCGAGTAATATGGTGGTTGCGATTGCCGGTAATATTAAGACAGAAGAAGTCCTTGCCGAAGTAAAGAAGGCCTTTGCGGATTTTCCTCGTCAGCCGGATGTCTTGCGAAATTTGCCCCAAGAACCACCACAACTCACCGAACGTTATTATGAAGAGGAATATCCAACGGATATTACGCGTCTCGATATGGCCTATCATAGTGTTGGTATCTTGGATGAAGATGGCTATGCGCTGGATGTCTTATCGATGATTTTAGGAGAAGGGTGGAGTTCGCGCTTAAAACGTGAGATTTATGATAAAAAACGTTTGGTTTCTTCCATACGCTCATCCAATTATACGCCTGTGGATGCCGGTCTGTTTGAGATTGAGGCGGAATTAGAATTAGTGAATGTCTCAAACGTTATTCAAGCGGTGAAGGAACAAATCGAGCTGATTAAGACCAAGGGGGTGTTGGGAGAGGAAATGGAGAAGGCCAAAGCACAGGTCTTAAGTGGCCGTATCTTTTCGAAACAAACCGCGGGGGCCATGGCCTATCAAATGGCGTATGATGAAGCCTTTACGGGCGATTATCGATTTTCCGATAAATATGTGGACGCCGTTGGCCGCTTAAAGCCATCCGATATTCAACGTGTGACCAATAGATATTTGAAGGACTCTAATTTAACGACCGTGGTTTTGAAACCACTCGGTAGCAAAAAAACAGAGGAAAGTAAGAGTGAAGAGACGAAGAGTACGGAGATTAAAAAAATTGTTCTCGATAATGGTTTAAGGATTCTTCTACGCGAGGATCATACGCTTCCCATTATTTCTGTTCGCTTGGTATTGCTTGGAGGAACACGGCAAGAGCCTTTCGCGTTGAATGGTTTATCCCACCTGATGACTCGCTTATGGGTGCGTGAGACGAAATCTCTCTCTATGGCGGAATTAGCTAAAATCACCGCGGCCAAAGGAGTGAGCATCGGCGAAATCTTCGGACGTAACAGCTATGGCATTGACTTTTATGGGTTATCCAAATACCTTAACCTGGGCTTGGATTTAATGGAAGATATTGTCAAGAATCCTCGCTTTAGTCAGGATGAATTTTTGAAGGATAAAGAGCTAATGAAAGTAGTCATTAAATCCCAAAATGAGGATCTGGGGACCGTGACTTCACGTAATGTGCGACAAGAATTATTTGTCGATCATCCTTTTAGTCTGGATGAAGTTGGGACACTAGAATCCATAGAAAAAATTCAACATAAGGATGTGATTGATCTTTATAAACGATTAACTGTTCCTAACAATATGGTTTTAGCGGTCTTTGGAGATTTTAAGGAAGAAGATGTTTTGGTTTTGCTAAAGAAAAAATTTGGGAATTTGGTAGCCGCAGATGTCCGCTTAGTCGATTATTCGGTTACGCCTCCAACGAATATGCGTGAAAGGACCGTTTTTATGGACAAAGAACAAACCATGGTCATGATTGGTTTTCAAGGACCGAAAATGTCAGATCAGGATGCTTATGGGATATCGGTTATTAGATCTATCTTAGGGTCGTCCTTGAGCGGACGGATGTTTCACAAAATTCGCGATCAACTCGGACAAGCCTATACGCTGGGAGGAGGGTATACTCCTGGCCTGGATACGGGATTTATTTATTTTTATGTGAATACAACCGATGAGAATGCCGCAAAGGTCAAAGAAATCCTTTTAGAGCAGATTCGTGAGTTGCAAACTAATGAAGTGGAGGAGGAAGAGTTGAATAGCACTAAGATGTATCTAAAGGGAACATTTCAGCGTAGTCTTGAAACGAGCTCATCGTTAGGCTCAATCGCTATCTTCGATGAGCTGTATGGCCTCGGGTTTGATCACTATAAGAGCTACAATGAAGAAATTGATCGCATTACTAAAGCCGATCTTCAGAGGATTGCCCATCAATATTTAGATTTAAATAAAGCGGCGATTGTCTTCACGCGACCGAAGAAAAACCAGGAGCCTGTGGGGGAAATGGCGATACCGTCAGCGAACGAGACGGCAAATTCCTATTTACAGCCATAGGATTCAATGGTAAATTTAAGATTAAACTAATCCGTGGTCGAAGAATTCACGATCACTGATCCCGAGGAGCAGAGGAAAGAGGGATTTCCACAAGATATCTGGCCATGTATAAAGAAAGACATATTGATCTACAAGTGCGTTTAGTCAATCAGTTGTCTGGTAGGTTGACGTTGCTTCAGCCTCAGTCGGACAAGGAGATTATCGTGGAACAAGTGCTCATCGACATCCTTAAGAATGATAGCCACGGCGAATACCGTGCGATCAAAGAGGAGCTATCGAATGAAAATGCAAAAATGCAATTTATCCGCGACTTTTTATCTTATGGGATTATTCAGGATTTGCTCTGTGAATTTGATATTGAGGATATTATCATCAATGCGCTAAAACCTATTTATATTCATCATAGCCAAAAAGGGTTTATCCCTACCGACCGTCGTTTCGAAAGTCATAAGGAATTAGAACTTTTCATTAATAAGCTGGTTCTTTTTTCTGGACGAAAGGGTTTACAGCGAATTATGAATTTAGAGTTGCCGAATTTGGAAGGGCGTGTGAATATCGCGCTTTCGACCTTTGGACCGCAGTTGACGATCACCAAGGCTAAATTGTCTCCGTTAAGTATTCTTGATTTGATTCAACGAGAAACTCTCAATTTTGAGGTGGCCGCCCAGTTGTGGTTATATATTGAAGGGATGTCCATTCGACCGACTAATATTATTATTGCGGGTGGACCGGGAGTGGGAAAGACGACACTTCTTAATGCCCTTTTTAGTTTTATTCCAACGGGTGATCGGGTGGTGGTTATTGAAGACACGTTGGAATTAAATACCTTTTTAGATGATAGTTGTTCTCGTTTGGAAAGTGATGAGGAGCTTACGCTGGCAGATTTAGTAAAGAATAGTTTGCGTATGCGTCCGGAGCGTATCGTCATCGGGGAAGTGCGTGGGGAGGAGGCGCGGGATATGATGACCGCAGCCAATATTGGTAAATATTGTATTGGAACCATGCATGCCTTGACGTCCCGTGAGGCCATTATTCGTTTACAGAACGAACCGATGAATATCCCCGAAATGTTGGTTAATTTGATTGACGTTTTTATCATTTTGAAGCGTTATCATGTTGAGGATAAAATTTTTAGGGTTATCGATGAGGTGAGTGAAACCAGTGGCATGGAGCAGGTAAAAATTTTACTATCGCAAGTTTATAAATACGATTACGACGGCAAAAAGATTCGGGCGGTAACTCCCAGCACGGTCTTCCGTGACCGTTTGGCGCACCAAGCAGGTTTGCTACCCAAAGATATTATTAATGAATTGAGAGTTAGGACGTTTGCCCTTGAACAATTAGCCCAACGTGGTCACACAACCATGACCGAGGTCACCAATTTCTGCCGGGCGTATAATCATCATCCTCAAGAGGCAATTGCGAATTTGGGCTTTGATCGTGAAGAACTTTTAAAGAAGTATCGCAAAGAAAAAGAGCCATTACGGTAAATCGGCAATAGTTTGAATTTATCCCCATGGAAATAAAGGAATTTTGCGCCTGTCCATTCCCACCGTTTTGCTTCGTAAAACGAAGCAGCGGGGGCGAGATGAGGTCCCACTACCTCTAAATATCGAAATTAAGGAAAGTGCGCCTGTAGCTCAACTGGATAGAGCACTAGTCTACGGAACTAGGGGTTGGAGGTTCAAATCCCCCCAGGCGCGTTTTCCTACGCCTCAAAGTTTTCACGTTGATGCTTCGGAGGAACTGGCGCTAAGGTTATCAGGGATGGTTCTACGAAGCCCGCATATGAAAATATTCGGGCGTAGTAAACCCAGACGCGCCAGTCTTCGCCAAAGTGCTCGACCCTTCGGGTCGGCCTTTGGTTTCGTTTGGCTTTGCCCGCCCAATAGAAACACTTTGGCGAAGCCTGTTGTCCGGTGAAGCCATACACGTTAAGTATGTGGCGTAGACGGAACAATGGTTGAGTGATGAATTATTATGTGTATATTTTGAGAAGCCATGCTGGAAGAGCCTTTTTGAGAAAGAGATTAATTCCTTAGAAAATGAGAGGAGATTAATTGTGAAAAAAATGATTTTTGTTTTTGTTGCAATTTTTCTATTGAGCCCGCATTTATCTTATGCTGGTGGCCCCCCTATGCTTAATGGTAAATTAGCCAATGTCAATGTCCAAGACGATTCTCTGACGTTTGATTTTACTGGATCGATTGGATTTGGCCCTTTGACAACAAAGGGAAGACAGTGGACAACATGGAAAGTTGAGAATTTTCCTATTTTAATCAAAGCTTGGCGAGGTACAGAAATCGAGGGTGAAATTTATGAAACACAACCACAAGTAAAAACTTTTGAAGAGGCAACTGCATTGGTTAGACAATCTGAAAAAGAGGGGCAAGAAGTTCAATTTTTTATTTGTATACCAAAATTATTTTTTGATACCGCTGGCAAACTTATTAAGATAGAAGGGATGGGCATCATCTTAACAACTCACGGTATAAGTATTCATAGAAAGTAGGGTTTTATTGACCAATCATCTTAAAAGTTATTGATTTAATTAGTGTTGCGTAAATGGTTGATCTAAAGACAGAAAAAATTTTCGTTTTCGAAGTTTGTAAAGTTTCACAAACAGTTTAGTTTCTAGGACCTTAGGTGTTCGACTAGCCTCAAGGAGGGCGCGTTCTCATTCTTCGGTTGCCATGTAAAAGGGGATTTAAAGTGGAAAATAAAAAAAATATTCCTTTGATTATCGGGTTAAGTATTCCCGTTTTGATGATTATCTTTGTATCCCTGAGTATTTATTTGCCCCCCTTATTTATCAAACCCAAATTTAATTTTCTCTATAGTAGTGGGTTTGATTATTATTCCCGCTACAGGTATACCGTGGAAAATGGAAAAGTTATTGCAAAGGAAATTAAATATCCAGAAGATAAATACGCATCCCATATTTCTCGTTGTCCCGAACCGCAAATTTACATCTATGACATTCAAAAAAATGAAGGCAAAGCAATCTCGTTGGAAGAGGGCCAAAAGCTTAACTTAAGTCCAAACGCAAAATCACCGGATGGTTTTGAGGTGGTTACCAGGGGATACGGTGATTTTAGTTACTTTCCTTTTATATTTTCGCGCTCAGAAGGCCCACGCGCTTATATCAAGGGAAATAATCTGAGCAAAAATTTAAACGCAACGGTCAAAGCCGATTGTAGTTACTATCCTTACGACAATGTGAAATTTATTGGCTGGGTTATCAATTAATTCCCATGGACAAAAGAGAACTTTTACGACAAATTCAAAGTTTCGCAGAAAAAAATCTCATCACAAAGGAAGAGCTTTTAGAGGCCTTTGACCAAAGCCGAGCAAGCGAAGCCAAAGAGGCATCAACAACGCAAAGTCGCCTTTCGAATATCCTTTATTTTATCGGTGGCACTGTTGTTTTTTTGGGGATTGTGATTCTAATCGGACAGAATTGGGAACAACTTAATGATGCAACAAAAATTTTTGCTACTTTGGGAGCCGGAATTGCCGCTTATCTGGTGGGTGCTCTTTTTATCCAATACCAAAAGTTAAATATGGTGTCTCAAGCGTTCTTCTTTATCTCAGGATTAGTGATTCCCATCGGCATTCAGATCACTTTTGATATTGCCCAATTGGATATTAGTTCAAGCGGTATGCAAAGCCTTGTTTCAGTTATACTTTTGGTCACTTTTGGTGCCTCGTATGTCTTTTTTCGCCGGATTATTTTTGTCATATTCACGATTATTTTTGGCACGTGGTTTTTCTTTGCCTTCACCGATTATTTATTAAGTTATAATATTGGTTTAGCCACAGAGAAATTCTTTTATTATCGTGTGTTATTGGTAAACCTAACGTACATGATTTTAGGGTATGCGTTTTCTGAGGGTGAATACAGACCCATCAGCCGTTGGCTTTATGGATTTGGCGCATTTGGATTTTTAGGGGCGGCCCTGGCTTTGGGTGATTGGAAACCGCATCAAAGTGTTTTTTGGGAATTGATATACCCGGGACTTGTCTTTGGGATTTTATTTTTAAGTATCCATCTTCAAACACGAACATTTCTTGTTTTTGGCTCGCTATATTTAATGGCCTATATCATGAAAATTACCTTTGAATATTTTACCGAAGGGTTAGGCTGGCCATTAAGTTTAGTATTAGTAGGATTTGCCCTCATGGGTATCGGTTACATGGCTTTTTATTTGAACAAAAAATATATGCGCTTTAATAATTGATATGAGAATCGCATCACTTAAACGTGATAAAGTCAATCGGCGTTCCTTGCCAAAATTTTTCTTTTCGAATGGTTTAGCTAGTCTAGTTTCCTCCCGGCCAAGTCAACAACTGGAATTTTTTAGTAATGTGTTAGATCAAATAGGCGATGAGCTTATGCTTATTCGCTCCGATGGTCGTATTGTGTATGTCAATAACGCCACGGCCCAAGGGTTGGGGTATTCACGTCAATTCTTATTGAATCAATTCATTACTAAGTTTATGAAGGAAAAGATGAGCATAAAAAGGTGGAAAAAAATTTTTTTGGCGAAATTGAGGAAGACGAAAAAGCCACTGCATTTTGTGATTGAGCGTGTCGTGAAAGGAAATAAAATTCAAACGATTGATGTAACCGCTGTTTATATGCCTTTTTATGGCGATGATTATATCCTTTCCGTGGCCAGAGATATTACGCAGCAAAGGAATTTGCAGAATCGACTTCGTGAGTCCGAAGAGGCTTATCGTATACTGACGGAAGAGGCGGCGGATGGCATCTTCACATGTGATTTGACGGGTAAGATCACCTATACCAATAAGGCTGGGGCAAGACTCCTTAAAAAGACACTATCAAAAATCTTAGGAACACATTTTAGTGAATATCCAACACAGAAGTCTTTGTCCAAAGCTTTTAAGATTTTTTATTCAGCCAGACGAGGGGTTTCGGGTATTAATGAAGAGGTTGAGATTATGGATAGTCAAGGGAAGATTATCCCGTTGGATGTCCATGTAACACCGTTGTATAAGGAAGGGAAGATTTTCCGAATTCATGCGGTGGTTCGTGATATCAGCAAGCGCAAAGAGTTAGAATATTGGCATCGGGAAACTGAAAAAGTACAGGCCTTGACGCATTTTATTTCCGGAACGGTTCATGAAATTCAATATCCGCTGACTCTTGTTCTTGGGCGTCTACAAAATATTTTGAAATCATATAAACAAAGAGACTATGAATATATTGGTTACAAGGATTTTTGTGACATTCTTTCAACCATTGAGAATGTTACGCGTAAAATCAAACATTGCCACGATATAATCACACGTTTGTTAACGATTAGTCAAAAGCGTTGGGGTGGCAAAAGAGAAATTTGTGCAGCCACTGAAACTATTCGAGAGGCGGTTAAACTTGTTGAACAACAACAAATCCATCCCAAAATCAAGCTCAAACTGCACCTAGCACCTCAAAATCCGTATATCGCCATCAGTGAAATTGAATTGCAGCAGGTCTTGATCAATGTTTTGACGAATGCGCTACAAGCGATGCCGGCAGGCGGCGTGGTTTTCGTGAAAACAGGGGTAGATGTGGATAAAGGCATTGTTTCAATTGTTATAAAAGACCAAGGGGTAGGCATTAAAAAGGAGCATTTATCCCGTATCTTTGCACCGTTTTTTACCACCAAACAGATAGGGGCAGAAAAGAGTGTCGGTCTTGGTCTCTCCCTTGTTTATGCGATTGTTCATGCCCATCAAGGTCGTATCGATGTCAAAAGTAACCTTCGTCAAGGAACCGTCGTTAAAATCGATTTTCCTTTAGCAAAGAAGTGACCTTCCTTTGGCCGCGATGTTATCCTTTGAAGAAATGATGATGCAGGAAGCCATTAAGCAGGCGAAGATTGCTTTTGACAAGGATGAAGTGCCGGTGGGGGCGGTGGTCGTTTACAATAAACAGATTATAGCACGGGCGCATAATCAAGTGGAATCCTTAAAAGATCCAACCGCCCATGCCGAGATGATTGCGATTACTCAGGCGACAAATTTTCTTTCATCGAAATGGTTACAAGAATGCCAACTTTATGTCACGATAGAGCCGTGTGCGATGTGTGCCGGAGCGCTTGTCTTGGCGCGTATAGAACGATTGTATTATGGGGCTAAGGACCCTAAGGCCGGTGCGTGTGGTTCTGTCTTAAACATCATTAATCATGATCAATTGAATCACAAGATTGATGTGATTAGTGGTGTTTTCGAAACAGACTGTGGACAGATCCTAACTGATTTTTTTCGCAAGAAAAGGCAGATATTGAATTGAGGTCGAATGTTGAAAAATACCCTTGATAAAAGAGGATCTTTGCTTTAACGTATAGGAAAATTCATGGAGAGTCTCCGCCACAAATTTTGGCGGAAGACTTCTCCAAAAATTGCTGTGCAATTTTTGGAGAGGTGGCAGAGTGGTTGAATGCAGTTGCCTGCTAAGCAACTGGCTGACGAAAGTTGGCCCGAGAGTTCGAATCTCTCCCTCTCCGTGAGACTTCGGGTTCTCCCGTCTTTTCTATAAAATGTGATTTAGGATGAAGACGGGATCCCGATTTCATTCTAGAAGAATTTTTTAGAAAAATCGGGAGAATCCCGACCTTTCTGTTGATTTTGACGCCTTACGTTTATGCCAAAATCTCATAAAGATAGGATTAAAATTTCATACAATGACTTCAGAAGCAGATAATATGAAAGGAATTCGAGAAAATGATAAAATATTATTGATCATCTTTTTTTGTTTAGCGCTATTGGCAAATGTTGTTGATTGCTTTTCCAAAGAATCTCAGGAACTCTCACCTTCCAAAGGAGTTTTTCTTATAACCGATAAAACTCATTATAAAAAAGGGGAGATTATCAAAATAGTCACACAAAATAATTTGGACGAAAGTATTTTTGTCAACGGTTATTCGTCTTTTGGGATACAAAAAAAATTAGACAGTGAAGGATGGCAATATTTGCTTCTTGGACCACCGCCGCCACCACATATTTTTTACAAAAAGATAGATGCGGGCAATAGTCTTCAATCGGAATGGGACCAGAAAGCTTATGGTATATTTGATTGGAAAACTGCGGCGGAGATACTCAAAAAGCCACCTCTTTCCATGGGAGGAGGTAAATTCAGAGTAACATCTCGCTATTTTAGTGAATCACAAGCACGTCAACAAGAATATCCATATAAACAACCTATACCAGCAGAGAGTGATTTTATTAAAATTTACTCCAATGAATTTATTATTGAGTAATCAATAGTTTCTGCCTGACATAGGACACTTGTTTATTATTCCTTTTAATTATACTCATGAGTGTCTCTTACGCTTTCTTTATTGCCAAAGAATTAAAATTACCCTCTTCCAAAGTCACAGCGACCATAGACCTCCTCGAACACGGAGGTACTGTTCCCTTCATCGCCCGTTACCGTAAAGAGGCCACCGGCAGTCTGGATGAGGTGGCCATTACCTCGATTCGCGATCGTCTCAAACAACTTGTTGAGCTCGATAAGCGTCGGGCAACTATTCTACAATCCATTGAAGAGCAAGGGAAATTAACCGATGAGTTAAAGGACAAAATCAATGCCGCCCAAACCATGGCGGAATTGGAAGACATCTATCTTCCGTATAAACCTAAGCGCCGCACGCGTGCCACCATTGCCAAAGAAAAAGGACTGGAGCCATTGGCCGAACTTATTTTTCGTCAAGAAGAGAAAGTCGATCCTATCAAAGAGGCGGAAAATTTTGTTAATGCTGACAAAAAGGTTTTGACCGCTGAGGAAGCCTTATCTGGCGCTCGGGACATCATCGCCGAATGGATGAATGAAGATCAAAAGGCGCGGGCCTTGATGCGTCAATTATTTGAAGAAAAAGGAGAATTTATTTGTAAAGTGAGCAAAGGTAAAGAAAAAGAGGCCATTAAATATAAGGATTATTTTGATTGGCACGAACCAGTCAAGACAGCGCCATCTCACCGTATTCTGGCCATGCGACGAGGAGAAAAAGAAGAATTTTTGACATTACACATTTTGCCTCCCGAAGAGGAGGCGATCCAAATTCTGGAAAAGTTATTTGTGAAAGGCTCAAATCCTTCCGCAGAGCAAGTACGCCAAGTGGTTGTCGATAGCTATAAACGTTTACTTTCGTTATCGATTGAAACAGAAATTCGCGTGTCAACCAAAGAGGGGGCGGACCGTGAAGCCATCAAAGTTTTCGCGGAAAATTTGCGTCAGCTTTTGATGGCCCCGCCGATTGGTCAAAAGAATATTTTAGCCATTGATCCCGGTTATCGAACTGGCTGTAAAGTAGTTTGTTTGGATAGACAAGGAAATCTTCAACATGACGACGTAATTTATGTGACAGAGGTGGCTCAAAAAGAAAAAGGCGCCAAACTTGTTAAAGATTTGTGTAAACAATTTGCCATTGAGTTTATTGCGATTGGCAATGGTACGGCAAGTCGTGAAACCGAACAATTTATCCGTAGTTTAGGTTTACCAGAAGAAATTGAGATCGTCATGGTCTCGGAGAGTGGCGCCTCTATTTATTCTGCCTCCGAGGTCGCCCGGGAAGAATTTCCAGATTATGATGTTACTGTTCGTGGGGCTGTGTCCATTGGTCGACGATTGATGGATCCATTAGCCGAATTAGTCAAGATCGATCCAAAATCCATCGGTGTTGGACAATATCAACATGATGTAGATCAAGAAAGGCTTAAGAATTGTCTGGACGATGTGGTTATGAGTTGCGTGAATGCGGTGGGAGTGGAAGTCAACACTGCCAGCAAACAATTGCTCATGTATGTTTCGGGAATTGGCCCCACACGCGCTCAGGCCCTGATTGATTATCGCACGCAGCACGGCCCTTTACGTTCACGCGAGGAAATAAAAAATATTAGTGGGTTTGGGCCGAAGGCCTTTGAACAATCCGCCGGTTTTTTAAGAATCCGTAACGGCAGTAATCCGTTGGATGCGAGTGCCGTGCATCCTGAGAGCTATGGAATTGTCGAGAAGATGGCGAAGGATTTGAGATGTTCGCTGAAAGAATTATTAAAAGACGAATCTCTTCAAAAGCGAATTGATGTTAATAAGTATGTCACCTCTTCCGTTGGGCTTCCAACCTTACAGGATATTTGGGCGGAATTAGTCAAGCCAGGGCGTGATCCGCGTCAACAATTTGAAAAATTTAGCTTTCAAGAAGGAATTCACCGACCAGAGGATTTAAAGGCAGGTATGCGTCTTCCGGGGATAGTCACCAATATTACCCGCTTTGGCGTTTTTGTGGATATCGGTGTTCATTTGGATGGTTTAGTCCACATCAGTCAGTTGTCGGATCGATTCGTCAAAAATCCCTATGATTTTGTGAAGGTTCATCAAAAAGTCACGGTGACGGTGTTGGAGGTGGATTTAAATAGAAAACGGATTGCCCTCTCCATGCGTCAGAACTCCTCGGTTAATCGTTAAAATTTTGTTTATCCCCTTAGAGAACGACGTCCTCTAAGGGGATGTATTTAACAAGATAGAAATTTTGTCTAATAAATCATCGATTTCAAACGGTTTATAAAGGTACGCATCTGGCTTATATTTTTCTGCTTGACCATTTTTAGAATTTTGCAGAGATTCATGGGCGGTGGTGAGGATAAGAGGGATAGAGGCTGTTTGGGAATTAGATTTAAGTTTGTGACAGATATCCAAACCCGAAATATCTTCTAAGAACATATCACAGATAATAAGGTCAGGATGCGATTTCGCAATAAGTTCAATGGCATTTTCACCTTCGCCTACCGTCATTGTTTCATAACCATGGGAGGAAAGGATATGGGATGTGACCTCGCGGATATCAAGGGAATCTTCGATAATAAGAATTTTTTTCTTTGCTTGTGTCATTGTCCTTTATTTTAGAATTGCATAAGAAATAGAGCAAGGCAAAAATGAAGAAGGCTCTCTTTTAGCTTATTGACAAGGTTAGCGTGAAACGATAATATGAAGTAACTTTATCACCATGGTATATGGATAAACGAGTTCTTATTTCAGGCGCAAGTGGTTTAGTTGGTTCTGCTATCATACCTTTTGTAAGAAGCCAAGGTTATCAAATCAGTCGTCTTATTCGTTCTTCTGTTTCTCATCATGCCGAAGATACCATTCATTGGGATATCGAAAAAAAAGAAATTTCCTACCAGGCCTTAGAAGGCCATGATACAATCATCCATCTGGCAGGCACGAATATCGCCAATCGGCGATGGACGGATTCGTATAAGAAGATTATTTTGAATAGTCGTGTGGAATCAACGGCGCTATTAGTCCAGGCTATTAGGCAATTAAGACAACCACCAAAGAATTTTTTCTGTGCGTCGGCGGTTGGCTACTACGGCCCCTATCAGTTTGATATTAAAGTTAATGAGGATTCGCCCGCCGGCGATGATTTTCTCGCCACGGTGTGTCAGAAATGGGAAGAGGCCACAAGGCCAGCGGCAGAGCGAGGTGTTCGTGTTATTTATTTGCGTTTTGGCATGGTGTTAAGTCCTCACGGTGGGGCGTTAACGAAGATGCTGCCCATTTTTAAATTGGGCCTCGGCGGTCAACTGGGGAATGGAAAGCAAATGATGAGTTGGATAGCCCTCAATGAAATTCCTAAGATCATCACCTTTTTGATGGACCATCCGCAGATTTCAGGAGCTGTAAATTGTGTGGCCCCGCAGGCGGTTTCGAATAAGGAATTTACACAAATTTTAGGGGAGGTTCTTCATCGGCCAACGTTTTTGCCAGCCCCGGCATTGGCCTTAAGATTGTTGTTGGGAGAAATGGCTGAAACCCTTTTGTTGAGTGGGGCCAACGTTATCCCCCAAAAACTTCTCAATACCGGTTATCAATTTGATTACCCTGAATTAAAGTCGACCCTTAAAATTTTATTTTCCTCCCATGCGTGATGTCAAAAGCCATATCGCTATTTTAAGAATCGATTTTCATCTTCCCGCTGCTCAATCCCTCAAAGAAAAACGTATGGTTTTAAAAAGTCTTAAAGACCGCATCCGTAATGAATTCAATGTCTCGGTTTGTGAATTGGATGGCCTTGATAAATGGCAAGTGGGAACGATTGGGTGCGTGATGATGGGTAATGACCGGCGTTATATGAATCAATGTTTAGAGAACATTGTCTCTCTGGCTCAACGCCATAATGGTTTGCAAATTTGTGAACACCAAATTGAGTTTATTTGATTTCAGGTGTGGTGTGCGTATGGTAGAATAAAGATGTGATGAGGAGATTTTAAATGTCTTATTTTGTTTTAGCCCGTAAATACCGACCAGCCAATTTCGATGAAGTCATAGGCCAGGCGCACATCACCGATTTGCTGAAAAGTGCTATTCAATCGGGCAAGATTGCGCATGCGTATTTATTTTGTGGGCCACGGGGGATTGGCAAGACGTCGTGTGCACGCATCCTCGCCAAGACCTTGAATTGTACCAAAGGGCCAACCTTAGATCCCTGCAATCAGTGCACGGCTTGTCAGGAGATTGCCAAGGGAACAAGTTTTGATGTGCTGGAGATTGATGGCGCCTCGAATCGCGGCATCGATGAAATTCGCACCCTCCGGGAGAATGTTAAATTTGCCCCCAGTTACGGCCGCTATAAAATTTATATCGTCGATGAGGTCCATATGCTTACCACCGAGGCCTTTAATGCCTTGCTGAAGACTTTGGAAGAACCCCCCGAACACGTAAAATTCATCTTTGCCACGACCGACATCAATAAAGTTCCGGAGACGATTATTTCCCGTTGTCAACGTTTTGATTTTAAACGTATTCCCTTGAAAATGATTATGCAACTCTTGGAAGATATTTCTCGCAAGGAAAAATTACAGGTTGATACGGAGGCCTTCTTAGCCATCGCCAAGGCGGGACAGGGGAGCTTACGTGATGCCTTAAGTATTTTGGACCAATTGAGTGCCATGACCGGCCAACAAATTAAGGCCTCGGATGTGACAACGATGCTGGGGACAGTGGAGGTACAGTTGTTGTTTGAAGTGGTCGAGGCGATTGGAGATAAAAATTGTGTAGGTGCCCTGCAAGTTCTCGATAGGATTATTGAGCAAGGCAAAGATATCAAACAACTGACCAAAGATTTACTAGAACATTTCCGCAATTTAATGGTCTTAAAGGTAGGTGGAAAAACTTTAGGCAAGCTCATCGACTATCCTTTAAATATCAAAGAGATGCTTTTGACACAGTCCGGACGGTTTTCCTTGAAAGAAATTCTTAAGGCCATTGATATATTGATTGAGACCCAGGAGACCTCACGGATCACCGAAACCGTGCGCATTCCTTTGGAAATTGCTTTTGCCAAATTGACGTATTCCGCTGAAGGATTAGGTTCCCTCTCAGCCCAAAAGTCAGAAGGGCCATTATCTAAGAAGGATTTTTCTAAAAATATATCCACCGCCTCCAGCGATGAGCGACGTAAATCTTCCATAGAAGTTTTTGCGAGTCCAAAAGAAGAAACAGAAGAGAGCACGGTGGAAGACGAGCAAAAGACATCCGAAGAAATGGGAGGCTCATCCACCATCGATAGAACAACCGCAGAGGTGGATTTAGATAAAATCAGAAAAACATGGGATGCCTTGACCTATGCGGTCAGTCGCGAAAAGATGTCGTTAGCCACCTATTTGCAGGAAGGAATGCCTATTGATTTTAAGATGGTGAACAATATAGGGAAATTAACGATTGGATTTTCTAAGACTAATCATTTTCATAAAGAATCGCTGGAGAGCCGAGAGAATCTTCAGCGCGTGGAACATATTTTTTCTGAAAAGTTAAAGACAAAATTACGGATCGAATACAGAATTGTCGAGGAGATAGTTGAGCCCAAAGAGGACGAACCGTTGATTAAGACGGCCTTGGAAACATTTAATGGCAAGGTTGTGCAGAAGTGGCATAAGGAGTAACATAGTGAATAGTCAATAGTGGATAGTAAATAGGATAGTTTCAACTTTTTACTATTTGCTATTAACTATTGACGATTAACATAAGCATGAGCTACCCCAAACTCATCGAACAACTGATAGAAAAGTTAATTAAATTTCCCGGCATTGGGCGACGCAGTGCCGAGAGAATGGTCTTTTGGCTCTTGGATAATCCGCCGGAAGCAGCACATGAGATAGCCAAGGCGATTGCCGATTTAAAGCAAGGTTTAAGATTTTGTCGCATCTGCAATAATTTAAGTGAAACCGAGGTGTGTATGATTTGCAGTGACACACGACGGGATGAAGAAACGATTTGCGTGGTGGAGACCCCTAAGGATTTACTCGCCATTGAGCGCACTGGTTCATTTAAAGGACATTATCATGTTTTATTGGGCGCGATTTCACCGGCTGAAGGACGCGGGCCCGATGATTTGAAAATTCAGCATTTGAAGAACCGAATTTCTTCGCAAAATATTAAAGAGGTGGTGATTGCGACCGACCCCGACACCGAGGGGGAAATGACGGCTCTTTATATTTCGAAAGAACTTAAACCCACAGGTGTCAAGTTAAGCCGCATTGGCTTAGGGATTCCGGTCGGAAGTGCGGTTGAGTATGCGGATCTCTCAACGCTTGCGATGTCGCTTCAGTCTCGACGGGAGATCGTGGAGTAGGACAAGAAGGCGTAGCGATTGATTTTGATTTAAAGGTAAAGGCCTCCAAGTTTTGGAGGCCTTTTGATTTGGCTCCCCCGCGAGGGCTTCCTCCTCCGCCAAATTGCTTTCGCGTTTGGCTTCGGCGGACAGGCGAACCTGTGCTTCGCACAGGTTCTTCACTACCTCACAGGAAATCTAAATTTTGCGGAGCACCCTAAAGGGCGCCCCACAAAATTTAACTCCCCCGCGAGGGCTCGAACCTCGGACCCAGTGGTTAACAGCCACTTGCTCTCATTGTTGTTACTATCCCAACGGCTCATCGGGATGGGTTGATATTTCTATCAACCTCTCCTGCTTTACTTAAGATTATACCAGGAGATCGGACTATCGCTTCCCCGCCATGGCGGGGTTCCGTCGCTTAGTCTCTCACGCTCTCTTAAACTACTAAAGAGTTGCGCCTTGTTTCCCATCTCTGGGATTCCAAGTCAATCAGACGGAATTTTAAGCTGGCATCATTTCCGGCACAGAAGGTTCGCAAGTTTTATTGCCACTTGCTCCCTGCCTGCCGGCAGGCAGGTACCAGCTGAGCTACAGGGGAAAGAACGCGAACTCAATAAATTCGAAAGATGAAAAAATTATACCCAAAGGCGTTTAAAAGTCAACACATTACATTTTGTCCATTCTTTGATAGTAACTTTTTTGTTTGACAGAAATCTATAAAGAGTTGTATAAACAAGATAGATTTATAAAGTTTTACCAAGGCGGATTACCATAACTAGATTAATAAATAAAAAATATGCACGATAAACGACGAGCTTTTCGGCTTCCTTTGGAAATACCGGCAAGTTTTAAATTTTTTGAGGCACAAAAGCACATTTCTATTGGAACGACTCTCAATGTCAGCGCGTTAGGGATTTGTTTGACAACGAAAGAACGATTAGAACGCGGTCAGAGATTAACGATTAAATTAAAGTTACCAACAGGGGAAGAGGTAGCCATTCATACAACCGTGATTTGGATAACAGGGGTGCCATCGTTTGAGGAGAAGATATATAAGGTTGGCATAAAAATCATCGATGAGTTAAAACCCGATGAAGCAAAATTTATTAAATATTATGTGAAAGAGTTTTTAAGAGTATCACCTGAACTTAGCGATGGGCTAAGGGATGACTAATGCCAGAGTTGATTTTCCACCCCAAACAAATCCAAGCGGCTGGTAATAAACCTAAAATAATTAAAGAATATGTCGGCCGCATCAATTCCAAGACATCAGAATAACCAGCTTGACGATTTTACAACGACCATTTACAATAGCGCTATTCAAGAAAGTGCTCAAGTTGAGACTAAACAATGAAAAATAAACTATTTTTCATTCTGACGTTAGCCTTCCTTATCTTGATCGTTTATTGTGTTTATGCCTATGATCTGCCCAAGTGGTTTCCCTTTAACGAAAAGAATGCCCTTCGGGGCTGGCAAGAAAAAATATTTAAAGATAGGGTCCTCTATGTTGTGGAGACGAAATATCAGGACGGCTATTTGCGAGCGCAAAGCGATAAGGCCTGTTCGGGACTCCTCTATAAATTAAATTTTAGTCCGTTGAAGCATCCGATGATGAGCTGGCAATGGAAAGTGACAAAATTTCCGGATAAAAGTCAGTCGGCTGCGAGCCAGAGCGGATGGTTGGAAAAGGATGATTATGCGGCACGGGTTTATGTAATCTTCCCTAGTTGGAATATCTTTCATATCAAAAGCTTGGAATATATTTGGGATGAGAGTTTGCCCGAGGAGACCGTTATCTCGAGTCCTAATACGTCGAACATAAAGATCATTGTGGCCCAATCGGGAAAAGATAAAGTGAATGATTGGGTCTTTGAGGAGCGTGATATCTTGCAAGATTATAAAAAAGCATTTGGCAAAACACCAACACAAAAAGTGGGGGCCATTGCCCTAATGACGGATGCGGACAATACACTTTCGACCGCTGAAGCCCTCTACAAGGAAATAAAGGTAGGGTATAGCTATGAATAAGCAAAAACAAAGAGGCAGGTATTTGTTTGCGAATCAGTTGCATGTAGAACTCTGTATGATTATTTTCTTTGCGGCGGTGATTCCGACGCTTTTGGCTACGATGACCATTTTTTATTTAATTTTTAATATCACCGCCGAACAGATTGGTATCCCAGAAGGCATCGCCGCGACTATCTATCCGGCAGCCTACAAAGTTACGGAGATTCTCATTTATGCCATTCCCTTCTCGATTATTGCCATGTTGATTCTCGCCCATCGTATCACTCACCGTATTGTGGGGCCGTTTGACCGCATTGTCCGTGAGGTAGACGCCACCGCCAACGGTACGCGACGAGGACCGATTGCGGTTCGCAAGGGGGATAGGTTTGCCCCCCTTGTTGAAAAAATCAATCGATTAATCGAGAAAATAAAATAAATATGGGCTTAAAGCGCCACCTTTTATTTAATGACTTCATGAATATTATTTTTAGTGGGACGCGGAGGACGTTTTTGAAGATAATGTTTCGTTAATTCCTTTTTTAGGTATCGGAAGGCGCTATCCACATCATCGAACATTTTGAATAAATTAAGATCCCGTGGCTGAATCGTTCCCCATTTCTTCATTTCTTGAAAATTAATTAATTTATTCCAATACTCACTTCCATACAAAATAATTGGCATATATTTGACGGATTTTTTTGTTTGCATAAGTGTGAGCAATTCAAACATTTCATCTAAGGTCCCAAAGCCACCTGGAAAGATGATAAGGGCCTTCGCCAAATAAAAAAACCAGAATTTTCGAATAAAAAAATAATGGAATTCAAAGGCCAAGTCGGGACTTTGGTAACGATTCGGGGCTTGCTCTAAGGGGAGACTGATATTTAGACCGATGGATTTCCATTTCGCTTTATGGGCGCCTAAATTGGCTGCTTCCATGATACCTGGCCCACCACCCGAACAAACAAGAAAATGTTTATTAATATCTGTCGGATCACGATGCCAAATTTGTTTAAACCATAATGTTAATCGTCTGGATAATTCGACGGCATCCGCATAATAACGCGACATAATCAGAGCGCGTTTGGCTTTTTCATAGGCTAATCGTAAATGAGGCGGTAGATTTTTTCGTCCTTGAATTTTTTTCTTAACCTGTAAGAAATTTTGCCGCGCGATTTGAGGCGAGACAACACGGGCCGAACCAAAGATAACAACGGTATTACGAACTTTGTGTTTACGCAGCCGCTCCGCTGGCTCAATCATCTCAGCGAGGATGCGGATCGGTCGGGCCACAGGACTATTGAGGAATTCATAATCATTGTAGGCCTTTATAAGCTGAAGCGGTTGTTTGGAGGTAGGAACCATGACCACACCTTTCGAATTTAACTATTACTATACCATAATGTTTCTAAAGTAGATGAACTTAGTTAGAAATTTCTGACTGTCAATAAACTCACAAATAACATTGACCAACCTCAATAGAAAATTATAATGGTCTTATTAACTTCCCTAAATAAAGAATCATTAACTTTAAGGATCCCTTGTTCATGTTGACGATGACTCAACAAAGTAAAGAGAATATCTTAAGTATTTTGTTTCTGTTCCTTGTGTTGATCGGGAATATCGTTTTTCTTAATTATAACGCCTTTCGATGCTTCAATATGTTGGATATGGGGGCATTCTTAGATGCCAGCTGGAGGGTTTACCAAGGACAAAAACCATATGTTGATTTTATTTATTATTCTGGGCCACTTCATCTTTATATGAATGCCTTTTTTTTCCATCTATTTGGTTTTGGAAAATCAGCTATTTTAGCCCATTTAATCGTTGTTCATTCCATTATCATTGGGTCTGTATTTTTATTATTGCAGAATTATTTATCCCGAGGCATAACAATACTTCTTACGGTGTTAACGATGGCTTCCTTTTATTGGGGCATTTCTCATCCATGGCATGATGTGTCAGCCCATTTCTGGGGAGTATTAGCGATATTAACCATTGTGTGGCAACTGATTACAGAGAGAAAAAAATATTTATTTTGGATTTGGGGTCTTGCTGGTTTTTGGGCCTTTTGTTCTTTTCTGACAAAGACAAATTTAGGGATAGCGTATTTGATGGTAATAACGCTTACGCTCTTAGTTGGATTTAATCAGCACAAGCAGGCTATCTATGGTTACCTCATGGGACTAGGAGGAGGAATTCTTTTTGGGCTTTTATTGATAAAATTTCCAAAAGCGTATTGGGAGCAATGTTTTTTATGGAATCAATATTTAATTAAAGCGAGACTATCAGGTTTTTTTTCTCCGAATGATTGGTTCGTTAATTATTATTGGTTTTCTTTTATTATTGTTTGTGTCATTGTTCTTTTGTCCAGATCATTTCATCATTGTAAACAGCTGTTTGTTCTTTTGGCAGGGGTTACCTTGATAGGTATTTATGCTGCAAACACGGGAGGGATGATTAAGCCGGCCAATAATTTTTTATGGGGCATTCAAATGAGTTTGGCCTTTTTGCTTTTAAGAGAAATTAAAGATGTTATAGCAATTGACAAATGGAAAAAAATTTATAAAAAATTGATTGTAGGCTTAATAACATTCACGATATTCTTAACAGTTGTCTCCTTTAAATATGGTTTTGAATTGAAGGTTTGGACGTATCTTCTTGGTAAGGCAGAAGGGGATTATGTTTTGCAAGCAGAACCCCTTAAGGGTTGGAAGTTCTATTATTTTCAAGGGAGGCCCCTCGATTATTTGGTGGAAAACATAAAGAGAAAGATTCCTGCTACTGAATCGTTGTTGAATTTAACTGACATGTATATTGTAAATGCCTTAACAGGGCGTGATGGTTATCGAGGAGTCCCATTTATGTTTTTGGAAAATACTATACCTTTGCCTGGTCCAGAGGTGGCCTTAGTTCGAAAGAATATTTTAAATAATCTTCCTGATTGGATTGTTGTTGATTTAGATTCTCTTCACGCAAGGTTAGGGTATCTTAATTTGTATGATGAAATCTTGTATGGGTATACTCCAGCTGTTCAATGGGGAAGGTATGTATTAATTGAAAGAAAATAGGTCAAAATTTTTTCAATTTTGGGAATGAATATGAATGTAGCCGTGATTGGCGCATCCAACAAGCCCGACCGTTATTCTTATCAGGCGGTCATGCTTTTGAAAGAAAAGGGACATAAGGTTTATCCTGTTCATCAGCGGATTAGAGACATTGAAGGAATGTTGGTGTATCCTTCGATTAAGGATATCAAAGACCCTATTGACACGATTTCGCTGTACGTCGCGTCCGATATTTCCAACCTCTTGGGAGAAGACATCATCACAAAGAAACCAAGAAGGATTATTTTTAATCCAGGCGCGGAGAATACGGAATTAGCAGCCAAGGCACAAACGGCGGGTATTAAGACGCTTAATGCCTGTACCCTTGTTCTGCTGCGCACCAATCAATTTTAAAATAAACATTAATATATTGACAAAAAAGGAGAAATTAGGCATACTTTCACTGTGGTAAATAAGGAGTGCAAGTCTGAAAGCCGCAAGGGAATAAGAAACACGCCTTGCGGTGTTTTTGTTTCACCGCTTAAGGATCAAGGTATCCAGTAGGTCGAAATAAGAAGGACTGCCATTATTTACTCTAATGCAATAGAAAGGAGGGTTCAATAATGGCAAGAGGTAAAGTAAAGTGGTTCAATAACAAGAAAGGTTATGGCTTTATTACTCCCGAATCTGGTAATGATGTCTTTGTCCATTTTTCAGCGGTCAAGGCTGAAGGATATAAGACTTTACAAGAGGGACAGGACGTTGAATTTGATATTCAACAGGGTCCCAAAGGTGAGCAAGCAGCGAATGTGGTAATTTTATAACCTTCTTAAACAGAAAAAGGCTCTGCTTAAGTAAATTTAAACAGAGCCTTTTCTGTTTCCAAAATTTCCTTTGAATTTTTGAATTCCAGTGCCATAATACGTCATAGTTTTTTATCGTTTTCCCTACCATTTTAGCCGGAGGGTCTATGACTTCCAGCAAGAAATTTGGTGGAATTGTTATTGGCTTTATTATTTTATTGTTTGTCTTAGGCCTTGTTAAAGATGGTGTCATCAAAACTACGGTCACAGCCACGGCTTCAAATATTTTAGGTGCGCCTGTTCATTTTGACCGTTTGGCCGTGGGTGTGTTTCGTCAGTCGGTGCGCATTAATGGCATGAAGGTGTATAATCCCCCTGGTTTCTCGCAAGATGTTCTCTTGGATGTCCCGGAGATTAGTGTCGATTACGATTTAGGAGGGATGTTGAGTGGCAAATTGCATTTTCCTCTGATTGTTTTTGACCTTAAAGAATTGGTTGTTGTGAAAAATAAAGAGGGAAAATTGAATGTCGATTCCCTCAAAGTGACCCAGAAGCAGGAAAGGGCGGTTGATAAAAGTTCGAAAGAAAAAGCATCAACTCAGATCTCGATGGAAATCGATGTCATGACCATCAATATCGGTAAGGTCGTCTTTAAAGATTATACGAAAGGAGACCAGCCACTCATCGAGGTCTTTGATATTCATGTCAAGGATAAGACGTATAAAAATATCACTAGCACCCAGCAAGTTGCAGTGTTGGTCTTAGCAGAAGCCTTGAAACCCACCGCTATTAAAAGTGCGGGGGTTTATGCCGCTGCTGCCATCTTGGGGACGGGTTTATTCCCAGCCAGTGTGGTCGGTATGTTTACCGGCAAAGATCATGCCGAGGCGGAATTTCGCATAACTTCTCAAAAGCTGCATGAGGCAACGCTTCAGATCCTTAAAAAATCAGGAGAGATTATTCAAGAAAACAAAGCGCAGGGTTTTATTAAGGCAAAAGTGGACGGGGCGGATTTAAACATCACCATAGACCCAAAAACTTCTGGCCGATCGACGATTCGCATCTCTGCACGGAAATACTTAATGTCCAAACCGGAAATAGCGGCAGGCATTCTTTATCAACTTCAAGAAAAAATAAAATGACATGTAGCCAAGGAGGAGGAAATCCATGAGTGTGATTATGAGTACGGTTTTTGCCTTTACCGTTTTAGGGGCGGTGGCTCAACAAAGACCTGTGATGAATGTGGCGACCACATGGACTGATGCCGAAAAAGCGGCATGGAAAGCTATCGAAGAACATTGGGAATATTTGACGAAAGGAGATATCGAAAGGTTTTTGAGCTACATCCATCCTAAGTTTACAGGATTTGGCCATGAGAGCCCTCTATTGATTGATAAAGCTAGCTTACAGCGTTGGGTGGGTTTTTGGATTAAATCGATTACCATCCCGGTTTATGAACTTCAGCCTGTCCATGCTGCGGCCTACGATAATTTTGCCATCATCCATTATTACATCTTTGCTTTGGAAAAAGGCGAGAAGTCAGCTACTCGTACCATCCGCCGCTATACAACGACGTTGATCAAAGAAAACGGGCGTTGGCTTATCCTCGGCAATCAAAATCAACTTTTGCCTAGTGATTGGTAAAATGAAGGCAATTCGTGTTCATCAATTTGGTGAACCCGAGGTCATGCAACTTGAGACAGTCGCCGACCTAAAGCCTGCTCCCAATGAGATCGTTGTGGAAGTTAAAGCAGTTGGCGTAAATCCCGTCGATGCCTATATCCGTTCTGGTGCCTATACCTTAAAACCTTCCTTGCCGTATACTCCTGGTTTCGATTGTGCTGGTGCTGTCAAAGAGGTTGGGAAAAAAGTAAAAAAGTTTTCCAGAGGGAATCGTGTTTACGTCGCCGGATCTTTGAGCGGTGCGTATGCCCAAGAGACATTATGTCTAGAATCTCAAGTTCATTTTTTACCAAAACATATTAGCTTTGAAGAAGGGGCGGGCATAGGGGTGCCCTATGTGACCGCGCATCGTGCCTTGTTTGGTAAGGCAAAAGCGAAGTCGAAAGAAACTGTTTTGATTCATGGGGCAAGCGGTGGGGTTGGTTTGGCTGCTGTTCAATTCGCGAAATTAGCAAAATTGAAAGTGATTGGCACAGCTGGCAGCGAACGTGGTTGTCAATTGGTGAAGGACAACGGGGCGGACTATGTCCTAAACCATCATGGCCAAAATTATTTGGATGAGATTTTGAAGATCACGAAAGCCAAGGGGGTTGATATTATCTTGGAGATGTTGGCCAACGAGAATTTGGGAAAAGATTTAACCATTGCCGCAAAAAACGGCCGTATTGTGGTGATTGGTTCTCGCGGCACGGTTGAAATTAATCCCCGTGACACTATGAGGCGGGAATTAACGATCATGGGCATGACTATGATGAATCGTCTTCCCGAAGAATTGAAAGAGATTCACCACGCTATTCAGTTGGGATTAAAAAGGAAAAAACTCAAACCTTTTATCGGCAAAACATTTCCGTTAACTGAGGCGCCTCTCGCCCACAAGTCGGTTATGGCGCCGCGGGCTTATGGGAAGATTGTTCTTATTCCGTAGTTGTGTCAATCGCAATCCGCATCTGACGCGTGCCCCATTTTTGGGCTGTTTTATGACCTCCGAGCCTTTGGGGAATGAAGATATCCAAACGACGGCCGCGAATCAAAAATCCCCGATCCTCAACCACATAATCCACTCGTCCTTCTAATAATTCATTAATGATTTTCTTGCCCTTTTCGTTTAAGGGAAGAAGACGAATTTTTGTTCCGAATGGAAATTCACGGGGAGCTGCTATGCCACCAAAATAAGTTTCTTCCATGCTGGCAAAGCGTTTGTCGCGGAAGACACGCTTGTTAATACAGATTTGACAATTGCAGTAAGCGGTCACGTCATAAACATCAATGGGTTTAGAAAAATAATAGGCAAGAAGAATAAGAAAAAGATAAGTAAGAATGATAAACTGTTGGTTGGCCGTTGTTTTCATGGATGTCTATGTTATAATTTAACAGTCAAAAATTCAAGAGAGGATTCATGATAGAAGATTACTCTAAAGACTTTGGCCCGTTTGATGGGAAGGTGTGGTTGAATTGCGCTAGTGAGGGTGCCATGCCCCATGTGGCGGCCCAAGCCGCACAGGAAGCCATTGGCTGGAAGATAAAGCCTTTTAATCTTACGCATCAACGATTTCGGGAGGTTCCTCTACAATTAAAGACCACCATAGGCCGACTGATGAATGTCGATGCCGATGATGTTATTTTAGGCAATAGTGCCACATATGGGATTCATTTATTGGCGCACGGCCTTCCTGTGAAGACAGGGGATGAAATCATCGTGATGCAGAACGATTTTCCAACGGATATCTTGCCATGGCTGTGGTTGGAAAAGAAAGGAGTTAATATTCGCCAACTCAAACCCAGAGGACACATTTTAACAGCAGAAGAGATAGAAGCAAATATTACACCCCAAACAAAAGTTGTTTGTCTGCCGCATGTTCATACCTTTAGCGGACATATCGTTGATATTCTTGCTATTGGTCGTCTTTGCCGCCAGAGAAGAATTATTTTTGTTGTCAATTTTTCTCAATCTTTAGGAACAAGACCGATTGATTTGGCGCAATTACCGGTTGATGCCATGACAACGGCTGGGTTTAAATGGTTGTTGGGTCCTTATGGAACTGGTTTTTGCTGGATGCAGCCGAAGTTACGTGAACAACTTCAATACCACCAAGCCTTTTGGGTCAATACCTTATCCCAAGAGGAACGTGAGCGTGAAGGGCCTTTATCGTGGCAACCGAGTTCTGAGACACGTCGTCTCGATGTCTTTGGAACAGCTAATTTTTTTAATTTTCGGCCACTAACCGTTTCCATTCAATATCTTTTGAATATTGGTTTGGGAAAAGTTCATCAGCATAATGACACGCTAGTTGAGCAATTGCTCTCTGGCTTAGAGAAAAGTGGTTATGATCTGATTAGTCCTCGAGCAAAAGAGAAGCGTTCCACCTTGGTTGTTTTTTCACATCCTAATAAGGAAAGAAATAAAGGTATTCACCAAGAGTTGCTGGCTCAAGGTATTTGTCTAGCATTGTGGAAAGGTCATCTGCGTGCCTCCGCACATATTTATAACACCGCCGTTGATATAGAGAAACTTATTTCAACCCTAAAGAAAATAGGCTAGCGAGGCTATGCAACGCTCCTTTGGGATAACGCTGGTGGGCTCTTTGCTTGTCTTTAGTGGTGGGTTGGCTATTTTGACCATCATTATCGAAATTATTGATTCTATTTCTAAATTTGGGTTAGACTCGCTGGCGGTGGAGAATCTTCTTTCTTTCCAAGGAGTTGTGCGCTATTTTATTTTTCCGCTTGTGCTTTATAATGTCGGGATTGGTTTACTACTTTTACAACCATGGGCGAGGTGGGTGGTGGTGTATATCTTACCTTTTGCCTTTATTTTTCTCTTGGCTAACCGAAACACCCTCCTACTTTGGTTATTTTTCGTTTTCGCGGTAGTGTTCTACTTTACTCGGTTGGAAGTGAAAAGGCAGTTTAGTTAAGAGAGTGGCAT
>Ga0114945_10000245_pt1 | contig 33971 bp, 33 predicted proteins | sample OV2TP3_FD_87194 | JGI IMG/M metagenome (GOLD analysis project Ga0114945, IMG submission 87194) | Hot spring microbial communities from Beatty, Nevada to study Microbial Dark Matter (Phase II) - OV2 TP3 | ecosystem: Environmental > Aquatic > Thermal springs > Hot (42-90C) | place: USA: Beatty... | reverse complement strand
TGGAGCGGTCACCTACCATAGAGCAGTTTCCGGTTGTTAGGAACGTCCCGATAGCGCGCCTCGGCACGGGTCATTTCATCATGGCGACCGTGCTGCTCGCGCTCGGCTACTTCCTCATATGGCCAGTATTTCTCCTGCTGATCAATAGCTTCAACACGGCCGCCGACTGGTTCGTTGAGCCCCGCAGTTGGGGGCTCAAGCACTGGCAGAACGCGTTCCAGCGACCCGGCTTGCTCGGCTCTCTGGGCAACTCCGTCCTCATCTGGTCATTGAACGTGGCCACCAGCTTCCCCATCGGGGTCACCATCGCCTGGATCCTCGCGCGCACCCGGATTCCCTTCAGCCATTCCCTGGAATTTATGTTCTGGATCTCTTACATGGTGCCCAGCCTGCCGACCACCATCGCATGGATCACCCTGCTGGATCCGGGCGTCGGGCTGATCAACGTTGCCCTGACGAAGCTCCCGTTTATCGAAGAAGCTCCTTTCAACATCTTCAGCGTCCCGGGCATCGTCTGGGCAAACCTAATGGGCCACGGCATCGCCATCAAGGTCATGCTGCTGACTCCCGCCTTCCGGAACATGGACGCTGCTCTGGAGGAGGCCGCGCGGGTCGGCGGCGCCGGCAATTTCAGGACCCTGTTCAAGGTCACGCTTCCGCTGATGATTTCACCGATGACCCTGGTCCTTGCTCTTCAACTGCTGCGGGTCTTCCAGTCTTTCGAGACCGAGTACCTGCTGGGGTTGCCCTTCGGCTTTTTTGTCTATTCCACGAAGATCTTCGCGCTGGTACGGGACGATATCCCCAATTACGGCGAGGCGACCGTGCTGGCCAGCATTACCCTTCTGCTCATCGCATTGATCATTCCCCTGCAACGCTGGATCCTGGAGCGACGCCGTTACACGACGATTACCGGGAGCTTTCGGCCCGGCCTCATCGATCTCGGGCGCTGGACCTACGTCGCCTTCGGCCTCATCGCCGCCCTTCTGGTGCTGCTGACCATCGGGCCGCTCGTGGTCCTGCTGCTGGGGAGCTTCATGGATCGAATAGGCTATTTCGAGCTCGGCTTCACGCTCGGGCACTGGAAGCTCGTCCTTACCGACCCCGTGTTCCTGAAGGCGCTCAGCACCACGCTGGTTCTTGCCACCACCGCCGCGATCGCCAGCCCGTTCCTGTTCTCGGTCATAGCTTATATCCTTGTACGAACGCGCCTGCCGGGTCGCGGGGCGCTGGACTTGATGGTCTGGGGTTCCGGGGCGATTCCCGGCATCCTCGCGGGGCTCGGACTCCTATGGTTGTTCCTCGGCACGCCGGGGCTCAACTTTCTCTTTGGAAGCATCTGGGCGTTAATCATAGTGGTGATTCTCCAGGGCAAGACAACGGGCGTCAACATCATGAAAGGGGTGTTCGTCCAGGTCGGGTCGGACATGGAAGAGGCCGCGCGCGTCTCTGGAGCCGGGTGGATCAGGACATACTTCTACATTTGGCTGCCGTTGCTGATGCCAACGCTGATTCTCCTGGCAGTCATGAATTTCGTCAGCGCCGCCGGCGCGACCGGCAGCATTATCTTGCTCGCCTCCCGTAACACCCTGACGCTATCGCTCATGGCTCTCGAGCTCTCGACGGTCGGCGTCAGCAACCGCGAGGCGGCAAGCATCATCAGCATCTTCATCATCGTGATCACTGTGGCGGGGGCCCTTGTCGTCAGGGCCTATGGCCTACGCCTTGGCGTGCGCCATGACGTCTATGCGGCAGCGCCGGCACTTGACAGGCGGACTCCGGGTAGCCGCCAGTGATGCCCGCGCCGCCGGGAGAGAGAAAACCTAAGGAAAAACGAAAACTTACCCATGGTGGTCGCAGCAGGACTCGAACCTGCGACCTCTTGCATGTGAGGGACTCTATCATAGATCCCGATGACGAACCAGACTCTTAAGAATTCCTTGTACTTAGCGAACTTAGCCAAATTTTCAGTCCTCAGCATTTGCCCCCATCTTCCCCCTTTTTCCCTTCACTACTGTCCAAAACCGCTACGGTAGCGGGTCACTGAGAAAAGAAATTTCGGAGTTTTACTGCTCGCGATTCCTCTCCCTGTTTCATCTCGTATTTTGACCCGCCCGATCACCTAGAAAGATTTTAAAAGTGAGACCCTGCTCGAAGGTAGAATCAGCTTCCAAAGAGGACGATCTCATTTTTTAGAGAGCGTCGGCCTAAACGAATTGGTTTTAAAGACTATGATCGCACGGCGTTAAACGTTAAAAAGGGTGAGAAAGGATTCTGCGCTATTTTCTTAGCCGTCTCGCCGTAGCCCGCAACTTCCTTTACGACGAACAGTCAAAAACTCATGGCAGGATCCCACGAAATTACGGTATAATCCGGGCGACTTTTGCACCGGAAATTAGCTAGCTTAGCTATAGCTCCTAAATTCCTCCGAACCGTCCCATTCGTTCAAAATGGCTCAATTCGTTTTTCTCATTGGAAAGGCTTGAAACTTTGAACGTCTTGAACACGCTTCTTTGCCTAACTTAGTGGCACTGTCTGCCCGGCTTTCACCCAGAGGTCCTCAAAAACCCAAAGGCCTGGCAGAGTCAGAGCCGCAGCAAAAACGTTCGACACAAGACCGTCAGAAGCCCAGAGGAGAAAGAGCACTAAAATGCCAAGCCCGACCACAAAGCCCCAGAAGGTCCCGCTCAGAGCGCCGCGCTTCAAAAGGTCGGTCGCGCGCTTCACATCTTCGCACTGTTCCGGTCAGACATCGGGGAACACGCGAGGTACAGTTTAGCCCGTTTTCCGCACGTAGAACCTCAAAACGCCACTCTCTTCTTCCATCCCGAGAAGCTCATGCTTGGTCCTCTTTGACCAAGCCAACATGTCAGGCTTTGCGCCGGGATCAGTGGCGAGCATCTCTAAAATTTGCCCGACCTTCATTTTTTTTATTGCTGTATTTGTCTTTAAGACTGGCATCGGGCAGAGAAGGCCTCGACAGTCCAGAGTTAAATCTACTTTTAATCCGGAGCGATCCTCCTGATCGCTCATAACAGGCCTCTCTTCTCTCCGACAATGGCCCAAGCAAAGTCTTCAGCATTGATGCCTGGGCACTGGATCAGATGATCTCCGAGAAATTCGGACACCTTTTGAGTTACCCGGCCAAATTCGAAGGCTACACCCTTGAGAGACTCCGAAAGCAAAGGCATCATGCTCTTGGGAAAAGCGGCAAAATCACCACAGATGGTGAGATGCTCAATCTTTCCCTCCTCAATTTCCACCTCGGCGCGGATGAGGCCGCCGTCAACCCGGTAAAGACCATGGCGAAGATAAGTTCCTTCCCTTACCTTGATAGTGGAGTGTCTCCTTCCAGTTTCCATAAAAATAAACTCCCCGGAGGTGAAATGCTGGGCCAGACTATCGGCCCTTTCCCATACATCAGGGGGGATTTCCCCATCTTCAAGAGGACCTAGGAGAGCCTCAAATTCTTCCTTGACAATTGTTTCCACCTCTTCCTTTTTTGGTAAAGCCCCCATCTCCCTCTCCACCCACGTGAGATTCTCCCCCATCGATTGACGAAGCTTTTCCCGAAACCGCTCTTCAGGCACTTTGATACATCGGCTCATTAGCCACGGGTCAAAATTCAGCAGAATATTCCCCACAAAGACAAAGCATGCGCCGATGTCTGCGGCCCCTTGACCGGAGATCTTGCGTCCCTCTCGAGTGACAAGGTCGTTGACGGGCTTATAGAAAACTTCGATCCCTAAGCGTCTATAGGCGGCGATCGGCGCGAGGGAGAATTTTCTGTAGGCCTCCCCCACCCCAAGCGGCATCCTGGGATCCCCCCTTTTAAGGATGAACTGATAAAAAAGCTGTCCAGGGCCCAGGAGAACAACTCCCCCTCCCACCTCGCGACGCATAACCGAAAGGTTATTCCTAGCGCAGAACTCAAAATCCACCATCGCTCTAGCATCGTCAAAATATCCCAAGCAGATAAATTGATGGGCTGGTTCGACAAGAACAAGGCCTTCGATCCCCATGCGTGCCATGGCATGGAAGACAGTCATGGAGCGAAAGTTTTCTTGCTGGCCGAGACGGAAGAGTTTCATTGGGGTTTGTCTTACGGAGTTGGGCAGACGATTTTTTTCTTATCGATGTAGTCTTTCATCGCCTTGGCGGCCCCCTCAGCAGAAAGGAGAGTCCCTCGCTCCGCATCGAAGTTTGTAGGCTTGATCCTAGAAATCCATCCCCGTCCGTAAGGGTCATCATTCGCGAGATTGGGAGTCTTCCGCAGTTCGTCATTGGTCGTGATCACTTCACCCGTGAGAGGAGTCGGGACAGGGCCAACCCATTTGCTGCTTTCGATAACCGCCAGGCTTTTAAATTGACCAATCACGCTGCCTGCCTTTTTAGGCGTATAGCTCACCAAACGGCCTGCTACGGTCGCGGCCACGGACACCATCCCAACAGTGAACGTGCCATCGCCATTGTCTCTAAGCCAGACAAAAACGTTTTTTGTTTCATCGATAGCGTATAAGAGATCGTCTGGAAATTGACACCCGTTTGCCATTGCCATACCAGGTCTGCACTTTCTGTCTAAAAGCAGATCACCCGTTCGGCTTCGAGGGCCATGTCATTGAAAGCAGCACCGCCTATCATCTCCACGCGATCGATCAGGTCATCCATGTTGAGATCGTTTAGATCCAGGCTGGGTTGGCAGACGTAGAACTTCACCCCTGCATCCAAAGCTTGGTCAATAAAATGCCGGAGCGTCTGCCCCATAGAGCCCTTCTTGATTCTTAGTTGCTCTGCTACGCCGTTCCGAAGAAGAGTTGGACCGAATTGAGTAAAGTAAATACCGACCTCTATATCCATGGAGGCGGCGGCAGTGGAGAGAAAAAAGACCGTGGCACTTCTCTCTGGGGCCTCGACCCCAGTGGTTTGCACATACAAAATCTTGGTAGGTTTGCTCAAGGCCTAATGCCTCCTTTTGTTTTCCCTTTTTTCGGCTCTTTCAGATGTCATCCCAGGCTAAGAAAAGCTCTCTTCAATTCCTCGCGCGAATATCCAGGGTAGGGACGACCCTGAGCTTCCCTCGCCATGCACATCTCCATGATCGTATAGACAAGGCTCAAGCCGACCCGGTCTAACGCCTTCTTTGCGGCAGTGATCTGCTGGATAATCTGCTTACAATCTCTCCCCTCCTCTAGCATCTTTTGAATCCCTTTGATCTGCCCCTCCACCCGTTTCAGCCGCGTGACAAGCTCATCGACGCTCAACTCTTTCGCTTTCATTCGCGCCTCCTCAAGAATTAAAGTAAAAAACTAATAACGATCTTAAATCTTCTGCCACTTTGTTAGATTTCCGGAAGAATGCCCCGCTCCCGGTATTCTTGAACTTTCTCTACCAGCCAACGGGTAATGGCGTCCTCTCCGTGGAGCAAACCCCGGACATTCTCCGCCAGATTGTCCGGCCGGACAAGAATCAACCACCCCTCTCCATAGGGGTCTCGGTTGACCAGGTCCGGTTGATCAAGAACCCTCTGGTTAACCTCGATACTTCTCCCATCAATAGGCATCTTCAAGGGCCCCACGAATTTCCCCGCCTCCAAGAAGCCAAAATTATCTTTTTTTCTGAGCAGCTTTTTGACCAGAGGGATTTTAAGATGCACGATGGTCCCGGCTGCCTCTTGACCCAGCTGATCCATCCCAATCCTTACAACGTCGCTCTCAATTTTGACCCATAGATGGTCTTCAGGTTCATAGTAAAGGTCATCGGGCAGATAAAACTTCCCTACTTGCGCCATCTAAGACTTCCCTCAGAAATTCTTTCCCCATTTTTTGCAACCCCATAGTTTTCAATCCAGCCTGATAATCTAAGCTGACGGCGGATCTGTCTCCGGTCCTCTTCCGTCGGAACAAAAGGGTAATCCCGGAAAGGCTCGCCGGGCCGGTAGCTTCCAAAGGGACGGGTGCAGGAGACCATTCCCGTAGTCACATCATGGCAACCATTAGTCATAAACGGAAGCCCGGAATCAATGGCCCGATCCACTATCGCCCACTCGACCCTTACTTTGGCAATGGCGCCTTTTTCATTGAAGGAGATTTGATCTAGACTGATTTGATCTTTCTCCAGGAGATATTTCAGAAGCTGGATCTTGCGCGAACGCAGCAGGCTGGGACGTTTACTGCGAGCCATACGGGAATCCGGCTCCGGGTAAAAGTGGAAAAGGTAGGCGAAGATTTGACGCGACTTGACGTGCACTATAAATTTCAAAATATCCTCATCACTGTCCCCGAGGCCGACCACCACGTGGCAGTTGACGTTCCAGGGACCGAAGATCTCCCGGCTCATCTCAATGACCTCCCAGTATTTCCTCCAGACAAGCCCCCCCCGAACCCCCTTTCCCCGCCTCCTATCAAAGACCCTCTCAGTTACCGCATCGAGCCCCACACCGATCATATCCACTCCGGCATCTTTCATCTCCTGTATTCGTTCCCGGTTGAGGACCGGTGGGGCCACCAAGACGGATATCGGGACATCCACTTGCTTTCGGTACTGCCGAATGATCTCCATGGTATCTTCGTGCGTGCGTCGATGGACCACCTGGGAGATGCAAAACCGCCCCATCCTGTGCTGGTACTTTTCCATCCGATCAATGATCTGCTTGGTTTTAAAGACGGGCCAGTCAACCCGGATAAATGATTTTTCCTCGTAGTCGCCCGGCCGTTCGCGCGCCAGTCCGCAGTAAGCACAGTTGGCGTGACAGCCGCTTTCATAGTTCAGGAGGACATTGATGCCTCCCAACTCGATGTCCCGGTAAAAGCGCCCGGCTTGAAGGCGCATGGAGAGGGCGGCCGCCTGACTTGTCCTAAGGTAGTCCGGACTCGTGTTATTTGGAGTCATTAAAATTTCCTCCATCACTCGTAAACCGAACAGCACGTTTCATGAAACTCCGGCACCAGTCCCTGCTCCCTGGCATAGGCCACTATTCCAGGCGCTGGATAGGCAATCCCATTGAGTCCCAGATCCACCGCTAAGGTGTCGGTCTGCTGCATTAACTCTCCCATGGGACGGGCACATCCCAGGTGAACGGGTGTCTTCGGGAAGGCAAGCCTCGCCCGATAAAAGATATCCGCGATCTCCCCCAGGGAAGGAGGGGTAGCTGCAAACATGGGGGTCGAGAGGATCGGCATCAGGATCACCAAAATCAGCGCCGATATCTGATGGCGGCGGATCATTTCCAATGCTCGGTACTCCCCCAGGATCTCCCCATAATGGAGTCCGATAACGATATGGGGGATAACGGAGAGGCCCTGGCGCACAAGAAGCTCAAGGGAGCGCTCGTAGTCTTCGACGCTTCTCCTCTTTAGATGATAAACTTTGTGGATGGTCTCGTTAGCCCCGATGATGTCGATCATCGCGCCATCCACCCCCGCCTCCTTAAGAGCCCGGGCCAGTTCCTCATCCACCAACCCGGAGTGCACAATCACCCTTAAGGGGAAATCGGATTTGATCCGAGCTACCTGATCGATATACTTGAGGTGGGGGACCCTCCCCTCCGCATCGCACCCGCCTGAGATTAAGATGCTAAGTGTGCCTGCTTTAAACAGATCCTCGGCCATCTCGTAGAGATCTTTTCCCAGGGGTATCCTGCGCATCGAGTGAAGGACTTTACCCTTACAGTGATCGCACATAAGCGCACATTTCGATCCAGTAAGACTCATCGCAATAGAGCCCTGGGGTCTCTCCTGGTGGAACTCCTCCGTCTCATAGCGCCTGAGCCCAGGAGCATGAAAATGGATGACATTGCCGAAATTGACTAAGCGCACGTTAAATGCCCGTTCTTTTTCCTCCAAACCAATTGGCAAGCACTCCATCTCTCACCCTATATTCGTAGGATCAACGAAACAGCCATAAGGACTCTGTTGACCTCTCACTCTTCGGGCTTCTTCCACTGCTGCCATGAACCCCCGGACCAAATCCTCCTCTCCCATCTGTTGGAAGGGATTAAAATTCTCAGCAAAAAAATGGCCAATAGCCTCTCTTACTGTCCCTTCCTCCGCCCGTATGCAGCTTAAATTTTTTTCTAGTTGCCGTAACGATATCGCATCACCAAAGAAGTCCCCAGTAATGTTGACTTCCTTAATCATATTATCCTCATCCAGAGAGACGTAGATTCTCAGGAGGCCACCTCGGGTCTTTTGCAGGCTTGACCCGGTCATAGCCGGTGTTGGCCTTCGCTGAAAAATCCAGCGGTCGTCCAGATATTTCTCCTTCTCCAGGGCGCGGATCCCCTCCTCCTCCTGAGGGATAAAGGGCCTTAGGAAAAATGTAATGCCCATAGCCGATTCAAAGCCTTGGCGAACGACACCCCTCACCTCAGATGCACTAATCGGCCACCTGACTTCGCGCCTAACTGTGGTCAAATTCTCTTCCACCTCTGCCCGGACCTTATCCGTGAGCTTTTCAAAAGGTATCCTAAGAACCCGGAGCATCAGAGGGATATCAAGGTCCACTAGAAGGCTGGCGTGGAAGAGTGAAGCTCCTTGATCCCCACGGCAGAGACCCAAGCCAGCGATCTTCCGGCCGTTCACCCGGATATCATTTTTCCCTCCGATAGATCCTTCAATCCCCAGGGCCTTGAGCCCTTGACAGATTCCTGCCGAATAGAGAGCAAATATCTCACGCGGATGATTGGGCACGCCCGGATATTTTGTCGAGGCCGCCAAAGCCATCCCTAACTGGTCGTTGCCCATGATAATGGCCCCTCCGCCAGTCGGGCGCCGATTTATCGGAATATTTACCTCCCGGCAGTAATTCACGTCGATCTCCGCCTCCACCTGCTGAAATTGCCCCACCAGGGCACAGTGGGACTTATACGTATAGAGTCGCAACGTGGGCGGGCGTACCTCTCCGTTGGATTCATACCCACTCATCAAGTATTCGTCAGCGGCCAAACCGTAAGAAGCCGAGACGCCATCCTCTTCAATGTATCGCCACGGACCCATGCATTGCCTCTATATGGTTTAAGAGCATGTCGAAGGCCACGAGCTTGATCTCTCTCTCAAATTCGTGGAGGAATCCAGGATCTTTCATCCTGGGCTTGACTGTCTTTTCAATCTTTAGCGCGCACTCAGGACAATCGATTCTGTAGAACATCCTGGCCCGGTCCTCTTCGAAGCCTGTCTGCACCATCCTACCGTGCTCCTCCAGCAGGTGGATGTGAATTCTTCTCCGGTGATCTTCGACATCACAGTAAGGACATTTCATGTTGCGCCACCTCCTCCACATCGACCTCCTTCCAGCGATCGCGACCTCGATGCTTCAACTCTCTTATGACACCTTTGAAGTAGGATCTCCTTCGGGCATTAACCTCCGGGCTGAGCAGCAGCTCATGGAGCGCCGCCACACCTTTCTCCAACTCCCCCTTGGTCATGCCTTTGGGCTCAAAGATAGCATCGTAGTAGGTACACCGGTCCCAGTAGCATCCTTCGGGCAGCCGGCCGTCACTACGAAGGCGGTCCGTCATCGCTGTTCGAGGCAAGGGCGTGGCGATGGTTATTTGGGGATAGATGCAATGTTCTAGAACAAAGTCGGCGATTCTTTGAAAGGTAGAGAGATCATCGTGATCAAACCCGACGATGAATGCGCCAAGCACCGCAATACCATAACTTTGGATGCTTTGGACGTACTCTGAGTACCTTTCCAGCATTTTGGCCTTAAAGCCGTCTACCTGTTTCAGGTTTTCGAAAGAAAGACTCTCCAGACCAACCAGCACCATAACACACCCGCTTTGGTACATCAGTTGAAGCAGCTCTTCATCTTTTCCGATCCCGATGTCTGACTGTGCCATGTATCGGACTTTCAGCGGGATGAGCGCCCTCAGCAGCTCCCGAGAGAAACGGCGATTGATGAACATATTGTCATCGGAAAAAAGGATTAAAAGGCCTTGGGCCACTTTCTTGGCCTCTTCTACGTCGGCAATCACCTGACCTACGCTCTTTGTGCGAAAGATCTTGCCATAGATCTGAGGCACAGAGCAGAAGTCGCAATCTCGCGGGCAGCCCCTTGTGGTCTGCACCGGGATCATCTTGTAACCAAAACTGGGGGCGAAGAACTTAGGACCGATCAGATCATATCGGGGCACTGGGGATTTGGACAACTCAACCTTTGCCAAAGAGTTGTTAAAATAAGCCCTCCGCGGAACATCCTTACGAAAATCCTGTAAAAATTCCTCCCAGACCCCTTCAGCCTCCCCAACAATGACCGTATCGATATGATGTTGGGTCTCCTCAGGCATCACCGTGGCATGAGGACCGCCTATGACCGTATGGACCCCTCGGCTACGGAACTCCTTAGCAATCTCATAAGCCCGGCAGACCTGTTGAGTCATTCCCGATAACGCGACCAGATCATAGTCTTCATCAAAATCCACTGGCTCGATGTTCTCATCGACGTATTCCACTTCTATATCTGCGGGCGTCATCCCCGCGATCGTCAACAGGCCGAGGTTGGGGATCATCCATGACCGAAATGATGAGGGATGATCTTCCATAAATTTTTTCATCCAGGGATTCGTGGCAACGTAGGCACCCCTGGGATTGATCAAACCAATCCGCATGCCTATTCTTTCATTTCCGTATAATTTCAGGCAATCGGTCCTGGATGTTGTTAGATAGCTCTTCCGCTGCAACTTCGATGATTCCCAGTAGACTATCGGTCAACACCGTGGCCTCGACTTGATCATTTTCTATGCTCCGTAGAGCCAAGCCTATCTGCGCCAGACCGTTCACCCTCTCACCGATCAATAGCTCCGGCAAGCCCGTGAGATCCGCCAGCGTTGATATGGCAACGGTGCGCTCCTTCTTTAAGTGCACCAGGATCTTGTAATTAATGGCCTCGACTCCCAGCTGAAAGGCCCGAAGCGTCAGCTCTGTCGCTAAAAGTTGGACCTGCCTCTCATCCTTACCCAAATGATCTAACCACTTGTTTGGTCCTGCCTCTGCATTTGCCTCAGGCATGAAGACATAGTTTTCCAATTGCTTCCTGACCAACACTATTTCCTTGAACCTCTGCCAAAGCCCTTCAGCCACCTCTTGATAATGCTGGTTGAGTCGGCTCTGATCCCCTGTGGGTAAAGTCCCTTTGCGAATCATGTTACAGGGCTTCCTCAACCAGTTCGATGATATCTTTGACGACGATTCGTCCCTCGTTTCCCGAGGTCTTCACCGCATCCCGGTACATGGTTACGTCCTTAGGACAAGCAACCAAGAAGATGTCAATATTGCCGAGGGCCAGGGCTTCTTCGATGCGCTGCTCACTCGCCGTGGCCACCCCCGGAGATCTCGTATCGCTCATCCATAGTCGCCCGCCACCAGCGCCACAGCAAAAGGTGCTCTCACCCGAGCGAGGCATTTCCACACACTCCACACCCAAGGCCCGGAGGATCCGCCGTGGGGCCTCCATCACTCCATTGTAACGGGCAAGGTAACACGGGTCGTGGTATGTGACACGATAGCTGAGACGGCGGGCTAAGGGAAACTGGCGCGTTTCTAGCCGAGATGCCAGTATCTCTGTGTAATGGGAAACCTGCCAGATGCTATTTCCTGGAGGGATGAATTCCGGATATTCATTTTTCAGTGTGTTATAAGAGTGCGGGTCCGTTGTAACGATTCCCTTGAACTTACATTTCTGGATGACAGACAGGTTTTTGTGAACTAGGTTCTCAAAGAGCCCCTCCTCACCGACCCGTCGGACATCATTTCCAGAGTTTTTCTCCCCGTCATAGAGAATGCCGAAATCGAGCCCCGCCTTGTGGAAAACACGGCCTGTCGCACGAGTCAACTCCTGGAGGCTCGGATCGTAGGAGGCATAGTCCCCGACAAACCAGAGGTATTCGGCCGGCTCCTTCCGAACGTCCTTAATCTTAAAGGGAAGCCCTTGGGTCCATCTTCCGCGCAGCCGCTCAGATTGTCCGAAAGAGTTTCCGTAGCGAGCAATTTTTTCCAAGACGGATTGGAGGTTCCCGTCCATGGTGCCATCCTCCACCAACTTCCGGCGCATCCGCACGATCAGGGGAACATGCTCTATTGCGACTGGACAGGCCTCGACACAAGCCATGCATGTCGTGCATGCCCAGAGGGTTTCGACTTTGATGACTTTGCCTGTCACGGTGTGATCGACTTCTCGAATGGCGGACTCGTGGAGCCAGCTTCGCCCTCCGAGGCTTTGTTCAGCGTTCTCTCGCAACTCAAGAATTAGATCCCGGGGGGAAAGCGGCATTCCCGCTGCTCGAGCCGGACACGCCGCATGGCAGCGCCCGCACTTGGTGCACGCATCCAAATCCATGAGTTCTTTCCAGGTAAGATCGGCAAGGTTTCGATAGCCCATGGATGGCGCCCCCTCTGGAACAGGCGGAAGGCGTTTTGCCGACGTCTCGTCGTGGAAGAGGATATTAGCGATATCCACGAGTATATGGATGGCCTTGGAATAGGGGATGTAGGCCACAAAGCCGAGAGCCAGGATCGCGTGAAGCCACCAGGTAAAAAAAAGCAGCCTATTCGCTGTGGCCGGGCTAAAACCAACGAGATCAAAGAAATCAGCTATTTGCCAGCCCACCACAGACCAGATTTCGAACGGAGGCCGGTCCGCCGCGATCCTCAGCCCCTCCAGGATAAATCCTGTAACTCCAATCCAGAAAAGTCCCCAGAGAAAGATTTGGTCGTCTCTTACGTATCCTGTGCGGTCATATTCAGCAGCCTTCCGATCGGGACGCGAATAATCCAGTTGGGCAGGCCGCAAGCGCCAGCGGCGCAGCATCATGATCCCTAGCCCTACCAGAAAGCCTACACCCATGATGTCCAAGATCGCCGAGTACCAGAGATAAAAAGTCCCTTTCCAGAATTGAAGACCCGGACTGATGGGTCGCAGGAAGTCGTGGTCCACCATGATGATGAGGGTACCGATAAAAAGGGCTATGAACCCCCAGAAGATTAGAGCGTGGGCATTTCCCGCAAGAGAGTCCCGCTTCTTTAAAGTGGTGTGCTTACCGATGGTCCTGCCGGCCTTGAAGATGCGGGACCAAAGTTGGTTTAGTCGGTTCGCAGGGCGGCCTCTGCGGTATTTCTTGATCCTGAGCCAAAAGCCGTACAGAAATACGGCCGTCGCAACGGCAGCAAGAAAATAGAAGACTACTACCGCAGCGGCGGAAAAGTTGCGAAAGACCTCACGGGCTGGAAAGGTTGGATCCATCATCCAGCGCGCAACTATTGGGGCGGTCGGATCTTTTCAGTCAACACGGGCAGGATATCAAAAAGGTCGGCCGCGACCCCATAGTGAGCGACATCGAATATCGGAGCCCCAACATCTGGGTTAATAGCAATGATCAGTTCTGCGTCGCGCATGCCCTCGATATGCTCGGGAGCACCGCTGATACCAACAGCGATGTACAGCTTAGGTTTAACCGTCATCCCTGATTTACCGACTTGACGGCTTTTAGGAAGCCAACCGTTGTCCACGATGGGACGGGAGGCAGTCAGGGCGCCGCCCAGTGCTTTGGCCAACTCTTCCACGATTGGGATATTGTCCTGACTTTGAATGCCGCGGCCAACACTGACCAAGATGTTTTCCTTGGTGATATCCAGGTCGCCTGTTTGCGGCCGCAATAGAGATTTGAAGCATATGCGAGGAGTTCCAAGGGCAGGGCATGCTACTGTCTCAACCTGCGGAGTGCCCGCCTTTTTGCCAGCATCAGCCCTAAATGCTCCTGCAAGGACAGAAACCAATCCTTTTCCCCCCTCCAATATCGACTCCACCAATATCTTTCCACCGTATAGCTGGCTCACCGCAACAACCTGACCATCCTCGGCCCTGAGATCCTTGCAATAGGCAACTAGCGGTATCCCTAATTCCCCTGACAGTCCTGGAGCAAGGTCCATACCCATAGAGGTGTTGGCTACCATGATCAGCCGTGGATTCCTGGCCCTGGCTAGCTCGGCAATCACTCGCCGGTAAATCTCGGGCGTGTAATTCGCCAGAGTTTCATCCTCCACTAAGATAACTGAATCAGCGGCGCCCAGTTCAGGAGTCAATTCTTTAATCCCGTGGCCAAGCAGCACCACTACCACGCGACCGCCGAGCGCCAACTCACGCACCCTACCTAGAAGCTCAAAGGTGACCTCGCTTAGCTTACCTTCAAGTTGTTCTGCAATGACCCAGACGCCGCTCATTATTGACCCTCTTAGATTATTTTAGGAATCCCCGCTCCCTTAGAATGGCCAAGATCCGCTCTACCTGCTCCTCAGCAGTCCCTTCGATCATCTCAGCTTTACCGCCTGATTCGCCCTTGAACATCCGCCTGACCAGAGTAGACGGCACAGCGGGCACCGCTGAAGCGGCGACCTCATCGACCTTGGCTGTCTTGGTCGCTTGTCGAACCTTGCTCACCGGCACATACCGCGGCGGCTTCTCAGCCGCCTGGATGCCTAGGACAGCTGGTAAATCCACCTCCATTTCAGCCACCACTCCACCCGCATACTCCTGATTTATCGTCACTCTATTTCCTACCAGGTGAACTCCTGTGACCACGCTTACATGGGGAACTTTTAGGGCACACGCCAAAAGTGGCCCCAGTTGTCCATCACGGTCATCAGCAGCCTGAACGCCTGTTAGAACAAGGTCGTGGGGCATCCCCTTGATGACCTCACCGAGAACCGCTGCAGCCGTATGGCTATCCACTCCATCGCTAAAGTCACCTGTCACTTTAATTGCTCGGTCAGTCCCCTTAGCTAGGGCGGTAAACAAAATCTCGTCGACGCCTTCAGCGTCTATGGCAATCACCGTCACCTTAGCCCTGTGGGCGTCTTTAAGGAGAAGGGCCTCCTCAATGGCGTACTCGTCGAATTCGTTCAGCTTGAGCTTAATGCTATCTGGATCAAGGCGAGTCCCATCTGGTGCAATGACTAGCTCCTCAACGAGATCAGGGACCTGTTTCACAGGAACAACGATCTCCATTTCCCCTCCCAAATCATGTCAAGCTAAACTTAGCCGACCGTTCATTCCAGGTTGCAAAAACGTACCAGCTAAGCATCAACGCCGCGACTAGTGTCATAGCCCCTTCCCACCCTATGAGACTAGGCAAGAAAACCGCTGTCCCAAGCTTTTGTAAGAGTTGAGTTTGCACCAAAATGAGTCGTGATAGAGAGGCACCAACGGCAAAAAAAGCCACAGCAACCCAAAGCTTTACATGCCCCTCACCAGCTCGCCATATGGAGCCAGCACCGCACCCGCCAGCCAGCACCATCCCTAATCCAAAGAGAAGGCCGCCAAGGAGGCCCCCCAACCAGAATCCGGGGAAAACCCAGTCTTTAGCATCTTTCAAGTCCATGGACTTGAGAATCGAGAAGCCCACCATACAAATCGTGAGGGCCAAGGCTGCTGCACGTGTGTGGTCAGCCTCTCCGGTCATGAACGGCTCGCGAAAGGCCCGGACCAAACAAAAACGGGAGCGCTGGAAGATAACCCCGAACACAACGCCAAAGAGAAGGAATCCGGCTTGAGGCTTGTAGCCGATCCAATGATACAAAAATGCCAGCAGCAAAAGGGTCAGCAGGGCCACTGCCCCCATCACCGGCTGCCAGCCGAGACCCGAGGAACGGGCAGCGCAGTAGGAGTAAGCTTTCCCAATGCTGAGAGTGGGCCAATGCTCAACCTCCCAGAGAAGATACCGGACGCCAAGGTAGGCTCCGATGCCAAGCCCAACCATCATGGCCAAGCCACTCATCGAGAGAGCGGAGACGGCGCTGAAGAATCCCCCGATGTTGCAGCCAAACGAGAGGATCGCTCCACACCCCATGAGCAACCCACCAATTCCCCCTTTGAATAACTCTCCAGCAGGGGCGATGCGGATGGCGAACTCCCGGCTTAGGAGGGCTGCGGCAAAGGCGCCCAGGAGTAGCCCAAGATTCAGGATCGAGCCGGAGTAGAGAAGCGGGGAGATGAGGTCTGGCCGGTTTATGATCCCCATGGACTGAAAGAGCCAGTCCCCCCAGTTTCTCACTCCGTCCGAAGCGGTCCATGGCCGGTCAAATGCGAAAAGAAAAACATTGAGGGTCCCAACCATAAGGGCCACTGCGATTAGCGGCCAGGCTTGACCAAAAATAGCCTCGTATTGCTCTCGGAACGGACCGCTTTTCGTTGTCGACTCCACCATACCTGTTGTCCGATTTAATTGGTCACCGCCATCGCCTCGTCGATCATCTCAGCGATGTCCCTGACCACGAGACGTCCGTCGTTGCTGGTTGCCTTCACGGCGTCTTCGAAGCGGGAGACCTCGTACGGGCAGCAGATGCCCAGAACCCCAGCCCCAGTCTCGACCGCCTCGATAACGCGCCGATCTGAGAGACGCATCCGGGTGTAGTCCCGGCTAAAGCTATCGAGCCACATACCGCCACCCCCACCACCGCAGCAATATCCGTTCTCGCGGTTGCGCGGCATCTCGATCAACGTGACGCCGGGAATCGCCCTGAGAAGCTGACGCGGGGCCTCGTACTCGCCGTTGTGGCGGGAGAGGTAGCAGGGATCATGGTAGGTTACGGTCAGGTTGAGCGGTTTTTTCATGAGGTTCTTGAGCCGATCGAGGTGATCTACCAGAAACTGGGTGTAATGGGAGACGTTATACGTGCCGCCGTACTTCGGATACTCATTCTTGAAGGCGTTGTACTCGTGCGGGCCAAAGACCACGAGCCGGTTAAACTTATACTTCCCGAAGGTCTTGATGTTCTCCTCGGTGAGCTTCTCGGCGAGCCCTTTCTCCCCAGCCAGGCGGATCGAATCACCGTCCTCCTTCTCTTCAACTCCAAGGATGGCGAAGTCCACCTCCAGGGCGTGGAAGATCCGTGCCAGGGCTCGGGCGGCGTCGATTCCTCTGGGGTGATAGGAGGGATAACTCCCTACGTACCAAAGGACCTCCACAGGCCGCTTGATCTGGGCCATGATCGGGACCGGAATGCCTGCGCCCTTGACCCAATCAGCGCGCTTTCGCGGGTTCTCACCTAGCGGATTCCCGTAGCGATCCGTCGCCTCGAAAACCTTCTGAAGCTCGGCCGGAATCGGCTGCCCCTCGTTAATCGCCTTCTCCCGGGCGGCGGGCATGATCTGGATCATGTCCACCTCCTTCGGGCACACCCGAAGACAATTCATGCACGTGGTACAAAGCCACAAGTCGGGGTCCGTCAGCAGATCTATTCCCCTAACGACTTTCCTGTGAATCTTGGCTGGTCCATAATCACCGACGATATCTACGGGGCAGACCCCAACGCATTTCCCGCATTGGTAGCACTGACCGAGGGATTCTCCCCCGGGGACGCTTGTAATCTCATCTAGCGTGGAGGTGTCGTAGTCGGTGATAACCCGCTGTTCGAATATCCGGTTCCACTGCCCCCGAAGCTCGATGCCCTCGACTTCAGCCACCTCTTTTTCAATAACCTTTGGTTCTTCCTTTGGCATTCAAACCTCCAACCGATGCACACCTAAGAGACGGCGGCACAGCTCAGGAAGCTCGGGGATGACCCTATTGAATTCCTGGGTTATTCGCATCCGTACCGTAGTGTAAATGTAGACTCCATAAACGCATGCGAGATAGACATCCACTCCAAAAGCGCCCTTACCGATCCGAGTAAATCCTGCGGCGTCACCAGTAGCCTTGACGAAGGAAGTGGCCTCGCCCACCTTTATATAGATCTCACCCATAGTGGGTGCCGAGAAATCATAATCCTCCATGGTGACTAAAGGTAAGGCCCCGGTCTCCGTCTTCGGGTCCCACACCCAGCGGGTCCAGAGCCAGCACTCATCCGGGAAATTGTAATGGAGAAGCTCACCTGCCAAATCAAAGCGGATGTAATCCTGGGCCTTCTCCAGCGCATCGAAAAATTTTTGGAATCTCAATAGAAGCGGTTCCGCCCCATAGAGCAGGCTGTAAATATTCTCTTTCAGGGCTTCAACACCGAGGAGCCCGAGTAGCTCGGCGGCCCGGCGCCGAGTAGAAAACACGCTCCTGAGGAGCGCCCGGAGCTGATTTTCCTCTAACCCCTTTATGACATCCTTCTTGAGGAGCTGGCGAAATTTTTGGCTTTTGATCTCAAGCTCTTCGGCGATGGCATTAAGTTCGCTCTCTGTGATTTTCCCGAGCGCCTCCTTCATGAATTCCTGGGCGCTCTCGGTGTCTACGACCTGGCCAACTGGCATTTTTCAACTCCGAAGCTCCAGTTGAGCCTTCCTGCGCACCGTACCCAACGCCTTCATAGCGGCCGCCCCGGCCATGGAGATGGTGTCATCCAGATCCTTCGGACCCGCAGCGGCGCCAGCGACAAAGATCCCTTCCACAGGCGTACTCACCGTATCCAAGCCCCCCTCAGCCGTCTTAATGAAACCGTACTTATCTTGGGGAAGCCCCAGGATCTTGGCCACCTCCTTCGTCCCTTTACTCGGCACCATCCCTACTGAGAGGATGACGACATCCATGGTGACCTCCATGGGCCGGCCCATCGTGGTATCCTCACCCCTGATGATGAGCTTATCTCCCTTTTTCAAAACCTCCGAAACGATGCCGCGGATATATTGGACCTTATACTTCTCCTGGGCCGGCCAGTAGATCTCCTGCTCCCAGTAGCCGTACATCCGCATGTCGATATAAAAAATAAAGACCTTCGCTTGCGGGAGGAGCTGCCTGATCTCGATGGCCTGTTTGGAGGCAATGCCGCAGCAAACCTTGGAGCAGTACTCGTTACCAATCCGGCGGTCGCGGGAGCCGACACACTGGATAAAGCAGACCCTCTCCGGCACCTGCCCATTGGAAGGCCGGACAAAATTTTTCGCCTTGAGCATAGCCTCGGCGTCGGTCAAGGTAATCACATCGTCGAACTCATAGTAGCCGTACATCTGGGTCTCTTGGCCGGGATCGAAGTGGTCGAATCCTGTGCAGACGATGATCGCCCCAGCCTCCACTGTCTCCCGGCCGCGGGGGCTCTCCAACGTGAGACGAAACTCTCCGGCGCTCCCTTGCAAACTAACAACCCTTGAACCCGGTCGTATCTCCACGTTGGGATGATCGCTAATGGCCGCGATCACCTTCCCCATCACTTCCTCTGCCTCCATGAAGTTATGTGTGAGCGCAGCGTAATGAGCTGAGTCCGGGGTCCCTCCTAACCTATCCCGCTGCTCGACGAGGATAACCCTTCCACCCAGCTCAGCTATACCCTTTGCTGCCTCAAGGCCACCCGGGCCACCGCCGATGATGAGGATATTTTCGCTTGACATTGTTATCTCCGATTTCAGGCGATTTCAGACGTTGAATTTTACATTTGGCGGTGATCTCAGTCGAACGATTCAATCCAAAATCGGCAATCTAAAATCCAAAATTTTTAGTGGCCCCCGTGAGAGGCATGCACCTGACGCCCTTTATCGGCATCTTCCCAGGTCAGGGATGCCTTTGGGTCTTTTCGCAGTTGTTCGAGATCGTCTTCAAACTCCCTCCAGGCCTCCTTCCAGTCAATGCCCATTTTCTCCAAGAGGGGGCGGTAGTCTGCCGCGTGCCAGTGGAGCTGGCAGACCCGATAGGGATGTGCTCCCATTGCCAGAGCAGCGAACTGGGCCTCCGACAGCACGGGTATAGCGGCCTTACGCTTTTCTGGATCGACATGGGCATTGGGAGCGAACTGGCTTTTATCCAGGGTCGTCACACAGCCCGTGTCGTGCGTTAAGGTAACATCAGGATTTGCCTCATCCCTCATCACCTCGATTTTCCTTTGGACGGCAAAAGAGCGTGAGAAATCTCGCTGGACTAAAATGTGTCGAAACCCGAAGCCACAGCAGTCAAACCAGGTTGAATAATCCGCCACCTTGGCCCCCAACGCCTGGGCTACCGCTGTCACGACGGCTGTGCGCTGGCCACCATAAACGTCCGGGTCGTAAATGGCATCCTCCTGGACCAGCTTGTAGTAATGGCAGGCCGGGTGCACCGTGACGATAATACTGCTGAGATCCAGAACCTGCCGTTTGGCGATCTCGTGGCGGACCGCGTACACCCACTCACTGTAATGGACGATCTCCTCAGGCATGACGAGGGGTTTGCCCATCTTTGCCATGATCTCCCGTACCCGTGCTCGAAGCTCCGGGTGATGAACCATCTCCTCCCTCACCTCCTTGTAGTGGCCATAGCTGGTCGCACAATGGATCTGGGGGAAGTAGCCGCTCTCGTAAGCTGCGGCGAAGTTGCGCATCGCGACCGCCGCCTGGGCGGCGGCGTTGGAGGTAGCAGAGGCATAGTAGTTCCATGCCGTACAGGATGTCTGGTCCGTGGGGTCGTTGTATTCCATACCGAGCTGGCGGTGGAGCCAGAAGATTGACGTGGAATAGCCAGGGATGTGGCCGCATTGGCCGCACGATTTGTGGTGCCAGGTGTGCTGGAGCGGAAGTTTCTTTTTCCGACCATACTTCGTATCAAGCTCGATGTAGGGCTCAGGTACCCGGTGGACAATCCACTCCCCTTTGGCCTCAAGTTCTAATACCTTTTCATGCATGTCTTCCGTAGGGGCGTTGGCCGGGTCGGGTCTAAACTCCCGCTTTGTCTTCTTCAAAGCCTCTTGGGGTATCATCACTAGACCTCCTTCCTAGACTCGACCTTAAGCCTTGTAGCCGCTCTCTTCGAGCTTCTCCTCCATCACATCCACCAGGATCATATAGAGGCTCTCGTTCAATGTCTTGATCATGTCCATCACTCCGGTCAGATGCCAGATCAGATAAAGCTCGGTGAGCGTCTTCTCGCTCACCTCCCAGGACGCACTGGTCGTATGCATGGTTTCCGGAGGCATGGCGCGCCGCCAGAGCTCCAGGTTGTCCGCTGTTTCCTCGGCTGTGGGCCCCCAGTCTGGAAAAGCCTCGGGGCGGATCATATCGGGCGAGACCTGCGTTCCAGTGGACATGATTTTGTAAATAATTCTGGTATAGCCCTCCAGCGCCTGCTTCGCGCTCGTAAGCCCGTTTCTGACCGAAACCTCACGCATGATGGTAATTAAACCACCTGGGTTATTGCCGCGCGGGCACTTCAGGCAGGAAAAACACTGAGAGCAGTCCCAGACAGAATCGTTAAGGTGCTCGTAAAAGAGGTTTATATCCTCGCGCGCGAGTCCTTGGGTAATCTTCCTCGGGCTGAAATCATAAAAGCGCGCTGACGGACAAACGGCGACGCAGATGCCGCACTCATAGCAGCCAAAAAGATAATCTTTATACCGGGGATCGTTCTTGACCTCTAGAAAGAGACGCTCTTTCCCCTCATAGGGGACGTCGGCATATTTGTCGACGGACGTGTAGGTCTTAATAGACACGACTCACCCTCCTGGATCTTACTATACCCCGTATAGTATTATTTGCGCTCCGTGTCAAGCCCACCGCCACTGTTAGTGGTCCCTCTTAGGTCTCAGGATACGATTAAGAAAACCAACTGTTCGTTTGAGCGCATCTTCCCGAGCCAGGTCATCCCCTAACGTTCGATCTACCCGCCTGAAATCAAAGGCTCGCTGGGCGCCCGGATAGACAAATAGCTCCACGGAGCGCCCTAACTCCTTTAGCCGGTTTGCCACCCGAATCACTAACTCACGCCGAAGCTCGATGTCTTTCTCTCCTACCATAAGGAGGGTAGGTACTTTGATCTGATCTACTTCAGGCATGTACCGGTAGACCTGAACGGGCTCTGGGGCGTTGGGGTTAACCAGATGAGGATAGTATCCCACAAGGCACCCAACAATTGCTGGCCGCTTCACGGCCAAAAGGACCATGTGGTACCCCCCCCGCGAGGAGCCAACCACGCAAACTTTATCCCCCTTCACATTTGGCAATGTCTTGAAATAGTCGAGTCCAAGCTCAACATCCTTTTCAGTGGCGGGATCATGCTCGATCGGAAGCTCAGGAATGAAGCGCCCCGTATGATAGTCAGGCGCAAGGACTGCAAACCCATGCCCTGCCAGGCGCCGGATTTGTTCCTGGACGCGCTCATTAAGCCCGGAACGCCCATGGACATAGAGTACGGCCGGGTGCGGTCCCTTTCCCCTTGGAAGCAATTGAAGCGCGGGTATTTCGACATCCCCATTGCGGTACTGGACCCATCGTTCCTCTATATCGACGGCAGAGGCCGCTCCTATGAGCATGAGAAGGAACACAACCAAAAGCACGAAGAGCCTCTCGTAATCAGAGGCCATTAATAAACTTTTCATAAGCCCTTAAATAAAAACCCGAGTCCGCCACGACCTTGGTCGCAACGCCATCATCGTCCATTAAAAGAGCCTGGACTTCGCCACCTAAGCCAGCCAAAATTCTTCGCGCCATTTGACGATACTCTGATTCTCCCGTGACCTTATGCGCTAAAAGATAGGCATCGGCGATCATTCCGTTTGCATCAAGAGGAAATTGGTGAGCCTCAAGCGGCATAGCGCGGGCATCTGAGCCTTTCTCCGCAAGGAAGGCTCCTCGCTTGGGATCATAAAGATCGGCCTTGAGATAGCGCAGGATTTGCCGAGCCGTGTTTAAGTAAAGAGGTCGTTTCGTGACGCGGTAAGCTTCTAAGAAAGCTCGAGCGAGCCAGGCATTCGGTTCGAGCTGACCGCTAAGATAGGGTTGGCCGGTCTTGTATTGGAAGATGTGGTAAGCCCCCTTGTCGGACAGGAGGTGCTTGCCGGCAAATTCTAACGATTGGAGGGCAGATTCCTTAAGATGATGGCGTCCGCTTAGCTGCCCCATCGCGAGGAAAGCAAGGATCGCCTCGGCGTTCCAAGCAGCAATCTTGTCACGGTTGATAGAAGGCTTTTGGGCGGTTGCGCGCTCGTTAGGTCCGAGCTGATAAAAAGCCGGGTTGGCTGTCTGACTTCCGTAAAAACCGCCAGCCTTGCCGTCGTACAGGTTTCGAAGGATATACGAGGCTGTGGCCTGTGCCACTTCTCGGTAGCGTCGGTTGCTGAAGAGCTTGGAGGCTTTTTGGAAAACCAGGGCTAAAGGAGCGTTGACATAAAGCATCTTTTCGGTATGAGGCTCGCTCCAGTCGGGCTTTTCGGCATAGCGAAAAAACCCTCCCTCTACTGTGTCATATAAGCCGCGCAAAATACCTTCGAGTGTCATTTCGAGAGCTGCCAAACGCCGGCGGTCTTGAATGACCTCATGCCTCTCCAAAAGGAACATCAAAAGGCCCCCATGAGGGAACTTCCTCCCCTTTCCAAACCCCCCATAACGAACATCGAATTGTTCATCCACATGACGAATCATCCTTTCAAGTAGCCTCTGATAGTTCCTATTCGTAACCGGCATTGGGTCCGTGGTCTGAGCGGGCTTAACTACTGCAGGCCCTAAGATAGCTTGGCTGCTCCTTACCTCCATCTCAACACGCTTTAGAATATCCATGAAGTCATTTTTCCGAAGCGCGCCCGGGAATGAGACCTGAACACGGCCCTGAGGGTCGAAGAGAACGTTCATCGGCCAGCCCCTGACGTACTTACGCGTCAGGTCCATCCGAAGGTCTGAATCGACAAAAATGCTTAGATAGTGCTGGTTCAGATAACTCGAGACCTCTTCGGTCTCCAGCGTGTGCTCATCGAAGTATTTGCACCAGTAGCACCAGACAGCGCTGATATTCATGAAGACTGGCTTCCCTTCCTGTCGGGCGTGATCGAAAACCGCAGCGGAGTACTCGTGGTAGCGTATCTTGGAAGTATGATGCCGATAGGCATGGACCGCCCCTGACGGGACAAGGATGACCAGCATCAGAAAGTATAAAAGGAACAGCATAACAACCGCTAAGCCCCAAACATCTGGCGCAGGACCCCGCGCTCCCATTTCTTTCGCTCCTCAACATGGGACCGACTGGGCCGGGTGTCTGCCATGACACGGCTCTCCAATCTGGGCCCCTCGTTCCCTTCCTCCCGCCGATAATCTAATCCCAGCCTGAGAGCCTCTTCCCAGCTCACATAGGGGTAACAGACGCTCCGGAACGAAGTCGGTGATTTGACCTTGATACCCAGCGTCCTTGCAATTTCGTGAGCACAAATCTCGGCGCTCCGCATCGCGGATGAAGCCGTTCTCGCATAGGGGGTTCGGGCAGCATCACCCAGAGCGTAGATCGTCTCAAACCTTGTCGAGCGAAACGTGAACGGATCCACATCGACAAAGGGATCTCCCAGCAGGGAAAGCCCAGCGTCCCGGATGAAGAGGGCTGCCCGGTGCGGAGGGATCAGAGACAAAAAGTTATAGGAGAACCTTTCCCCATCCTGGGTGACCACGCTCCCAGAGGCAACGTCCAGCTCTGTCACCTGCGCGGACGGCACATAATCGATGATGTCCTGATTTCTCCGCAGTGCCTCATCGATTGCCTGGCTAAGAGAGGACGGCTGAGGCTGAGTGTTGGAATCCAATAGAATGACCTTCCCCTTAAGCCTCTTCTGGCGCATCAACTCGGCAAAGAGAAGGGCAAACTCGTACGGTGCTGGCGGGCATTGAAGTGGTGGAGGAGGAACGCTCAGCAGAATGGTTCCACCTTGATAGGCCCCCACCCGACGGCGAAGCTCTGGCAGGTTGGGCCGGTCGAAAAGGCTGGCGTTGGCATCTGGGTTCTCCTTGAGTCCAGCAATTTCCTCGCTGGCGAGGCGAATGCCCGTGGACAGCACCAGAAACGTATACTCCAGAGAGCCAGTAGTGGTCTGGACTACTTGCCGGTCAGGCCCGATGGCTTGAACCTCGGCCCCAACCAGTCGAATCCCTCGTGAGGTGAGGGCCTGATATTCTCGGGTGATTTCGCTCCAAGAAGCCCTCCCGAATATATACTGTAGCGAAGACGGCGCAGAGACGAAGACCGACCCCTTCTCGATGACAACTACCTCCGCATTGGGGGAAAGTTTTCTGAGTGTAAGGGCAACCATCGCGCCGGCAAATCCTCCTCCCACAATGACGACTCGCTTGAGAGGCTTTGCTCTTGCAGGAGTCTGGCCGATCGCTGGCTTTACGAGGATCGTAGCCGCCAAGGCCGGGAAGGCGGTGAGGAATTGACGACGACTCAAAATCATTGTGGTTTGCCACTCCGTGGTTTCGTTTCCTGACGATGACGCGGTCCTACAGATCCAATGGAGATGCCCTTACCTTATCGCTTACAAAGACTCCGTATAAAGGCGACCAGCTCATGGATTTGCCGGTCGCTCAGGGAACTTCCAAAAGAGGGCATTATAGGAGAGCGGCCAGCACTTTGCCCCCCACCTTTGATAATGGTGAAAAGGGTCTCATCCGATTGGGATGACATAGAGTTACAATTGGTAAAATCGGCTGGCTTCGGCTGAAGGGCTGCTGCACCCGGACCATCGCCTTTTCCATTGGCTCCATGACAGGCTGAGCAGAGATCCTTAAACAGTGAGGACGCCTTTTCAGCTGCTAAAAGAGAGGAGGCTAAGAGCAGCTCTCCCGCCCAGAGCATTAAAAGAAAAAGAGCCCGCCTTTGCCGAGCCATACCTACTTTGCCCGGGTTGAAAGGAGCGCCTTGATTAGAGCTTTCCCTTTTTCGCCTGTCCAGTCCCTAGATCCCACCGCCCGACCGACCAACCGACTGTTCCGGTCGATCAAAACCACAGTCGGGGTCCCTGTCACTCGATAGGCAGTGGTCACGGCCCGGTCAGAGTCGAGAAGGACAGGAGAGGTAACCTCTTTCTCCTTGACCCACTTGGCGACATGATCGCGGCCCTCCTGGATATTGACTGCTAGCACTGCAAGCCCCTGACCTTTGAACTCCCTATGGGTCCGCTCAATGGTCGAGGGCAACTCCCTCGTGCAGATCGGTCACCAGGTAGCCCAGAAGTAGAGAAGGACCGGCTTGCTCCTGAAGTCGCTCAGCGAGACCTTCTTCCCGTCGAGGCTATCCAGCGTGAAGGCGGGAGCTGGCTGGCCGTCCAGGGGGACGATCTGAAGATCCCAGAGAAGGTCCTCCAGGTCAACCGCCGGCAGGATCTCAGGGGTTAACAAAAGACACAGAAGAGCCACGCTGAGGACCGCGATCGGCCCTCTCCGCCGATCGCGGCGTCGCTTCCTCGCGGGAACGCTCGCTATACGCGGACGCAAATTAGGGCCGAACGTAGGCGTAGCCCTGCTCCTGGAGCTCCATCACCCGGACCACACCGCTGGGGATTGGGGGGAGCCCCTCGATGATATCCTCCATTGTGAGTTTTTGTCTCTTCATGGTGATCTGACAGGCCCCCATTTTCATCCCTCCGGCCAAGAGCTGATCGAGCTTGCCCCTCACCTCGGGGGTGATGTTCTTCTTCAGGAAAGGGACGAGGCCAGGGCCATGAACCACCAGCTCTAGGGCCTGGATGTTCTCCCAACCGACGACGTCCACGTTGTTCTGGATGTTCGTGAGGACAGCGCTGGCCTTCTTTACGTGCTGCCCGTCGTCCGACCCGTTGAAGTGGTAAACAATCCTATGCTTCTTGGTGCCAGGGATGTGGCTGGCCTCCGCCAACGACGACTGCCAGCTTCCCCAAGTCCCAGCAGTAGCAAGCAAGGCGGCACTCAGAAAAATTGATGCTCGTATGGTCATAATGCCCTCCTTCGGTTAAAAATTTTTTCCGCAATTTGACCTCAAACAACCTTCACCCGAGGCCGGATGTCCAGCTTCACTCGCTTGACACCTCGAAGATAATTCGCCACCACCTCCCAGACTGGAGGGCCATCCACCTCCCCCATACTCGCCCAGCCAGTAACCTTATATCTCTTTGTCGGTTGGAGGGGCTTGCCTCCTACCACAATGTCGGTGATTCGCGCCCCCATTTTTTTCTCAGGGCTGATCGTGTAGGTGAGTCCCCCCACACGCACCATGTCACCGCCCTGACGGTAGTAAGGGTCCTTATTAAAGAGGTTATCGGCCACATCTTCCATAATCGTTTTAATCTCTTCTCCGGTCATCTCGCGCATCCAGGTGTTAGGATAGGTCAGGCTGGTATGCGCGTACACATCTTCCAGGGTCATGGTTTGACCGGGAACAACGGTGATCCCCCAGCGGAAACCAGGCGAGAAAGCGACCTGGGCGTCGTAATGTTTGAGGAGCGCATCCAGAATGATCTCGTCGAAGCTCCCGTTGAAGTTTCCTCTACGGTAAAGAAGGCTCTCTGAGAGAGCCAGCTTTTCGTTCAGTTTTTTCTCATGGGGGGCACGAATTCTTTGAATCAGTGCCTTCATGTCTGGGTCCTCACGGATGAAGCGAGAAAGAACGGGGATCAGCTTATAGCGATAATCCGCCACCTGTCCCCCCCGAACATCAAGATCCAGACGACTTAAGAATTTTCCATGCGCCCCGGAATTGATAACCAGCGTCTTCCCAACAACCACAGGATTAGGAACGCCATCGTGTGTGTGCCCACCGAGAATCACGTCTATCCCCTTAACCCTTCCGGCAAGCTTAAGGTCCACATAAAGCCCATTGTGGCTGAGAAGGACAACCACATCCACCTTTTTTTCCCTCAACTCGTTGACATACCTCTGAACCCCATCTTCCTGAATACCAAAGGTGAGATCCGGCACGAAGCGGCGGGGGTGGGAGATTGGCGTATAAGGGAAGGCCTGACCGATGATGCCGATCTTGACCCCACCGATCTCTTTGATCGTGTACGGGTGAAAGACCGGATCCCCCCAGGTTGCGTCCTTCACGTTATGAGCCACAAAGTCGCCTTTAAACAGACCTCGACGCTCCCGGTCACCGAAGAATTCTTTTACCCGGTCAATCCCGTAAACGAATTCCCAGTGGGCTGTGAAGACATCCGCCCCCAACTGGTTTGTAGCCTCCAGCATATCGAGGCCCCGGCTCCACAGGGATGTCGCTGAGCCTTGGAGGGTGTCGCCCCCATCAAGCAGGAGCGTCTTACCCTGACGCTCTGCCCTAACCTGCTTCACCAAAGTGGCAAGATGAGCATAGCCGCCCATCTTGCCGTACTGGTTTGCCAGCTTTGGAAAGTCGAGAAAAGTATAGGCATAGGCCTCCAGCGAGCCACGTTTGAAGCCATAGGCCTTGAGAAACTGTTCCCCGGCTACGTATGGAGGTTTGTCCTTCCACTCGCCCACCTCGATTAAAGTGTCGGGTTCTCGGTAATAGACAGGAAGGAGGGTCGAATGCGTGTCGGTGATGTGAAGGAGGGTCACATTGCCTAGCGGCTGGAACTCCAGCAGCCGCTCTGGCTTCATGGCAGCGGCGAGGGCGTAACTGCTTGTCCCCGCCATGCCACCTGCAATGGCTATCAACTTGAGAAAGTCCCGGCGGGTCACTTCCATGCTTGGACCTTCAAGATCTGATTGCCGAGTAGACTGACTTTCAGTTAGTGCCTTATACCCGGCACATTCATCGGCTTCCCTTGAGAGAAGGAAGTTAAGTAAAGCTCAAGCTCCGCGTACTCCACGGAGTCGGCTGGAAGAATGTTCATGCCGAGCGGCAGCATACACCACTGCATGCGCTTGCGCATGTCCCAGACCTTGCCGAAGTTGGTCCGCCAGGTGGGGAAGTGATTCGTCAGACCGGCCTTGACGTTCCCCAAGAGCCTGCCCCCGAGGAACTTATCCGCGCCCTTCCCTGGATCGTCCGTGTGACAATCAGCGCAGGAGTGGTTCCGTTGGCCCACCCTTTTGTAGAAGTTGGCCTTGCCGCGCTCCAGCGCACCCTTCCCTTCGGGACTCGTAAGATCCACGTTCACTGGCATCCCATTTGACTGCATCTTTATAAGGACCGACATGTTGAGATTTGCCTGGCTCTCAGAAGGCATCTCTACGCCCGTTGTTTCGGGCCCGTGCACAGAGAGAAAATCCTCGATGGACATTACCCGGCCATATTTGGCAATGTGCTTCGGGTATCGAGTTGCCACTCCTTTCATGGATTTTTCTGGGCCACCCGCGTGGCACTCCCCGCATGCCTTCCCAGCCGCTCCTTTCTTCGCCCAGTCCGCCATGGCGTCATCGGCCAGAAGTACGGCCGGGTTATTCGTCGGATCAAGGTTGTCGCCAAAATAGTACTTAAGCTTCCGCGTAAATGGATTTCGGTCGGGATCCTTTTCGGGCGGCGGCACAAACGGGGGGTTCCCTTTCTGGGTCTTGAGGAACGCCACGATGTGCACGATCTCCTCGGGCTTGAAGATCCCGACGGTCCCCCACGGTGGCATCGAGGTGTTGGGGAAGAAAAGCCTGGCGTCGTAGATCATCTGGTAGACGAAGTCATCGGGCAGATTACGGTCGCCGTAGGTGGATAGGTCAGGCCCGATATTCCCCGCGGGCCAGACGTCATCACCCTGGATTAGGTGGCAACCACTGCAAGGTCCCTTGGTCCGGTTCAAAAAAAGCTTCCGCCCTTCTTTTGGGTCTCCCTTCACATTGGTTGGCATTGAAACTCTGCTCACTTGGGGAGCGGGCCGGTTGTCGTTGTAAACATATGTCCGCCATTCACCCCATTCTTGCGGCACTCCCGTGAAAGGACCCTCCTTATACCGGAGTTGAACTTTCTTCCCATCTACCTCTTTCACCTCCCCCTGAGCCTCCGGAATCGCCCGCGACTTCCAGGGTCCCGGCGCCGCCACCTGGGCGTACGCAACAGCTAACGCCGTCACAGTAACACTCCCTACTAGGCTAAAAAGGATTCCAGGTCTCATCTGTTACCCCCCTTATAAGAGAAAGGCTCTCAGAATTTGATCTCCGCGCTTCCCTCGTATGTCTTCCCATGGGTGTCCATGAAAGTGATCACGAGCTTTCCGGGCTCCGTGACCTTCAGGGGAAAGGCGACAAACGGGTTTTGGCTAACCGCCTGCGTGGTCTCGGCCTGGAGAATCTCTTTACCGTTATAGGTGACGACGATCTTATAAATGAAATGGTAGTTCTTCTCGATCGGCTTTTTGCTTTTGTCGAACGATAGAACCTGCATAGGATGGGTTACCAGGGCACGGACCCTGATAACTTCCCCTTTTGTAATCGTGGAGGGGACCCGAATCCTTACCCTTCCAATATCGGCTCCGACCTCGGCCATAGAGATCCTCCTTTTAATCGAACTGTAAGATAACCACTAGGCTAACCGCCGCAGCCACCGACAGTGACCTTAACTTCCTCCTTGACCATATAGAGACTCCCGTCATTCATCTCTACGATGGCCCGCACATCTGTCGTTTCCGCCAGCCGAATGTTGGCAGAGATGGATGCCTTCCCAGCCTCGGGGGTCAAGGAGAACTTGGCGTTCAGCGGCCGGCGGTTCTTGTCCGAGATGATGTAAATGCTCTTGACATATTTGTCGCGCGTCATGGGAAGGTTTGCCTCCACGGTTACCGGGACCACCGACCCGTTCTCAGCGATTAGAGGCGCCTCCAGCTTCACCTTACCATTACCGGGTGAGATGGACCGGCCCCCGAAGAGACGCTTTATAGTGTCCTCAACCTTTTCGCTTGGCAGCGGCGCACCCAATGGTGCGCTCTGGGCAAGAGCTTGCATGGCGCTCCCTAGCCCCAGGGAAACAGCAACTCCCGTTAGCCCAACGGCGCCCAGTTTTGATAGGAAGCTCCGCCTCGTTAACTTTTGCTCTCTCGTCTTGAAATCCATAGGTACCTCCTTGTAAATGGGGTCAATCGGGAACACATCTTCCTAATCAATTTCTTTGGGATACTCATTCTCTGAAGGCTTATGTTTATGTTGGTAGGCTTCTTAACCCCTGTGAAGAGAAGCTTGGTCTCTTCATAGGGGGCATTGCCATGCTGATCGGCTGGCGTGTATGTCTTCGTGGACACGGTTCAGCCTCGAACCTGGGATCCCCTATGTACCGTACCTAGTATAGTAGTTTTCCCTTGTCAAGAGCAAAAATGGGAAGCAAAGATGACAACGGAGACTACAACAACTTATCCAGAAAGTCTTTAACATACCGCACCAGTTCAGGATGGAGTTGGGTGAAGAAATGGTCTGCCTTGGGTGCCATGATCTGCAGCGATCCCGTGCGCTCCTTGATTGAGGCAGCCCGTTTCTTGGCATGCTTCAACACGGTCGGAGAGTCGTTCTCGCCGTACAGGTCAAGCACTGGCAGCTTCATCCGCGTAAAATCATCGTCGCCCGCGATGCCGATGGACACCCAAGCATTGACCTGAGCCTCGCGATACGTGCTTAAAAAGAAATGGGTCATGCGCGAGCCCATGCTGTGCGAGACTATTGCGATCTTCTTGTAGCCCTTGGCTTGCAGGAAATCCACGGCGACCTTCAGCCTCTCGCTTGCCTCGCCGAAGGTCGCGGGATAATCCTCAGCCTTGGCGTCGCTGGCCAATACCGGCATCTGCACCGACAGGGTAGTATAGCCGTGGTCAGCCAGCGCACTGCGCAGCGTACCAATCAAGCTCCAATCAGGATGAACGCCCATGCCATGCACGATGATAAGACCCGCCTTCGCCTTGGGCGCCTCGGTATAAACGGTAAGAAACTTGTGACCGGTCTTTTGCTCCAGGTATACCGGATCACCCACGACAATACCCGGGGTAACTTCATCCGCCCACTTTTTCTCCCGGACATAGTCGGCCCCCTGGGCAACGGGCGCGCTAATCAGCAATAGAAATAGGACAAGGTAGTGCATGTTTGAGTCTTAGCCTTCAGCCCTGAGCAATCTACACGGAGAGTATCCGAGGAGGATTTGTTGTGTCAACGAGGGATTGGCTTTCCGGCAATGAATGGTAGACATTTCCTTTGTCTCAGGTTAGTTGCCAAAAAAGCAAGGGTCAAAAAGCGATCGCGGTATTCAATGTTTTCGGACCCAACTCTTGTGTCCATGTCACGGACCTAGGACCTCCTGCCTGTTAGTTGCCCCCTGTTTCCCCCATTTGCCCCCACGTTCCTCTCGTTGCCGTCAAAAGCCGCTACGGGTAGCGGGTCGAGCTGATGCTCTTAAGAATGGAGGAAGAGAAAAAAGGAAAGAAGAATCGAGACGTTAGTCATGGTGGTCGCAGCAGGACTCGAACCTGCGACCTCTTGCATGTGAGGCAAGCGCTCTAACCAACTGAGCTATGCGACCACCTAAGTGAATTCCTTAACACCTCGCAGGAGCGGCTGCAAGAGAGCCAGTTATTGTGTCAGGGCTTTTCCGGCGGGAAAGCTCGTAGCTAGATACTTGATGATTTGTTCTGCCTCGTCGGGGAAGATCTGGGCCCCGCGGGCGACCATGTCATAGACCGTCCGCTCCCACTCGTGGGGTGTTTTTCTCGACACTACGGTCTTTTGAAGATTGTGACACGTGCCGCAAAGCTGCGCTGTGACATCCTTCCCCTCTCCGTCTGGCATCAGCGTCTTCCAATGATTTTCTGGCCAGGAAAGCGTAACAGGAAAAATAAGTGCAACGAGAAACAACGAAACCAACAAAACACGACCCGTCAAAACGATCCCCCCTTCTGACCCTTATATCCCTTCATCCCTCGTAGGGGCGTATCGCGATACGCCCCTACACCCCTTCAAACATTTTTCGTCCTGATCCCAGCCACGGTGAAGGGCGGATGCCAGGTGAGATCGGCTCCGGGGCCGGTACGTTCGATGAGCGCATCAATGATGTACGGCCTGCCGTCCCGCGTTGCCTGGATCGCACGCTTGAGCGCTGCTTGAAGCTCGCTGGCATCCCGGGCAAAACTTCCCTGGATGCCGTAGGCCTCGGCGAGCTTGGAAAAGTCGATATCCGGACTGCCCATGTAGGCGCTCATATCCTTATTGAATTTCGCCTGCTTTCCCTGTTTGGCAAACTGCCTGCGCCTGACGCCATCATAGCTCCGGTTGTTCATCACCACCGTGATGACAGGGACGCTGTAGCGGGCATAGGACCAGAAGGCTTCTGTCTGGCCGAACATGATCCCGCCATCTCCCTGTAGGCTCACTACCTGACGATCCGGCCAAGCGAGCTTGACTCCGAGCGCCGCCCCCACACCCCAACCCAGGCATTGCCCGGTGGTACGGCCCATGAGTGTCCTTCCCCCCTCCTCACCGTAGCTGATCCAGCGCTCAGTACGCTTGTTGTCGGCGATCTCCTGGATCACTACCGCATCCCTGTCCATCGCCTTATCCAGCTCAAAGACCACGCGCTCCCAAGGCAGGGGGCTCTTGTTCCACTTGCCCTGGGCCGCCTTGCGCCACGACTCGCGCAGCATCGAGGTAACCTTGGCGGCAGCTTCCATGCGCGGCTGATGAATCGCCTCAATCCTCTCCTTGGTCAGCATGGACCTGACCGCATCGGTGAGATCGCGAAGGGTGTGCCCCACATCGCCCGTGATGCTGAAGTGAGTGGGAAAGATTCGAGCGAGATCATCCGTCTCAACTCGTGCCTGGATGATCTTGACCCCTTTGGGCAGAAAGACAAACGGATCCTCTTCCGCCGTCTGTGTCATCCTGGGGAACTGGCCGCCGATATTGACGATGAGATCCATGTTGCGCGGGAAACGCATGTTGGCGACAAAATCCCCCAGAAAGAGAGGGTGCATGCTCGGAAAATCGAGGAAGAGGCCGCGCTCGCGCGTCACCGTAATCCCCAAAAGCTCGGCAAAGGCCACCATCTCTTTTATCGCCTTCGACCGGGTGATCTCATGCCCTGCTATAAGGACCGGATTTTTGGCCTCAACGATCATCTTGGCTGCAGCCTCGATCTGTTTTGGGTCGGGCTTCACTTTCATCGGGACATTGAAAAACTCCTGGCTGACGATGTTGGCCTTCACGTGCTTCTCCTCCAACAAGTCGTCGGGAATAGTGAGAAAAACAGGGGACCGCGGCGGAGTCGAGGCGAGTTTAAAGGCATGGCGCATATGCTCTGCGATGCGATTGGCCTTGACGATGTCCCAACGCCATTTGGTGACCGGCTTGACGAAATCGAGCCAGCTATCAACGTCCTCGAAGCTATCCCGGCCATGCGTGTCCAACGGCGTGCGCGGGGTCATCACCACCAT